>ENA-OPSV01000002-OPSV01000002.1-human-gut-metagenome-genome-assembly--contig:-NODE-2-length-198004-cov-3.528616_pt1 | contig 198004 bp, 174 predicted proteins | sample MGYA00241460_ERZ501912 | MGnify/ENA primary metagenome ERZ501912 (study PRJEB25962, sample SAMEA2042402) | human gut metagenome | biome: human gut; feature: human-associated habitat; material: faeces...
ATATCTTCTAAGTTTACTGTATCAATTATAAATTCCATTTTCTTTTCTCCTATTCTTTTATTAAGTTTTTTATTCCTGCTTGTAAAGCAACATCATAAAAATGTTGCATTTGTTTCTTGGTAAACATTTGATATGATTCTAATCTGTATTTTAAATTCACAAGTTCATATTTTGCTGAAGCTAATGAATTATAGTTAAGCATTTCATATTTTACTTCTGGATTTATTTGAATTAAAAATTTTACGATTTGATGAATATTTTCATCCGTTGCACTCATTGTTGGAATCAGTGGTGTTCTAATGATCACTTTATCTTTATATTCACTTTGTAAAACATAACGAATATTTTCTTTAATAAGTTGTGGTGATACATTTGTACAGGCTTGATGTTTTTGCTCATCAAATATTTTTAAATCTATATAAACTAAATCTAAATAAGGCAATGCCTTTTTTATAAGTTCTAATGATGTATAAAATGATGTTTCAATAGCTGTATGAATTTTTTCTTTCTGACATCTTTTTAAAATTTCAATAAGAAATTCACCTTGCATAAAGGGTTCTCCACCGGAAAATGTAACACCTCCTCCATGTTGAAAGAAAACTTCATCCTCTTTAATTTTATTCATTAATTTATCTAAAGTATACTCTTGACTATCATATTGAATAGCACCACTAGGACATGTTTTAATAACTTGATCAAAGTCTTGATGATTTTGAAAATATGGCCGATCGTTTTGATAATTAATTTGTTCTTTGAATTGTTGACAACATCTACAATGAATACATTTATTTTTAAAATAGATGACTTGTCTTTGAGTGTTTAATCCTTCTGGATTTTGACACCATAGACAACGAAGTGGACACCCCTTAAAAAAAACTGTTGTTCTTAAACCACTGCCATCATGTATTGCAAATCTTTTAATATCAAAAACCAATGCTTTAGATATTTTCATAAGTTGTTCTTTCAATAATTTCATCTTGTAGCTTGCCAGCAAGTTCAACAAAGTATGCTGTATAACCAGCAACACGAATTGTCAACGATTGATGATTTTCAGGATGAACTTTAGCATCAAGCAAATCTTCTTTTCTAACGACATTAAATTGTACATGAGGTATTTTTAGATCCACAAAAGCACGTAAGAAATTTTCAAATTTCAAACAGCCTGTTTCTGTTTTAAAAAATTCTGGTAAGAATTTCATATTTAAAAGGCCACCATTCGTCGTACATGAATTATTAAGTTTTGAAACAGATTTTAAAACAGCTGTTGGTCCTTGTAGATCTCTACCATAGACAGGTGACATGCCTCCATCAGCAAGTGGTTTTAAAGCATTTCTACCATCTGGTGATGCTCCTACATTTTCACCCATTGGAACATGTGCAGAAACAGTATACATTCCTGTATGATAAGGACCTCCTCGATAATTTGTATAACGTTTCATCTTTTCTCTAAAGTAACATGCCCATTGATTTCCAAGCTCATCGACCCACTTTACATCGTTTCCATATTTAGGCACTTTATTTAAAAGCATTGTTTGCATGATTTCATAGCCTTTAAAATCTTCTTGTAAAGCATTTAATAAATCATGTTGACTTATCATTTTATCATCATAAACAAGTTGTTTAATAGCTGCTAGAGAATCTGCAAGATTGGCTACTTGAATCATTTGAATACCTGATAGATTATATTTAGCTCCACCTTTAGTAACATCTAATCCTTTTTCTAAACAATCATCAATAACAGTAGATAGAAAAGCTGTTGGTAAATAATCTTGATGTGCTTTTTCTACAATCTTTTCTGCAGCCATCATTTTATCAATAAAATAATCAATTTGTTTTTGAAAAGCATTTTCTAAATCTTGATAAGTTTTATATGTTTCTAAACTTCCTAAATCTAATCCTATTTGTTGCTTTGTTAGTAAACATTTTCCATGATTCAAAGTAAGTTCTAATACTTTATTTAAATTAAACATGGCTGCATCAGACCATCCTAAATTGTTGCCATGTGTTGTCAGTTCAACACATCCAACAATAGCATAATTACGTGCATCTTTTTCTTCAATTCCTAAATCTTCAATCATTGGTTGAATAATAGCTTCATCATTGAAAAATTGTGGCATTCCACTACCAAGTGAAACAACTTTAATAGCAGCTTGCATTAATTCATGGCTAGAATTTTTATTAAGTCTTACAGATAAATTAGGTTGTGGTAATCCTAAATGCTCTTGTGCTTTTAAACAAAGTAAAGAAAGATCATTATATGTATCATTTCCCTTTTCGTCCATGCCTCCTATCGCAATATTAAATCCTATTGGAAATCCAGCAAAATATTTAGCACTATTTTGATTTCTTAAATAAACAACTTGATTAAATTTCAACCACAAACATTCTAATATTTCTAAAGCTTCTTGTTTAGTAAGACTACCTTTTTCTATATCTCTTTGATAATAAGGATAAAGATATTGATCCATTCTCCCTGGTGAAAAAGAAGAAGCATTGGATTCCATATGTAATATCACAAATAAAAACCATAAAGATTGCACCGCTTCATGAAAAGTTTCTGGAGGTCTTTTAGAAAGATTCGTACAAATCTTTCCCACTTCTTTTAATGATTCGATTTTTTCCCTTTCAATCAAATCATGATATCTTTGCATAAAATGAACTGCTCCTTCTAATACAAGAATCGTACATTCATAAAATTCTTTTTGTTCATCTTTACAATTCTTTAATTTTTCTTTTGCTTTTTCCATTAAACCTTGAGGACCAAGTTTTAACCATAAAGCACTATCAGGACAAATATGACCTTGAGCATGATCTTTTTGATTAATTTTTACTACTTTACTTATTTCATTAATTTCTATTCCATAAGTTCCTTTAATTGCATCTTCTAAAGATTTTCCTTTCCAATAAGGATAAATCTTTTCTCTAAATTCTTTAATATCTTCTTCTTTTACTAAAAACTGATCTTGTGGTCTTGTTGGTAACGTTTCAAATTCTTGATTGATCCACGAACAACCACTTTCAGGAAAAACCACCCCGTAACGTACACCCTTTGTACGATTTCCAACAATCAACTCTTCATCTTCAACAGAAATCTCTAATTTCTCTAATGCTGCTTTTAAAGAAAGAGCTCTTTTTTTAGGAATAGATAATTTCTCATTTTCTTGATAAACACGTGTAATGATTCGTGCTTGTTCAATAGAAGCATAACGTTTACTGCTCAACATCTTTTCTTTTAACTTAGAAATTCTTTTTGTTTGATATAAACAATTCATAACACGCCTCCTTTTATTGTTTTTTATTATTACAAGGGTATTATAAGCTATAAAACAATAATATTCAATAATCGTTTTATTGTTTTTACATAAAAAAAGAAATCATTAAATGATTTCTAATCCATACTCCATTATTTTTTCTTTAAAAGGACTTCCTAACTCTTGTTCACCAATATATCCGGTAAATTCACTTAAATGCCCAAAAACATAATTCCCATCCAAATTGAACTTTTCATTTTCTGCCACAAGATAACATTTTTTACTTGCATCCATGACTTCTTTTTTTGTAAGTCCATCTTCTACATCATACGTTGTTACCTTATCATCATGAATATTCATGCCTACTGTTCCAATAAAAGCAAGATCAAAACGATAATTGTGAATTTGTTCAATTGTCAATGCACCAATAAAGCCATCTTTAGCACGATTAAAATGTCCTCCAATAAAAATAAGATTTACATGATGATCACCTTGTTTAAATAATTGCATAATATCAATCATATTAGTAACAATAGTGAGTGGTATATTTTTTTGATAAATACATTTAGCAAGTTCTAAATTCACGGTAGAAATTCCTAAAAATATCACTGTATTTTCTTCTATTAATTCAACTGCTTTTTTAGCAATAATTTTCTTTTGAGTTAAGCGCACACTCATACGTTCATCTACATGATAAGCATGAAGATTCTTTCTTACTTGCATAGCCCCGCCATGAATACGTTTTAAAAGTCCTTCTTTTTCTAAAGCTGTTAAATCTTTACGAATACAATCCTCTGTGACTTCAAAATCAACAGCTAATTCTTTAACTTTTACTTTTCCATCAGTATTTAATCTTGCAAGTATTTGTTCATGTCTTTCTTGTTGAAGCATCTTTATCAACCTCTCTTTAAAGTCATTTTATCATATTCAAAATATCTTGAAAATGAATACCTCTTATCCTCAACTTGATAAAATATGCAAAAATACATTTTTTTACTTGATAAAATATGTAAAATTACATATTTTATCAAGTTAGATACTTTTTCATAAAAAAAATAAGGACTACAATGAGTCCTTAATGATTGGTAAAACAACCTTAAATGTTGTTCCTTTACCTAATTCACTTTCTAAATGAATTGTTCCTTTATAATATTGAACAATGTGTTTTACAATTGCAAGTCCAAGACCTGTACCACCTGTTTCCTTATCACGCCCTGCATCACATCTAAAGAAACGTTCAAAGACACGCCCTTGATCAATAAGTGAAATTCCACGACCTGTATCACTTACTTCAATAATGTAGTCTTGATCAACAAGATAAGAGTGAATATTTAAATTTCCTTTTTGTTTATTATATTTAACAGCATTATTAATAAGGTTGTTCATCAATTGTTGGACATGTTGATGATTTGCTAGATAAGTTTGTGGTGTTAAATCACATATAACTTTAATTTCTCTTTTTTCTATTTCTACTTTTAATGATTCTAAAATATCATCAACAATTGGTTGGAGATGAACAGGATGTTTAATGACCTCAATATCTTTGTTTTCAAGTCTTGAAATCATTAAAATATCACCTATCAATTGTGACATATGATCAACTTCTTTTTGTATTTTATCAAGAGATTGTTTTCTTACTTTAGGATCATCAACCATTCCTGCTTGTAATAATTCACTATAACCTCTAATGGATGTCATAGGTGTTTTAAGTTCATGGGAAACATTTGAGAAAAATTCTTGTCTCATTTTTGTAGCATTAACAGATTCAGTAACATTTACAAAGAGCAAAGTCACTCCATATTCTACTTTAGCAAGATGGCAATCATAAACTTCTTCATCTTTTTTTAGAGTAACGATTTTAGGTTCTACACCAATATTTTCTAATTGATCTATAATTTGGTGATCGAAGATAAAATCTTGGATAGGTTGATTCACTTCCATTTTATCACTAAAAAGTTGTTTAGCTTTTTTATTGACCATAAGTATTTCATAATTTGTATCTAATAAAATGAACCCTTCATTCATTTTATCAAGAATACTATTTATTTTTAATCTTTCATTTTTCAAAGTTTTTAGCGTTTTTCTTATTGTATCTGCTTGTTCTTTAAGTTTTGTCGCAATAACATTAAATTCTTCATATTGATAATGATCAAAACTTAAATAACGATTATCATTAATTTTAGAAACCTCTTCACTAATTTCTTCTAATGGTTTAGTAAGTGTTCTAGAAAAACGATAAGAAAGAGCTAAAGCAACACATAATGATAAAGCAACACTAATAAATAATGGTTCTAAAAGTGGTCCTATATTATCAAAGATACCATTATAAGGAATCGCAATACGAACAACATAACCACGATGATAATAAGCCACATACATCATATTCTTTTTAACAGTTGAAGAATAACGTGTCGCATAACCAAACTGATCACTTAAAGCTTCTTTAAATTCACTACGTCCACTATGATTTTCTTGAATTCCCTCTTTATCACTATCCGCTAAAACATTTCCTTCTTTATCAATAATTGTTAAACGTGTATCTTTTGTATAAGCTAAATCATTTAGTTTCTCTACTTGATTATCTAAAGGTTTTTGATAATCAATTTGATTTTCTACAAGCTTTACCGTATAGTACATATCTTTTCTTGTTGTTTGCATCATTTGATCAGAAAGAATCACCATTGAAACACTTGAAGAAAATAATAACGTAATAATTAAAACTGTTGCAAAATATTTAAATAGAGCTTTATTCATCTTATTTCACTTCCTCAACATAGCGGTATCCTACACCTCTAATAGTTTTAATATACTTACTTCCATCATCATCCAATTTAGCTCTTAAAGCACGAATATGCACATCTAAAACTCTTGATTCACCAATAAAATCATACCCCCAAATATGATTTAAAATTTCATCTCTTTCTACGACACGTGTATGATTTTCTACCAAATATAAAAGTAGTTGGTACTCTTTATTGGTAAGTTCCATGACTTGTCCATTATGCATCACTGTTCTTGTTTGTTTATCAATTTTTAAAGTTTGACTTTCGATAATTGGCGCTGCTTTAGGAGCATGTCTTCTAAGCAAAGAACGTACTCTAGCTTGTAACTCTAAAACACCAAATGGTTTGGTCATATAATCATCACTACCACTATCTAAACCATTGACTTTATCAATTTCTCGGTCCTTCGCACTTAAAATCAAAATAGGTAATTCTTGATCAGTTTCACGTATCTTTTTGATAGCATCAATTCCTGAAATGCCAGGCAACATTAAATCAAAAACAGCTAGATCCACTTGATCTGTTTTCATATTTTCTAAAGCATCTAAAGCATTTGAATATTGTTTAACAGTATAACCTGCACTTGTTAAAGCTAAATCTATAATTTCTCTAATATTTTCATCATCTTCTACTACATATATACATTCTTTCATTATTTCCACATCCTTTACATTATCTTAACATAGCAAAGGGGAGATTATGTTAAGTTTAGGTTAAAAGTTGATTAGAAATAAAAGAACTTATACCATGCTGTTTGTATAAGTCCTTTTTATTATTTATCAAAAATTCTTCTTAGATGTGCATAATCATCAAAGTAATCAATGGTGGTATCATCATTTATTTTATCAAAATTACTTTCTACGAATAAATCTAATTCAATATATGTTCCATATTCAATTAATTTTATTTCTAAATATGTTTTATCTGATTGCTCAAAGAAATTGGAGATAATAGTTATTATTTCTGTACAATTATTTACATCTTTAAAAAAGGAATCATTTCCTATATTGATCAATGATTTTACTTTGGCATTATATTTAGATTTTATGAGAAAAATATAATCATTTAACAAAGTATCAAATATATAATTATTCGTTATAATATTTATTTTATTATCTAATAAATCATAAAATTGTTCTATTTGATGTTTAGCATCATCATATTTTTTATCATCTATGTTATTTTCTATCAAAATTAATCCATATCTTAAACTATGTTGTATTTTTAAAATATTATCATGAAGATAATGTACTAAAGATTGATTTTTTTCTACATATTCTAATTCTTGATTCTTTAACATATATTCTGTTTTTTCATTATAAAGTCGTGTCATATGTAAAAACAAAATACAAACTACAAAAAATAAAACTGTTAACAAAAGTAAAACTAAATAGATATCATCTATAATTAGATGCATATGACCTATATCATTCAACAAAATAAAATATATTCCAAAAATCAACATCATAGTAATTGTTAATAAATATTTATTTTTTTCAATAATTGTATTTTTTATTTTAGATTTGAAATAATTTAATACCACAATAAGTGCAAAGAAAAGAATTCTTGCTAAAAAAATGATAGGTATTCTATACAGCTTTATAATATTTCCTATATTATAATTTGTTATTACTTTAAAGAAAAATAAAACTATAGTTGAAGTAAAAACAGATATCCATTGAGAAAATATACAAGGAATAAAATTATAAAATTTAATTTCTTTTTTCATAACAGAAACAATTATAAAGTTAATAATTGTTATTGCATATGCCATTTCATTGCCAAACAAATCATAAGTTTGCATAAATTCCATAACTAAGAAACTAATTACTGATGAAATCAAACAATATCTATTTTTTTGTTCAACATCACAAAAAATACAAATTAATAAAGCTACCAATAACACTTCTAAATAATCTAAAAATAAATACATCATTTTAATAAATACTCCTTATACGATGCAAGTACATCTTGTTGATACTTCTTTCCAATCTTTAAAGTAACTCCATTTCTCAATAATAACTTTTCTTTATAAATTTCTTTGACCCAAAATAAATTAACTGCATATGATTTATGAATTCTAACAATATTAGTAGAATTTATAAGAGACATCATTTTATTAAAAGTGCTAGAATATTTATAAAAATTAGAGGATGTATGAATCGTAATTTCATGTAAAAACGATTCTAAATAAATGATATCTGATAATTGAATAGCTGTTTTTTTACCATTAAAATCAAAAGTAATAATTTTATGATTCTTATTAATATATTTTTGAATTAGAGTACATGCGATTTTCATATCTCTATCAAAATTATCTTTCCTAATAAAGTAAAAAGGTTGTACAATTAATGAATCAAAAATCATATCATTCATTGCTGAAACAAATATAATGATTGCATTAGAATTATTTTCTCTAATTTCTTCAGCAATTTTTATGCCATTTTTTTCTTTTAAATCAATATCTAAAAAGAAAATATCCCCTTTTTCAAAATACTGAGCTTCAAAATTACTCGTTATACATTCTATCGAATAATCAAGAAAGATATCTTTAAAATTATCATAAACAATATCTTTTATCTTTTTTACAAAAACTTGATCATCATCTACTATCTTTATTAACATTCATATTTCACTTCTTTCTAAATAAAGTTACGAAAAGAAGTATACCATATTATTATTTTTTATACTTATCTTTAATTTCTTTAACATAATGTATTTGATCATTGAATTCTACCATCTCATTAATACAATCATTCAATTCATTTTCTTTTTCTAAATGTTCTAAACAAATAATTCTATAATATAGCCTCATAACATATCCTATGTCTTTTTGTTGACTTGTAACCTTCTTTGATAATTCAAGAGCTTCTTCATATTCTTCATTTAAAATGAGATACATAATTTTAAAAAGTGGGTTTTTAACTTTATTATCCAATTGAGGATCATATAATTTTAAATATTCATCTTTTTTATTCAAATTATAATAATACTGTAATTTTATAGTATACCAATGTTTATTTTGCTTTTCATCAAAAATTCTTTTACTATTTTGTTCTACAAAGTTTTGATATTCTTCTTTATAATTAGAAATTTCTAAAAGAAAAATATATATTGTTATTAAACTGTCATTAATAGACTTATTATGAATTTTATCGATTGCTTCTTTTACTGTAGATAAATTCTTTTCAATATACTTATTTGACAACAATAATTTTGGAATATTCAATATATAAATATGCACTACAATACCAAACAAAACGATTAAAATCAAAGAATAGATTAATACCCTTTCTAAATGATTAATATTCATAATAACAATCAAAAAAGCCAATAAATAATAAACTAGTATAATGAATCGATAACTTAAAACTATCTTATTCTTCATAGTTTTTACCTACTTAGAAAGATATAAATCTAAAGGTGTTTTTGTATGTTCAACAACATAACCACTGCCACCTCTATCTTTAACATCTTCAACCATTGTTGTTATTAAAAGAGGTTGTTTACTATCTGTCGTCATTACTGTAAACCAACCAAGTTCTGTTCCTGTTGTATCACTTTGGCTTTGTTTGATTTCTGCTGTTCCTGTTTTTCCAGCAAGAGCGATACTATCATGATAGATGGCATGCCCTGTTCCTTTTTCGTCTGCAATAACATTAATTAAATCTTCTTTTATTGTTTGTGATGTTTCTTTAGAAAAGACATTTTTAATCCATGTTCTTGTTTTTCCTTGAACGATATGGGGTTGATAGATTGAACCATTATTTACAAAAGCACTATAAATACTTGCAAGTTGTAGGGGATTCATCAAAATTTGTCCTTGCCCATAACCACTATCTGCAATTAATTGATCACTTACTTTTTGATTTTTGTTTATATATTGACTTCTATTCAAAGATAGTTCAAAAGGAATCTTTTTACCAATCTTTAAATTTTTGTAATATTTAAATAAATTATCTTTTCCAATATTTAACGCATTTCTTGCAAAATAAACATTATCTGAATATGTGATCGCATTCTTTAAATTATTAGGTGAAGGAGCATGTAATGTTGTTACATAATAGCTTCCCCAGCTTGAATCTTTTTGCCATTTATCTTTAGCCCCTAAATCTTTATCTGGATCAATTGTCTTTGTTTCTAAACCAATAGCTGCTGTGATTGGTTTCATAGTTGATCCAGGGGTATAAGTTTGTTTATAACGACTCATTAATGGTTGATTACTATCATTATTTAAAGCGTTCCATTTATCCGTTGAAAGTCCTAAGACAAAATCATTATTTGAATAAGATGGCGTTGAAACAAGCGCTAAAACTTCTCCTGTTTGTGGATTTAAAGCAACAGATGCACTTTTATCATTTTGATATTCATTATAAAGACTTTGTTGTAAATTGATATCGATTGTTAGTCGAATATCTTTTCCATCTTTAGCTTCTTTTTGGGCAACTGTTTTAATGATATTGTTATTTTCATCAACAATGACAATTTTTCCACCTACTTCTCCACGTAACTGCTTTTCATAAGTGGCTTCAATCCCACTTCTTCCAATTACTGAACTACTTGTGTATCCTTCACTTTTATGTTTTTTTAAATCTTCTGAATTAACATTTTGGACATATCCAATGATGTGAGATGTTATTTTATCATAAGGATAAACACGCATAGAAATCGTATTGATTTTAACACCTTTAATATTTAAAATTCCTTGTTGAATCAATTGATTTTTTACTTGTTCTGATACATTTTTAATAGGTACAAAAGAATCATCTTTGATCCAAGATGCACTCATTTTCTTTTGAATGGTTTCAACATCCGTTTCTAAATACTTAGCTATTTGTGCATAATCATTTTCACCATTTAATTTTCCTCTTACAAGACCAAATGAATAAGCATTTCCTTGTTTAGCTAAATATTTTCCATTTCTATCTAAAATATACCCTCTATAAGGTTGTGTCGTAATCACTTTTACTTTGTTCTTATCAGAAAATTCATCAAAAATAAGTTGCTTATTAAATTTAATTTGTTCATTTTTAATTTCAATCTTATTTTTATATTTAACTTTTCCAGCTACAGTATCCATCGATATTTGATATTGAACCATATTATCTTTTTCATCTATTACTTTTACCTGTATATTACTTGGATTTATTACATCATAGATTTCTTTATGCTTTTCAATAAAATATTTTTGTGTAGGAGTATAGACTGTCTTTTGATCTAGCATTTGATACATTTGTTTATAATCTTTCTTTTTTAAAAGTTCAAAATATTCTGTAACAACTTGTTCATTACTTTTTCCATGATTAAAAACAAAAAATACCACTGTCATAAGCAGTACACAAATTATTGACCCAATTATAATATTTCTTTTCTTGTTCATATGGTAATCCTCCCTAATTAATACAATTATATATGATGATTAGCATTAATGATATATTTATTGCACAAGATGTTCTTTATTTGCATGAAAAGCTTTTTTAAACTGTCATTTTGTGATATTGACTTAGAAATTATCATAAATTATAATATAAATGAAAAAAGGAATAGTCATAAACGACTAGCCTTGGATTTTCTTGAGAAAAATAACTACCTCAATGTTCGCCAAAACTTTTCGAGGTAGTTATTTTTTTGCATTATTTTCTATTATATATAGAAGTAATTTAATAACAATACTTATTATCGACATCATTAATGTTAGTGTACCTAACATAATCATGATAGCTTCATAAGCTGTCATTTCCATCACCTCCGCTTTTCATATTTCCCTAGGGATATCTATGTAAACGAAGAATACGCCCTTCGATCTAAACGACCAAGGATAACTACCTGCCGTGTATAACTATTCGGCAAAATTATATCATAGTCACTCTTTTTTAACTACTATTTTCGATAGTTATTTAAAATAAAAGCATACTAATAATAACACATGATAAACTTAATATATTTAAATAAATTAAATGTATTTACATATTTGAACAACTAAAAAACCTCTATAAAGAGGTTTAAATTAATCGAGTATTGTTAAGTTTTCCTGTTTGGTTGAACTCAATCCATTCACAGATATTAACAACATGATCACCAATTCTTTCAAAATACTTTGCAATCATTAAGAAATTGATTGTTAAATCACCTTTATCATTTGATTCTTTAATCATTTGAATAATATCTTTTTTAACTTGATCAAATAATTCATCCATTTTAATATCCATCTTCTTTACTTCTAAAGCATGGTTTAAATCATGTTGATGGAAAGCATCTAAGGATTCTTTAACCATTTTAGTTGCAATTTTTGCCATATCTTGAATATGTCCAATCATTAAGAAACTATCCATTTCTTTCATTTCTAAAATCAATTCAGCAATATCTGCACTTTGATCCCCAATTCTTTCTAAATCAGTAACTACTTTTAAAGCAGTAGAAACATCTCTTAAATCAGAAGCAACGGGTTGTTGTTTTAAAATCAAAGATAAACATTTTGCTTCAATCGATCTTTCCACATCATTAATTTGTTTATCCCCATGAATAATATCTCGAGCAAGTTCATAATCTTGTTCCTTAAATGCTGTAACACAGTTTTCAATAGCTAAAACAACAAGATGACACATTCTATCTAAATCAACATGCATCTTATTAAGCTCTTGATCAAATTGACTTCTTGGCATCTTTCTTTCCTCCTATCCAAATCTACCAGTAATATAATCTTCAGTTCTTTTATCTTTTGGCATACCAAAGACATCTTTTGTTGGTCCATATTCTACCATTTCTCCAACTAAGAAGAAGGCAGTATAATCAGCAATACGACTTGCTTGTTGCATATTGTGAGTAACGATAGCAATTGTATATTGATCTTTTAATTGTAATAAAAGTTCTTCGATTTTAAGTGTTGAAATTGGATCTAAGGCACTTGTTGGTTCATCTAATAAGATAACTTCTGGTTGTACAGCTAAAGCACGAGCAATACATAATCTTTGTTGTTGTCCACCAGATAAACCTAAGGCGCTTGAATGTAAACGATCTGACACTTCATCATAAAGTGCTGCTGCTTTTAAACTATCTTCAACGATTTTATCAAGTTGTTTTTTATTTTTAATACCATGAATACGTGGTCCATAAGCCACATTATCATAAATTGACATAGGGAATGGATTTGGTTGTTGGAAAACCATCCCAACTTTTTTTCTAAGTAATGTTGTATCAACACGGCTATCATAAATATCTTCACCATCTAAGATAACATCCCCTTCAATTTTAACGTTATCAACATAATCATTCATACGATTTAGTGTTTTTAAAAATGTTGATTTACCACACCCTGAAGGGCCAATAAACGCAGTAATTTTATTTTCTTTAATATCTAAACTGACATCTTTTAAAGCATGTTTTTGTCCATAATACAAATTCAGATGTCTTGCTTCTATTTTATTTTCCATCTTAATTATCCCCTTTATTTACATCAAATCTGCGACTAATCCATTTAGCTAACATATTTAAACCTAAAACAATAACTACTAAAACAAGAGCAATCACAAATGAAACTTCATAATTTCCTTTAGCCATTTCTAAATATAATTGAATAGTAAGAGTTCCCCCACTACTTAACAAATGTCCAAAAATATTTGTTGGTAAAATAGCAACTGATCCTGCTGTAAATAATAAAGCAGCTGATTCAGCAACGATACGTCCCATTGCAAGAATAACTCCTGTTAAAATACCAGGAATGGCACTTGGTAAAAGTACTGTACGAATCATATACCATTTTGTTGCTCCAATTCCTAAAGCAGCTTCACGATAGCTTTTAGGAACACATTCTAAAGCTGTTTGAGTATTTCTTGAAATGATTGGTAAAATCATAATGGCAAGTGTAAGTGACCCTGTTAAAATAGAGAAATTCAAATGACAAAATGATCCAAAGAACAACATCCCAAATAATCCATAAATAATTGATGGAATACCTGCTAAAACTTCCGTTGTAAATGAAATGATACTGACGAATTTTTTATTTTTTGTATATTCATTTAAATAAATTGCTCCACCAATTCCTATTGGACAAGCAATTAAAAGTGTCACAATAACAATATAAAGTGTATTAATAATATTAGGTAATATACCTACAGTATCATTAATAATACTTGTTGTATTTACTAAATAAGAAAAATCAAAGGCTGGTATTCCTCGATAGAGGATATAACCAATAATAACTAATAAGATAAAAATTGAAAGAAATGAACTTAATTGAATAAGTGCATAGAGAATTTGATCACTAACACGTTTCTTTTTTTCTAATATTGTATTATTCATCTAAGTCACCTCTTTTTAAAACATATGTTAAGATTAAGTTAATAATCATGATAAAGATAAATAGAACAAGTCCAATTGTGAATAAAACTTGACGATGTGTACCACTAGCATATCCCATTTCTGAAACGATGGCTGTTGTTAAGAAACGAACAGAATTAAATGGAAGTGGAAGAGATACTGCATTTCCGGCTACTAACAAAATAGCCATCGCTTCTCCAATAGCACGACCTACACCAAGTACAATAGCTGACATAATTCCAGATTTAGCACTTGGTACAACAACCTTAAAGATTGTTTGAATTTTACTTGCCCCTAAAGCAAGTGAGCTTTTACGATAATCATCAGGTACAGCTTTTAAGGCTGTTTCTGAAATATTAATAAGTGTAGGTAAAATCATAATTGCTAGTACGATAATAGCTGATAAAAGATTGGCCCCACCTGTAAATTGATGTGTTTTAGATCCATGGTAGATCATTAATTCTAATTTATACATCATTGGATTGACAATCAAAATACCTAATAATCCATAGACAACAGATGGAATTCCTGCAAGTAATTCAATTGCTGATTTTAATATTTTTCTAAGTTTTACTGGTGCAATTTCAGCAAGGTTGATTGCTGTAAATAAACCAATAGGTACTCCTATACAGATTGCTAGAAAAACCCCAACAATGGATGTTAATATAACATAAGCAATCCCATATTGAGGATTGGCTGCTGTTGGCGCCCACGTTGTAGAAAACAAAATACCTGTAATTCCTTCTTTAAAGATGGCAGGTGTCCCTGAAATAATCATATATCCTGTAATAGTAACAACTGCTAAAACAGAGATAATAGCACAGCCACGAAAGATCATCGCGGCTGTTTTTTCTACTAGGGATTTTGCTTTCTTATGGCTAATAATTGATAACTTTTTTTCCATAATACTTCCCTCTTTATTTTTTATTTATTTGGTGTTACTAAACCAACTTTTTCAATGATTTTTTGTCCAGCATCACTATTGATGAAATCAAATACTGCTTGAACTTGTTTAGATTGTTCACTAATTTTTCCATTTGTAGCCATTACGAATGGTCTTTGTAAAGCATAACTTCCATCTTTTACAGTTTTTTCACTAGGTTCAACACCATCTAATTGAAGAGGAGAAACTGTATCATCTAATACATCTAATGAAACATAACCGATTGATCCAGAAGTTTTAGCAACTTTAGCAAGAACAGCACCAGTTTCATTTAATTCTTGAGCATATTGACATTGATCTTCAATTCCTAATAATTCTTCAAAAGCTCCACGAGTTCCTGAACCAGCTTCACGTCCAATAACAACGATTGCTTCATCTTGTCCACCTAAATCTTTCCAGTTAGTAATTTGTCCTGTATAGATTTTTGCTAATTGATCTTTAGTTAAGTTTGTTACTTTATTAGATTTGTTTGTAATTGTTGCGATACCATCGATAGCAACAATATTTTCTTCTAATCCTTTTGCTTTTTCTTCATCTGTTAAAGCACGAGAAGAATCTCCGATATCTGTTGTTTTTGAAGCAACTGCTTCTAGACCTGCACCAGATCCTGTAAATTGTGCTTCTAATTGTAAGTTTGGATATTTTTCTTTAATTCCTTCTGATAAGGCATTAACGAATTTTTCCATTGAAGTTGATCCGTTTAAACTTACCTTTCCACTAATGTCATCTGATGCACTATTTGATCCTCCGCCACATCCAGCTAAACCAAGACACATCATGAAAACTATTAAAACACTTAATACTTTCTTTTTCATTTTTTATTTACCTTCCTTTGTTTTCTCTTAAGATATTATTTATTTTTGTTTCCTTTTCTTAAGACACTCCTATCATAGTGTTTTTCAACACTTTCAAAAATCAAAAGAACGTATGGTTTATGTTAAGTTTATGTAAAATGAAAAAAGTCCATGTTTATAAACACGAACTCACTTTTTATTATTTTCGACACTTTTTTTCGGCAATTCGGCATTTTTCAAATAACATCCTATTTTAAACTATCTGTCCAATCTTTAATTGTAGAATCTGAAGGACTTGAACTAAAACGTTGACCTTTTTGCCAATTACCACCTTTAGCTTTTTTTTGAAGTTTTGTACCACTTTCACCTAAACCAGATGAAGTAGAAGTACAAAAAGGAATAACTGTTTTGTTAGAAAAATCATTAGCCTTAACAAATGTATCAACAGGCCATGCCGCAATACCCCACCAGATAGGATAACCAATAAGTACAGTATCATATTGATCCCAATTTTCTACTTCTGTTGTTTTTAATTCAACATTTCTTAATGATGTATCTTCGTGTTCTCTTGTCACTCTTGAATCATCATTCGTCCAGTCTAAATCATCTTCTGTGTATTTTTCTTTCGGTTCGATTTCAAAAAGATCTGCCCCTAAATTTTCAGCAACTTTTTCAGCAACATCTTTGGTATGGTTTTGTGCTGAATAATAAACCACTAAAGTTTTACCATCACCTTGTACTTTCTTTGTCGTTGACTTCGTTTCATTTGTAACGACTTTTTCTTCTGTAGTAGAAACTTTTTGTGAATTATAAACCAAGTAACCACCAACACCCGCAATAATAATAACTAAAGCAATCAAAAATACTTTTACTTTTTTCATCATAGAATCAACCTCCTAATTATTTTTTAGTTGTAAACCATCATGAAATGCTTTTCCTACACATTTTCCTAATTCAATATATTGTCCATGAATCATATCAAAAGTAATAGGTTTAAATTTTTCTAAACTTAACTTACCATCTTCTCCTAAAACTTCTTCATCAATACTTACATTAACAATACGTCCCAAATACTTACTTCCATCAATTACTTTTACTAATTCACATTCTAAAGTAAGAAGAAGTTCATTGATAATAGGTGCATTCACAAATTCGCTTTTAACTGTTGTAAATCCTGCCTTTTCCATTTTATTTTCACAATTGTTGGCAGATTCTACCCCAACATAATCACAAGCAACTAAATGTTTTGTATCTGCCACACTTACAGTAAATGCTTTGGTAACTTCTAAGTTCTTTGTTGTTTTATGTGAAGATAAATCAATCATGATTTCATCTCTACCAACAATTCCTCCCCAAGCAGCATTCATCGCATTTGCTTTTCCGTTTTCATCATATGTCCCAATAATCATCACTGGTTGTGGATATAAATAAGGTTGTGCTCCAAAATTTTTTCTCATTTTTCATCTTCTCCTTTTTCTATTTGTTTTTGCCAAAAATGGATTGCATCGTCGATCCATCCTTTTGCACTTGTATGAATTCCTAAGCCAAAACCATGTCCTAAAGAGGGATATTTGTGGAATTCAACATCAACTCCTTTTCGCTTTAAAATATGAATTCTTCTTTCCATAACACGCCAAGAGGCAATCCTATCATTTTCACCAACACATACAAAAGTTGGTGGTTCATTTCTTGTATAATCACTATGTCCCGTATATTGCATCACCACAGTTCCTGGTTTAGGTAAATATTTTCCACCAAAGGAAATAGTGCCATAGCTTCCTAAATAAGCCGCCATTCTTGCTCCAGCAGAACCACCCCATAAAGAATAACAATTTGTATCTACTTCTAATTCTTTAGCGTGTTCAAAGATAAATTCAATTGCTCTTGCAAGATCAAGGCATGCTACATCAGCTCCTCCTGTACGATATTGTAAGGCAAAACCATTGTAGCCTTGTTTTGATAAATAAAGAGCATGAGGCATACTTTCATGAATTGATCCAACATAACTAAAACCACCACCTGCATTAATAATCGCAAAAGGTGCGTTCTTTTTCCCTTTGAAAAAGAAAAGTCCTGTTTTTCTTTTTGTTGGATCTGCTTGTTTTTCTTTTTCTGTATAGATATCATAGAATACTTGATTCCCTTGTTTTCTTTGATTTTCTAAATATTCTAATACTTCTATAGTTGTACTTACTTCAATATGACTATGATAAGGAAGTAAATGATCTACATCTTTTAAGGTCATGTTATTTGTAATTGAATAAAAATCTGTTGGAAATAAAAATTGTCCTATACCTTTAAATAACGAATTCTTTAAAATATCATTTATTTTTGTAGACTCATTCAATTTATTTCACCTTCTTTACAATAAATAGAGTCCCTATTGCTAATAAACAAAAGCAAACCCCATCTGCATAAAACAATCGACTTAAATCATTTGTTTTAATTAATTTTTGTAATAAAATTGCTCCATAAGGAGATAAAAAACTACCTAAATTACTTCCTGCTAAAAACAAAGAAGTTGCTAGTGAAGCATTCCTTACCTTTTGCTCATTTATTTTATGAATCAAATAAGGAAATACATTTCTAAATGCAAAACCAATGACAAATCCACTAAAAATAACAATTCCCGTACTTTGAGCTACCCCAATCAAAAACATTGCTATAGAAAGTAAAATAAAACCTAAAGTAATAGTATATTGCTTACATTTTCTTAAAATAGAACCAAACATACTTCCTGATACCATTGATCCAATACCAAGCGCTATGATAACCAAACTCGCATCACTTGCTTGCCCGTATCCTTTAGACGTCATTAAAGTAGATACTTTAATTCCCATAATCATATAAAGCATAGAGACAATAAAAATAACAAACGTATATCCTAAAACCCCTTTATAATTATTATTTCCATCTTCATTTATATGTTCATCTTTCTTTTCAACCTGTACATTTGGTACAAAAATAAAGAATAAAAGAATAACGGGAACTGCTAGTAAATAGGCATAAAAGGGTGCTTGCCAATTAATCTTTAGTAATTGTCCCGCAACAAAGGTAATAAAAATACCACCTAGTCCTTCAAAAGCACTTTGCATACCAAATAAAGAAGTTCTTATTTCACCATGGTAAAAATAAGAAATCATTGTTACTAATAAAGAGTTAAAAAGACCTATACCATAACCCAATAAAGCTCTAGAAATCATAATCAACCAAAAAGAATGCGTAAAAGCAGGTAACGTTCCAAAAATAGCAACAATTATAATTCCTAATAAAATAGTTTGCTTATAACCAATTTTTCTTGCTATAAAACTACTTGTTAAAACAGAAATCATCAAAAACATAGATGAAATCGTTGTCAATAATTCTACAGTTGATAAAGGAACATTAGGGAAAGCTTTAGCCATAGCTGGTATATTAGCATTAATAGCCGGTGCAGAAGCAACCAGTAGAGATACTGATAATAATGCGATTTTCAGCATACTCTCTTCTAATTTTTTTCTCATCTATTTATAACCAAGCTCCTTTAACCAATTTTCAACTGTTTTCTTTTGACTCTTTTCAATATCTGTACGACTTACAGCGAGTCCTTCTTTAACAGTTACATTTTTATCTTTTAAATATTCTTCCATGTCTTCTTTTGTTCCTGACATACCACTACCACCATGTGTTACAAAAGGAATAATTGTTTTATTACTTAAATCATATTGATCGAAGAAACTCAAAATAATTTGTGGATAGGTATACCACCAAATAGGATAGCCAATAAAAATCGTATCATATTGACTTATATCAATATTTAAGTCTTTTAGTTTTGGTCGACCATTTTTTTCTTGTTCATTTTTTGTATAATCATAAAGTTTATTTCCTTTAGGATAAGCTTTTTGGGGTTTAATTTGTCTAAAATCCCCACCAACTTGATCGTAAATTTCTTTTGCAAGTTTTTGAGTATTTCCCCCATTAGAAAAATAAATCACTAATACTTTAGAACTATCTAAAGAAGTTTTTCCTTTTTTACCATTTTCATCTTGAATATCATTATTTAAACCAACACTTACATTTCTTTGTGTGCGATAAAAATAATAACCCACACCAGAAGCAATAACACAGATTACTGCAAGTATAACTAATATTTTCTTTTTCATTTCTTCTTCATCTCCTTTATGATGACATTCATAAGTAATACAAACAAAATAAAGATCATCAAATATTCAAACATATAAATAATCATATTCGTTCGATCACTCACATATAAAAAATCGGACATATTCAACAAATAAATAAGTATTTGATTTTTCGTAAATAAAATAATTCCTATAAGCATTATTCCATAAACAATTATTTGATTTTTAATCCTCTTTGTAACTTGTAGATGTAAACCTACATGTAATCCCATGAGCAAATAACTCCAATAAGAACATACTAAATGCATCTTTCTTGCTAGAAAATAAGACATGATAGGCACATATCCAGCAAGTGTTAAACCACTGAGTGCAACACCAAAAATACTTATAAGTAACAAACTATTAATGGTTATAAATAGTATTTGTATCTTTGTTTTCTTACCTTTAAATAAACTCAAATACCATCTTCTATTTAAATAATGATGAATAATAAAGAAAACAATCATGATTATTCCCAAAAAAATGTGAATATCTTGTCCTGTAAATGGAAAAGCCATTAAAAGTAATAATAAAATCATCATCCCTACATCAATTACTTTTCTCACATCAATCCCCCTTTCTAATCTCATTTTAGCTATTACTTTTTTAAATGTACAATATCAACAATACATCCATGTATAACTGACAGTTATAGTAAATTTTATTGCCAAAGCCAACAAAATCCATTATAAAAATACTCTATTGCATACTCTCCATTATGGATACCACCTTTTTGCCATAAATAATAAAGATTTCCTTCTTGTTCATTATTGGCATATCTAAAAGTATGATCTTTTACATTTAACATTGCTTCAATTTGTTGTTTAAAAGCACTATAAGCAAAATCATCTGTACCAGAAGCAGCAAAAATAAAGAAGTCACTCCATGAATAGTCCTGATCTTTAACTATTTTAGCCATTGCTTCTCCATTTGAAGTTAGATTTCCACTTGATGGTAAAAAATAACGAAAATCATCTAAACAATATTGAAAGGTTCTCCATGTAGCTACCGATCCCATTGAAAAGCCAGCAAAGGCACGATGATTTCTTGATGATTTTATACCTTCTTCATCTGTAGATTTTGCATATGTACTATATGTACTTTCAACTGCAGGAATTAAGTCATTTATTAATTCTTGATGGTAAAGATTTGTTAATTGTATTGCTAAAGAATAGTCACTACTATCCTCTTGACTTGTATTGTTGTAGGTTGGACAAACAACAATCATTGGTTGCATTTGTTTATTTAAAATCGCATTGTCTAAAACATTTTTAAATTCACTTGGGCTTTTAGGAGTACCTAAATAAGTTGTTTCATTGCTCCATCCACCATGCATTAAATACACAACATTATAATTTTTTTCTTGATTGTAACCATAAGGGAGATAAACGATTGCTCTTTTATGTAATATTTGTTGATGGCTTTTGTAGCTCATTGCTTCATAAGTATCATATTTTAATTCAACAAGAGATCCTGGCTGTGTGGACTGATTGTAGTAATCTTGTGGTATTTGAGTAAGTTTATTGGGAAATTTTGCTTGTGTCATTATTTTATCATTCCTTTCATTTTTATTACTTTTTGTTTGACATCCTACAAAAAGTAAACAAACAATAATTATTTTCAATAAAATTTTGTATTTCTTCATAGGTTATTTAACCAAACAATCCTCAATGATGCTTGTTACTTCTTCAATAGAAAGTATTGTTTCAAAATCAATATTCTCAATTTTATCCCTTGTTATTTGTCCTTTAAAATACATATCAACACCTAAATCTTCAAAGAGCTTAATCATTTCTTTACTTGCTATTTCTATTTCTTCATAACCAAAAATATCTTTAAAATAACGTACAATATCCTCTTGGTAATATTTTGCCATTACTTTTAAAAATCTTGGAAATAATGTTGTTAAACTCTTTCGATAAGTTGCTTCAAACAATACCTCTGGAATAAATTCTAATTCATAAATGTCATAAGCATAATTTTCTTCTTTACCAAGACCTAGTCTTCCTGATGTTGAAATAGAAGCACCATAAAGAATAACTCCTCTTACCTCTTCATCATTTGGATTTTCTTTCAATCTTTTTGTCGCCTTTAATACATTTTTAATAACTGAAATTCCCATATCATAAGATATTGGATTATGGTCACCAATTGTTGAAGCTGATAATTGAACAAATGTAACTAAACCTGTATAAGCTGTCATTTCTTTATCTAAAGAAAGTGAATACTTAGGAACCAATAAAGCAACATCTCCCGCAATTCCATAAGCAGTCCCAAAATCTTGTCTCCTTTTATCTGACGCTACAGCACCCAATCCATATTCGGAACCACTAGAAGGATATGTTGGTATCAAAATAAGGGGCAATTTTTCAAGACCATAAGGATTTTTTCTTCCTTTTATATAGTCCCACAAGTCATCTTTATGATAACTTCCAAAAGCAATAAGTTTTGCACAATCCATAATACTCGCTCCACCAGCACCAATAATCATTTCAATCTTATTTTCTTCAACAAGTTGAATACCTTTTTCTATAGCTATTATTTCTCGTGAAGCTCCTGAAAGTTCAAATAGTTTTCCATCACTTTCATCTATTGCTTTTTTTACATCGTTATAACAACCATTTCTTTTTACAGAGCCTCCTCCATAAACAAATAAAACTTTCTTTTTATTTACATATTCTTTTAAATCTTTAACTGGATTATTTCTAAATAATAATTTAGTATCATTTCTTAATTGAAAATCTTTCATCTTTTTTCCTCTTTATTCATATATTTTATCCAACCACTGATCTACATCCTTTGCCCAATCACCTTGAATGCCAAAACCATGTGGGTAATTATTCAATACTTGAGATTCAATATTTTTATTTAATTTCTTTAATAATTTTACCTGTTCATTAAACTGGTTATAGAATGGATCTTCTGTTCCATAGACATAATAAGTTGGGGGTAAATCAAAATCTTTAAAAGTACTTTCTTCTAAATTAGCATGTGAAAGTCTTCCATAAAATGAATATGCCATAATTAAGGCATTTGCTGTTGAAGAAACTTTATCAATTTGATCTGGTACATAATGATTGTCAATTACATTTCCATTAATATCTTGACCAAATTCTAAAACAGTTCTTCCATTAGCAATACCGCCTGCAGAAAAACCAATCAATCCTATTTTATTCTCTTCAACCCCATAATCTTTTGTATAATAACGCACCATTTTTACTGCTCTTGCAATATCTATTCCTGATTCTCTTTCACTATAAGGCTGCAAACGATAATGAATAACAAATGAAATATACCCCAGCTTAGAAAACGCTTCTGCAATATCTTTTCCTTCCGCATTTTCTGAACGAAACATAAAAGCACCTCCTGAACTTACAAGCATTGCTCCTTTTATCTGTGTTCCTTGTGGTACAGGATAAATCGTCATATAGGGTTTGAAATCAGGATCATCAAAATAATCTCCTGTATTTTCTGTATAATCTGTTTCTTTAGGTATATTTTCTTCATTCCAAAGATATCTTTTTTTCCTGACTTGTTTCTTCACGCTGATTTCCATAGTAATAATCATTAACATCAATCTTTTTTTCTTTACTTGAACAACCTATAGCGCTTATGCACATGATTAAGATAATTAAAATATGTTTTATTTTTTTCATCTGCTATTCTTCAATACTTTCTAACCATTCTTGTACTTTTTGAGGAGCTTGTTCCATATCATCTCTTGACATTTTATTTGATGTTATTACAATTATAAATGTCGTGTGTAACACACGGTCAATATTTTTTTATAAGATGAGGTATGATTAAATGAATCAAGAAAAACAACTATTTTCAATGAAAGAAACGTGTAAAAAAACAGGATTATCTTATGATACTTTAAAATATTATTGTAATGAAGGACTCATTCCTCATGTAAAAAGAGATAAAAATAATTATCGTGTTTTTGATGAAAATGATATTGCTTGGATCAATAGTCTATCTTGTTTAAAAAATTGTGATATGACTATTAATGAAATGAAAGAATATCTTCAATTATGTTTAAAGGGTGAAGAAACAATTCCTGAAAGACAAAGAATATTAGAAAAGAAATTAAAAAAATTAGAACATAAAGTTCAAAAAATAAATGAAAGTATTGATTTTATTCATTGGAAACAAAATTTCTATGAAGATGTTTTAAATGGTAAAGTAAAATATTTTAGTAATCTTATACAAAAAGATGATGACTTATCAAAATAAATCATCATCTTTTTTATAATCTGTTTTTTTGCTTAATTCACACCACTTATCATAGTCTTTTTGATGTTCTGCAAGCATATCATGAGCGTAGTTAACGGCATCACTTCCAAGCAATAATCTTAAAGGTGTCTTTTCACTTTCAATAGCTTGTATAATTAAAGGTGCCGCTTGATCAGGATTACCAGGTTGCTTTCCATGATTCTTTTCTTTTTCAATACGTCTTGTACCAGCTGTTAAGGCATAATCTTCTATTGCTTTTGGCGATTGTGTTAAGGAGCTTCCTGTAAAGTTTGTTCTGAAAGCACCTGGCTCAACAATCATAACTTTAATTCCTAAAGGTTCCACTTCTTTCTTTAAAGATTCTGATATTGACTCTAGTGCACTTTTAGAAGCTGCATAGTAACCTGAACCCATAGAAGCATGAATAGCCGCAATAGATGAAACATTAATAATCGCTCCTTGGTGTTTTGCCCTCATAAAGGGTAACACTTGTTTAATTAAAGCAACAGGTCCCCATACATTCGTCTCAAAAAGCTTACTTATATCTTGTCTTGTTCCTTCTTCTATGGCAGAACGATAACCATATCCCGCATTATTAACTAAAATATCAATAAAGCCAAAATAATCAATAGCTTGCTTTACTGCATTTCTAATACTTTCTTGATTTGTTACATCTAAAGCTATTCCTAAAGCACTTTTCTAATAATTAGAATACTCCCGTGAGTAACGCCCATGTCAATAAAAAAGAGAACAATCTTTTTGATTGTCCTCAAGTATCATTATATAAGAATGTTAATCATTTTCTTTTTTTCTTTTAACTAAGCAAACTGTTCCACCTGCTAATACCATCATTGATACTAATCCTAATAATTCTGTATCATCTCCTGTTTTTACTTTTGATGATGTTGGTTTATTTACTTTTGTTGTTGTATCTGTTGTTGGTTTTACTGTTGGTTTATCAGTTGTTGTTTGTCCTCCATTTGCTGGTGTTGATGGTTTTTCTGTATCACTTGGATTTTCTGGTTGATCTGGTGTTGTTGGTTGTTTTACTTCTTTTGTTTGCATTGATAACCATTTCCAAGCTGTTAAATCTCCATCTTTACATTGATTTTCAAAGAATAAAGTCCATGCCCAATGTCCATCATATTGTAATGGAATTTTACTTGTTCCTGTTGTATCTAAAATTGTAGGATCTGATGGATCACCAAAGAAACGACCAGTAACGTCACTTGCATTATCAAATTGTGAATAATGGAAATTTGTTGCACCAATTTCTTTCATTTTTTCTACAATAGGAATTGATCCTTTATAACTTGAACTATCTCCTAAAGTATAAGTAGACCAAACTGGGAATGTTTTTAAATAATTCAATTGTTCATCTGTAACAGTATTAATATCAAATTCATGACACATTGGGAATGCTGCTGCAAAATATCCCATATGACTTAAAACCATATCATAAACCATATTTCCACCATTAGAACATCCACCAATAATAATTCTATTAGCATCAATATCAGGACGTGATGTTACATAATTATCAATTAATTCAAATAAACTTTCTCTCCATTTAGAAGGTGTTGCTCCACTTGTATAATTACCATCTTTATCTACTGGCCAACCATATCCTTCAGGACATTGTGGAACAAGAACATAAGCACCTTGGAAATTACTTTGGAATTCATCGCTAATCAAAGATGTAACCTTATTACCTAAATAAGCAATTTCAGGATTTGTTCCTCCTTCTCCTGCACCATGTAACCAAACAACAAGGGCATTCTTTTTATCATCTTTTTCTGGAGTAAAAGATGCATATGGTAAAACATCTCCATTAGTTGCCTTAAATGTATCACTTGTAAATTGATTGATTTCTGGACAAATTTTTCCATCTCCTTCTAAATCAATTTTTTCTGCAACATTTAAAGATGTTACAACTTGATGATCTGTTGTTTTTAATTCACCATTAAGCGTAATTGATAATTCATAAGGATTACACCATTCATTATATCCATTATAAACAAAGGCTGCACCTTCTCCTGTCATTGTCGGACTAACATACATTTCAAGAGCAATATAATGAGAATCTTTTGATACCTTATTTCCATTTTCATCTGAAGTATACGCTTTTAAAACATGTCGATCTGCATTAGACATTCCTACTTCCCATGTAGGTAATAAAATATTCTTTGTTTCTTCAACAGTAAATTCGTCCTCTTCATCACCGATTGAATCTGGTGTAATTTCTTTATCTAAATGAATAACTGTTTTAGTTACAGCTGGCCCCCCAATCTTCTGGAACAATATAGGCTTTTTGAGTTCCTGTAGCTTCTACCATTTCAGTAGCATTAACAGGTAAAGCCATCATTGAAAATAAAGTCATTACACTTAATGATAAAGCTGCTACTTTTTTTACTTTTTTATTTTTCATATTATTTATCCTCCCAAGGGATATTAATTATTCAACTTCTTTTTTTCTTTTAACTAAGCAAACTGTTCCACCTGCTAATACCATCATTGATACTAATCCTAATAATTCTGTATCATCTCCTGTTTTTACTTTTGATGATGTTGGTTTATTTACTTTTGTTGTTGTATCTGTTGTTGGTTTTACTGTTGGTTTATCAGTTGTTGTTTGTCCTCCATTTGCTGGTGTTGATGGTTTTTCTGTATCACTTGGATTTTCTGGTTGATCTGGTGTTGTTGGTTGATCAGGAGTGTCTGGAGTGTCTTCTTTTGACCAAACAACATCTTTAGCAAAGTTATATAAACATTGTGCCCAAGTATAGATATCATGTGAACCATATACAAATCCACCATCAATGAAGTTTTCACTTGGCATATATTTTGCTCCCCAATCACGGATTGTTTCATAAGCTCCATATAAACCAAATCCATTAGCGTGAACTGCAGTATCGTAGTTACCTGCTTGAGTATAGATTACTGAATTTAATAAATCTTGAGAAGGTTCAATATTTTCATAAACTTCTTGTAAGTAAGCTTCTCCATTTTCCCCTCTTAACTTACTAGCATCATATTGGAATCCTTCTTTGAATGTTGCATTTCCAATATTACATCCAGAGAAAATACCAAAATATCCAAATTTATCTGCATGATGGAATGCCATATATGTTGTTGTCATAGATCCCATAGAGAATCCTGCGAAAGCTCTATCCTTAGCTTCTTTTGAAACATTATAATTTGCTTCCATGTATGGGATAATGTATTTAGTAACGTTTTCACCAATTTGGTAATAATCCCAACTATATAAAGTATTATCCATAGATACAACAATTGCTTCTTGATCTGGATTTTCAGCAATCATATGATCCATAACGTTTTCACCTTGTGGTTGATTCATCCAATAAGTTTCATTACCACCAGCACCATGGCTTAAGTAAATAACTCTATATGGTGTTTCTCTATTAGCATCATATCCAGCTGGTAAGTATACTTCTAAATCTTGATGTTCACTTCTAGTTCCTTTATATTCTACATATTGAACAGTTCCTTTATTAGAACCTTCATAAGGTGTCATATAATCTAAGTTAGGAGTGCTTCCTTGTTTTTCGCTATATTTACCATAAACAATACTATGTGTGATATCTCCAGTTTCTGAATCACTGTTTGCTTCGTTTGCACGGCAAGGTGATACATTCTTTGGATCATCTACACTAACAGTTCTTACTTGATCTTCACCAGGTAATTTATAATTAATTTGATAATAATAGTAATGAGCTCCACTAATCATAGGAACACTAATAGTATAGTTTCCACTTGCATCTTGTTCTAGGTTTTCAAATGTCCATTCCCCACTCCATGTAGTAGGATGTACGTTTGCAGCAAAGTCTCCAGGTTGATAATCTAATAAACTATGACCTCTATCTTCACCTACTTCATAGCTACTGTGTAATCTAAATGATCCTACTAAGTTAACTCCTACGATTTCTGCATCTTCAGGAATTGGTTCTAATAATTGGCTTCTTGGACTTCCATCTTTATTAGCTAAATCAGCTTTTAGGTTATAAACAAAGTGAGCTGTATATCCTGATTTAGAATTTTCGTCAGCTACGACAGTTACTCCTTCCTTATAAGTTGTTGCTTCTTGTAGTGCAACTCCATTATCTGCACCTTCAACTTCAGTTACAACACTTGCATCAGTTGTGTTATCTCCTTCTAATGCACTTACTGTTCCAACAGCTGTTGAAAATACCATCATTGCACTTAGCGACATTGTCGCAAATCTTTTCATCTTGATGTCTTTCATTCTATTTCTTCCTCCCATAAACATGATAGCGTTTTTTATAAAGCGCTTTCAATGAGAGAAAAGTGCAATAAATCCCATAAGTAAAATTATTATTTTTATAACAAGTTATTTTATAAAATGATAAAAATATATGATTTTTCTAAATGTTAGAGTGAATAATTTGTGTATTTATTAAAATACACAAACTTAATATAATTCAATATTTCTATTACAATTGAATTTTCTATTTCATTATGATGTGTATTAATGAGTTGAATAAACTCATCAAAGTTAAAAATATTATCAAACATCATATTTTGTGAAATAGCAATTTTCTTTACTTTAGTATTATTAAGTTTTAAAAAATAAGGTTTATTTAAAGTAACGATTCTACCTGTAATCGTAATTAAAAAAATCAAATCATCTTTTTGATAATTAGCTTTATTTTCTTTAAAACCAATTTGTTCAAAACAAAAATCTTTGCCAAACAAAATCATATCTTCTACAAAATTAAGAGTTAACGATAAAGGGTAAACAGCACCTATCATATGAATCTTATGCGCATTATAAATCAAATCCACAACACGCTCTATACAATCATTAAAATCATCGATATTGTTTTTTAATCCTATTCTTGAATAAAATTGTTCACAATTAAATTGTCGATATCTTTTTTCAATTTGTTCTATTCTACCTTCTTTAGTATTAACCAACATCCCTTTTAAATGTTTATAATTATCTAAACCTAATTGTTTACAAAGCTTATTAATTGTTGTTGTACTTGTTCCACATTCATATGCTAATTTATCTATTGAAATTTTTTCAATTTCATTAATATGTTCTAATATATACTGTGCTATAAAAGAATAAGCATCTTGATGAAATGAATTAAAAACATATAACAACATGACAGATATAATCGTATTCACTTTATCACCCCTTTAATTTTAAAGTTAATATCATATCAAGTTTATTAAAAAATATTTTATAGAAATAATCATAATATGTATAAGGTAAAGATAAACAAATATCTGTTTCACTTTGACTATTTTGTCCTATATATATAATTTGTGCAGGAGTTTTATTAATACTATTAATAGCATCATTTTGAATAAATACAAGCTCCTTAAAAGTATTCCAGCCAACATAAGGATCAATAATAATAATCAAATCATTTTCATCTAAAGAATCAAATAATTCTTTTTGATTTTCTTTAGATAACGACATACTTGTAATAACTTCTTTTTGATTAAAATGACAATAAGAAACAAAATATTGAAAACAGTTTATAAAATCTTTTTGTCCATAAAACATAATTCTTTGACTACTTTTTATTTTTTCACAAATTCGATCAATTTGCAATGATACTGCTTGTTCACATTCTTTTAAAAAATCTAATATCATTGTATCTAAAATTTGTAAATCATGATTTTCAAAGAACTGCATTTTACTTTTAACTTCACTTGCTTCTAAATAAAGGTCATTTATAAATTGTGTAACTCCTTTATAGCCTATTTTTTGACAAAAGCGAATAATCGATGCTTGAGATATTTTTGTCTCTATACTTATTTCTTTTAAATTCTTTTTTTCTATCGTGGATAAATTGGATAATAAATATCTAGATAAAACATATTCGATTGTTTGAATATTATGCGTTTGTTGAATTAGTTCTAATTTATCAATAATATACATATTTTCTCTCCAAAAGAACAGAATTGTTCTTTTTATACTTATTTTTATTTTAACGAGAAATATCAAAAAAGTACATTATCGATATCTCATACCACTATAACTATAAGTTATACAAAAAAGTGAGACCTGAGTCCCACTATTTTCTTACATATTTTAAATATAAACCTGATTTCATTAAAAGATCACTTTGTTTTAAATCAAATGTTTGACCTATGTATTCATGACAATCTTCAAAAATATTAGGTTGTTTTTCTTCTCCTGATAAAACAGGAGAAACAACAAGACTTAATTCATCTATTAAATCATCTTTAATAAAGTAGGTATTAGTAATTCCTCCGCCTTGTAATAAAAGCTTTTTAATAGAGAATAAATTATAAAGTTTTTCTAATGCAAGTCTTAAATCTATTTCCTCTTTACCTACAAATAAATAAGAAATATTTAATGTTCTTAAAGTATTAAGGTATTGGTTGGAAACATTTTCTGTAAGAATCACAATTAAATTTTTATCTTTAAGTCTTGTATTTTGATAAACAGTTTCATCCCAAATGATTTCTCCTTGAGGATCAATGACAACAATCCACTGATGTTTATCATCTTGATATACATAATCTGTTTTTGGTAATTGAGTATTTATTGAGGTTTGAGTTAATTTTTGTTTTGAAAACATTTCTTTAGCAGTTGTTGTTCCATAAATAATCGCATCCCCATTATAATCTTTAGAAATATCGCTATAAATCTTTGCAAGTTCTAATGTTTGTTTTTCTCTAAAGAAACCACCGGCAATTTTTCCATCTATTGATTGTAACATATGGCATATGACATATGGTCTATTCATATGATCCCTCCAATACCTTTATTTTTAGTATTTAACTTCCATTAAAGTTTCTTGTAATTGTACAGATGAAGCATTTGTATTTTTAACTTCTTTTAAATCTGCATAATTTGTGACTAAAACAGGAGTTTCTAAAGTATAACCAGCTTCTTTAATTTTATTCATATCAAATTCAACAAGTAATTGACCTTGTTTAATTTGATCCCCTTGTTTAATATGGGCAGTAAATCCTTCACCATTAAGTTGCACGGTATTAATACCAATGTGAATAAGTAATTCAACGCCTGCATCACTTGTAATACCAATTGCATGTAAACTTGGGAATAAAACAGTCACTGTACCCGTTACAGGAGCATAAACTTTTCCTTCTTCTGGTAAGATCACAACACCTTTTCCTAAGGCACCTGAGGCAAAAGCAGCATCGCTTGATTCTTCGATTGGTTTTACTTCTCCTTTAATTGGAGCTAAAATTGTTTCTTCTTCTAATTTTGTCACTTCTTTATTTTCAACTTGTTGATCGTTTGTTTTATAGAAAATCATTGTTAAAACAAAACCAACAACTAATGAAACAGCTCCCGCAATTAATGAAACAATCATTCCTGTCGCATTTCCTTTTGGTGAAATGAAGTTTACAACACTAAAGATTCCAAGACCACCAATAACATATTGTTTTACTGCAACTGTTCCCATGATAGCACCACCAACAGCTCCACCAATACAAGAGAAGACAAATGGTGTTTTTTCAGGTAATAAGAAACCATAAATAGCTGGTTCTGTTACCCCACAAAATGCTGAAATCACACCTGGAATTGCAAGTGCTTTTTTATTTTCATCTTTTAATTTTAAATACATCGCTGCAAGAACACCTGTTGCCGCAAATGTTGTTCCTAACATACCTGGTAAAATTGTATCATATCCTAAATTTCCAATATTAACCATCGCCATTGGTACAAGTGCCCAATGTAAACCAAAGATAACTAAACATTGCCATAATGCACCAATGACAAAAGCAGTTACGATTGGTGAAAAAGCATAAAGTCCAGCAAACATATTTGATAAAACTGTTGTTAATAAACTTACAACTGGCCCAATAACTAATAAACCAATTGGAAGTGAAATAATTAAAACAAAGAATGGAACAAAGAAGTTTTGTAACATTTCAGGTACGAATTTCTTCGCAATCTTTTGAATTTGAGCTGCTAAAGCAACAATACAGATAACTGGTACAACAGTACTTGTATAGTTACCTGAAACAAATGGAATACCTATAAATTTTGTATAGTAAGATCCAATGAATGGTAATGTTCCAATTGCTTTTCCTGCAGCTGATAATGTATCTGTTTGAATTGTTGGATAACAAAGTGTTGCTCCAATAATCATTCCGACAATAACATTGACATTGAATTTTTTAGCTGCTGTATATCCTAAAATAATTGGTAAAAAGTTAAAAATAGAATCACCAATTGCATTTAAAATCATATAAGTTCCACTATTATTGAAACTTGATCCTAAAATAAATACTAATAAAGCATTTAAACCTTTAATGATCCCTGCTGCACATAATGGCCCTAAGATAGGTTGGAAACATCCTGAAATAATATCAATTAACTTATTGAAAAGTCCTTGTGGTGCTTCTTCTTCTACTTGTTGAGTCCCATTACTAATACCTGCAAGTTCACATACGTCTGCATATACTAAAGGTACATGATTTCCAATAACAACTTGATATTGCCCTGCTGATTTCATCACAGTGACAACACCTGGGTTATTTTTTAATGCTTCATCATTGGCTTTTGATTCGTCTTTTAAACGAAAACGTAATCTTGTAACACAATGTGTTAAGCTGTTGATGTTTTCCTTTCCACCAACATTTTCCAAAATCTCTTTGGCTAAATTTTCATACTTACTCATAATTTTCCTCCATCTTTCTAAGTATTGAAATTTGAAGGTTTGGCCAACTTAATGTCACCATCCAATTAATGACTATTTCCAAGATAAACTACACGATGTATATGAATCGTTAAATAAAGTTTTTCTTCGTCATAAAGTTCATAGTTATATTGATTTTTTATGTACATCGCAATTTTTTCGACACATTGATAGGCATTGACATATTTTACTTGAACCACTTCCAACAAATCATCTTCTTGTTTGTTTTGTTTTTTGTGTTCAACTAAACGTTGTGCAAAAAATTTCAAATGGGTAATAAAACGATAGTAATAAGCACTTTCTTCATTAAATTCTATCTTGAAGTGATAACGTACAATATTTTCGATTTCTTGCATGATCTTCGTAATTTCATACATATCATGAACATCTTCATCTAATTGTCCATTGACAATATGTAAAGCAATAAATCCTGCTTCATCATTTGGTAAAAGCACACCTGTTTTCTTTTCAATAATTTCAAGAGCCTTTTTCCCTATTTGATATTCTTCTTTATAAAATCTTTGAATATCCCATAATAAAGCATTCTTCACTAAAATATTGTCTTTTGCTCTAACAACAGCTGTATAAATGTGATCAACCATAGAAATATAAATATTATCATTTAAAGCTTTTCCTAAACTCAATCTTGCTTCATCCATGATTTCTTCACCGATTTCTAAATATTCTAAAGGAATATCCACAACAAGTTCTTTAAATCGACTTAAAACTTCTTGGTTTTGTAGATAAAAAACTTTATCAATTATCTTTGGTTCTATCGTATCCCCTGTTTTCTTTTTAAAACAGATTCCTCGACCCATCACAATCTTTTCTTCGTTATTTTCAATAACGACAGCTACATTGTTGTTTAAAACTTTGCTTATTTCCATAATCACCCCTCCAAAATAAAAACCTATTTATTGCGCACTTAAAAAGGGTGGCAATAAATAGGTTTAGCTTGTACTTAAACAATCACTATCCTATAAACTACTCGAACATGATATCACAAAATTAAAACGGTTACAATCTTTTTATCTATTGAATAGCCATCCCATGATATGTTCATCATTCGCAAATAAATGACCGCCATATCCATGTTCATTTGTTATGCCTTGACTTGTAAAATACTCTTTATTTTTCACATCTAAAATAACAAGCTGATCTATTTCTTCTTGATTTAATCCTTCTTTTTTATATAAACTTACAATTTGTTGGTAAGCTTCTTTAAAAGGAGTTGAACCATAGTATTCATCTTCTTCACCAATCACAAAATAAATTGGTGTTTTATTTTTGACAACTTTATTAAAATTCCCATCCCATTTTGAAGAACACATTAAAGCAGCTCTATAGAGTTCAGGCTCATTCGTTAAAATCCAAGAAAGCGTTTCGCCACCACCAGAATAACCACTAATATAAACTTTATTTTTGTCAATGTTATAATGTTTTAAAAAATATTTTGTCAAAGCAATCGTTTGATTGGCTGATAATTCATCCCAATCTTCTAATTGTGGTGCTAAAACAATCATTTGAGCGTTATAGTTTTGACTTACAAAGCCAAATTCTTCTGTCTCTAAATTTTTTCCAACACCTTAAAATATAAACCTTGATAACCTGTTAAGGTTATATATAAAGCATATGATTGCCTTTTATCATACGCTTTAGGAATATAAGCATTATAGTGTATATCTCCATATTGATCGTCTTGGAATACGTTATCCAACGAAAAATTTTTATAATATTTAGTACCTGTAGTTATTTGAATTTTAGAGTTTTTTTGAGATTGAATGTCTGAATTTTTATTTATATAGAGATAGCTACTTAAAAGTATCAGGCACACTATAATGCATATGTTTTTCTTTTTTAACGTTTTAAACCACAAATCATTTCTACAGTTGCTGGATCATAGTGAGAGAAGAATGAACTTGTGTCTTTATTAAGTGAAGTAATTGTTTGCATATCTTCTTCACTTAATTCAAAATCAAAGATATTTAAGTTTTCTTGCATTCTTTCTTTTCTGACTGTTTTAGCTAAAGGAACAATTCCTCTTTGTACAAGCCATCTTAAAATAACTTGTCCAACTGATTTATTGTATTTGTTTCCAATTTCTACAAGTGTTTCATTTGTGAAGATACCATTTTTACCTTCCGCAAATGGTGCCCATGCTTCTAATTGTACACCGTATTTTGTATTGTAAATTAAAGCTGTATCTTGTTGATGGAAAGGATTCACTTCTACTTGGTTAACAGCTGGTACAACTTCTGTATCTAAAGCTAAATCCACTAAACGATCTGGATAGAAGTTAGATACACCAATAGCTTTAATTTTTCCTTCTTTATATAAATCAATTAAAGCACGATAAGCTCCATGATAATCTTTAAATGGTTGATGTAATAAAACTAAATCAAAATAATCTAATTGCATTTTCTTTAATGATTCTTCTACAGAAGCTTTTGCCTTTTCATAACCATAATTAGAAATCCATACTTTAGTAGTAATAAATAATTCTTCTCTTGGTACACTTGTTTCTTGAATTGCTTTACCAACAGCTTCTTCATTTCCATAAGATTGTGCAGTATCAATTAAACGATATCCTGCATCGATTGCATCTAAAACAACTCTTTTACATTCTTCTTCATCTTTAACTTGGAAAACACCAAAACCAACAACTGGCATTTTCACTCCATTATTTAATGTTTTGTATTCCATAATTATTCTCCTTCTTCAAAATTACATTTTGTTGTGGCAAGTCTTTGTAAAGATTCTTTAGTCACTTTATAAAATTGTGTATGTTTATTCACTTTTTCAATTTCTTTCATTTCTTCATCTGTTAGTTCAAAATCAAAGATTTGTGCGTTCGCTTCAATATGATCTAATGATTTACTTCCCGGAACAAGACCAAATCCCATTTGAAGATGCCATCTTAAAATAATTTGTACCGTTGATTTATGATATTTCTTTGCAAGTTCTACAAAGATTGCCTCTTTTAACATTTCACTATTTCCGTGACCTAAAGGATACCATGATTGAAGCTGTATATGATTTTTCTTACAAAAATCATATACATGTTCTGCTGGATAATAAGGATGACATTCTACTTGCATAATCATTGGTGGTATTTCACATTGATCCATGATTTCTTGAATTTGTGAAACTTGGAAATTAGAAAGTCCTATCGCTTTGATTTTTCCTTCTTTATACGCTTTTTCTAACATTTTATAAGCATAAATATAATTATTAACGGGATGATGTAAAATCATAACATCGATATAGTCTACGCCTAATCTTTTTAAAGTATCATCAATAGCTTGATCATTTTCATAAAGTGTAGGTCCTAATTTTGTTTCTAAATAATAATCTTCTCTTTTTAATCCTGATTGTTTTAAACCTTTTCCTACTTCAACTTCATTTCCATAACGGTTGGCTGTATCAATGAGTTGATAGCCATGGTTTAAGGCAAAAGCTACATTGTCTTCAATTTGTTTTCCAAATTGTTGAATGGTACCAAATCCAAGTTGAGGGATTTGGTACCCATTGTTTAAAGTAATAAAATTAGTCATGAATTTTTAATCCCATTAAACGTGTTTCGTTGGCAGGATCTTCAGGATTATGAGATGGTTTGTTTGTATCTAAGGCTTGCATTGCTTTCATTTCTTCATCTGTTAATTCAAAATCAAAGATATCAATGTTTCCTTTCATTCTTTCTTCATTTGTAGATTTAGGTAAAGAAATAACTCCTTCTTGATAAATCCATCTTAAGATAATTTGACCGGCATTTTTATGATATTTTTTAGCTAATGAAACAATTGTTTCATTTTCTAATAAATCTTTATTTCCATGCCCTAATGGATACCATGCTTCTAAACGAATATTGTTTTCAGCCATTACTTTTCTTAATTCTTTTTGTTGAACAAATGGGTTAAATTCTACTTGGTTAACTGCTGGCATTACAGTCATACCGTCTTTAAATTTATTCCATAAGTTCACAGTAATATTAGAAATACCAATAGATTTGATTTTACCTGCTTGATACGCTTCTTCTAAAGCTTTCCAAGCTCCTAAATAATCACCATAAGGTTGATGTAATAAATAAAGATCAATATAATCTACTCCTAATAATTTCATAGAAGTTTCAATACCTTTTTTCGCATTTTCATAACCATAATCTTGTAACCATAATTTAGAAGTAATAAAGATTTCTGAACGATCAATACCACTATCTTTAATTGCTTTTCCTACATCACTTTCGTTGCAGTAACCAGCAGCTGTATCAATATGACGATATCCTGCTTTTAAAGCAGCTAAAGTTGCATCATAAGTAGGTCCATCATTAGGAATCATGAAGACTCCAAATCCTACTGCTGGGATTGTTTGTTTATTATTTAATTCAAATGTTTTCATTATTATCTCCTCCAATATCTATCTTTATTTTAGTTTTAAATTCTATAAATGTACAATATAAATAGTGCATGTTAGTATAACTGGAAGTTATACTTGTTGGTTTGCTTCAATAATATCTTTTAGACTTACTTTTTCATGTCTATAACGTGCATTAGGATTGATGTCTTTCAATTTTGTGATGATGGCCTTTGATGGACAGTTTTGTGCACATGCTAAGCAAAATTCACAGGTATTTTGTTTTCTTTTAGCCTTTTTATCTTCAATATAGAAAAGACCTCTTGGACAAACCTTTGTACAAATACCACAGCCAACACATTTATCAGTTACCGTAATTTGTTCACCATTAATGAGTTCTGGATTTTTCGCAAAGATTTCTTTGGCAGAAGCATGGAAATCTCTTCCTGCCTGTGTTGCTTCAGGAATTTCTTCTTTTTTATTTTGGATATCTTGAAGTGCTTGTTGGATTTGTTGTTCAACATTTTTATTCATTGCTCTTTGTTCATTCATATCAAAAGATGGTAAGTAGTTATCTACCATTAAAATAGAATGAATATAATTTACATGTCTTCCTTTTTCTTCTAATAAGCGTGCGATACATTCAGGAGCATCTGTGACATCTTTTCCATAAGTTAAAATCAAATAGAAATAATCTGTTTCAAATGTTGCCTTTTCTAAAAACTCTAAAACAATTTTGGGTGCTTCTCCTGCATAAACAGGATAAACAATTCCTATTTTTTCATCTTTAAAATTTAAGTTTTCTTGATGTAAGATTTGAGGGATACTGATGGGCTTTTCTTCAATTTGTCTCGCCACATACAAACTATTCCCTGTACCTGTAAAGTAAAATAACATATTCCTTTCTCCTTTTAATCATGTATTTTATATTTATTAAGCCATTTTGCGGTCATATAATTTTGATGATCAATAATTTCACTATAACCCAAATCAAGTTGTTCTATTTGTTTTTTATCTTCTTTATCTAACTGAAAATCAAAAATATCTATATTTTCTTTCATACGCTTTAAATGTGTGGTTTTAGGAATGGCAATAATGTGATTTTCTAGATGCCATCTTAGAATAATTTGTGAAACTGATTTTTGATGTTTTTTCGCAATATCTAATAACATTGGATGATGAAAGATATCACGTTGTCCTTCATTTAAAGGACCCCATGCTTCTAACAGACAATCACATTGTTTTAAAACACATTTTTGATTTTTTTGTTGATAGAAGGGATGAAACTCAAGTTGATTGATCATAGGGTGTATCAAACTATTCATATAAAGATCCATGAATCTTTCTGGTGAAAAGTTACAAACACCAATTGCTTTGATTTTGCCTTGTTGATAAAGTTCTTCCATAGCTTTCCATGAGCCATAATAATCACCATAGGGTTGATGAATTAAATAAAGATCTAAATAATCAACTCCTAAGTTTTCTAATGATTGATGAAATGCCTGTAACGTATTTTCATAACCGGCATCTTGAACCCATACCTTTGTTGTCAAATAGATTTCTTCTCTTTTAAGTTTTGATTCTTTAATGGCTTCCCCTATTTCTTTTTCATTTTGATAAGAAGCGGCCGTATCAATCAAACGATAACCAGCTTCAAAGGCTTTTAAAACACATTCTTTTGTTTGTTTAGGAGGTATATGTAAAGTACCGTATCCTAACATCGGTAGTTGATAACCATTAGCCAAAGTTATATATTCCATATCTTGTTCCTCCTTACATCTTTATTGTAGATTTCAAAGAAACAAAAGTACAATATCAATAAATCATATCACTATAACTGTCAGTTATACAAAAAAAGCTATCCGAAGATAACTTTTTACATACATTCTAATAAGATATCATAGACTTCTTCTTTAGTAAGAGTACGAGGATTTGTTTTGATAAGGTTTGTTGTATCTGCCACTTTCTTTAATAAATCATTTGTGATTTCAACTTTAGATTTTAATTCAGGTAAAGTTGTTGGTAAATGACATTCTTTAATAAAGTTTTGAAGTGCTTCTAAACCTTCTTCAGCTGTTTTTTGATCAAACACAACTTGGGCAAAACGTGTTAATTTTTCTCTGGCATCATTTAAAATATGATAACAATAAACAGGTTGAATAACGGCTAAACCTTGTCCATGATTACAATCCGTAAAAGCTCCTAATTGATGTTCAATTTGATGCACTTGGAAGTCTGTTTGACGACCACATTTTAAAATACCATTTTCAGCCATGGCTGAATCCCACATTAAATTACTTCTTGCTTGCTCATCATTGATATCTTTTAATAAACGTCTCATATTCACAACGGTATTTTTCATAATGGCTAAGGCCACATCATCTGATACATTGTCTTGATCTGAATTTCCTAAATAAGTTTCTAAAGCATGACTTAATGTATCAAAGGCACCTGATAATACTTGCATTGATGGAACCGTCAATGTATAAGCTGGATCAAGAACTGCAAAATCAGCAGTTGAAGCAAAGATACCACCTTTCCAATTCTTTTCTTCATGAGTAATAACAGCCCCACCATTCATTTCAGCACCTGTTCCTGAAGCTGTCACGATGGCACCCATTGGAATCCCTTCTGTTGGAAATTTACCATGAACATATTCCAAATCCCAAATATCTTCATCAATAACTGCTTGACTAGAAATGACTTTACAACAATCAATAACACTTCCTCCACCAACAGCTAAAATAAAATCAATTTTTTCTTTTTTTACAAGTTCGACTCCTTCTTGCACTTTTTTATATGTTGGATTGGACATAATCCCATTAAATTCAATTACTTCTTTGTTTTCTTCTTTTAATAAAGAAACAATTTCATCATAGATTCCATTATTTTTAATAGAACCTCCACCATAAGCTAATAAAACTTTACTTCCATATTTCTTTAATTCATTTGAAAAAGCAGTTTTTGCACTTCCTTCTCCAAAATAAACATTTACTGGATAAGAATAATTAAATGTTTTCATTTTATAAGCCCCCTTTATCTCTTATCTATTACAATGTGATTATAATTTACGGTTGTAACTATCGGTCAAGAAGAATATAATTTTTTTGAGGTGATTTTTATGTACACAATGATGCAAGTTTGTCGTAAACTCGATATGACTTATCAAACTTTAAAGTATTATTGTAATGAAGGACTTGTTCCCAACGTAAAAAGAGATAAAAATAATCGTCGTATTTTTGATGAACATGATGTAAATTGGATCAAAGATCTTTCTTGTTTAAAGAAATGTGATTTTAGTATTCAAGAAATGAAAGAATACTTAGAACTTTGTTTACAAGGACCTTCTACAATTGAAATACGCAAAGAAATGCTTTCTAAAAAAAGAAAAAGTCTTGAAGATACGATTCAACAACTTGAGGAAAGTATTGATTATATTGATTGGAAACAAAACTTTTATGATGATGTTTTAAGTGGTAAAAAACCTTATGTAAGTAATTTAATTAATTTAGATAAACAAAACGAACAAGATTAAACTTGTTCGTTTTCATTTAAATCATCTAAACATAACTTTGTAATTCCATCAAGCATATAATACCAAGATTCTTTTATGATATAAATTTCTGGGAGAAATTCTTGAGGAATAAATGATAATAAACCTTCTTTTATTTCTTCTTTATCTGGTGTCATGGGTGAAAAAAGTGCAATAGCTTCAGGACCTATGATAGAAATAACTGGTAAAAGTGATTTTATGACAAGTTCTTTTACACCCGTTTGGTGCCAAGCAAGTTTTTCACAATCATCAGATAACTGCATTCTTCTTAAAAAGAAACGTATTTCTCCTGCAATTCCTTCTTTACCTAAAACAACTTGACCATTGACTAAAATACCTTGTCCACCAACACCAAAGCCAAATGGTTGTGAATGGAAAATAATATTTTTGTATTCACTATGTTCTAGTGAAAAACCTACAACCGCCGCATTGGCATTATTAGAAATGACAACATCAATATGATACTTCTTTTCTAATTCATTTTTAAGATCAATATCTTTTCCATCAATAGAAGAACGCAAATGATCATTTTCTTTAATAATTCCCGGTATCGCAATAGCAATCGCATCAAGATGTTTAACCTTCAATAAAACAGTATCAATCACATCATAAAGATCATTCGTATTTAATGTAGGTTTTATAATTATTTGTTGGTCCATAATATCATTATTATCGTAAATACGATAATAAATACGTGTTTGTGCTCTATTGGCAGATAAAACAATTGATAAAATACGTCTATTATAATGTTTACAACAATGACATTTTATTTCTTGTTTTTCTTTTTTCTCTTTTTGAAATTGATCAATTTCATTTTGAATAAATTTAATGGCACCTATGGCATCATAACCAGCAAAAATAGCCGTAGGTATTTGTAAAACAAGTTTATCTGGTAAGCTTTCTTTTAAACGTTTTAATAGATAGCCAATTTGTGGAGCAATCAAGATTACATCATAGTTTTCTACTTCTTCATAAATATTTGTATAAGCAACAGCTTCAAAATGATAATCTTCTCCTAACATTTCCACAACTGAATTCAAATTAGAAGCAAACATTGATGTTGTCAATCCTGATGAACATGAAAGCAATACTTTCAATGTTTTTTTATTTTTTAATTCAATCAATGTTTCAACCATCTCATCATAAAGTTGATGGGCATGATCTTCATCATTCAATTCAAAATGAAGATAAAATTTAACTTCTTGATCTTTATAAGAAACAATATTAAATTCAACAATTGTTCCTTCTGTCACATCAGTAAAATGAATTTCCGCCTTACCATAATCCGTATTTAACTCAATACAATCTTGATTATTTTCAATGATTTGATAATCCTTTGTTTCATGATTTTTTATCCATTCTTTAAATACACTCGACATATATTTTTCATCCATTTTATCCTCACACCTTTCATTTATTATCTAATAAAATTTGTACGATGGAATTCTTCTTTTTCTGGTAAACCATATTTTTCTTTACCATCATGAATACATTTCATTAAAAATGACATGTTTCTAGCAAGAACACGCATTGTTTGTAATCCTTCTTCATCTTGACTTGCTTCTCCCATTTCTCTTCCATGAATAGAATTCCAATATTGTGAAGAAGCAATTGGCATTCCTGAAATAGCAAAAAATTTATTGATTTCATCATAAGTTGAAGAAATCCCTCCACGTCTTGCGACAACAGCACTTGCTCCAACCTTCATGGTTTTATCAAACGGTGTACTATAGAACAGTCTTGTTAGAAAAGCAATTAAGGTTGCATTGGCAGAGCCATAATAAACCGGCGTTCCAACCACAAGTCCATCTGCTTCTTCAAACTTTTGAGCAATTTCATTGACACAATCATCAAAAACACAATGACCCAATTTTGTTTTACATGACATACAGGCAATACATCCTCGAATATCTTTATTTCCAATATGTACAATTTCACTTTCAATACTTTCTTGATCAAAGATTTTAACCATTTCATCAAGAGCAATCTTTGTATTTCCTCTTGGACGAGGACTTCCATTAATTATTAATACTTTCATTTTATCACTTCTCCTTTTTCCTATTCTTATTTTAATATACCGCTTACAAAATGTACATTATCATTCAATTATCTTACTATGACTCAAAGTCATAGTGTGTTATAATAACGAAAAAGGAAGTGAAACTATGATTGAATTTAACCAACTTGAACATCTTGTTGCCATTGCGAAAAATAAAACCATTTCAAAAGCCGCTGAGGAATTGTTGATTTCTCAACCTGGACTTACAAGATCCATGCAAAGATTAGAAGATGATTTAGGACTTTCTTTATTTGATCGTAAGAAAAATAAAATTGAACTTAATGAAAACGGAAAACTTGCGGTAGAATTTGCGCAAAAGTTGCTTGCTAAACGAGAAGAAATGATTAAAGAACTTACAAAACTAAGTCAAAATCATATTTCTTTTGGTTCTTGTGCACCAGCTCCTTTATGGGGTGTTGAATATGCTTTATCAAATAACATAGAAGCCCAAATTGAAAGTACTCTAGTTCAAGATGAAAATATATTGATTGAAGGACTAGAAAAAGGAGATTATTCTTTAATCGTTTTACATCATCCTTTACAAGATAAAAAATATATTTCACAAGAATTTTTAAATGAATCTCTTTATTTGTCTGTGCCTCCGGCACATCCTTTAGCACCTTTTAAAGAAATATCTTTTTCTGATTTAAACGGTCAAAGTGTTTTACTTCTTTCACGCATTGGTTTTTGGAATGAAGTTTGTCAACGTATGATTCCTGAATCACATCTTTTATTTCAAGACGATCCTTCTGTTTTTAATGAACTTACCAAGATGTCCGCTTTACCTAATTTTAGAAGTGATATTACAATTCAAATAGAAGAAGCAGAAGATAATCGTATTTTAATTCCAATTACCGATAATGAAGCACATGTCAGTTATTATGCGATTTATCCAAAAGACAAAAGAAATTTATTTAAATCTATCATTAAACAAATCAAAGATATTGATTGGAAAAAGACAAAAGAGCTATCTAAATGATAGCTCTACTTATATTGTATAAACATTTTTTCAATTCTTTTTTTCATTTCTTCTTGTAAAGAATAAGGTTTAATAACTTTTACATGATCTTGTAACATCATGAGCCATCCTATCAATCCATCAGAAATAAGAACATCTTCTATAGTAAGATGATAGCGATTTTCAAAGTCTTTTTTAACAGGATGATCTTGTCCAAATTGATCAATGACTTCTCTTAAAACCACTTCATCAAAACTAATTTCAAGTGTATCCTTTTGTCCTGAAACATACATATTTATATGATCAACTTCTTGTTCTAAATCAAATTGTTCCCCTTCTTCAAAAGGGCTTTTATGATTTCTTACAAGACGCATACGATCAAGACGATAAATAGAAAGTTTATCAGGTCGTTGGTTAAAATAACCTAATACATAGTATTTAGAATCTCTTTGAATTAGTTTATAAGGAGAAATAATATAGAATTCATTATTTTCTTTATGATTTCCATGATTATGCGCAATTTCTACAAACTTATTTCTTTTGATTTCATAACTTACATATTTAAAATAAATATTTTTCTTTTCATGAATTGCTTTAATGACGGTTGTCATATTTAAAAGCAGATTATAATTTCTTGGTTGATTTTTTCTTGGTTGATTTTGAATACGTGAAAGTTGTTTACTTGAACTTAAAGTTTTTAATTTTGTGAGTAAAGCATTTACTTCATCTTCATTTAAATCATTATTGAAAAGCACACTATCCCATAGATATTGAAATTGTCCATCATTAAAAAATTCTTCATCAATACTATAGCCTTTTCGATGTTTAGTTTTAATGATTTCTTTTTGATAAATATATTTAGATAATTCATTAATATTTCTAATTGCTTGATAAACTGTTTTAATATCTACTTTAATTTGATAGTTTTCTTCAAGTAGTTTTTTTATTTCAACAGCAGGTATATAATCTAAAGATTCTTTAATAATTAAATATATGTAATAAAGTCTATCCATAATGATCTCCTATCTAGCATACAATGTGGAATATGTCTTATCTTTATGATACAACATTTCATAACGGGATGGTGAATAATTATAAAGAGATTTTTCAAAGCGTTTAAATGATTCATCTATTGTAACAAATGGTAAATGAAAATAAGCTTGTTTATATTGTTTTTCTAATAAAAGAATAAGACTTGCTTGATAATGTGTTTGTTCATCACTCATCATTTTATAATGTGTCATACCTAAAATGACTTGATTGAGTTGATTCATTTTAAATGTAAGCAAATGCCTTACTAGACAATAAATTTCTATATTAAAATCACTATGATCTAAAATATAATAAAATAAATTATATTTATATTCGACTAATGGTTTAAAATGTTGATTGATTAATAAATTCATCATGACTAAATGATATTCCATTTCATTATAAGATAAACTACAATCAATATATCTTTTAATATTTGAAAAAAGCCATAATTGAATATCTTTTCTTTTATTTAATTTTCTTTTTAATTGAAAAACATCAATACACGTATTCATTAAATCATAAATATCTTGTTGATAAATTCCGTCACTATGAATTAATAAATACGTTTTTACTTCCATAATTGATACATCTGTCATTTGTTCATAACTTTTAACTACCATTAAAATCATCCCCTTTTCTTTATCTATATTATAGGAAAATGATGATTTTTATGATTAATTTGTATCTGTTTTAAAGCCAAAAAAAAGGAGTTAAATAACTCCCTTGTTTTTTAAGAATTTTCTAATTTTCTTTGTTGCCGCTTTAAGTTCTTCTAAACTATAGGCATAAGAAACACGAATATAACCTTCTCCAGCTTCACCAAAAGCACTTCCTGGCACGCAGGCTACTAACTGATCATTTAATAATTCTTCACAGAATTGTTCCGATGTTAAACCTGTTGATTTGATGCATGGGAAAACATAGAAAGCCCCTTGTGGTGTAAATGTTTTAAGCCCCATTTCATTAAATGTTTTGACTAAGAAATTTCTTCTTGCAAGATAAGCTTGTCGCATTTTTTCAATTTCTTCGTCACAATGTCTCATTGCTTCAATGGCACCATATTGAGCACATGTTGGTGCTGACATAATGACATATTGATGAATCTTTTTCATCATTTTAATAAGATATTCATTAGCAAGAACATAACCTAAACGCCATCCTGTCATCGCATAAGCTTTTGAAAAACCACTCACTAAAATAACTTGATCTTTGATTTCATCAAAAGATGCAATTGAACAGAATTTATGTTCATAAGAAAGTTCTGCATAGATTTCATCAGTTATGATCATAATTCCTGATTCTTTAAAGATAGGCACCAATTTTTCATAGTCTTCTTTTGTCATAAATCCACCTGTTGGATTACTTGGATAGTTTAAAAGAATGGCCTTTGTTTTTTCATTGATAGCTTCTTTTAAAAGTTCAGGTGTTAATTTAAATTCATTTTCTTCAGTTAAAATAATGTTTCTTACTACTCCACCAGCAAGTGCAACACCTGGTGTATAAGCAACATAACTTGGTTGTAATAAAATGACTTCATCACCTGGATTAATAATTGTTCTAAAGGCTAAATCAATTCCTTCAGATCCCCCAACAGTGACAATACATTGTTCTGGTTTATAATCTAAATTAAATCTTCTTTTTTGATATTTACAAATTTCTTTTCTTAATTCTAATAACCCTTGATTAGCAGTATAGAATGTTTTTCCTTTTTCAATTGAATAGATTGCAGCTTCTCTAATTGTCCAAGGGGTTGCAAAATCAGGTTCACCTACCCCTAAAGAAATAACACCTTCCATTTGATTAGCTAAATCAAAAAATTTACGAATTCCACTAGGTGGAATATCCTTTACAATAGGATTTACAATTTTTTCAAAATCCATTATGGAGTTACCAATAATCTTTCTGCTGCATCTTTATTATCATCCTCAACAAGTTTACCCATGTTTTTATATTGTTTCAAAACATACATTGTGGCTGTTCTTTCAATACCTTCAATAACCGCTAAACGACTATTAACGAATTTAGCAACTTCCACCATTGTTTTTCCTTTAACAATTAATAAAAACTCATAATTTCCCGCTAATAAATACATTGTATCTACTTCTGGAAAATTATAGATTTTTTTTGCAATACGATCATATCCATAATCTCTTTCAGGTTTCGCATTTACTTGAATTACTGCTGTACACACATCGTGATTTGTTTTATCCCAATTGATCAAAGTATGATAACCATAGATTGTTTTATTTTTTTCTAAATCTTTAATTGTCTTATCAACATTTTCTTCTGTTTCGTTTAAGGCGGCCGCAAGATCAACGACTTCCATTTTCGCGTTGTTTTCAATTAATGATAAAAGTAAATTTTCATCCATATCCTCTTCCTCCTTATTATGACTCTAATTATATACTAATTTAGAGGTAAGGTAAATTGAATTTTTATTAGAAATAAGAGGAGTTGTTTCTTGTCTAGATAAGTAAAGTGTTCTATAATAAATATGAGGTGAAATTATGATTATACAAAGTAAAAAAGTCTGGATTGCGGATCAATTCACGCCAGCACAATTAGAATTAGAAGATGGAATTATTAAAGAAATATATCCTTACAATGAAAAAGAAGTTACGAAAGATTATGGAGATTTAAGAATTCTTCCTGGCTTTATTGATATTCATTGCCATGGAGCTTATGGTTTTGATACAAATGATGCTAATCCTGAAGGATTAAGAAAATGGGCAAAAGGAATCGTTGATGAAGGAGTTACTTCTTTCCTTGCGACAACTCTTACTCAAAGTGAAGAAGTTCTTACAAACGCGGTAAGTAATGTCGCAAAAGTTGTAGAAGAAGGTTATGAAGGTGCAGAAATCTTAGGTATTCATTTTGAAGGTCCTTATTTAAATAAAGCACATAAAGGAGCTCAACCTGAAGAATATTGTGTAAAACCTAATATTGAACAATTTAAAAGATATCAAAAAGCTGCTCATGGTTTAATTAAATATATTACTATGGCTGTTGAAAATGATGAAGATTACGCTCTTACAAAATATTGTAGTCAAAATAATGTGGTCGTAAGTATTGGACATTCAAATGCAACTTATGAACAAGCTGTTCAAGCATACGCTCATGGAGCAAGAAGTATGACTCATGTTTATAATGCAATGACACCATTTACGCATCGTGCAAATGGTCTTGTTGGTGGTGCTTTACGTATTAGAAATATGTATGGAGAAATTATTTGTGATGGAAATCACTCAACTCTTGCAGCTTTAAATAATTTCTTTACTTCTAAAGGACCTGATTATAGTATTATGATTACTGATTCATTAATGTGTAAAGGATTCCCTGTTGGTACTAAATTTGATTTTGGTGGACAAGAAGTTGTTATTTATCCAGATGGAAGTGCTCATTTAGTAGAAGCAGGTAACTTAGCTGGTTCTACTTTAAATGTAAACAAAGGATTAAAAATCTTAATTGAAGATGCTTTAGTTCCTGTTAATTACGCGATCAATGCTTGTACATCAAACCCTGCTAGATGTTTACACGTTGATGATCGTAAAGGAACAATTGGCGTTGGTTATGATGCTGATCTTGTTGTTTTAGATAGAGATTATGAAGTTGTTCAAACTTATTGTAAAGGCGTTGGACAAAAATAATTATTTTAAAGATATAAAAGATAAAGTGAGCTAAAATTATGTAGCTCACTTTTTATATATTTCTCTTTTAAAATTCTCTTTCTTCTGGATCTTCTTCTTTGATTACAGCACTCTTTGTATATTTCAAATCACTACCTTGTTGATAAATAAATTTAGCGTACATTGGTGTACCAAAGAAATCAACCTTTGTATCATACCATTCTGGATGATAAATAACACGATTTGCGGTATCTAAAATATATTTTAAAGTTTTTGGATGTAAATCAATCGTTCCATGTCCTGGAAATACTCCTGATACTTCTTCTAAACGTGGCATAAAATCTTGTAAAGCATCTCTTAAAGCATTGATTGTACAAAATTCTGGATAAACATCCCATGCTTCGCCACCAAAAGCACTTGTGACATCTCCAATAAAGAAACATCCTGTTTGATGATCTAAATATCCTGATTGACCTGGAGTATGACCTGGTAAATGAATTAATTCAACAATATAGCCATCTCCTAAATCAAATTGATGATGATTTTTGACACCTTCTACTTCATAAGAAGTAAATGGTGGTAGGTCATTAGCATCAAACCAAGTATATCCTAATTCACCTTTTTCATCATAAACAAATTCATCTACAACATCTTTTCCTTGATGTTCTTCAATATATTTTTGATCAGCATAGTGACAATAAACTTTATCAAAATGACTATTTCCTGATACATGGTCAATATGACAATGTGTATTACATACAATAATTTCTTTATCACCAATAAGTTTATGAATTAAGCCTTTTAAATCTCCTAATCCAAATGCTGTATCAATAAGCATTGCTTTTTGTGGACCATCAATAAGATAACACCACATTTCTCCACAATGAATTCCATCATAATAAATACAATAAAGATTATCTCTCATTTTATAAACTTCAGCATTAGGATTTATTTCTGGATAAAATAATCTTAAATCACTATGTTCTCTTAATATTTTCAAAAAAGACCATCTTGATGGTTTTTCTTTTTCAGGATTAATTAATTTTGTTTTAATATTTGTATTAATTGGTCTTGGATCTTGCATCATTTTTCCTCCCATAATATTTTTTCAATTTTTCTTTGTCTAGAATTATAAATAAAGCATTCTTCTCTATATTTTGTAACCGTTCTTCTTGAAATATAAATATCTTTTTCTTCTAAAAGTTTTCTTATTTTTTCATCACTATAAGGTTTTAACTTATTTTCCTTTTCAATGATTTGTGTGATTTCTTTTTTTATAGCCTTATCATTTTTGATAAAAGTTCCTGAGTGAATAAACATTTCTTTGATAGAATAATATTGATTATTAAATTCAAAAGATTTATGTGTAATTGCACGTGAAATTGTTGAGATAGCAAGTCCACATTTTTCCGCAACCATTTCTAAAGTTAAATGTTTTAACTCTCCATGATGAATAAAAAAGTCTTTTTGAACATGACACATTTCATTCATTATTTGTAAGAGTGTCATATTTCTTTTTTGTAAAGCACTTAGAAGTGTCTCAGCTTCTTTTCTTTGCTTCTTTAAAGAATCATCATCAATGACAGTAATAGATAAATCAAATTTTAATAGTTCTACTTGTAGATTTTCTCCTTCAACAGAAACTTTACACTCTGGTATAAGAAAAGTAGATTCTTGTGCGTAGTTTGCTGCTGGTTTAGGATTCAACGTTTTAATAAAATCAAATCCTTCATCTATTTCCTCTTGGGTTAATTCTGTTTTTTCTATAATCGCATGATAATGTTGTGTTGCCAGTTCTTCTAAATAATCACATAAAATCAATCCTGTTTCACTTTCTGCTTTTTCACTCATTAAACATTGAATACTTAAACATTCTTTTAAACTAAATGAAAATAATCCATAAGGTTCCAATTTTCTTAATAACTTTAAATGATATTTAAGAGAATCTAAGCCCCATAAACTCTCTTTAATAACTTCATCCTTGGAATATTTGAAATAACCATTACTATCTAAACAAGAAATCAGATAATCACAAACATCTTCATCATATTTTTCATTACTTAAATGAAGTTGTTCAAAAAGAACATCTCTTAATTGAGGTTTTGAATAATCATCAAATTCTAATAATAAATCTGGGTCTAATGATGAATTATATTCAATTAAAGGATTTGTTGACGCCTTATCTAATATGTATTGATGTAATTCTTCATAGGATGAAGATAATATTTTAAGATATTTTTCTTGAGTAGAATTATATTTTTGTTTTTGTTCCAACTTTAAATTAGGAACAAGTTGAATGCGCATATTATTTTTCATGACAATATTTCTTAATTAAGTTTTCCTTTACTTCTTTATCAATTGCATATTCTTTTTCAAAGTATTCATCAAATGAAGAATAACGTTTTAATATTTCATCAAATGATGATTTCAACAATTCTTCATGAACACTGCAAACATACAATAACATCTCTTTAATTTCATCCGTAAAATCTGATTGAACAAGACGTGGCATTAAATCTTTTTCTACACTTTTATTACTATAAAGATAATCTGCATATATTGTCTTTTCATCACAATCAAATAATTTTAATAGTAATGCCGCAAATAATCCTGTTCTATCTTTACCTGAACCACAATGAAAAAGTATTCCATCTTTTTCTTTTATTAATTGAAATAATTGTTTATAGGCCAAATTATCAAAAGGCATTATTTTATAGCCTTTGCGAATAAACCCGGCACTATTATAAACCTCTTCTTTTGTAGATTTTTTGGTAATCAATCTTGGAAAATAGAAATCATCGATTCCCGTTTCCGGTTTTAAAGCACTCCAATTATAGTGTTGAAATCGTTGATCACATTCATAACTATCTTCTTTTCTTTCAAATTCACTGCGAAAATCAATAATATAACGAATACCTAAATTATAAAGTTTGTCCCAATCCTGTTTCGTAAGATTTCGAGGTAGCGCACTACGATAGAGATGCCCTGCCTCTATAAAATCATAACAATCATGTAAATCTCTAAAATTAGAAGGATTAGTGATCATGACAACAATCCTTTGTCATATATTCATAATTGTCTCCTGATTGTTTAAACCACGCAGGTATATGTTCACCTATCGCTTCATCTAAGTATTCCAACATATATTCCATTCCAGGTTCTTCTAGATTAAAATGTCCCATTCCTAAAGCAACTCTATTTCTTCCTAGCATTCCACTATCTCTTAGATACTCTGCATAAGTAAAATCTATAAGTTCCATCGATAACAGACAATCGATATCACTTTTATCAGTATTTTTAATAGCTTCATTAGCATCACCAAATACATGGAATAACACTGCTGCTTTTTTAATATCCGCATTTGAATTTCCTATCAATTTGATTCCATTTAAATGACAGGTATCAATTAATTCCTTGGCTAGATCTTTGGCTTTGATTGAATGATCAAAGCTATAGGCAGTAGAACATAATAAAGATGGTTCAAATTCATTGATTGGATTAACAATAAGTTTATCTTCCCATCCCATTTTCTTAGCTAGACCTAAGAAGATACCATCAATATAGTCTCCTTTATAAGGAATACCTGAATGAATATAATCATGATCTCTCCAGACTACGATTTGATGATCATCCAATAGTTTTCTTTTTTCTAAATAGACACTATTTTTTGATTCTTCTAGCCATTCTTGATGATCTCCATGATTCCAAAATAATGCTTCATGACTGATAATCAAGTTGGCTCCTTTTTCAATGGCATATTCAATAACATCAACAGAAGCCCAACAAGAAGTCACAATTCCTGTACATTCTTGATCAACATTTCCATAGAGCACTTTATCTCTTGTTTTTTCTTCATCAATTGTTCCATATCCTTTATGATATTTTTTCATATTTTCAATTATTGTACTAATTTTCATATCATTTCCTCTTTTCTAATAAAAAAGATAAGATGCAGTACGCACTCTTATTTATTCATCATCTTCATCGACTGCAAAATTTACTTCATTGACATATACAATTTGGTTTTTACTGTCCTCAACATATTGATGAACAAGTTCTTGTGTTAAAGGAGTATCTTCACTTTCTAAAACAAGTGCTAATGTTAAGGGTAAATTTATTCCACAAACAACATGTACTTTATCACTCATATATGGATAGAATTTTTGATAAACACTTCCACCCATCATATCAGCAAAAACTAAAACTTCATCATTTTCATCAAAAGAAGCAAATAATTCACTTACGACTTCTTCAATTGGTTTTTCTCCATCTTCTACATCTTCTACATAAGCATTTACATCATAAATCTTTTTGATTCCATTAGTTAAAAAATCTACGGTATCTTTTAATCCATAAGCAAGTTTATGATGTGAAGCAATAATATATCTTCTCATAATCTTCTCCAATCTTCATTAGTATAATTGGTTCAAAAGTTTGGCATTTAAAATTATTTCTAAAAATAAAATATTATTATATCCACAAGGGAGGGAATAGAGTGAACATTATATATAGCAATGCCAAAACAGTTCCTTTCTTCAATTATATCAAATATTATTGATGTTTTATATAACGAATGAGATTAACGGAGCTTTCACTCCTTTAATCAAATATTTATAGATTATGCAGTAAAGATTCCACATGCAGCACCAATCCATGAAAGAATGATGATAATCAAAATCATGTATGTCATTTTAACTTTCTTTTTATTCATAAAATAATAAATAAGTGCAACAGCTGCAACTGGTAATAGTGAAGGCATAACACCATCAAGTAATTCTTGAACCTTCATTGTAACATCACCATTTGTATATGTAATACCTGTTTGTAATTTAACCACTGAAGAAATAAGTGATCCAACAACAGTTAAACCTAGAACAGAACATGCTTCTGTAAATACAGTAATTTGTTTACCAAGCTTAGTAACAACATTGATACCCATATTATATCCCCATTCTACTTCTAGAATACGGACAGCTAAGAATGCAAAGGTAAAGGCAGCCCATAAGAAAATTCCTAAAGGATTTCCTTGCATACCCATACTTGCAGCAATTGAACCAAAGATTGTAGGAATCATTGCCCAACCAATAGTATCACCAATACCTGCAAGAGGACCCATGATACCAACTTTAAAGTTATTAACAGCTTCTAGTGATTCTACACCACCATCATCTTCAATACCTAAGGCAGCACCCATAACAAATGGTGAAATCCATGGCATTGTATTATAATATCTCATTGCATTTAACAATGAAGCTTTAAAATCTTCATCATCAGGATACATTTTTCTAAGTAATGGATAAACAGCAAAAGCATAAGATGGTGCTAATTGTGTTTCATAGTTAAATGTTGAAATACCGATCAACCAACGTTTAGCAGCAGTTCGACAATCTTTTTTAGTTAATACTTTTCCCTTACTCATCTTCTAATTCACCTCCGAAACTAGCTCCTGCTGGTGCAGTTGCAGTTGCTAATCCTTTTTTATAAACTTCATAAGCAGCAGCTAAACCAACAGCACCGATACCTAAAGTAGGTACTGATAAATAAGCAGCTAAAACAAATCCAACAATTAAGAATGACCAGTATTTATTTAATGGCATATACATTAATAACATTGCCATCCCAACACCAGGTAATAAACCTCCGGCAATTGATAATCCAGTTGTAAACCAAGTTGGCATGAAATCCAAAATAGCATTAACGATAGATGGACCAATTGCAACACATAAGAATACAGGTACTGCTGAACATAAACCATAGAATATAGGTGAAACTTTAACTAAACGTAAGAAAGAGTTAAATTTGCCTTCTTCAATTAAAGAAACTTCTTTTTGTTCTAAGAAACCATTGAAGATTTTATAAATAACATCAAAGTTAACACCTAACATTGCAACTGGAAGCCCAATAGCTAAACCAGCTTCCATTCCACGTCCAGTAGAACATGCAATAGCAGTAGCGATAATTGCTGCAACAGGGTAATCAGGCATTGATGAACCTCCAACAGCCACAACACCCATAGACATTAATTGTAAAGTAGCCCCAATTGTAAGTCCCGTTGCTGGATCACCCATAACTAATCCAACAAGCCAACCACAAATAATTGTATTAAATGCAAATAATTGTAATGTGACATTATCTGTCATTTTCCAATAGGCTATTAGTGTAATCAAAAGAATTTGAACAGTAGTCATATTATTTCCTCTCCTTTATTTTCTATTATAAGCTGACTTTTGATTCTAATGGCTCAGCCTTATCAGTAGTTGTAAATTGAACATCTACTTTTGTACCATTCTCAATAATTTTTTTGTAAACTTCTTTTTGATCATCAAGGACACTTGCTCTTGAGCTAACAACTGTACCTTCTTTATTATTTCTTGTAATTCCTAAAACAATGCGAGGAATTTTTTGCCCCGCTTCTTCTTGAAGTTTTAAGAATGTTTCTGGATTTTCTGTAACAACAAATACTTTATGATTGTCATATTTACCAGCTTTAAAATTTTTGATAGCTGTTTCTAAAGTAATGATTGAACAAGCCATACCTGCTGGTTTACCCAAACGCATACTTTCTTTAATAATAGGGTCATTAGCCACCTTATCATCAATAACCATAACACGTTGTGCTCCTGATTGAGGGGCCCACATTGTTGCTACGATCCCATGTAATAAACGAAAATCAATCCTTCCTAAAGTAATACTCATTATTTAACTCCTCCTTTCACTTCCTATATAGCAAAATTCATGCCAATTAGTGTCGAAAAAAACAAGGTAGTGTCAATATACCCTGTTTTTTGCAATATTTAAGACAATATCTGCTTTTTTACTTCTATTTATAACTGTTTCAACATTCTTTTTATCAGAAGCATTATAAAAATCAATTGCTTCTTCTTTAGATAAATGACCTTTCATCTTACGTAAAATCAATCTGTCTTGTAATTCTTCAACATTCACATTATAAAATAAACTTTCATCACATAACCTTTCTAACTGATTCCATGGTTCATCTTTTAACAATAAATAATTTCCCTCAATTATAATGATTTCACTATGTACAAAAATTTGATTTTCTATAGGATCATGTAATTTTCTTGAATAATAAGGCCAATAACAGTCTTCTTTTTTTGTTTGAATAATCTTTTGTTTTAACTTTTCTACATTAAAAGTACGGAGGCTTCCCTTTTCTTTCCTTAAATTCATTTTATCTAGTTCTTCATTATAATAATGAAAGCCATCCATTCCTACCGTTTGCAACTTACAATCAAAATCCATTTGATTAAATAAATACTCTAAAAAAGAAACAAAAGTACTCTTTCCACTACCAGGACATCCTGCAATAAAAATAACAATACGACATTGTTTTTGTTTATAAAGATCATACCAATGATTTAATAGAGGCTTATAGACTTTATCAATATCTTCTTCGTTATATTTTGCCTCTACCTCTAAACCATTTACTAAATATTTAAATGTTTTCATTCATTTTCTCGATGACTTGATTCATTTCAACTTCGTATGTCGTTCCTTTACAGTGAATTAATGCTGGTTTAAAATACTTCATCATATTCTTCTTATCATTTAAATAAGAATATTGTAATCCTATCAAATACTCTAATGAACCTACCATTAAGTCTTTATTAGGCATATTATTTCTTTGAGCAATTTCTAATTTCTTTTTAATTTCATCAATATGTTTGCTTTCTTTTAAAATAAAGATATCATATTGGATTTTAAGATTATTATAGGTTCTTTCATCTCCTAATTTTTTTACATAGTCTAACATTTGTTTACATGATGCCTCTTCTCTTTTTCCTAAAAAGAAATAAAATGCATTTGAAATACTCATTAATTTTTGTTGAGGTTTTATACGCATATTTTCTATAAGGGCTATTTCTTTTTTTACCTCTTCACTTTCTTCTTGGGCAATATATGCAGAAAGTTTCATACTTTCTTTTATATAAGGCTTTACAAATAAGAAACATAAAATACTTTGACTTGTTTTAAAAAAGGCATCATATTTTTCTTCTTCTAAAGATGTTATCATTTTTTTCATTACAATGTTTTTACCAATATATTGTAATACTACGAAAACAATGATAATAAAAACAGCTATCATTAAACTTTCTTTCATATCTATTCCTCCATACCTTCATATTCATCAAATGATCTTACCATCATATTTTGAATATAAATATTAATAAATTCCACTTCTTCAATAGGAATTTCTACACGATAATATTTTTCAACCTGCTTAAAAGCTTTTTTTACTGTCATATAAAATTTAATGAAATCTTCATTACAATCAGATAATTCTTTTTGATAAGATTCAATGCCTTCTCTTGTCACTAATCTTTCCATCAAACAACATATATGAACATATAAGCCAAAGCATGTATTATTTGTAAATGTTGTCTTCATTTCTTGTTGTAATAAATCTATTGCATCGGCAACTCTTTCTAAAAGTTGAGTTGGATTTAATACTGTTAAATTATTTATTATATTTGTTAGTGAAAAATTCTTTAACATTTTCTTTTGAAAACTATCCATATCCTCTTGACTAATAACATCTGCAAAATAAGAGGTTAAGAAATCTAAAGAACTATTCATTATTAATTCTTCTATAGCAATAAAATGAAGATTCTTTAATTTTGGATTCAATGTTCCAATAACACAAATAACATCATAATCCTTTAATAATTTTTCTTCTAAATTAACTTCTAATAAAGAAGTATAATCATAGGTAATTACTTTCACAGGTAAATGTTCAGGTAAAGAATCTTCGATGATTTCTTTAAGTTTTTCAGCTGTTCCTAACCCTGTTGCACATGAACAAACAATTACTTTTTCCTTCTTTTGAGAATTAATAATTTTATAATTTGTTTGACTATATTCTATACTTTCATCAAATATTTCTTGTAGAGACTTTTTATCAAGGATTCCTTTTCCAACAAATAAGGCAAATCGTGTATTAACATTATTAGCGATTGCAATATTTGATTTTGAAACATTATTTAATCCATTATAAATTTCTTCTAAAGACCCCATATCTACAAGCAATATTAAATTCTTAATATTTCCACCATAACTTTCAATAAAAACATTCAATTTATTAATAATTAATTGCGTAGATGTATCTAATGGCATATCTATTGCCTCGAAAACATATTCATCTAACATACGATTAACTGCATCTGCGATAGATGATGCCGTAGCATAACCATGAGATAAAACAACTCCAACGGTTTGATTTAAAACACGATTACCATGATAAGATTCTATAAATAAAGCAAAAATCGATGTTAAATAATTGTGCCAATTCAAATTAATATAAATACCACATAATTCATTTAAATATTTTGCGATTTCATAAGATCTAAAATAGTTGGATTTAACAACCGTTTCTAAAGATTGAAATCCTTCTTGATGAATATCGAAATAAGATTCAACAATAACATAATATGTATAATAATCTTGAATAAGTAATGATAACGTAAGTATTTCACTTGATTGAAAATCACAACGATATTTATCATTAATAAGTTCTGCCATTTTTTTTATAACATTTGTAAAATAGGCAATATCTATAGATTTCTCTTTATTTTCTCTAAATAAAGAATCATTTGAATATGTTTGTGTTTCACTGAGTGCTTGTTCTAAAAAGGACTGAATAGATATTTCTTCTTTTGAATAATTTTCTAATAACTCTAATAATTTATTAGAATATTCTTTAAAAGGAAATTCATTTTCATATTTATTTTTTAAATCATTTAAGGAATATAACTGATTTCTTCCTACTAAAATACTATTATCTATATGATTATTAAAGCGTACACGTGATGGTAAACAAAGTGAATTTATTTCAATATAATCCTTATTCTTATTTGAATATAAGGCATTCATGCAGGTTTCTTGTATTACATTTTTCAATTCTCCAATATTTCCTTCATATTCATTGTTTAATAATGCTGCATATACAACATTACCAATACGAATTTCTTTATGAATATGTTTCGCTTCATTTTCTAAAAACCGTACAATAATATTTGATTTTTCCATTTTACTTCTTTTAGACAAAGAAGGTATTTCCATTTGAATTGGAATACGCCTTAATAAAGTTTTTAATAAAACTTCTTTAGGGTTTTCTGTTGTCGCAAAAGCCAAAAAAACATTACTATGATACTCGTTTTCACTATCTCCTAAAACATGATAATTTCCTTTATCCATAAATAGAAATAATTTTTCTTGGCATTCAGGTTTTAAACAATGAACTTCATCAAGAAACAACATTCCTCCATCAGCAACTTTAATTAGTCCCGGATTATCATTATCTGCTCCGGTAAAAGCGCCTCTTTTATATCCAAATAAATTCGCGGTAATAAGTTCTGGATTATTCGCGTATTCTGAACAATTCACATGTACAAATTTTGCTTTTTCTGAAAAGATTCCATTATTTTTTCCATACTCAAACATTTTTTCAATAATAAAACTTTTACCTGTGCCTGTTGGTCCATTTAAAAGTATAGGTAGTCCATGTGGTGGATAAGAGATACTTGCTTTACATGATTCAATAATCTTTCTTAAAGAACCATTATAACCTATTAAATCTCTAAAATCCTTGGATCCCCTCCCACAAGTTTTTGCATATTCATCTAATTCATCAAGTGAGGCAAACATCAATTTATTTATTTTAATATTATATCTTTTTTCTAATTCGCTCTTTTCTAAAAAAAGAACAGGACGTGTATTAATTTTCACAAAACGCCCTTGATTAAAATAATCGTTTAAATACGATGAAATACTGTTACGTGATAATCCAATGATATTTGAAAGATTTGAAGCATTATTATCTTCATAATCACCTCGTCTTGTATTTTCCTTTACTAACGTAATTAAGCGTTCTTCCATAATAAACCTCTCTTATAAGATTGTTTCTCTATTCCCATAAATTATTGTAATACAAAAATAAATATTTGAAAACTAAAACGAAAGATTTATATCTTTCGTTTTATAGACACTTTTTTATTATTCGCTTATTATCAAACTTTTTTTACTTTATTATTTTTCTTATATAGAAAGCTTTTTTGTATTAATTTATGGTACAATTATTTCAAAAGGAGGCGATTTTGTGTATCGTTTTTACGTATCAAGTTACGCTAAAGGAAAAGAAAAAGGTCTTTATGTATGTACTCTAGATGAAACTAAAAATGAACTTCATTTAAATAAACATATTCCTACCGAAGATTTTCCTTCTTATGTTATTAAAAAAGATGATTATCTTTATGTATCTTTAAAAGATGCACGTGTTGGTGAAGGAGGAGGTGTCGCAAGTTATCATATTGAAGAAGATGATTTAAAACAACTTTCTTTTTATAATTCCCATGGTCGTTCTTATACTCATTTATGTTTAAGTCCTGATCAAAAATATTTATTTACAGCCAATTATCACGTTGGAGCAACAGCTGCTTTCCCTTTAAAGGATCATAAAATTGGAGATAAACTTTCAGTTGTTCACCATCATGGTTCAGGAATTGATTTACTTAAAAGACAAACAAGTCCTCATGCTCATTATGTAGGAATTACTCCTGATCATAAATATCTTTACAGTGTTGACCTAGGTGCTGATAAAATTATTATGTATGAATTTATTAATGAAAAATTACAAGAAACATCATTAAGTCAATCTGTGATTCCTGGTAGTGGGCCTCGTCATATGATTTTTTCTCATGATGGTAAATATTGTTATCTTGTTAACGAAATTGCAAATAGTATTATGGTTTATCAATATGAAGATGGACACTTTACTTTGATTCAAGTTATTCATTGTGTACCTCGTCATTTCCATGGCTTTTCAAGTGCTGCTGCTATTCATATGACATCAAGTGGTAAACATATTATTGTTTCTAATAGAGGTCATGATAGTATTGTCCTTTATCGTGTGAATCAAGAAACTGGAAAAATCACTTTACTTTATATGGTGCATACTGGAAAAGGACCTCGTGATTTTAATATTATTGATGATCGTTATATTGTTGTTGCTAGTCAAGAAGATGATCGTTTGGAGCTTTACACATTTGATGAAGAAAAAGAAGAAATTAAGCCTACAGGAAATACCTTAGATATTATTCAACCTGTTTGTGTGGCTTTATAAAAGGAGAAAAATTATGAAATACGAAATTGTTGGAGATACTCTCCCTGTTGTTATTTGTCATTTAAATAAAGGTGAAAAAATGATTAGTGATAGTGGTGCTATGGCTTGGATGGATCCATGTATGAAAATGGAAACAAATGGTGGTGGTGCTGGTAAAATCATCGGTAGAATGTTTTCTGGTGAAACTTTATTTAGAAATAGTTATACGGCAAACAAAGATGGTTTGATTGCCTTTGCCTCAAGTTTCCCTGGAAAAATTGTCGCTATTGATGTAGAGCCTGGAAAAGAAGTCATCATTCAAAAATCTGCTTTTCTAGCTAGTGAAGAAAATGTAGAAACATCGGTTTGCTTTAATAAGAAATTTTCTTCTGGTATATTTGGTGGTGAAGGTTTTATTTTAACAAAGATTTCAGGACACGGAACATGTTTTATTGAAATTGATGGAAGTACCGTAGAATATAATTTACTACCAGGTCAACAAATGGTGATTGATACCGGTTATCTTGCAATGATGGATGCTACTTGTAAAATGGATATCCAATCAGTTCCTGGTTTAAAAAATAAATTTTTAGGAGGAGAGGGATTATTTAATACAGTGGTTACTGGCCCTGGTAAAATTGTGGTTCAAACAATGCCTATTTCAGCAGTCGCAAATTCACTTGCAAGATTTTTCCCTCAAGGTAAATAATGAAGAAATTGTTTTGTTTTGATATTGATGGTACTTTAAGAACAACCACAGATCATCAAGTACCAGAAAGCACTGTCAAAGCTTTAAACTTATTAAGAGAAAAAGGACATCTTTTACTAGTTTCAACAGGAAGAAGTGTGGATTCTTTAAAAAATACACATATTTATGATACTTTTTCTTTTGATGGCTATGTATGTAATAGTGGACAAGCTTTATTAGATAAAGATTTAAATTTAATTCACAAAGAAAATCTTTCTCGAGAAGTGGTTTTAAAAGCTCTAGAAGCTTCTAAAAAACATAACATTCCTTTAGCACTTAAATGTACACCAAGAATTATTAATATGGAACCAAATGAAGATGTTATTCGCTCATGTAATTATTTCAATAACCCTATTCCAACTGTAGGTACATATACAAATCAAGAAGTAGGTGCCATGATTGCCTATGGTCCTTTAGGATATGATTATCAAGAATTTAAAGCTATTGATGAATTAGATGTAATGGTTGGTGAAAGTAGTTATGCAGATATTACAATCAAAGGCATTTCTAAAGCAACAGGTATTGCTTATTTTATGAAGTTATGGAATATAGATAATTATGTCGCTTTTGGTGATTCTTTAAATGATGTTGAAATGTTTAAGCATGCATCGTTTTCTATTTGTATGGGACAAGGAAATAGTGATTTAAAGAGATTAAGTGATTTTGTGACAACTTCTATTGATGAAAATGGTATTTATTACGCATGTAAAGAATTAGGTTATATCCAATAAGATATAACCTAATTTTTCATATAAAAAAGAACAATGCTTTAGTATTACTACATTGTTCTTTTTAGTTTTATCTTAATTTTGTAATATCAATTAATGATGGTACACCTTGTTTACGTTTTTCAAGTGAATCAATAAGTGCTTTTGCTGTATCAAGTGACGTATAAATTGGAATACCTGCTTCTACGGCAAAACGTCTAATTAAGAAGCCATCTTTTAAGTTATCATTTCTTGTTGGAATATCGATTACTAAATCAACTGTATCCGTAAACATTAAGTCAAAGATTGTATTTGTTTTTTCACAGATACGATTGACAAAATGTACAGGTACGTCATGTTCTTTTAAGAATTTATATGTTCCTTCTGTTGCATATAAATCATAACCAAACATATAATATTGTTTAGCGATTGGTAAGAATTCTTCTTTAGAAGAATCTTTAATTGTACAAATGATATTCTTTCTCTTAGGTAATTGAATACCTGTTCCCATGAATGCTTTATAAATAGCTTCATCTAAGTTTTTAGAAATGCCTAAAACTTCACCTGTTGATTTCATTTCAGGTCCTAAAGAAATTTCTGCACCTTTGATTTTTTCAAATGAGAACACTGGCATTTTAACTGCAATTGTTTCTTTTTCCGGAACAATTCCATAAGAATATCCTTGTTCTTCAATTGTATGTCCCATAATTGCTTTTGTAGCAATGGCAACAATTGGGATATCTGTAACTTTTGAAATATAAGGAATTGTTCTTGAAGATCTTGGGTTAACTTCAATAACATAAACTTGATCTTCATAAACAATGAATTGAATATTGATTAATCCCACAACGTGTAATGCTTTAGCAAGACGTTTTGTATAATCAACGATAACATCTTTAATTTCTTGTTTGATTTTTTGTGGTGGGTAAACAGAAATACTATCTCCAGAGTGAACTCCCGCACGTTCAACGTGTTCCATAATACCTGGAATTAAGATACCATGTCCATCACAAACTGCATCAACTTCAACTTCTTTACCAGATAAGTATTTATCAATTAAGATTGGATGTTCTTGGTATTGTCTATTAATGATTTTCATGAACTTTTTAATATCACCATCATTTAAGGCAATTTCCATACCAGCACCACCTAATACATAAGATGGTCTTACTAAAACTGGATATCCTAATTTATTAGCAACTTCAATGGCTTCTTCTGTTGTAAAGACTGTTGAACCTCTTGGACGGTCAATATGACATTTTTCAAGAATTTCATCAAATCTTTCTCTATCTTCAGCTGCATCTACATCATCAGCATCTGTTCCTAAGATTTTAACACCCATATCTGTTAAAGCTTTTGTAAGTTTAATGGCTGTTTGTCCCCCAAATTGCACGATGGCTCCATCTGGTTTTTCAATATCAACAATGCTTTCTACATCTTCAGCAGTTAATGGTTCAAAATATAAACGATCTGCAATATCAAAGTCAGTTGATACTGTTTCAGGGTTGTTATTAACAATAATTGTATCGTATCCTGCTGCTTTTAAGGCCCATACACAATGTACCGAACAGTAATCGAATTCGATACCTTGTCCTATACGAATTGGTCCTGATCCTAAAACCATGATTTTTTTCTTTTCTCTTTGAGGTTCTACTTCGTTCACTCCACCTTGAATTGAATAGTAATAAGGTGTTTGTGCATCAAATTCTGCCGCACATGTATCAACAACTTTATAAGCTGAAACAATATTATTTTCTTTACGCATTTGATGAATTTCTTGTTCTGTTTTTCCAGTTAATTCAGCAATGACTCTATCTGGGAATTGTAATCTTTTTGCTTGTTTTAATAAATCAACTGTTAATTCTTCTGTTTTAATTCTTTCTTCCATTTCTACTAAATGTTTGATTTTATCAATGAACCAAACATCAATTTTAGTAATTTCATGGATTTCTTGTTCAGTAATTCCTTTTCTTAAGGATTCTGCTACTGCAAAGATACGTTGATCATCAACATCTTTTAATTTTTGTTTTAATTCATCATGTGTTAATTTTGTAAAGGCATCTAAATGTAAGTAGAAAACATTTTGTTCAAGAGAACGTAAAGCTTTCATTAAAGCTCCTTCAAAGTTATTACAGATTGACATAACTTCTCCAGTTGCTTTCATTTGTGTTCCTAATTTTCTTGAAGCATCAACGAATTTATCAAATGGCCATTTAGGAATTTTACATACAACATAGTCTAATGTTGGTTCATAAGAAGCGTATGTTTTACCTGTAACGGCATTTTTGATTTCATCTAAGGTATATCCTAAAGCAATTTTAGCCGCTAATTTAGCAATTGGATAACCTGTTGCTTTAGAAGCTAAAGCTGATGAACGAGAAACACGTGGGTTTACTTCGATAACACAATATTCAAAGCTATTTGGATTTAATGCATATTGAACGTTACATCCACCTTCAATATTTAATGCTGTAATGATATTTAAAGCTGATGAACGTAACATTTGATATTCTTTATCTGATAAAGTTTGGCTTGGTGCCACAACAATACTATCTCCTGTATGAACACCAACAGGATCTAAGTTTTCCATGTTACATACAGTAATGCAGTTTCCTGCACTATCTCTCATTACTTCATACTCGATTTCTTTCCATCCAGCAATACATCTTTCAATTAAACATTGACTTACTCTTGATAGACGTAAACCATTTGAACAAATATCATGAAGTTCTTTTTCATTATTTGCAATACCTCCACCAGTACCACCTAAAGTATAAGCAGGTCTTACAACAACTGGATAACCAATTTTTTCGGCGAATTCTAAAGCATCATTCACATGGTTAACAACGATAGAAGCAGCACATGGCTCGTTAATTCTTTCCATTAAGTTTTTAAATTCCAAACGATCTTCTGCAAGTTTGATGGTATCTGTATTTGTCCCAATTGTACGAACATTGTGTTCTTCTAAAAATCCTTCATCCGCTAAAGCCATAGCGATGTTTAATGCATTTTGTCCACCTAATGTTGGTAAAATGCTATCTGGTTTTTCTTCCATGATTAATTTTTTAACAACAGGTACAGTTAATGGTTCGATATAAACTTTATCTGCGATATCAGCATCTGTCATGATAGTTGCTGGGTTTGAGTTAATTAAAACAACTTCTACCCCTTCTTCTCTTAAAGCACGACATGCTTGTGTTCCAGCATAATCGAATTCTGCTGCTTGACCAATGATGATAGGCCCTGAACCGATAACTAATACTTTTTTTATACTTAAATCTCTTGCCATCTTATTTACCCTCCATCATTTTTTCAAATTCATCAAATAAAGCATCTGTATCTAATGGACCAGCACATGCTTCTGGATGAAATTGTACTGTTTTAATATTTTTACCAATATATTCAACACCTTCAATTGTTTGGTCATTTACATTAATAAACCAAGGTTTTGCGATATTTCGATCAATAGAATCATCACAAATTACATAGTTATGATTTTGTGTAGAAATATAAACACGACCTGTATTTAAATCTTTAACAGGATGATTTGCACCATGGTGTCCATATTTTAATTTTTCTGTTTTAAAACCATGAGCTAAAGCCATCAATTGATGTCCTAAACAGATTGCAAAGATTGGTAAACCACTTTCAGATAGTTTTTTAACTTCTTTAATGATTTCAACATTTTCACTTGGATCTCCAGGACCATTTGATAACATCACTCCATCATAGTTTCCTTCAATGATTGTACTTGCAGGAGTAGATGCTGGATAAACTGTGACTTCTATATTTCTCTTTGCAAGTGATTTAGCAATATTCTTCTTAGCACCAAAATCTAATAAAGCAACTTTTCGATCTCCACTACCTACTGTATAAGGTTTGTCACATGTTGTTCTTTCAACGACACCAGTTACTTTAAAGTTATGTATTTTTTCCATCACTTTACTTAAATCATCATATTTTGTTGTTGTAATCATTCCATTCATACAACCTTTATTTCTAATAATTTTAGTTAAATGTCTTGTATCAATTCCTTGAATACAAGGAATATCATGTTCAATTAAATAATCTTTTAAATCAACATTTTTTCTAAAGTTACTTCCAAGTCTTGCAAGTTCATTTACAACAAATCCTTCAACATAAGGTTTTGTAGATTCTTGATCTTCTAAACATACTCCATAGTTTCCAATCAATGGATATGTCATAACAACTGATTGTCCTGCATAGGAAGGATCTGTCAGTACTTCTACATATCCTGTCATCGACGTATTAAATACAAATTCACTGACAACTTCTTTATCAGCTCCTACGCTTTCACCTTCAAATACGTTTCCATCTTCTAAGATTAAATAGGCTTTCATATATTTTCCTCCTTTTTTTGTTATAAAAAAACATATCAATTAAAAATGATATGTTAGAAACAATGAGAATATAAAAATGAGGTACTCGTATTCAATTGTAAGCAATCATATTTGACACTTTGTTGTAACATAGCCCTCATCTCCTTTTGTTCTTGAATAGTATAGTAGATTTGACAACATTTTTCAACACCAATTTATAATTTTTTATTATTATGTAATTTTATTTTATTAACATTTTTTTAGTATAAGAAAAAAGAGATTTTACTCTCTTTCTATGATTGAAAATACTTTTCTATTTCTTTTACTTCCTTTTCAGGTATTTCTAATAAGTTAATTGCTTCTTTAAATGACATTTGTAATCCTATCATTAGTTTTTTTACATGCGCTATATTCTTTTCTTTACGTTCTATTTGTTTGCCTTCATTTCTTGCTTCTAAGGCAATGCTTTCACCTAAATCACACATATCTTTAACCTCACTTTCTATTTTCTTTGTATTCAATCCATATTCTTCTATAATTCTTTGCTTTCCCTTATAATCTAATACATTATTTAGAAGGACCATCAATGGTGTCAATAATTCATCATGTTCTTCATACTTTTTATTTAAGTCATGTTCTTTGTTTAAGTATATCGCAAGAATTACTCCCTTGTCATAAATTTCTTTTTCTTCTACTGTCGTTCCACAAATAATCCTTTCATTTGTTTCATAGACATTCATATGCCCATCTTTTCTTTTTGGTGCTTTTGGCATGATCCATAATGAATAGACCTTCTTCATCCCATCATAGTTTTTATCATCATATTCGCTTCCCCATTACTCTGATACTATTCTTGAAACATAAGCATATCCTCTGGTAATAATAGAATATCCTGGATAAGGATTATTTTGTATTTCTACATTTAAATAAACCCGTATATTCTTTCCATCTTCTTGTGGTACATCAATATAACATAAAATATCATAATAAACCATACCTTCATCTTTGATGAAGCCCTTTTTATCTACAAGATGAAAATGTGGATTAACTATTAGATCACCTATATGTACTCCTTTTATTAGTCTTCTAATTTCTTCAACATTTAAATGATTTGCTTCATCTACAGCTGCCTTTATGATTCTTGATAATACTTCTTCATTTCCTATGATCATCTTACATAAATGATCATACATTGTTGTTTGTTTACTCGTTGTTATTTTATTGATTGTTTCCATAAGTAGTCCTCCTACTTATTTATTCGCTCTTTTTTTATTTTTTCTTCTTTTTTGTAAAAATAAAAAAATTGTTAGGAAATCTTATGACTTCCTAACAATCATTCATATTAATCTTTAATTGCTTTATGATATTCTTGAAGTGATTTTACTTCATGTGTTCCATGAATTTCAGCTTCTAAGATACCTTCTACAGCTGCATTTGCAGCAGCAATGTTTGTCATGTATGGAATTTTCATTTTAATAGCTGTTTTTCTAATATAACTATCATCATGTGCAGATTCTTTACCATGTGGCGTATTGATCACCATATCAAGTTCACCATTTGTAAGAGCATCTGCAATATTTGGACGACCTTCTTTGATCTTTTTAATTTTGATAGCTGGAATGTTATTGCTATTGATTAATTCAAATGTTTTACCTGTAGCCACAATTTCAAATCCTGCATCATAATATTTTCTAGCAAGAGCAACAACATCTTTTTTATCTCTATCAGAGACAGAAATTAAAACACGACCAGATGTTGGTAATTTTGTTTGAGTAGCTTCTTCAGCTTTAAAGATAGCAGCTCCATAAGAATTAGCTAAACCTAATACTTCTCCTGTTGATCTCATTTCAGGCCCTAAAATTGGATCAACTTCAGGGAACATATTGAATGGGAAAACAGCTTGTTTTACACCAATATGAGGAATCTTTCTATCTTTTAAATCTTTAACAGGTGATGGTCTACCTGTAAGTTCACGCGTAACGATATCTGTTGCAAGTTTTACCATGTTGATGTTACATACTTTAGATACTAAAGGTACTGTTCTTGAAGCACGTGGATTTGCTTCTAAAACATAAACTTTATCATCAGCAATCGCATATTGCATATTCATTAAACCACGTACATTCATTTCTCTAGCAATTTTCTTAGTATATTCTTTTATTGTTTGTACATGTCTTACTGGAATATGTTTAGATGGTAAAATACATGCTGAGTCCCCTGAGTGAATACCAGCAAGTTCAATATGTTCCATAACAGCAGGCACAAAAACATTTTCTCCATCAGAAATAGCATCCGCTTCACATTCCATCGCATCATTTAAGAAACGGTCAATTAAGATAGGACGATCAGGTGTTACCCCAACAGCAGCTGCCATATATTGTTTTAATGAATCATCATCGTAAACAACTTCCATACCTCTACCACCTAATACGTAAGATGGTCTTACCATTAATGGATAACCAATTCTTTGAGCGATTTCTAAAGCATCATCGATTGTTACAGCCATTCCTGATTCAGGCATTGGAATTTCTAATTTTTCCATCATTTCATTAAATAAGTCACGATCTTCTGCCATATCAATTGTTTCAGGTGTTGTTCCTAAGATATTTACACCATTTTCTTTTAATTGACTTGCAAGATTTAATGGTGTTTGTCCACCAAATTGAGCAATGACTCCTAATGGTTTTTCTTTTTCATGAATACTTAAAACATCTTCTAATGTTAATGGTTCAAAATAAAGTTTATCAGATGTATCATAATCTGTTGAAACTGTTTCTGGGTTACAGTTAACAATGATTGTTTCAAATCCTAATTTCTTTAAGGCAAGAGAAGCATGAACACAGCAATAGTCAAATTCAATACCTTGACCAATTCTGTTAGGTCCTCCACCTAAGATCATGATTTTTTTATTATTTGATACTTCATCTTGATCTTTTCCATTATATGTAGAGTAATAATAAGAACTATCTTTTGTACTTGATACATGAACTGGTTCCCAGACTTGATGCATACCCATAGCGAGTCTTTGATTTCTAATTTCTTTTTCTTCAACATCTAATAACTTAGAAATATATTTATCAGCAAATCCATCTTTCTTTGCTTGTTTTAAAACGTCATCTGGTAATTGATTTCCTTTATAAGAAGCAATTTTTTCTTCTTCTTCAACGAGTTCTTTCATTTGTTCAATGAAATAATGTTTAATTTTTGTAAGTTCAAATAATTCATTAACAGTAGCTCCTTTTCTTAAAGCTTCATACATAATGAATTGTCTTTCACTTGTTGGATTAATTAATAATTTTAATAATTCATCTTTAGATAAATCATTAAAGTTCTTTGCATATCCTAAACCATAACGTCCTGTTTCTAAAGAACGAATTGCTTTTTGAAAAGCTTCTTTATAAGTTTTACCAATACTCATAACTTCCCCAACAGCTTTCATTTGTGTACCAAGTTTATCTTCTGCTCCTTTGAATTTTTCAAAAGCCCAACGTGCAAACTTAATAACAACATAATCTCCATCAGGATAATATTTATCTAATGTTCCATATTTACCACATGGAATTTCATCTAATGTAAGTCCAGCCGCTAACATTGCTGAAATTAAAGCAATAGGGAAACCTGTTGCTTTAGAAGCTAAAGCAGATGAACGAGATGTTCTTGGATTGATTTCAATAACAACAATACGATCTGTTACTGGATCATGAGCGAATTGAACATTTGTACCTCCAATAACTCCAATTGATTCAACAATACGATAAGCTTGTTCTTGTAAACGATTTTGCACTTCTTTTGAAATTGTAAGCATTGGTGCACTACAGAAAGAATCTCCAGTATGTACTCCTAATGGATCAATATTTTCAATAAAACAAATTGTAATCATGTTATTTTTAGCATCTCTTACAACTTCTAATTCTAATTCTTCCCATCCTAAAATAGATTCTTCAATTAAGCATTGGTGTACTAAACTTGCTTGCAACCCTCTATTTACAACTGTTTTTAATTCATCAACATTGTAAACAAGTCCTCCACCTGCTCCACCCATTGTATAGGCAGGTCTTACAACTACTGGATATCCTAATTTATCAGCAATAGCTAAAGCTTCATCAACCGTATTTGCAATTTCACTTCTTGCCATTTCAATACCAAGTTCATTCATGGCTTTTTTGAATTCTAAACGGTCTTCTCCACGTTCAATAGCATCTACTTTTACCCCTAATACTTGAACGTTATATTTGTCTAAAACTCCGGCATTACTTAATTCAGAACATAGATTTAAAGCTGATTGTCCACCTAAGTTAGGAAGTAAAGCATCTGGTCTTTCTTTTTCAATGATTTGTGTTAATCTTTCTACATTCAATGGTTCAATATATGTCACATCTGCAGTTTCTGGATCTGTCATAATTGTAGCTGGGTTAGAATTGACTAAAACAATTTTATACCCTAATCCTCTTAATGCTTTACAAGCTTGTGTTCCTGAATAATCAAATTCACATGCTTGACCAATAATAATTGGTCCTGAACCAATGACTAATACTGTGTTAATATCTTCTCTTTTTGGCATCTTTAATCCTCCTTTTGATTGTAAAAAAAACATATCTTAGAAAAGATATGTTTCAAATTAAAAAATAAAAAGCGAAAAAGGGCCCATGTCTTTATATTGAATTGTCATAAGTAGATCTTTTTTCATAATGGCCTCCTATAAGCAATTTCGCTCTATCTATAGAAAAATTATATAAGATAATGATTGGGAATTAAATAAATTAAAATATAATTATCATACTAATTTTTTATTTCCATACCAAATAATATCCTTGACAATTCTTTTTAAGTTGAGCTGTTACTTCTTGTTTCTTTTTTATTTCCATTTCATTTGTATACGTATATTCAACCATCACAGTATCTTCTTTTTTTATATTTTTACATGTATATTCTTTTTCAAATTCAATATATTCTTTATCCCACAAATAGATTTCATCTTTCTTTGTCTTATTTCCACTAAATGAAAGAGTAAAATCACCTTTGTTCTTTTTTTCATTATAACTTTCTAACATGATTCCACCACTAGCATCTTCATCTAAATAGTTTTCAAAGTTCACATCTATATCTAATACTTCCGAATTTGTTTCACCATTTGTTTGTGAAATAAGCTGTGCAGATTGAAGGGTTTGAATAGGAAGATTTATTGTTCCATTAAAATGATCTTCTTCTTTATTTAAAGAAAGTGTATATGTATCTTTATCTGTTTTAAAAATAACTTGTGCTATTGTATTATCTTGATAATTTCTTAAAATCAAATCAACATTTATATTATAACTATCCTTTTTAATATCACTGATATAACCACTAAAATAAGAACAAATAGAATTTGTATCTAGTGAAATTGGTTGATCACCATAAAAGTCATTGATTTGTTGTTGCAACGAAGAATTTGCTTCTTCCAATGCATCCATCCTCTCACTCATCTTAACTGCTACATAACTTTCCATAATAAATGCTAGAAAAATAACAATTCCAAAGATAATAATCATATTTCGATGATTAGTACTTTGATCCGTTTTTATTTTTTTCTTTCATCTAAAAGTTCTTCTAAAGAGATGCCAAAAACATCAGCCATAGCCTTACAACTTTGTATATCAGGTGATGACTGATTACTTTCCCATTTTGATATTGTTTGTCTTGATATATGCGGTAATTTGCCTAATTCTTCTTGCGATAATCCCTTCATTTCCCGATATTTTTGAATACGTTCTCCAAGTGTCATATAATCTTTCCTCCTTTTATTCGTCATAACATGAAATAAGAAGAAGATATGCTCTAAGGATTAACATTTTGTCTATAAATCTTTACTTTAATAAAAATCAAATATTTAGTACAATTATCTAAAGGAGGAATTCTATGAAATCTAAAATACTCTTTATTTGTTGTTTTATTTTATTATTATGTGGTTGTTCAAAAAAGGAAGACACTAAAACCGAAGAACTTCTTACAAATAATGATATTGGTTTTACAATTATCGTTGAAGATGGTCGTGGAATTACAAAGGATTCTAAGATAAATCATATAAATGATTATATTGGTGATCAGTATATAGAATCAAAAAAGAATAATGATACAGTTTATTATAATGATTCTATTCAAATTACTTTGAATAAAAAGAATAAAGTTAAAAAAGTAGAACTATTTACAGATCATTACAAAGTTGAAGGTAATTTCTACGTTGGTTTAGAAAAAAATAATTTAGATTACGAAAATCACAAAGAAGCGAACAATCAATATATTGCCTATAGTGAAAATAAAACAGTTAAAATGACCTACACGCTTTCAAACAATACAATTACAAAAATCACATTATCTTAAAAAATAGCTATCATTTGATAACTATTTTTCTTTTAGCTTCTTCATTTTTTCCTCTTTTGCAATCGTTTTAAAAATAATACTTTTACTTGTAGGACTATATGATTCAAAATCTATCTCATGTGCATGCTCATCATATATTGGTGCATCATCCACAATAATCGTTACATTCATACGTAAAATATCATAAATTCTTTTTACTAATTTATTATTGGGATTTAAATTAGGATTTGTTTCAATTCTATAAATAGTACTCTCACTTACTCCTAAGCCCTCTGCAAGCTCTTTTCTAGAAACGCCTCTTTCTATTCTTTTATTCATAATTATCTCATTAACATTCATTATCCGTCACCCTTTTAATTCATGTTAACAATTAAATCGTGCATTTTACGCATTATAAAATATACCTTCAGGAACGATAACTATTCTTTCATGCACGTTCTATTGACTTTATATTCGTGTCAAATATAAAGTACACTTAAGGAGGTAATTATGATAAACTATTTAATTGAAAAATACTTTACATTGTTAAGCGGGGTTGCCTACTTTAGTGCTTCATCTGAATCAATATTTGATTTTTATGAATTCGAAAAACCTGAACAATTAAAGAATTTAAACAAATAAGGAAGGTGGCATCATTATGAATATTTTGATATTAGAGGATACAAATACTTTTGTAGAGGAGTTTGTTGATATACTCAAAAATAACAATCTATTCACTGATGCCCATTTCTTTTGTCTAGGGGATCACTTTGAAAAGATTGATGATACAAAAGATTACCAAGTTATTTTTATAGATGTTCATTTAAGTAAATCAATTAATGGTATCGATTTTTCTATAGAACTTAAAAAGAGGTTTCCCAAAGCACTTATTGTTTTTGTGACCATGAACAACAACTTTGTTCATAAATCTATGGAACTTCAACCATTTTACTTCATTAGAAAAGATCATTTAAATGAAGACATGTCTATCTTCTTTAAAATGTTTAAAGAACATTTAGAAAACACAAGTTTTATAGTCATTAACACTAGAGAAAAACACGTACGTATTAATACCAGTGATATTATCTACATAGAAGCTGATGGTCATTACTTAAAAATTGTCACACTAGATGGTGAATACAAATTCAAAGAAAAAATAAAAGAATTTAAAACTCAACTTAATAATAACAATATCATACAAGTACATAGATCCTATCTTATTAATTTAGATTTTGTCTATGACGCTAATACAAAATATATTATCTTAAGAAACAAGAAAGAAATCAATATAGGTAAAACATTTAAAAAGAAATTTAAACTAACTTATCAGGATTATTTACTCAATGGTAGCTTATAATATATTTCTTAATTTTGTAGAAATTTTAACTCTTACAACATTTGTTTACCTTTATTATTCACTTTCAAGTAGAAAACAATTTTGTCTTCTACTTACTTCTTTATTCTTAATATGTGAATTATGTGATATTTTAAGAGAAAATGGAATTGTATTAATGTTAGGATATTTTATAATAAGCTATCTGTTTATTATATACGAAAAGAAAAAATTATATCTTGGCGATGCATTTATTTTAGGAAGTTATATCTTTTTTATTTCTATATATACATTTATTATGTATTACCTATTTAGACCTTTATTAAATAGTGAATTTGCAATTTTATTCTATATTTTAGTCGGTACTTTTTCTAAAACACTCTTAATATTATTTACCTATTGGTTACTTTCACATTTAAAATATGATTTCAATGTACCTAATAAACAATATTTAATTGTAATTATTACAGAAATATTAGTTTTAAGTATTTTTGGAATGATTGGTTATGCTGCTGTTAATATTACTGTTAGCTTTAGTTCGTTTATTGTATGCTCACTCTTGCTGATCGTTTTCTTTCTAATAATTATTAACGGCGTTTATTTTAATGCAATTTACACAGAAAAGATGCAATATGAAAAACAATTACAAAAAGAAAAATATATAAAACAAAGCTTACGTCTCATACAAAACATTAGTTATGATATTGATGATAAGAAACATCGTATTCATTGGATATTAGAACACATTAAACATTTAAACAACGATACCAATCCAAAAATATCCAAAGCTATTGAACAATATCAATCTAAAAACACTTACCAAAAATTAGTTGCATCTAAAAATCCAGTATTTGATATTTTGATTTCTGTAAAAATCAATAGGTTACAAGATGATAATATAAGTATTAAACCTTTCTTTGAGATTAGTCAAAATGAAAAATATGATGATTTAGATTTTATTGATATTATTTCTGAAATATTAGATTATGTTAAAAGACATAATGAAATAACTTTGCATATCAAAGGTCAAGGCATTTATACGTTAGTTGAACTTTATTCAGAAAATGATTTTTATGATTATGATAGATGTAAAATTGAATCTGATTTAATTGTTAAGAAAAAGAACATTTATAAAGATGGTATTTATTACATGAAATTTTTATTAAAAGGAACAGAGGATGATGTTAGAGAAAATTTATGATAAATATAATTTTGATGAAGATTATGAAGTCTATAAGTATGGTCAACAAGTTTTAATATTTAATTCAGTCGTTAATATATTTATGTTTATTCTAGGATTATGTTTACATGAAGGACTTATGACACTAGTTTGGATGTTAGCATTTTCCGGATTAAGAGTGAATTTAGGTGGATATCATTGTGATAGTCCTGTTAAATGTTTTATTACATCTAATAGCGTTTATCTTATTTCAATACTAGCATATCAATATTTAAGTAATTATTTCCTTGTATTTTTATTTATACTATTTGTATTATTACTAGTAATGAGCAAATATTTTAAATATTTAAATAAAAAAGCAAAATTCACAATGTGCATTGAAGTCATTTGCCTTCTAATTCCAAAAATAAATATGATTATAGTTCTAACATTAATAGAAAATATAATTAGTTATTTAATGACAGCCAAAGAAAAAGTCAATTCGTAATGTGAATTGACTTTTTAAATACTATTTATTTTGTAGATATTCATCCATTGCTTTAGCTGCTTTTTTACCAGCACCCATAGCTAAGATAACTGTTGCTGCACCAGTAACAACATCTCCACCTGCATAAACACCATCTTTAGATGTTTTCATTGAATCTTCATCAACGATAATTCCACCCCAAGATTGGCAATCTAAACCAGGAGTTGTATGTCTAATTAATGGATTTGGACTTTGTCCAATAGCAACAATAACTGTTCCTGTTTCAATTGTGAAGTTAGATCCTTCTTTAGCGATTGGTCTTCTTCTTCCAGATGCATCAGGTTCACCTAATTCCATTTCAACACATTCCATAGATTTAACCCATCCATCTTCACCTTCAATTTTAACTGGATTAGTTAATAGTTTGAAGATAATTCCTTCTTCTTTAGCGTGATGTACTTCTTCAGCACGAGCAGGAACTTCTTCAGGTCCACGACGATAAACGATATATACGTTTTTAGCTCCTAAACGTTTTGCAGTTCTTGCGGCATCCATAGCAACGTTACCAGCACCGATAACACATACTGTATCTGTTACTTTAACTGGAGTTGGATGATCTGGGAATTGATATCCTTTCATTAAGTTAACACGAGTTAAGAATTCGTTCGCTGCATAAACACCGTTTAAGTTTTCCCCAGGAATTCCTTGGAAACGTGGTAAACCAGCACCACTACCTACGAAGATTCCTTGATATCCTTGTTCTTGTAATTCATCAATTGTAATTGAACGTCCTACAACAACATTTGTTTCGAAATCTACACCTAAAGCAGCAACACCGTCTACTTCGCTTTGTACTAATTTTTTAGGTAATCTGAATTCTGGAATACCATAAGATAATACCCCACCTGTTTTATGTAATGCTTCAAAAACAGTCACATCATAACCTTTTTTAGCTAATTCACCAGCACATGTAATACCAGCAGGTCCTGATCCAATAACAGCAACTTTTTTACCATTTTTTTCAACTTTTAATTCTGCAGGTTTTCCATGTTCTCTATGATAATCAGCAACGAATCTTTCTAATCGTCCGATTCCTACTGATTCAGTTTTAATTCCTCTAACACATTTACCTTCACATTGATTTTCTTGAGGACAAACACGTCCACAAATTGCAGGTAATGCATTTTCTCTTGTAATTGTTTGATAAGCTTCTTCAAATTCACCTTCAGCAACATGATGAATGAATTCAGGAATTGGTACTCCTACTGGACACCCATCCATACAGAATGGTTTTTTACAGTTTAAGCAACGAGTTGCTTCTTCCATAGCTTGTTCTTTTGTATATCCTAAAGAAACTTCTTCAAAGTTTTTATTTCTTACATTAGGATCTTGTTCAGGCATTTTAACCTTATTTGGTGACATATTAGGCATTATTTTGCACCTCCCATTAAATTACAAATACGATCTGCATTCGCATCTACTTGATGTTCTTCTTCTTTAAACATTCTTTGGCGAGCCATTAATTCATCAAAGTCTACTGATAAACCATCAAAGTCTGGTCCATCAACACATGCGAATTTAATTTTACCATCAACAGTAACACGGCAGCATCCACACATACCTGTACCATCAATCATAATAGGGTTTAATGAAACCATTGTTTTTAAATTATGAGGTTTTGTTACCCCAACAACAGCTTTCATCATAGGTACTGGTCCAATAGCGATAACTTCATCAATTGGATCACCACTATCAATTAATTCTTGTAATTTAACAGTTCCAAATCCTTTTTCTCCTAAAGATCCATCATCTGTCATCACATATACATTTTTACAGAAAGCTTTGAACTTATCTGCCCATAATACATATTGTGCTTCACGTCCACCAATGATAACATCCACATCTACACCCATTTCAGCTAATTTTTTAAGTTGTGGATATAATGGTGCACTACCAACCCCACCGGCAATACCAACAACATGATTTGATTTATGTAAATCAGTTGGTACACCTAAAGGTCCAACAAAGTCAGTGATTTCATCACCTTCGTTTAATTTTGCTAATTGACGAGTTGAAAAACCTACAATTTGATAAATAATTGTAATTGTTTCAGCTTCTCGATCATAATCAGCAATTGTTAAAGGAATTCTTTCTCCATCTTCACCAACTCTTAAAATAATGAATTGACCTGGTTCGCACTTTCTAGCAACCATTGGAGCATGAACTTCCATTAATTCAACAACATCATTTAGTCTTTCTTTTTTGACTATTTTGTACATTTCTGGTTTCCCCCAATTCTTTTAGACTACCTCTATTATACGCTTATGTGAATAAAAAAACAACGTTCCTTCTAGTAAGATTTCCTAAAAGAAAATCGTTGTTTTAATTTTTTAAAAATTCTATATTTTGAATATTTTTTGCTCTTTCAAGCTTTTCAATTAAGTTAATATTATAGTTATTTTTAAACAATAAAGAGAATATAATATCCATTATATAATCTGCACTTACCTTTGATGAATAAGATCCTATCTTTGAAAAAATATTTTCTTTATAAAAAAGGGGAAAAATAAATTTTGTCCACATGGTAATAATCTTTGAAGATTATTATCTTTTTAGTGCTAGTCTAAGCTCTATACTTCTTGTGGTACCAAAGAGGCTAAATTACGTGCTACTCATATTTTCTCTATCGCACTCGATGCCAAGCACCGTCATATCGTCTTTACCATTCCAAAACATCTAAGAGGTTATTTCATTAAAGACAGATTCCTTTTGAATCTTCTTTTTATCGCTGCCAGAAACACCCTTGCCTGTGTTTTTAATGATGCAAAGTACAGAAAAATCAAAATGCCCTTACTCCTATAAAAATAACAGAAACAAGATCGTTTTCGGTTCTGTTTTGACTTTACATACTTTTGGCAGAGATTTGAAATGGAATCCCCATATCCACTGCCTTGTTTGTGAAGAAGCTTTTGATACCAAAAAAAATAAAATGAAGAACTTTTCTTTTATTTCCTATAAAAAGCTCAGAAAGACTTGGATGTATCAGGGCCTTGATCTTCTTTCAAAACAAGAACTTGAGAATTTCAATTATCTCAAACAACGTTTCTATAAAGAACTTGTAAACGGCTTTTATGTCTACGCTAAAAAGAAAGAAAAAGACAATGACGACAATAACGTTGATGATTGCGTCAACTACATTACCAGATACACTTCCAGACCTCCCATGGCTGAAAACCGCATCATCAAATATGAAGATGACAAAAAGATGATCAGATGGTGGTACAACCGTCATGAGGATGAAAAATATATCGAAATATATGAAAGCGCTGAAAACTTTATAAACAATCTTATCCTTCACTGTCCTGATGAAAACTTTAAAATGATCAGATACTATGGTTTCTATTCAAACAGGAATAAAAAGTTGCTTGAAAAAGTATATGAACTTTATGGCATAAAAAAGAAAAAGCGTATCAGAAATCTGAAAGAAAAAAAGATTTAAAAAACAAACTTGACCATCTAAAATACCGCACACATATGATAGAATCATTGCAAAAAAATATTCTTTTATGTTCATGTGGCAATCTTATGAAATGTGAATATACATAGGTACCCCTAATGACAGACTCTACAGTGAAAAATGCATCAATGATTGCAGAAGATACACTTATCGAAACGAAGTGTACTGCTTGTGGTCATATTGACAATGTTCCTAACTGGATCATTGGTGAATTGGCAGAAGAAGACAGAATCTCCAGTAAACATGGTGAAGTTGAAATAGAATGTCCTGTATGTAAAGGTCCTATGAGAAGAGTTAGGTAACTGTTATATAACACAGGGTAAAAAAATTCATACCAGATCACGCAAACATATCATAGTGTTTTGATATGAATTTTTATATACTATCTTTCTTGACGCATCCAAATTCTTAATAGATAAAAAAAAGAAAAGTAAACGGGCGTCGCTTACTTTTCCTACGTCATTCAATGAATATAGTTGTCAAAAAAATATCTAAGAGAAGAATGACTTTATAATCTTCTTTGATTACACTTTCATTTTACATATCTTTTATGAATTGAAAATGAAATTTATAGATTTTGATAACTATTTTCATATATTTTTTCATTTATGATTTAGTGTATGCAAATTATTTTCATCGATGTGCTTGAATAAAGGAAATATTTTTTAATTCAATTTCATTAAAATACTCTGACATATGATTATTCATCATTTCTGATGTCAAAGTTTCATCTGCACTATACCAACTTTTAGATTTAAAATAGTCTGCAATCTCAGGTGTTTTAAACGTACAATTATGTCTGGCATAAATTTCATTAAGTCCTAACCGTAACTGAGAATCATCTTTATTTTCTAAATCAGCTTCTGTAAGAAGTTCTGTATCACTATGAGCAAATATATATTCATCCTCATCTGTATTTTCTTCTACTGTTGTTTCTATTTTTTCATTTACAATAACTTGAAGGGCTTTTTCTTTACCAGATTCACTAGTACAAATTATTTTTGTCTTACCTGATGATAAAGCCGTAATTTTACCATTTGTATCTACGATACATATTTTTTCATTTTTCGATTGATAAGTACATTTAAGATTAGTTTGAATGGTATATTCATCTCCAATATTTAATGTAACTTTACTTTTTTCTAAATGTAATGGTTTTTCAACATGTTGACTAATAAGATTATCTGGTGAATAAGATGGTTTATTTCCTTTAAAAAATAAAATAAATCCTAACATAGCAATCACCACGACAAGTGCTATGATTCCTAAAATAATAATTTTAGTTTTTTTACGCACTTCTTTTTTATGTTTTTCTCTATTTTTAACCCTTGAACCTACTTCTTCTACTTGGATATCCTCTTGCGATATTCTTGTTCCACAAATATCACAATATTTGGCTCCTTTTGTTAGTAAACTATGACATTTTGGACATAACATAATCATCATCTCCTTACCTTTATTATAAAATAAAATATATTGATTTTCACTACCCGTTTTAGTATAATGTCAAAGACTGGTTCGAGAGCCAAACCCAGTATAAAAAACTAAGGATAAGTAATGAAGATGGCTCTATCATCTTTTTTATTTTATCTGGCTTCTAACTGTACTTTAGAAGAGGAGGACTACAAATGAATAATAAAAAGGTACAATTAATTGTAATGAATGCCATGATTGGGGCTGCTTATGCCGTTTTAACAATTTTGATTTCACCTATTGCTTATGGAGCAGTGCAAATGCGCTTAACTGAAATTATTGTTTTACTTGCATGTTACAACAAGAAATTTATTCCAGGACTTACTATTGGATGTTTGCTTGCAAACCTTGCATCTCCAATGGGATTATATGACATTTGTTTTGGAACAGCTGCAACATTGATTGCTTGTCTTGGTATGTATTATGTTAAAAATGTTTTTGCTGGAGCTTTAATTGGTGGGGTTGTCAATGGTTTAATCGTTGGTTTAGAACTTTATCTAGCTTTAGAATTACCATTTATGATTAATGCATTCTATGTTTTCATTGGTGAATTTATTGTTTTAATTATTGGAGCATTCTTATTTAAATGTTTAGAAAAAAATAAAACACTTATGAATAAATATATTTTAGAATAGTAAAAAAAGCTATAACAGCGAAATGCTTGTTATAGCTTTTATTTATGTTCTTCAATATAGTTTACTATATCGTTTACTGTTTTAAAATTCATAACGTCTTCATCAGGAATTTCAATTCCAAATTCTTCTTCAGCAGACATGATTAGTTCAACTGAATCTAATGAATCTAATTCTAGATCTTCTTTTAATTTAGCATCTAAAGTAATTTTTGATTCATCAATATCCATTGTATCTTTTAAAATTTCTTTGATTTGATCAAGTACCATTTTATTTCCTCCTTCTGTATACAGCTATTATAACAAATGCTTTTGATTTGTAAACAAAACAATTTGACAAACAACCTAAAAGTCTATATCATTTAGGAAAGTATGTTTGGGAGGTAAAATAATGATTTTAAGACCAACGAAAATCGAAGATATTTCACGTGTCATTGACATTATTAATCAAGCAAAAACTTATTTCAAAAATAATGATATTGATCAATGGCAAGATGGATATCCTAATGAAGAAACAATTGAAAAAGATATAGAAAATAATGAAGCTTATGTTTTAGAAGAAGACGGTGTTATTTTAGGAACGTGTATGGTAACGATTCATGGAGAACCTGCTTATAACCGTATTGAAGGAAAATGGATTTTAAATTGTCCTTATATATGTGTACATCGTATTGCTGTTGATAATGAATATAAAGGAAAAGGATTAGCTTCTACGATTTTAGATCAAGTAGTTGCTATGTATCCAGATTATCATAGTGTTAGAATGGATACACATCATGATAATCTTTCTATGCAAAGTTTTTTAACTAAATATGGTTTTAAATATTGTGGAGAAATCACTTTAAAAAGTGGTGCTTTAAGAAGAGCTTATGAAAAAAGAATCTAAGCTCTTTTTTTATGTCCTTAATTTTCCTTCTTTAAGTAATCTTAATAATTCATCATTTTGCCTTTGTGAACCTGTATAATTATCTATTCCATTTAATTTAGCTAATTTTGTTCTATTAGCAAAAGAAGCATCTTCTTGAATAGAACGCAATGCATCTGTAAAACTATTGCCTGTATAATCAGGTGCACTTAAATATCTTATCTTTCTTTCTATGACCTGATCATTGACCCAGCCGGCATCTTGTCCTATAAGATAGGGATTTCTAGCACCTTGAACAATTCTCGTAATAATTCCAAAATGACGATATGGCATTAATGGTTGCGTAGATTCACTTGTTAAAAATACATGGTGAAATTCTACCTCATCGCCTATCTTATACCTTGTTAAATTCGTATTAGAAAAATTATTATAACCACCTTCTTCGATGATTTGTGGAAAATCTTTATAGGCATAATTTAGATCCACCATTGTATCAATTCCTAAAACATTTCCTGTAGCGCTATATTGCCACATACCATATTCTCCATCATAATTAAGTTCATCATTATATCTTGCAATCCATTTTGTATACTCATTAAAGATTGGACTTGTAAGTTTAGTTCTAAACCAAAACAATGATGCATACATTCCTACATAGTAACCTTCTTGTTCAAGTCTTTGAGCAAATGTTTGTGCAATATTCGCTATTGTTTGATTGCTTTGTCTTCCAGTTGTATTGTTATCTTCTAAATCATAATAAACAGGATAGGCCATTTGATAATCCTTTACGAGTCTTAATACATGTTCAGCCTCTGATAAAGCTTCTCTTTCATTGGTTGCATAAGAATATAAATAAACCCCAAAAGGAATTTTTAAACGTGTACATTCATCCGCATTTCTTTTAAAATACGGATCATCTTGACTTTCCAGATTACTTCCATACCCACATCTAATGATTGCAAAATCAATATGTTTTTTAACTTCTTGCCAATCAATCAACCCTTGAAATTTAGAAACATCAATTCCATGTTTTACCAAAATTTTTCACCTCATTATAAAATATGTCACAATGTCAAAAATGTTATTATTATCGTTGTTTATATTTACTTTTGGTTAAAAAAATAAGATAATAGCTACGGGAGGAATTATAGTTATGAAAAAGAGTTTAATCTCCATGATTTGTTTTACTTTGTTAGTATCCTTTTTTTGTTCTACAAGTCAAGTTCATGCAGTAAACTTTGAAGGACAAGAAGATAAATATATGAAACTTTGTTCTAGTAAAAGTTTATCTAATAGTAATTATAATACTTGTAAACAATTTAATTCATACTTAAAAAAGAAAAACAATCAGTTACAAAGTTCTATTGATGAATCTAAATCTAAAATTTCAGATACTCAAAGTTCATTAGATGACGTTGTTTCTAAAATTGCTGATTTAAATAACCAAATTGAACAAAAGCAACAAGAAATCAACTATTTAGAAAGTTCAATTAAATCATTAGAAGCAAGTATCACAGCTAAAGAAAACGAAGTTAAAGAACGTATGTATGCTATGCAATCATACAATAATAGTAATAGTTATATTGAATTTATTTTTGGTGCTTCAAACTTCTCTGATTTCTTTTCAAGAATTGATAGTGTCAATGAAATCACTCAATTCGATAAAGAATTAGTAGAAAAAATTGCTGATGAAAAGAAGCAAGTTGAATCTCAAAAAGCAACTATTGAAACAGTAAAAGCAAATATTGTTTCTCAACAAAACGAACAATATACTTTACAAACTCAATATGAAGATCTATTAGCTAAACAACAAAAAGATTTAGCATCTGCTGAAAGTGAACAATCTAAAATTTCTGATACTCAAAGTTCATTAGATTCATTCTTATCATCAGTCGTTGTTACTCAACCATCTTCATCAGGTAGTAGTGGTTCTACAACTATTAGACCATCTACAAATGTTCCTACTACAAATAGATATGGTTCTACAGTTGTAGCTGCTGCTTATTCTAAATTAGGTTGTCCTTATGTATGGGGAGCAAGTGGACCTAATTCATTTGACTGTTCTGGTTTAGTTATGTGGTGTTATGCACAAGCGGGTGTTTCACTTGATCACTATTCTGGATCCCAAGGTCAATCTGGAGCAATTATTCCATTAAGTCAAGCTCAACCAGGAGATATCTTATGGAAAAGTGGACATGTAGGTATTTATATTGGTAATGGTCAATATATTCATGCACCACAAACAGGTGATGTTGTTAAGATTGCATCTAATGTAAGTAGATTTACTTGTGCAGTTAGACCTTATTAGTCATGACTTAAAACCTTTAAGTTTATAAGCTTAAAGGTTTTTATTTTGTATAAAAACAACTTTTATTTACTTTTTTTAGAAAGTGATGTATAAATAATATGAGGGGGTGTTTTGTTTGAAAATTAAAAAATATTTTGTAGGATTTGTTGCATCTACAATGCTTGTATCAACATGCTATTGTATAAAACCTGTAGAAGCTATTGATTTTTCAAAAGATGAAGCAAAATATATGTCACTATGTGCAAGTGGAAAACTAACAAATAGTAATAAAAAAACATGCGAAGAATTCAACAGCTATCTCAAAGCTAAAAATAAGAAGTTAAAAAAAGATTTAGAAAATCAAAAAAGTGCTGCAGCAAGTACAACTCAAACATTAGATAGTGTACAAAAGAAACTTAATTCTTTAAATTCTGACATTTCATCTAAAGAAGCTGAAATTCAATATGTTGAAACATCTATACAAAATACCCAAGCAGATATAGATAAAGATAATCAAGAAATAAAAGATCGTATGTATGTCATGCAGTCTTATATGAATGAAAATACTTTTATCAATTATATATTTGGGGCTGATAATTTTACTGATATGTTATCTAGAATAGATAGTTTCAACACACTTACTTTAAGTGATCAAGATTTAATTGCTCAAATGTTAGAAAAGAAAAAGGAAATTGAAAATCAAAAAATTACTTTAGAAAACGCAAAAGTTGTTTTAGAAGAACAAAAGAAAGAACAAGCTGCTATTCAAGTACAATATGAAACATTATTAGAAGAACAAAGAAAACAAATTGCTGCAACTGAAGTTGATGCAAATGTTGCTGCAAGTCGTAGTGAAGTAATTGATGCCTCATTAACAGAATTCTATGAACAATCTAAAAAAGACGATGTAGGTCATGTCAGTCAGATTCCTACACCAAAACCATCTAACAGTAACAACAATAATCAAACTTCAAATTCAAATAATAATAACAATACAGGTAATAATTCAAACAATAATTCGAATAATAATACAACTAACAATGGTTCTCAACCATCTCAAGATAGTACAACATTAGGAATAAGTATTGCTAACTATGCTTTATCTAAACAAGGTAAACGCTACTATTGGGGAGCAAGTGGACCAAATTATTTTGATTGTTCTGGACTTGTTTACTGGGCACATAATCAAGCAGGCGTAAAAATAGGTAGAACAACTGCTGCTGGATATGCTGGTAGTGGTAAAGCTGTTTCTTATAGTAATTTACAAATTGGTGATGTCATTACTTTCAATTATGGAAGTGGTGTCGCTCATATTGGAATTTATATTGGTAATGGTAATATGGTTCATGCCTCTGGTAAAGGATCTGGGACAGTGGGTCAATATCCTGATCAGTGTGTTAAAGTAACATCAGTTGCTCCAGGAAGTTATTTCTATCGTCATATTTATAATTGTCGTAGATTATACTAAAATAGGATGCGCTACATTTTGTAGCACACCCTATTTTTTTATTTTAAAAATGTTTTGTAGTCTTCATAATTTTTCTTTAATAATTCAGGAGTATTTAAATGATATGGACAATGTTGTTTACATTTACCACAATTTAAGCATTCTTCAATTTTTTTCATCTCTGCTTGCCAATGATCATTAAGCCAACTTGCTGCTGGTGCTCTTCTTAACATTAAAGACATTCTAGCACATTGATTGATTTGAATTCCTTTAGGACAAGGCATACAATAACCACATCCTCTACAGAAATCTCCTGCTAATTCTTTTCGATCATGAGCAATTAAATCTTGAATTTCTTGAGTAAGTTCTGGTGCTTTTGTTTGATATGAAATAAATTCATCCAATTCACTCTCTTTTTGAATTCCCCAAATTGGTAAAACATTATCAAACTGTGCTAAATATGCATAAGCAGCATCCGAACGGTTAATAAGTCCACCTGATAAAGCTTTCATACAAATAAACCCAATATTGTTTTCTTTACATCTATTTACTAAATCAATATCTTTTTGATCTGCTAAATAACTAAATGGGAATTGAATTGTATCATATAACCCACTTTCACAAGCTTCTATAGCTACTGGTAAACGATGATTCGTTAAACCTATAAAATGTATTTTTCCTTGAGCTTTTGCTTCTAACATTGCTTCATATAAACCTGTACCATCTCCTGGTTTAGGGCAAAATGAAGGATTATGAAATTGATAAATATCAATATAATCTGTTTTTAAATTATTTAAACTTGTTTCTAAGTCTTTCCAAAAACCTTCTACTGTAGTAGATCCTGTCTTCGTTGCAATATAAATGTCTTTTCTAACATCGCTTAATGCATTTCCTAGCTTTTCTTCACTATCACTATACCATCTTGCACTATCAAAAAAACGAATTCCTTGATCATATGCCTTTCTTAAAATTGTTATTGCATCTTCTCCAGTTACTCGTTGAATTGGTAATGCCCCAAAACCATTACGATTCACTGTAATTCCTGTTCTTCCTAATGTAACTTTTTCCATTCCTTTTTTCTCTTTTCCTAATCTTAACTTAAATATTCGCCAATTCCATTTACAATTCCTTGAACAATTTTATTTTGATAATCCTCACTTGAAAGTAATCGATCTTCTCCTGGATTTGATAAAAATCCCATTTCTACAATAGTAACAGGCACTTTTGACCAATTTAAACCTGTCATATTATCAACAATTGAAACTCCTCTATTTCTAGAACCTGTTGCCTTACAAATATTATTCACAATACTTTTTGAAAGTGATTGTGATTGACTTGCAATACTTGCACAATATCTATTAGAAGTTGAAGGCGCAAGTGTCAACGTTCCTGTAGGAGAAGATGATTCACTTGAATCACAATGTAAACGAATAAATGCATCTGCATTTGCCTCATTTGCCATTTGAGCTCTTTGAACATTAGATAAATCGACATTTTGTGATGTACGACACATAACCACAGTATAACCTTGATTTGATAAAGCTTCTTGTAATTTAAGTGCCACTTCTAAGTTGATTTGTGATTCTGTTTTCCCCGTTACACATCCTGTTGCCCCTGTTGTCACTTTTGCTTTCATTGTCGATGAACCTGGTCCATTAGGTTCTAATGAACTATTTCCTCGTGCTTGATGTCCTGCATCAATACAAATCACTTTTCCTCCGCCATGATAAATCTTAGCTGCTGATAATTCTTGTTTAGGTTTTTCTTTTACATGTACAGTTATTTCTTTTTCTGCTTGATTTCCTGAACTATCTTTCGCAAATACTTTTATTTGATAATCCCCTGCTTTATTTATATCTAATGAAGATAAATCATATTGTAAATCAATATTGCTTAAATCTGTTGCTTTGATTTCTTGATTAAAATCATAATTTTCTGTTCCTTCTTCAAATGAAACTTCATTTATTTCATTAAAAACAGGAGCTGTAGTATCTTTAACAATCACTTTCTTTTTTAGTTTTTGATCTTGATATTTAATATTTATTGTATAGTTTCCAATTGATGGATAATCTTTTTGATCTTCATTTTTTAGATTGTCTGTTATTTTTGTTTCTTTTTTTATTTCTTTCAACTTATCTTTATCTATGTCTTTTGTTTGAATAAGATCATCAAATGAATATTGAACTGTATTTCCATATTCTACAAGAATCTCTTTTTTATTTTTTAAAGATAATTCAATTTTTTCTTCTCGTGTAAGATAATAAATACCTCCCACTATCACCACGATAACAATCCCAATAACTCCTATAAACTTCTTTTTCATATTCCCTTTTTCTCCTTAAAACTATTATACAAAAAAAAGAGAAGAATGGAAGTTCTTCTCTATAAACCTTTGACATGAATACGTGTAATTGCACGTTGCAAAGCTGCTTGTGCTCTTAACATATCGATTTCATTGTTTTGTATTTTAAGTCTTTCTTCAGCTCTTCTTTTTGCTTCTTGTGCTCTTTCTAAATCAATTTCTTCTTGTGATTCAATTGCATTAGCAATTAAAGTTGTTTCTGTTTCATTTACATAAATGAAACCACCTGCGACAGAAAAATATGTTCTTTTTCCATCAATAATATAATTCATTTGAGACACTTTCACACCACTTGCTAGTGGAATATGATGAGCTAAAATACCTATTTGTCCAGCAGTTGTATCAAGATTTATCTGATCAATTTCCACTTCTTGGTAAATACCTTGAGGTGTAATGATTTTTAGCTTAAATTTAGTCATTTTCGATTTGTTTAGCCTTTTCTACAGCTTCTTGAATAGTACCAACATTATGGAATGCTTGTTCAGGTAATTGATCCCATTTACCTTCAAGAATTTCTTTAAATCCTTGAACAGTATCTTCTACACGGACATATTTTCCATCTAAACCAGTAAATTGACTAGCTACTGTAAATGGTTGTGATAAGAAGTTACGTACACGTCTTGCACGTGCAACGATTAATTTATCTTCATCACCTAATTCATCCATCCCAAGAATTGCGATGATATCTTGTAATTCTTGATAACGTTGTAAGATTTGTTGAACACCATGAGCTACTTCATAATGATCTTTACCTACAACTAATGGATCTAAGGCTCTTGATGAAGAGTTAAGTGGATCTACTGCAGGGTAAATACCTAAAGCAGCGATTGAACGATCCAAGACGATTTTAGCATCTAAGTGAGCAAATGTTGTTGCTGGTGCAGGGTCAGTTAAGTCATCGGCTGGTACATAGACCGCTTGTACTGATGTAATTGATCCTTTTTTAGTTGATGTAATACGTTCTTGTAAAGCACCCATTTCAGTTGCTAGAGTTGGTTGATATCCTGCTTGTGATGGTACACGTCCAAGTAAGGCAGAAACTTCTGAACCTGCTTGTGTGAAACGGAAGATGTTATCAATGAATAATAACACGTCTTGACCTTGTCCATCACGGAATTGTTCAGCCATTGTTAAACCAGTTAAGGCAACACGTAAACGTGCTCCTGGTGGTTCGTTCATTTGTCCAAAGACAAGTGATGTTTTAGATAAAACGCCACTTTCTTTCATTTCATAGTATAAATCGTTACCTTCACGGCTACGTTCTCCAACACCGGCGAATACTGATAACCCACCATGTTGTGTTGCGATATTGTTAATAAATTCTTGGATCAATACTGTTTTACCTACTCCGGCACCACCGAATAACCCAATTTTACCACCTTTGATAAAAGGACAAATTAAGTCTACAACTTTAATTCCTGTTTCAAAGATTTCTGTAGTTGTCATTTGTTCTGCATAAGTTGGCGCAGATCTGTGGATAGGCATACGTGGAACATCATTTCCTAATTCACCTTTACCGTCAATTGGTTCACCTAAAACATTGAACATACGTCCTAATGTATCATTTCCTACTGGAACTGAAATTGGGTGACCTGTATCAACAGCATCCATTCCTCTTACTACCCCATCAGTTGGTCCCATGGCGATACATCTTACTGCATCATCTCCAATGTGTTGAGCAACTTCTACGACTAATTCTTCTTCACCATTTTGAATACGAATTGCTGTATTTAATCGAGGTAATTTATCTTCGCTAGCAAATGCAATATCAATAACTGGCCCACGGGCACTAATTATTTTCCCAATATTTGCCATATTGACCTCCTTATTGCGCATTAGCTCCAGCAACAATTTCACTAACTTCATTAGTAATTGCTGTTTGACGAGCTTGATTGTATTTTAATAATAATTGTTCTGTTAATTCTTCTGCGTTATCTGTAGCATTTTCCATTGAAGTTCTACGTGACGCATTTTCACTTGTCACACTTTCAACAAGATAGCCATAAACGACAGCTTGTAAATACATTGGTATTAAACTATCTAAAACTTCTTCAGGACTTGGTTCAAAAATAGTGAATTTATTGGTAATTTCAATATTTTCAAACTCATTTGTATCAATTGGTAAAAGTGTTACTGTACGTGGTTTAAATGTTAAGTTATTAACAAATTCAGTATAAATGATTTTTATACTTCCCACTTCTTTATTAATATAAAGATCTGTGACACTTTTTACTAATTTAGTCACTTCATCAAAAGCTAATGTTGAATTTAATGAAGCAAAATCAGTATTGATTGGTCCTTGATGCGTTCTACGGAAATAATTTGTTCCTTTACTTCCAATTGAGTAAACATAATCTTCATCTTTAATTTGTTGACTAATTTCTTTAAAGACATTGGCATTATATCCACCACATAATCCTAAACTTGAAGAAATAACAATATAAACATCTTTATCTACTTTATTTTCAGCGAGATAGGCAGAATCTTTTAACCCTTTATTAGAAGCTAAAATTTCTGCACATGTTTGTCTAACACCTTGATAATAAGGTTTTAATTCATCAAGTTGATTTCTTGTTTTACGAAGTTTAGATGTCGCAACTAATTCCATTGCTTTTGTAATCTTTTTAGTAGATTCAACGGATTTAATACGACGCTTAATTTCTTGCATTGATCCAGGCATTAGTTAGCCCCTTGTGTTTTTAAGAATTGATCAACATAAGCGCCTGTTGCTTCTTTCATCTTCGCTTCTAATTCATTTGAAATCACTTTTTGAGTTTCTATTTCAGTAATAAATTCAGGATGAGACATTTGAATATTTTCTACTAAACCATCCATAAATTCTTTTACTTTTTCTACAGCTATTTGTTTTGTATAACCATATTTTAATGCAAATAAAGTAATGACTTGTGTTGGCACACTACGTGGTGAGTATTGTGCTTGTTTTAATACTTCACGTACTTTTGCCCCATGATCTAATGTTGCTTTAGTAGCAGCATCTAAGTCAGAACCAAATTGCGCGAAAGCTTGCATTTCTGCATATTGAGCAAGTTCAAGTTTTAAAGAACCAGATACTTGTTTCATCGCTTTAATTTGTGCAGTAGAACCTACACGTGATACAGATAATCCTGTATCTACAGCTGGTCTAAATCCAGAGTTGAACAATTCTTGTTGTAAGAAGATTTGTCCATCAGTAATTGAAATAACGTTTGTTGGAATATATGCTGAAATATCCCCAGCTTGTGTTTCAATGATTGGTAAAGCAGTAATTGATCCTCCACCATTTTCTTCATTTAAACGGCAAGCACGTTCAAGTAATCTTGAATGTAAATAGAAGACATCCCCTGGATAAGCTTCACGTCCTGGTGGTCTTTTTAATAATAACGACATTGTACGATAAGCTACCGCATGTTTAGATAAATCATCATAAACAATTAAAACATCTTTTCCTTCATCTAACCAATGTTCAGCAATTGCACATCCAGCATATGGTGCAATATATTGAATTGGTGCAAGTTCACTCGCTCCGGCAGAAACAACACATGTATAATCCATTGCTCCACCTTGACGTAATTTTTCAACAACTTGTGCAACCGTTGAATTCTTTTGTCCAATAGCAACATAAACACAATAAATGTTTTGTCCTTTTTGGTTTAAAATTGTATCAATAGCAATTGCAGTTTTACCTGTTTGACGGTCACCGATAATTAACTCACGTTGACCTCTACCGATAGGAATGATAGCATCAATTGATGTAATACCAGTTTGTAATGGTTGATCAACTGATTTTCTTGTCATTACACCACTAGCAACACGTTCGATTGGTTTAGTTTTACCAGTATTGATTTCACCTTGACCATCGATTGCTTGTCCTAATGGATTAACAACTCTTCCTAACATTTCATCCCCGACAGGGACTTCAATAATTCTTCCAGTACGTTTAACTTCGTCTCCTTCTTTAATCGTACTTTCAGATCCAAGTAGTACGGCTCCTACACTATCTTCATCTAAGTTCATGACCATTCCGTAAACATCATTTGGGAAAAGTAATAATTCACCTAACATGGCATTATCTAACCCATGAATAACACTTACACCATCACCAACAGTCACGACTGTTCCGACATCTTTTTGTTCAATGATATCGTCATAATGCTTAATTTGTTCTTTAATTAAAGCACTAATTTCATTTGGTCTAAGCCCCACTATTTCCACCTACTTTCTTAATAGTTCTTTTTTAAGCATTTCTACTTTATTTTTAATTGTTCCATCATAAATACGGTTAGCAATTTGAACTTTAATACCACCTAATAATGATGGATCAATAGATACTTTTAAAGTAACCTTTTTGTTTTCTTTTTGACTGATTGCTTTTTCTATATCTTGAATTTGTTGATCAGTTAATTCATAAGGTGTATAGATCATACCTTCTTCTATACCTAAATATTGATTTGATAAATTAATATAAGATTTAACAATATCATCAATATAACGAATTCTTCTTGATTGCACTAATAGTTTTAAGAAATTTAAAACATATTGATCAACATTCCCTTTAAATGATTGATCCAATAATTGAATCTTTTTATCATTTTCAATAAGAACGTGATTAAAGAATTGAACAATTTGAGGATCACTATCTAGAACCTCACCAACTAATTTGATGTCATCAAGATATTGAGTGACTTTATTTTCTTCTTTCGCTAAATCAAATAAAGATTCAGCATATCTATCGCCAACAACACTCATTAGTTAACCACATCATCAACAAATTCTTCTACTAATCCTTTGTTGATTTCTTCATTCATTTCTTTGTTCATCACTTTAGTTGCAACCTCAATAGCAACATCCACAATTTCTTGTTTCATATCTGCTTGAGCTTGTTTCTTTTCTGTTTCAATTTCTTTTTGTGCTTGTTCAATTTTAGCTCTTGCTTCTTCGTTTGCTTGGTCAATAATTTGTTGTTTCACTTTTTGACCATCATCTTTTGCTTGATCAAGAATTTCACGATATTTGCTGGCAGCTTCACGTGCTTCTTTTTCAGCTGTTTCTAAATTTGTAGAAGCTTTTTCGTTCATTTCTTTTGCCTCATTGATTGTAGATTCTATGTAATCTGCTCTTTTAGCAAAATATTCCATGACATTTTTCCATAAAAACTTCTTAAAAATAAGTAACAAAACTCCTGTAGATAATAATTGAACAATCAGTGTTGTAAGATTAGGGAATAATTTTCCTGCTATATCTGGCATCTTTATTCCTCCTTTGTCAGATTTTCAATTATTAATATACGAATAATAAGATTAAAGAAACTAATAAACCATAGATGGCAACTGTTTCTGATAAGGCAATCCCTAAGATCATCATAGTACGGATTTTACCTTCAGCTTCTGGGTTTCTACCAACAGCTTCTACAGCTTTACTAGCAGCAATCCCTTCACCAATCCCTGTTCCTAAACCTGCACATACAGCAAGACCTGCTGCAATAGCAATTAAACCTTTTACCATAATTTTTTTCCTCCTAAAAAATAGTTCATTTTTCATTTATATCTTAACTAGCAAGCTAGTAAAGAACTTAATCTGGATTTTCCATCATTATCAAGATAGATGATAATGTAACGAATACCAATGTTTGAATGCATCCTGCAAAGACATCAAAATAACAATGTAGCCAAGGAGCAATCACTGGTCCTAAAAAGTTAAAGTTGATCAATAACCCTGAAATGTAACCTGTTAATTGATAAACTAAATACATAAGGATCGATCCACTTAAAATATTCCCAAATAAACGCATTGATAACGAAATCAATGGCGAAAGAATACTTAATAAGTTTGTTGGTGGCCATACAGCACCCCAAATGTAAGATAATAATCCTTGTTTTTTGATTGCATTAAACTGAATTAAACAGAATGTAATTGTTGTTAATGCAAGAGTAATAGAATAATTTGAAGTTGGTGCTTCAAATCCTAATAATCCACTTAAGTTAGCAATGACCAAATATGCAAAAAGCATTGCAAAGTATGGATAATAGTTCTTTTCAAATTTCTTTGGCATGATACTTTTTAAATAGTCGTAAATCATTTTAACACCTGTTTCAACAACTAAAACAACACCTTTAGGTCTTGCTGTTGGATCAGCAGTTGCAAATTTCTTTCCGGCATAAATAAAGAAAATAGCCATCACCACCATAATAATCAATGAAAAGATTAATTCTACCTGTAAAGAATCTAAGAAGTTACTCACCCTTTCACCCCCTTCATTTGATAACTTACAATATATATGGTTATTTTAATGACCATATATCCAAAAAGAACACCTATCAGATTAAACCATTTTGGAATAAAAATAGCAATTAAAAAACCAATCGCATAAATTGCAAGTTTGACTATATTTAATAAGATAATTAAACTTGTAGATCTTTTTAAGTTCAATATCATATCAGACGTGATAATAATAACATAAAAAATTGCAAGATTAAATAAATATCCAAGCAAAAAACCTAGCGAATAACTGATAGATTTCATCATCAAACCAATAATTGAAAAAACGATAAAACCTATCAAAAAAATAAAAAATGATTTCTTAAAAACTAACTTTTCATTCATGATTTTCCACCTTTTAATAATGTTCTCATCACTTCTATAAACGCTAAAACAAGAAATACTAGCGTCAGAAGAGGTTTGGTTAGTAATATACTATCCAAATATAAACCCAATATGACGCCAGCTATTAAAGTTCCAAATATTTTACCTGATAACGTCAATGCATAAAGCAAATCTTTAAAAAGCTTCTCTTTATTATTCATTTGTTCCAAACAAACGATCTCCGGCATCTCCAAGTCCAGGAACAATATAACCATGCTCATTTAATTTTTCATCTAATGCTGCAAGTGTAATATCAACATCAGGATGTGCTTCTTGAATCGCTTTAACTCCTTCTGGTGCTCCTACTAAACAAACAAGTTTGATTTTTCTTGCTCCTCTTTGTTTAATATTTTCAATTGCCATATTAGCACTTCCACCAGTTGCTAGCATTGGATCTAAAACAATGACTAAAGCATCTTCTAGACCTTTTGGAAATTTAGCATAATATTCACGTGGAATTAAAGTTTCTTCATCTCTTTCCATTCCAATATGTCCAACTTTAGCTGTTGGAATAATATCTCTAAAACCATCAACTAAACCAATTCCTGCACGTAAAATAGGTGCAAGAATAATTTGTTGATCCATTTCTTTTCCCACCATTGGACAAACAGGTGTTTCAATTGCTTTATCTTTTAATGAAACATTGCGTGTTACTTCAAATGCCATAAGTTTAGCAATTTCATCTAAGTTTTGTTTAAAAATATAAGTTGATGTATTTTTATCACGCATAATTGTTAATTTATGTTGAATTAAAGCATGATCTAATATTGTTACTGACATATTTGCCTCCTAGATATATTTAATATTTGAATACATTGTGACCTTTTCAGTAAGTTTTGCTACTCGTTTTAAACATTCTTCTTTAATTTCGTCTGTTTCTTCATTTTTTAAACGATAAGCAATAATTCTAGCAACTTCTTCAAAATCTTCTTCTTTGAATCCTTTTGTTGTCATTGCTGGTGTTCCAATACGAATTCCTGAAGCTTTGAATGGTTTTTCTGTATCAAAAGGAATTGCATTTTTATTAGCTGTAATATTGATTTCATCAAGTAAACGTTGTGCTTTTTTACCAGAAATACCACAACTTGCTTTAACATCAACAAGTAATAAGTGGTTATCTGTTCCTCCAGCAACCAACCTGAACCCTTCTTCTTTAAAGACTTTTTCCATTGCTTTAGCATTTTTGATAATTTGTTTTGCATAGTCTTTAAATTCTGGTTGTTGTACTTCATAGAAACATTGTGCTTTAGCAGCGATAATATGCATTAATGGTCCACCTTGCATACCTGGGAAAACTGCACGATCAATATCTGCAGCAAATTCTTTTTTACACATGATGACACCACCACGAGGTCCTCTTAATGTTTTATGTGTTGTTGTTGTGACAATATCAGCATATGGAAATGGTGATGGATGAACGCCAGCAGCTACAAGTCCAGCGATATGAGCCATATCTACCATAAATAATGCGCCATTATCATGAGCAACTTTAGCCATAAATTCAAAATCAATAATTCTACTATAAGCACTTGCTCCAGCAACAACGAGTTTTGGTTTAATTTCTTCTACTTGTTTTTTATAAGCTTCATAATCAATTGTTTCTGTCTCTTTTGAAACACCATAGCTATAAAATTCATAGTTGATTCCTGAAAAGTTCAATGGATGCCCATGTGTTAAATGTCCCCCATCAGCAAGTGACATACCTAACACTTTATCTCCATGTTGTAATAAAGCTAAATAAACTGCAGTATTAGCTTGTGCCCCACTATGTGGTTGAACATTAGCATGTTCTGCCCCATAAATTTCACAAATTCTTTGTCTTGCAAGTTCTTCAACTTCATCAACAAATTGACATCCCCCATAATATCTTTTTGCTGGATATCCTTCAGCATATTTATTTGTAAGAACTGATCCAGCTAATTGTAATACTTCTTCAGAAACAAAGTTTTCTGAAGCAATCAATTCAATGTTATTTCTTTGTCTATTTAATTCTCTTTCAACACTTTCAAATAATTGTGTATCTTTCATAATTTATTACTCCTTTTCTAAAGCCATCATTTTTTGAATTCTTGCATCATGTCTTCCGCCTTCATATTCGCTTTCAAGCCATGCATGTAAGATTTCTAAAGCTAAGCCTTCCCCTATAACACGTTGCCCCATTGCTAACATGTTTGAATCATTATGTTGACGTGTTGCTTTTGCACTAAATACATCATGACATAATGAACAACGAATTCCGTTTACTTTATTGGCAGTAATGCTGACACCAATTCCAGTTCCACATACAACAACCCCCTTGTCGCACGTTCCATCAGCAACAGCTTTTGCTGCTTTAGAAGCATAATCTGGATAATCACAGCTTTCTTCTGTGTATGTACCAAAATCTACAACTTCATAACCATTTTTTTCTAAATCATCTTTTAATACATTTTTTAATCTGAGACCACCATGGTCACATGCCATTGCAATTTTCACTTCAATACCTCCATGATTTTTTCTTCACTAATACAACCTTGACGTAATATTGTTACATCATCATCAATTTTTACCACTGTACTTGCTAGAGTATTTTGACATTTTCCTTTGACGATCATCTTTAGTTTCCCATTAAATTCATGATACACATCTAAATCATTTAAAAGTGTCTCTTGACCTGAAATGTTAGCGCTTGTTACTAACATTGGCCCTACTCTTTTCAATAATTCTAATACAAATGGATCATCAGGTATTCTTATACCTATCGTTTCTAATCCCGCTGTAAAATCATCTGATAAAATTGATTTCTTTTTTAAAACAAGAGTTATCATTCCCGGCATAAATTCATCAATCAATTTTTGAGCATTTGTATTTACATAAGCATATTTTTCTATATCTTGAGAATCATAGATCATCAAAGATACTGCTTTACTATGACTTCTATGTTTAATTTCATAGATTTTTTCAAGTGCCGAAAGATTTCCAAACTTCACACCTAAGCCAAAAACAGTCTCGGTAGGAAAAGCCACAACCTCATCTTGTTTTAATAATTCAACAACCTCGTTTATGTTCTTTTTTTCTACCAAAACTGTTTCCATGATTCCACCTCATTTTGTGATATTATACTATTTTATTATTTAAAATGATACCCTTATCCCTGGATATTTATCTCTTTCAATAAAATATTTAGCATATTTCTTAACGATTTTCCCACTATTTCTTTAATTTTCCCTAAACAAGCAAAAATCAACCTATTTTATATAAAATAACAGTGAAATCTCTATACAAATAAAATTTAAAAAAAGATATTTCACTACCGACACACAGAAAATAAAAAATCTGAGATCATATCTTAAAAACACATTTCGCGTTCTCAGTTTAATATAGAGATTTTACTTGTGTTTAGAAAGGAGGCATTTAAAAAGCAACTCTGTTTAATGAGAGTTGTTTTTTATTTAAACCAAAAATGAACAAAAAAAGTAATCACCTATGCTGACAAGTTTGTGATTACTTTTTAATAAATTTTGAAATAAATCATCATAGCAATGAATCTATTTGAGAACTCTTTTCATATATATTACATTTTATTTCATCTTTAAAGACAATTCTATTTTTGATTATCTTTTAACCTATATTTTCTATTTGTGTTTGTACCAATTGATTCTACAGAATCCATTTGTGAAAGAATCTCTCTCGTTCTAGAATGTTTTAAACCAATATATTCTGCAATATCTTTTGTTTTTGCTTCTTTATTTTCACTAAGATATTCTTTTATTTTTATCATTTTTTCTTTTGTTTTATTTGTTATTTTTTTCTTCGCCGTTTTTTCTTCGCCACTTTTCTTCGCCGTTTTTTCTTCGCCACTTTTCTTCGCCGCTTTTTCTTTGTTTGTTTTATCTACAAATTCAAGTGTTAAGATAGTTCGATCAGGATCAAACCTTTCTTCAATAACAGGTTCTTTCCATCCTTGATCTTCCCATGTATTGAAGATATTAGGAACACCACTTCCAGAACGTTCACCTATGTTTACAAGATTAAACATTTTCATAAGAGTTTTATTACGCGGATCAGATTTCCCACCTTTTCGCATTTGTTCCTTTCCAGTTCTAATATATCCAGGATTTTCAAAAATAATTCTATCTTGATCTTTTTTTATAACAACCCCTCTTGTCCCATAGTAATCTGCATTAATCAAACAATTAGCCAATGCTTCACGAAGTGCTTTATGGACAGGTGTATCATCTATCCTGTCCCCTCCTTTCATCGAAAAAGGAACTTTAACATCTTTAATGATTTTATTATAGACTCTAAAATAAAAGTCACATATATTTCCAGACCATTCACCTGAACTTGATTGTAAACGATCAGTCCAACGAATAGATGGATCTAAAACTTCTCGATAATCTAAAAAATAATCTGGAAAATGACGTACAATATTATACTCATTTCCAAATATCAACATTCCTGCTGCTGTAGGATGTAATTGATGATCTTCTTTTGAAATAGCTGCTGCACCAATGCTTCTTAAATATTCATCATTATTTAATCTTTCAAAGGGATGTCCAGCATTTAATACTTGATGTCTATTTCGATAACCTAGGATTGTTTCATAGTTTAAATCTTCTAATGGAACATCATCTAGCACTTCCATATCCATTGTTTTTTCTGCTTGGTCACGTAACATTGTTTTAACTTACAAACGTGTACAATGATAATCACCATCATGATTTCTTCTATATGTTCCATGAAATAAATTATTATTAATATAGACAGTTTTTTCTTCCCTTCTTGCCATTGGAACATGAATCACAATAATTTGATCATCTTCTTTTTTATAAACTTCTACATCATCTCTTAATAAATTAATACTTACTTTTTGTCTATTATTAATATCATTCCAAAATTGTTTAATTAATTTTTGACAACTGTCAGCATCTAATCCTGAAGTAGACCATGTTTCATCTTTATTCTCTATAATACCTAAAATAATAACTCCACCATATCCATTTGAAAAAGCAGAATACGTTTCCCAAATGGAGTTTGGTAAACCATTTTTAGCACTTTTTACTTCTAAAAAATAGCTTATTTTAGCAAAAAGAAAAAGGCACTGAATACTCAGAAACCTTATTATTTCTTAAATACAACTAACTTACTTAAAATATAATTTAAGATAACAACAATCACATTGACAACAACTTTAGCAACAACATCATTAACAATATTAAAATTCACTAAGAACCACATTAATACCATATCCATGATTCCTGTTGCTAACCTAGAACCAAAAAAAGAAATTGCTTCTTTGATAATTTGATTATTTTTACTATCAAAAACATACTTTCTATTTGTAACATACGCAAATAAAACAGATAAAAACCATGCTACAGCATTCGAAAATAAATAGTTAATATGTATAATATTTGAAAATAAATAATAGACAACAATATTTACAGCTGTTGTTAATGTTCCAAAGATAAGATACATAATGATTTCTTTAAGCGATTATCTTTATAATGGAAGCAAGAGCTGTAATAAATACTATAAATCTAACAGTATCCATTTTAATAATCATCCCAATTTTCTTAGGTATACTTCTAACAATTCTGATATTGCGGAATGAATCAATCATTTCATTTGTCATATCCATTAAACCTTTTGCACAATAAGGAATTAATAAAACAAAATATGTAATAGTATATTGTGATTTTGCTTCCCAAAATAAATGAAATAAAAATCCACCAATAAAAATAGTTGGTAACAATAATCTGTGTAATTTCATATGTCTTCCAGTAAAGTAAATATAAGCTAATGTTCCTAATAAAATAACTGTTTCATAGACATTATATATTTGGTACCATAACTCACTTTGAATATAAAAACTACTATGCCTCGTTACCCAAGTTCCTTGAAAGTCAGGATTACACCATTGTGAAACTGTCTTTCGATATAAAAAGTGAATAAATTCTCCAGGGTGTGTTATGTAATAAGATAACGTATTACCTAAATCGCTTTTTGCTTGTGAATTTGCCACATCATAATCTCCGTTATTATTTTCATATACGCTCCAATTGTAGCCGTTATACCATCCTGGCGCTACATCACTATCTTGTAATCCCATTTCTACATATGCTATCATCGGTATACCTTTACCAAGTTCAATACCTGTAATATTTTTGATAATTGTATTAGGAATCATTGAAGAAGCAAAATAAGCCGGTACAAATAAAATCAATAAAATAATAGATGTATATTTTTTATTTAAAATAATATCAAATAAAATAAAGATAACCATTGCAACAAAAACAATCATATAATTTGATTTAAACATCATTGCGAAAATAATTGAAACAATCGATAGAAGTATATATTTTATTTTACCTGTTTCAAAATATTGATACCCTGCTAATATGGCAAACAGCGAAAAAGTATGTCCAAAGACATTTCCATATACAAATGCAACATAAAATGTTAAAGGGAAAAATATAAATAATAAAATAAGTGTCCAGTTTTTTAACTCATCATTATGAAAACTAATTTGTGATATTTTGCATAAACAATAATAACTAACTAATAAACCTATAATATTAAGCACTTGAAATGCTTGATAATTATTTTCTCCAAAAATAAATGATAAATAATAAAGAATAACAACAATTCCCGCTTGATTAGAACACTTTCCTACATATCCCATTGGTGTAAAATAACTATAATTGCCATTCTTTAATCCAGCTGCTGCTTCTAAAATAGATGCTTGATCAGCTACAGGAACAAAATCAAATTTGAAAATCATAAAAATACCAACAATCAATAATATCAAGCTTAATATAATAAATATTTTATTAAAATAATAAGTATCCTGTGTTCTATAATGTTTTCTAACAAAATAAACAAAAAACAATACTATAACAAACCATAATAATAAATAAAATGGTTTATCAGCAACAATTGTCGTATGTTCATCCCAACTTAAATACGCATTATTAAATAAACATAACAATGTAAGTAATGATGTTATAGCAGCAAAAAATCCTAATACAACATTTTTACCTAATTTCTTTAATTTTGAATCAAACACATAATCACCTTCAATTTAAATTATTGTACTTCCGAAACAAACAGCTATATAACTTGAATAACAAATAACGAATAATAAAATATAGATTCCTATCATTGATAACTCTATATATCTTGATTTTATTTGTATTTTATTTTCAATAAATTCACTAAAATATTCATAACCAATACTCATAAATAAAGCAATTGGAATTAAAATAGACATAATATACCTTCCTTGAGGTTGATAATCTATAGAATAAGAATATTTTATTGATAAAATAATTGGAATCAAAATACATAAAATTAAACATATTATAAAATAATTTTCAAATTTAAATTTGAATTGATATTTTCTTTTTAAAGCAATAAGCATCATAATCATACCAAACAAAATTATTATTAAATATAAATAAAAATGTTTTCCACTAATCATATATTGCATATATCCTGTGGTACAAATAAAACTTTTTATAGTTGTTATTATCCAATTTGTATCAAAAATCATAGAAAACACACTAATTCCTTGATTTTGATAAGTGTCTCTTTGTGATAATTGATAACCTGGCATTGCATATTTTTCACCACAATCGTACATAGAATTCATTCCTAAAAAATCTCCATTATGGATCATTGCATTTCTAATAAAAAACCATCCACCAACAACTAAGGCAGCAATTGCTATTAGAAATCCTTTTTTTAAAAACTCATTAAATGTAAAATGTAATTTATAACTACTCATACAATATACAATAATACTACATAATATAAATCCATATGCATTATAATAGGTTAATGCACATAGTCCTATAGCAACACCTAAAAAAATACACCATTTACAATTCCAATTTGTTTTTATTCCCTTAATCCAACCATAAACAATAAGTGCTGTTGTAAATATTGAAAACGAATCATTATTTAAATAAAGAGATAAGTACATGAATTGTGGTAATAGTGAAACAAAAATAGCAAAAAGATATATTGTCATCTTATGATTAAATATTTCTTCACCAATTTTACAACATACAAAAAACGTAAGTGCCCCCGCAAGAACACTTGTTAGTCTTGCCACAATCAATAAATGTACTGGAGAAGTTGTAAAGATAGAAGCTATTTTCATAAAGAAAAAACTAATTATTGAAGGAAGATAAGGTGTAAATCCATAAGAAAATCCCCATATTGCATTTAATATTTCTTTTTCATCACCTTTAGGTAAATATGAATGATTGTAAATAAATAAGGGGATATCATATCTCATATATTCATCTGGTGCTACATTCATACATAATTTTGTTGAACAATAAAATAAAAATAGAAAGAGAATCAATGTTCCTATAATATAAAATTTATTCTTATTTATCATTTGTTTTAATTGCGCCATTATTAATGTTCCTTTTTTAAATAAGTTATTGTTATATAAAAATAGCTGCTTATAAAAAGCAGATATTTTTATTATTTACTTGGATATTCGATACTAAATCCTCTAAAAATTCCATTTCTATTTTCGTTACAGCAATCAAACATGTATTTATATCCTGCATCATTTGAATAATGGAATCTACCATCCGTTTCTTGGTTTGGTTCACCTAAAACCTTTTTAACTTGTGCATATTTTACTTTATTATTTAAAGCTAACGATCCTTCACTTGTTTCTACAACAACATCTTTAGCTGCTTTATCGTATTCTTCTTCAGCGTATTCATCATATTTTACTTCAATAAACGTTACAGATGCTTCTGCTACACTAATAGCTTTTTTAGTTGGATTTTCATATCTTAAATAGAAATGTGCAACATCACCACTATCTAATTCTACATTTAGATATGCTGCCATCGATGAAATCCCATTAGCATCTAATTCCACATCTTCTACTTTATCACCTGTATCATTTAAAGTAACTGTTCCAACTTGTGATAAATAATTTGCATATTCTCCTACTGTTTCAGGAATTGCTATTTTTTTATCATCAATTGTAAAATATTTGATTAATCCATCAGCTTCTTGGAAATCATTAACATCTTTAATTTTAATGCTGTTTGATGTAGCAGGTTTCTTAGTTGTTGTTTTTTTATCACTAGAATCACTATTACTACATCCTACTAATGACATCGATAAAACACATGTCATTAATAGAGCGACTACTTTTTTAAACATAGTTGTTCCTCCACGATATTTTTCTCTTCTTCTTTTATACTATATAACAAATTACAATTATCTACAAATCTTTTTTTCTTAAGAACAAGCTTTCATAGTCTGAAACAATCTTTGTCCAACTATAAGCATTTTTAATTCTATCTTTAGCAGCTTTTCCTAAAGTATCAATATAATCTTGATCAAATGTTTCAACATGTTCTATAAGATGTTTTAAATTATTCTTTTCTTTACCCCAATAAATACATGAATCTAAACCTACTTCTTGATTAAAGCCAACATTTAATAAAAGATTTAAAGAAGTAGAACCTAAGGCTTCTAATAAAGAAGGATTTGTTCCTCCTACTTCATGACCATGTAAATAAGCAAAAGCATTTTTTCTTACACTTTTTAATAATGCATCATCATAAATTGTACCTACAAATTTAACTCTTTGATCATTTTCAAAATGATACTTGTTATTTAAAATATGATACAACTTACTTTCTTGATATCCAGTAACAATCACTAAATCTTTTTTTGTATTTGAACTCATGAATTCTCTAATCATTGTTTCATAATTATTTTCAGGAACAAAACGTCCTACAATAAGATAATATTCATTTTTTGAAACCTCATGTTCCTTAGCCCATACTTCAAATTTTTCTTCATCACTGTTATCAACAACATCTGCTCCATAAGCGATAAATGTTGTTTGAGGTTGATATTTTTTATAATCTTCTTGTATATATTTTTCTATATTTTGTGAATCACAAACGACATAATCTGCATTTTTAATCATCAATCTTTCAGATAATTTCCAATATTGCCTAATAAACCAATTCCATTTAGCTCTTTTAAATTCATGACCGTCAGGATTAACAAAAACTTGAATATTTTTAGCATGAAACATTTTGACATATTTCTTTAAAAACGGACCTATACGACAAGCTAAAATATAAACAATCCCCTCTTCAATATTATGATCAACAACATATTGATAAACTGCTTTTAAAGCTGCAATATCATAATAAACTGCTTTTGCTGGTCCAATATCAGGCACTTGTACTTTAAAACATCTTGCTTGATTATGTTCAAATTCTTCTTCATGATCAGACAAACAAGCTACATGATACTTAATATCATCACTGACCTTATACTTTGTTAAATATTCGACAAAGGTTTCAAAGCCACCATAATTAGCAGGTATTCCTTTACTCCCTATAATAAATACATTTTTCATATTTTACATACCTTTCCATAATAATTGATAGATTGTATTATATAAAAATAAATCTATATTTTTTATTGATGGAACTAATTTTCCTTGTTTTTTCATATCATATTTATATGTAATAGTTCTTTTCAATAAATCAACATTGACATTATGACAATATTCTTTTAATAAATCAACCATTTCCATGTTAGACTTATGCACTTGGTCTATACTCCCTGAAACATTTTCTCCAGTATACTTATGGGTATATAATACATCATAATTCACATTAAATTGACATTTATTTTCAATCATCAAAAGCCATAAAAAGTAATCATCTGCCGAATTAACAGACATGACATGCTTTGTCCAATATTCTGGTATACTTGTTCTTTTAATCAAACAATGACCTGGTGAAACAATTAAATCTCTCACTTTAATAAATCCTATTTGTTTCTTTAAATAGTTTTGAGAGCATCTATTTTTATAAATCAAACACTTTCCACTTTCTGATTCCATAATGCCATTAGCGATACATAAATCTGCATCTCCAATATGTTCTAATTGACTTTTAATAAAAAAATCACTAATTTCATCATCTTGATCTAAAAATAAAATATATTTACCTAACGCTTTTTTTAAACCATTGATTCTTGTTTGATGAATTCCTTGATTCATTTCATTATTAATAATTCTAATTGGAAAATCATGTTGACTACCTAAAATAATTTCTTCATCAGGATAATCATTAACAAAAATAACCTCTATTTCTTTTTGACTTTCTTGATAATTTTTCTCTATTTTATTTAATAAAGATTCTATATATCCATTCCCTTTATAAATAGGAATAATAACTGACACATCCATACTTTCACATCCTATATTCCATTAAAAATATCCACTAGATTTTGAGAAATATCATTTACATCATACGCTTTGGCCGTTTGATAAGCATGATCTTTAATCTCTTTTATTTGATGTTCATTCATTGATAAAATATCTTCTATTTTTTGATTTAAATCTTTACCATCTCTTGGTTTAAAGAAAAAACCATTTTCTTGATCTTTAATATAACTTGTTGGTCCTGCCATATTAGATGCAATAACTATACAACCACAAGCCATAGCTTCTAATCCAACCAATCCTAAACTATCGCTTTTACGATAGGTTGGAAAACAAAAGATATCAATAGCTGAATAAAATAACGCCAATTCTTTTTGAGTTTGCATTGGATATTTTTTTATCACGTTTTCTAAATGATATTCTTGAATAAGTGCATTCGCTTTTTCTTCATCTTCTCCAACACCCACCATCACGATTTGATATTGTTCTACATTTTCTAATAAGCTGATTGCTTCTAAAAAAACTTCCCATCCTTTTCTTTTTTCATATCTTCCTATATAACCAATACATTTTTTATTTGGATCTAAATGCAATTTTTCTTTAGCGTTTTCTATTTCTTGAAAGACATCAAAATTAATACCTCCTGAAGGAAAAATCTTGATTTTATCTTCATTCAATCCATATTGTTCCATCATGACCTTTTGATAATAACTTGATGGTACAATACATAAATCTATTAGAGGTAATGTTGATTTAACTAAAGGAATAAACTTCTCATCATGTGCGTCTTCTGGAACAACGTCATTTCCATGAACATTTACAATAACCTTTATACTTGGTTTTAATTTCTTAATGATTTTAATTAATAATGCACAATGTGAAATATAATGAGCATAAAGATAATCATAATGATGAAATAAACACAAAAAGATACTTTTTATATAAAAACTTAAATATCCACCTAATTTTCCTAACTTACTATCTTTCTTTTTTAAAGCTGATACATCTACTTGATATCCATTATTTTTCAAAATACTTGCTGTATTTTGAACAAACACACCATAATGTTTATATTTTTTAGATGGATACATATTTGATATTAATAATATTTTTCCCATACAATCACCTATTTAATAATGTTTACTAAATCTCCTAAAAAAGTTTTAACTCTTCCAAATCCTTTATATTTTCCTTTTAAAAAGTATAAAATCAAAGAACAAGCTTTCTTTTCTTTCATCATTAAAACTCTTTGTGTTAAATAATCTTTATATTTTAAACAATATTTTTTTTGTTCTCTATTTAGCTCTAATCCCAATGCAAAATTCACATTTTCTATTTGTGCCTTTGTTTGTTCAATACGTTCATTCACTCTTTGTTTCTTTTCATTAATAATATTCCCATCAACAATATTATCCATTCCAATTGTATTATTATTATGAATTCTATAATCAATTAAAGGAATATCTAAATAATAACATCCATTTTGAATAGCAGAAATAATATTCAATTCCCAATCATGAGGCAATTTACCTTGTGTTACTTTTAAATATTCATCTTTAACTTCTTTTTTGATAGCCATACAACAACCTTGAGAAAAATTCATTTCTAATAAACTCTTTAAATCGATTTCCGTTAATTCTTCTGTTACTTCTTTAAAAAGTAAATTATTATTTGAACGTCCTTTTATTTTATTCACTTCGAAACAATTTCCATCTTGATCCATAAAATTAAAACTCGATGCTAGAGATAAAATATTGGATTGACTCATTTTTTCAACCATCACCTCTATTTTATTTAAATGCCAACGATCATCTTGGTCACTTAAAAAAATGATATCTCCATCTACTATCTCTAATCCTTTTTTAAAGTTCTTACGATATCCTAAATTATTTTCATTTTTTATAAGTTTCCAATTAATAAGTTTATAACCATCGATATACTGATGAATCAACTCATAACTATTATCAGTAGAAACATCATCTATTAATATTACTTCATCAATTAGATACGTTTGTTTTCTAATAGAATCTAATTGTTCAATTAAATACTTTTCGCCATTATATACAGCCATTACTAATGATACTTTCATAACTATCCCTTTCTTTTGTTAGAAACAGTATAACATAATTTAAATTATAAAGCGTAGTCATGGCACATAAAATCAACTAGATTTTAATTACTTCGTCTTTGAAAATGAGTAATTAAAAATACTATAATCCTATGCAGCTTTGTATAATTATCATATAGTTTAAATGTGACTACTCAATAACAAAAATTAACATTTAGTTTTATTTCTTTACTTTACAATTGATATATAAGCAACATTTTAATTATCATTTCTAACATATATTCTAAATACTGATCTTATTTCTTTTAGTAGTAACAGTTTATAAAACAAACAATTCCCATCTATCAAATATATAATGTATATAAAATTAATGCGCCTTTAAAAACATATTTTTCAATTTAACAAATTTCATATTAATTTTCTACTTTTAAGCCTACTATGTTTATAAACCAATACTTTAAATATTTTTTATCTTTGAATATTAATTTAATCTTTATTGACCTTTAAATAGCTTTTCTCTATTTCTTTTCTTTTAAATTCTTCCTTATCTATTCTTATTCCTTTATCATATGCATTTGAAGTTTTCTCATATAATTCTAAAAGTGCAATTCTCTTATTTATATCATCAATATTTTTTCCTTCAAACTTTAATAACGTGTTATTAAGATATTTAGATTTATTATATTCATAATCAAAATAACTATCCTCTTTAAAAATTTTTGATAAGACATTTATACAATAAATCCAAACAGAAACAACAAAAAAAAGAAAACATATCATTTCATATGTATTATATTCATTCAGTTTTTGATTTAATAAGACAAAACTGGACAAATACAAAGATAAAACAAAAAAATATAATTCAATAAATTTTTTTGTTAATAATTTCCATTGTACAAAGTTATATTTAAAATCATATTTAATTTTAATCTTATATTGAATTTTGTCTATCACCACAAATATAAGGACAAAAATAGTCAATACAAAAATATTTTTAAAACTAAAAATATATATAATTTCTCTAATCATTTTCCTATTCAATCTTAATAAACTAAAATTTGAAAAAAATATATATGTACTCATTACAATAACACCAAAAGTCATAAATTCTAATAAACTAACACCCTTAGGTATTATTTTTTCCATTTTCTTCTCAATATATTTAATATCCATTATCATTTTCCTCTCACTATTACAAAACCAATTACTTATATTAACAACAAATCATAAATCTTATATTTTTCTTTAAAATTATAAAATTAAAACTAAAATTCGCTCATTTAAAATGAGCGAATCAATCTTAATATTCAATTTCTTTTAAATATCTACTTAAAGCATCTTGCCATGTAGGTAATGGTTTAAATCCATTTTCTACAAGTTTTGACTTATCCAATCTACTATTAAATGGTCTAGCAGCTTTAGATAAACCATATTCTTCAGTCGTTACTGGTAAAACTTCTGTAGTATATCCTGCTTGTTTAAAGATTTCTACTGTAAAATCATACCATGAAATATATCCACCTTCATTAGTTGCATGATAATAACCATATTTATCACTTTCAGCCATATCTACTAATAATCGAGCAAGATCATAAGTATATGTTGGTGTTCCAATTTGATCATTAACAACTTTAACTTGTGGATATTTCTTTCCAACATTTAACATTGTTTTAATAAAGTTTTTACCATTAATACCAAATACCCAAGCAATACGAACAATAAAATATTTATCTAAATTAGAAGAAACCGCAAGTTCACCTTCTAATTTAGTTTGTCCATAAACATTTAATGGTTTGTAATCTTTACAATCAGGATCCCAAGGGGTTTCACCTTGCCCATTAAATACATAATCAGTAGAAATATAAATCATTTTACAATCAATTTTCTTACATGTTAAAGCAATATTTTCTGTTCCTTTAGCGTTGACTGCTCTTACTTTTTCTACTTTATCATCATCTTCTGCTAAATCAACAGCAGTCCATGCTGCACAGTGAACAACAACATCAGGATTGATTTTTGTAATTTCTAATTCTACAGCTTCTTTATTTGTAATATCTAATTGAACATATTTTTGAAAATGTTCATTACTTTCAGTAATATCACTTCCAATTGCTTCATGTCCTCTTTGATTTAATTCATTCATAACGTCATAGCCTAATTGACCATTAACACCTGTTACTAATACTTTCATCGATTTACCTCCAATCAGCATACTTATTATAGCACACTTTCTAATTTTCTTGAATTAACACATAAAAACGTTGCAATTACGATCAAAAAATATGAATTCACAAACGTTCTTGTTCCAGAAACAAAAATAGATGGTGAAAATCCAAGTACAACTCTTGAACAAAATGCTGCACAAATAATTATGAGACTTATAAACATTGTCTTATTTCCTAGATTAGTTTTTATTACATAAAAACTAATCAATAAAATACATATAAAATAAAGAATAATTAAACAAACATTCATATTCAACGAAATGTGTTCAATAACTTTTGTATAATCATTAAACACGTTAAAGATTTGATAAAACCCTCTATGATTACAGTATCTATCACTTACACTAACTACAAAGGTAACAAAGGTCATAAGACCTACTAGTAAATATTGTCCTTTATTTTTTGTATTTTTATAAATGATATAAATCAACATAATGTTCCAAACAAAAATAATATATGCAGGTTGTAAAGAACCAATTGCTATTGTTGAAAGAACTCCTAACAATAACTTATCCATCAACTTAAAGCCATAAAAAGCTGGATAATAAGCACTCATTTCTGCAACTTTTCTTAGCTCATTTCCAGGACATAATGCATGATATCCTAACATTATAAACGATAACACTAAAATAATATAGGCTAAAATAGGTACTTTTTTATGTTTTACTAAACTATATATCATAAATAAAGCATAAAATCCTACAAACAATGCACACATTTGTTCTTGATTGATAGCGTATAAACTAGCAACCACATAACTTATTTGTTGAGCTATTGATATCTTTTCATTGGAAATGATTTGTATAATATATGAAAGTCCATATAATCCTAACGCAAGTGGCCATACATAGTTAAGTGTCGTCGCATACCATCCAGCCACGCCAAATGTTCCAAAAGGATATAACATGATTACAAGCATTAGAAAAAAAGTAATGATCCCATCATTTTCTTTTGTTGGACAAATTATTCTTCTTAAAGAATGTAAAACAAGTACAAACATTCCACTATCTAAAATGATCCAAACCCATTTATTAATATTTAATAAAACAAGCATCACCAATTCAATGATATTTCTACTTGTCCAAGTTTGTATCCTCATTTGAGTATAGTTAATTAATCCCATTTTTGATTGTTCAAGAAACCATATATCATCTGCCACTCCTAATTTTACAGATGCATGCCTAACAACCATAAAAACAAATAAGATTAGATAAATGACCCATATATGATTTTTGATATATTCTATTACTTTTTTCATGGTGTCCTCCTATTTTAGACAATATAAATAATAAGTAAAATCCATACCTTCATAAAGTTGTTTGAATTTTTTTATTTCTTTATAGTTATCATTTAAATAAGGAATATTCTTTCGATATCCTATTGTATCTCTATATTCTCTTATCACAACAAATTCAATTTCCTTATTTTTAATAGCCTCTCTTTGACCATCAATAATTTGAGGGTAACGATCATATCCAACATTTTGTCGCATAAAATATTTAACATTAGGAACAATATTACATGTTGTATAAAATCCCCCATCTAAATTATCATAATTCAATAATGTTTTATTTTTTGATTTATCAATAATATCTTTAAAAACATATTGTGCATATGCACTTTGAGGGATATTCATATATCCTCTATTAGGACTTTTTAATGGATAATGAACAGAAAACATCATTCCTCCACATAGTATACATATCGCTAAAGTTTGACTACTTAAATAATTTTGAACAATTGAAAAAACAAAAATAAATCCAAAAATAATATATGCTTCAAAACATAAAAAATAATAAATAAATGGTAATCCACCTATATAAACACCAATCATTAAAAAGATAAATGATAATAAAATAAATATATTGATCCAAATATTTTTTAAAATCTTTGTTGTTAAACAATTTACAAAACCAAGACATAATAATATATAAATTGTTCTATTGTATTTCATTTGTTGGAAAATTGCTGAAAACATATTTAATATTCTTGTTTTTAAATCAATAGTTGTACTATAAGCAGTTAGATTAAAAGTAATATATACATCATAATAATCTCTTAATGCCCCATTGATAACAAAATAAAGAATTGATATAAAGATAGGAATAAACATTCCCACTAAAAAATAAACACAACTTATAAAAGCTTTTTTTATTTCCTTTAAAGAAATTAATTTAAAGAAATATAAAGCCATCCAAATAAACCACAAACCTAATAAATTAAATTTGATCAATGAAACACATCCAGCTATTGCTCCATTAATTAATAAATATTTCTTTCCAAAATCATTTTCATTAATAATTTTAATAAAGAAATAAACACTACTTGCAACAAAAGGTAAACAAAATTCTTCTGCACTACCTCCTTGTACAAAAGAAATCGATCCTGAAATAATAGCTAATGTCAAAACAGATACTAATAAGGCATAAAATTGATTTAAATAAGTTCTAGCAATTTTAAAAAGAAAATAGCCAAAAATTGTATATGAAATAACTTCTAATAAATAAACACCTAAAAATGTATCATGACTTATTAAATAACCTATTCCATATATCAAATAAAGCAAAGGTCCCTTTTGTTCAAATAAATCTTTATAAGGAACCTTTCCATTAAACATACCTTTTCCCATTGTAAAAAAGGCATTACCATCAACCCAATCATTATAAGGATATAATGGTGAATTTTTTGAACAAATTAAAAGTGTGAATATAGAAGCCACTAATAAAATAGCTATAATAATTTTTTTATTATCTAAATAATCACTAATTTTTTTCATCTTTAATATTTGTACCCTTTACAATATATACTGGTCTATGTTTCGTTTCGAGATATGTCTTAGATAAATATTGTCCTAAAATACCCGTACAGAATATTTGTATACCACCTATTAAAGTAATAATACAAACCAATGATGGCCATCCACTTGTAGGATCATTAAAAATCAATGTCTTAATAATAATGAATATGATAAATATAAATGCTATAAATAACATCAACATCCCTATAAGCGATGCAATCGCCAATGGTGCTGTTGAAAAAGCAACGATTCCTTCAATGCTATATAATAATAATTTCCAGAAAGACCATTTTGTTTCTCCTGCAACTCTTTCTACATTTTCGAATTCAATCCACTTTGTTTTAAATCCTACCCAACCAAATAGTCCTTTACTAAAACGATTATATTCTTTTAATTCTAATAAAGCATTTACAAATTGTCTTGTCATTAAACGATAATCACGTGCACCATCCATTAATTCAGTATCAGATATTTTATTCATGATTTTATAAAACATTCTTGCAAAAAATGATCTTATTGGTGGTTCTCCTTTACGAGTCACTCTTCTTGTAGCAGCACTATCATAACCTTCTTCTCGAATTGCTTTTAACATTTCTGGTAATAAGCGAGGAGGATCTTGTAAATCAGCATCCATTAAACATACATAATCACCTGTACTATTTTCAAATCCAGCATACATAGCCGCTTCTTTCCCAAAATTTCTTGAAAAAGAAATATATTTAACTCTTGAATCTTTTTTAGCAAGCTCCATCATAATTTCTAATGTTTTATCTTTTGAACCATCGTTTACGAATAATAATTCAAAATCTACGTCATTCATTTCATCCATGACCCTACTCATTTCCTTGTAATAGTAATGAAGTGCTGCTTCTTCATTATAACAAGGAACAATTACTGTTATTTTTTCCATCCTATTTATCTCCTTTAAAAACAACTAACTTACTTAATACATAATTCAATACAACCACAATGACATTAACAATCACTTTAGCAATCACATCATTAACAACATTAAAATACACAAATAGCCACATAAGTACCATATCTAAGATTCCTGTAGCTAATCGAGAACTAAAAAAAGAAACTGCTTCTTTTAAAATATTTTGACTATTACTTTCAAAAACATATTTTCTATTTGTTATATACGCGAACAATACTGATAAAAACCATGCTAGTGCATTAGAAATCAAATAATTTATGTGTAAAAGCTCTGCACTTAAAAAATAAACAACAATATTAACGACCGTTGTAAGAACACCAAACACAAGATACATAATGATTTCTCTATATTTCATTAATAATTCTTTCATTTTCTTCTCCTAATAAAAATGCTAGTTTTGTCATAGACATACTAGCATTTTTTTAACCAGTATTCAATTTTATAATTCTTAATTATTCCTTATCTAAAACAAATGCTTTTTTCAAACTCAAATTAGGATTATAGAATCGATCATTATATAACATATAACCCCATTTATCTTTGATATAATCATGTTCTTGTACAAATCGGCGATATTTTGCACTACTTGTATCAACTGTATCATCACCTCTAGATTTTGATTCATGATGATAAAGTTCAACATGATTCAAGCATATATTGTAATATCCTTGTTTTAATAATTTTAAATTAAAATCCACATCATTAAATGCTACTTGTAAATCTTCTTCTAAACCATTAACTTCTAAATATTTTTCTTTTGATACCATTAAACAGGCAGCTGTCACTGCACTATAATTAAATGGAACTGATAATCTTCCATAAAAACCAACATCATCTCTTGGATTATCAATAAAACAATGTTGAGCAATTCCACCAATTCCTAAAATAATACCAGCATGTTGAACAGTATTATCAGGATATAATAACTTAGTTCCTACTGCACCAATATGAGGTTGCATAGCATAACCAACCATAATTTGTAACCAATGAGGTGTAATAATTTCTGTATCGTTATTTAATAATACGATATATTCACCTTTTGCTTCCTTAACAGCTTGATTATTAATTTTAGAATAATTAAATTCGTAATTTGCATCTATGACTCTAAAATTTGAGTATTTGTTTTGATATTTTTTAAATAAATTAAAAGTTTCTTTCTTTTCACTGTTATTATTCATTAAAATAACTTCATAATTTTTATATGTCGTTTTTTCAAATAATGATTTTAAACATTGCTCTGTAACATCTGCATAATCTTTAGTTGGAATAATAATAGAAACCATTGGTTCTGTTTCATATTCATATCTCACTAGATAGTAAGGAACTCTTGGGTGTACTGTTACTTTTGCTTTAACACCTCTACGTTTTAAAGCATCTTCTACAGCCATTCTACCTTTTTCTACAGCATATCCTTTACTATCAATTGTGGCAGCCGTTGACCCTTCAATCATACGCCAATGATATAAAATCTTTGGAATATGATATACACGTTCAGGAGTTGTTTTTTCTAAAAATCTTAAGAAAATATCATAGTCTTGTGCCCCTTCATAGCCTACTCTAAAACCACCGATTTCATCAACAATTGATTTTCTCATGATTTCAAAGTGACAAATATAGTTACTTCCAAGTAATGAATCAGGTGCATAATCTGATTTAAAATGAGGATCTCTTCTTAATCCTTTCATATCCATTTTATCTTCATCTGTATAAATAAAATCTAATTCTTTATTTTTATTTAAGACAGCCACACATTCAGCTAAAGCATTTCTAGCAAGTAAATCATCATTATCCATTAAACCAACAAATTCACCACTAGCAATATTTAAAGCATCGTTTGTTGCTTTAGAAATATGTCCATTTTCTTTACGATGATGTACTTTGATTCTAGAATCTTTCTTTTCATATTCATTTAAAGTATCAATTGTTTCTTGTAAAGTTGAACAATCATTAGATAAACATATTTCAAAGTTTTGATATGTTTGATTTAAAATAGAATCTAAACATTCTGCTAAGTATTTTCTTTCCACATTATAAACTGGTATACAAATTGAAATAAGTGGATTGTAAGCAAATTGAGGATGTTCTTCAAATGGTTTTTCATTTTTTTCTAACCATAAAAGATATTCTTTTTGATTTAAGAAATTATAAACATCTAAAAATTTATTTTTTGTTTTCTTATTTTCTTTAATACGTCTTTTACTTTGTTTTAATCTATTTGGTGTTAAAACAAAATGATATTCCTTAGCTATATATTTAACTTCTTTACCAATAGCATAAGTATTTACTTTTACCTTATTATTTGTTTCTTTTGTTTTTCTAACTGTTTTTTGTAAAAGTGTTCTAATCTTTGACTTAATTCTTTTCATTAAAGTGTTCTTTCTTACACAAACAAGTTCCTTTTGATCATCATGTATTAAATAAACTTTAACTTTAGAATCATCTTTACTCAATGATAATGTTAATTCATAATTGTCACTTGCTAGATCTGGTAAAAAACGTGCTTCTCTTTTTTTACCATCAACAGTTACTTCAAAAGAATAATCTTTTAAAGAACAATTTCCATACATAATAAATGTAGGATTAACAAGACCATGAACCTGTGCATCTCTCACGTTTATATAATCTAATGTTTTCATGTAGATCACCCCTTAAATTTCTTCAGCGAATCCTTTTTCTAATTTTCTAAAGATAAACATTCCTAATACAAAACAAATAATAGCCATTACAACCATATAAAGCACACTAGACATTGCTGGTAACGTATGATACATAAAGAAATCACGGTAGGCACTTACAATATGTGTAAAAGGATTTAAATAAAGTACCCAACGGATAGCTTCTGGAAACAATTCTGCCGGATATAAAATAGGTGTTCCATAAAATAACATATTAATAACAAATTGAATAATATATTCTGTATCTTGAATATAAACATTGATTGCACTTAAACCAAGAACCATTCCTGCTGTAATTACAAATTGAATCAACGCAATAAATGGTACTAATAAAATATGCCAACTTAATCCAAGCCCTCCAAAAACACAGAAAAGAATAATAATCAAACAAGCGATAAAAAAGTTAACAAGTCCACTTAATGTGGCTGATATTGGTAAAATTTCTCTAGGAAAATATACCTTTTTAATAACACCTGCATTATTTTTAATACTTCCCATTCCAAGTCCCATAACTGTCGTAAAGAAGTTCCATGGAATAACCCCACAAATTAAATATTGAAGATAATTATCTGTTTTGATTCTCATGATATAAGGAAATACAATGGCATAAACGGCAACCATTAATAATGGATTTAAGAATGACCATAATACTCCTAAAAATGAACCTTTATATTTACCTCTAATATCTTTTTTTACATTTGTTTTTAATAATTCACGATAGTCATATAAGTTTTTAAATAATTTCATTTTCTTTTTCTCCTATATGATATTAATCTTTAAATCTTTTTCAGATATAACTTTATCTTTTTCATCTAATAATTGAACAAGAATAGAATGTTCTCCTAATTCCATTTGACTTACATCTACAAAATAATCAAATCCACATTCATCATCATTTGTTCCATAACCACCATATTTTTCTTGATAAGCCATTAAAACATCACTTCTATTTATTTTTCTCATTTCAGTAACCTCTTGACCATCAAAAGTTACTTTTAAACGATCATTTAAACAATCACTCAATGACCATCCAGAAATTGTAAATTGAGCTGTATCTTTTTTAACTTCAGCAAATGATTGAGGAATATCAACAACAACAATCCCATGATAAGTATCTAATGGCTTTTGATATTTTTTCTTAGCTTCTTCTTTATGATCTAATTTAACTTGTTTTAAATATTCATCAATAACATAAGTTGGATCACCATCTAATTTAAATTCACCTTTATAGATCCAAACAGCACGTGTACATAAATCTTTAACTGTATCTAAACTATGTGAAACAATAACAATTGTTTTATCACTATCTCTTAATTCTTTTAATTTATCAAAACATTTATCTTGGAAATGTTGATCTCCAACTGCTAAAATTTCATCAATTAATAAAATTTCTGCATCTACATTAATAGCAATTGAAAAAGCAAGTCTCATATACATCCCAGAAGAATAAGTTCTAACTGGATTATCAATAAATTCTCCAAGTTCAGAGAATTCAATAATATCATCTACTCTTTTTTCAATTTCTGCTTTTGTTAAACCAAAAACAGCAGCATTAAAATAAATATTTTCTCTTCCTGTAAAATCTTGATGGAAACCTGCACCCAATTCAAGTAACGAAGTCAACTTACCATGTGTTTCAATTGTCCCTTCATTAGGATAAATAATCTTAGTCATCAACTTCAATAAAGTTGATTTACCACTCCCATTTGTTCCAATCAAACAAACAGTTTCACCTTTTTTAATATCTAAATTTATATTCTTCAATACCGTATGAACTTCTCTATTGCTTTTTCCAAAAGATAACAATCTTTCTTTTAAAGTATGAGCCTTATCATATTCAACTTTAAAATACTTTGTCATATTTCTTACTTCAATAGCATTTTCTTTATTCATAAGACCTCCGCTAAATCTTTTATTTTTTCTCTTATATTCTTAATAATTTCGTTATTAAACCTTATAAATATATACCACATACATACCTATTTGTCCAACACTTCATATTTCACACTGTATATTCTACCATATCTTTGCTTTATATTTTAGAATTTTAAAATAAAAATAGAAGCTAAATAAATATAGCTTCTATAATCTAATAACATAACACTCATTATTTGTATATTCTAATTGATAGCCATGACTCATAAACTCATCAGCTTGTTTTTTAGAAAATGTTAAGAAATATGATTCTCTATAATAATCAAATGCAAACTTCGTTTGATCAAAAGATGCTTTTTCACTCCAATAATCATAAATAGCATGATAAAATTGCACTTCATCTTCATAAAGAGAACCTTCTTTTACAATTTGAATTCGATTACTTGACATATAGAATCCTTGATGATAAGTCACTTTTCCATGATAAGTAAATCCTGGAGGAGCCAATAATGTATAATTTCCATAAAGCAAACTATCAAAATGTTCTCCTACATCATTAAATATATCAAGCATCATATTATCGTATTTAAATATTTGTGTAAAATCATAACCATATTGATTAATTCCACAACCTAAAAATGTATACGATTTAATTTGATTATAATTTTGATAAACAAATATGAGAGATGAAGCAATCGCTAATGTTGCTACTGAAACAGATATTGTTTTTAAAGAAATAATATCAAGTATTTTAGCAATAGATAACCCTATCAAGAAAACAACCATAAATTGAATTGCTGAATAAAATCTTAATATAACAAAGAAATAATTAAACGATGATAGACATAGTAGTTCATTAAACTTATTCTTAGCTACAATAATAATAAGCATTAATGTAATAATAGCCAGATATTTTCCATATTTTGAATTAATCACCAAAGCTAAAGCAATAGCTACAATACATGTACTATATTGCATAATTGTATCAGTAGAAACATAATATCCATAAAATGGCGATAATTGATTACTAAAAGATTCAAAATCTGCTAAAGATAATAAAGGAGTATGATCCAATTTATTTGTTAAAATCAATAATACTAAAACAAATAAGAAACAGCATAAATTAATAATGATCCATTTAGTATTTTTTTCCTTTATTGAAATACATGTATTATAAGCAAACTTAAGTATAAATAAAACAAAGAACATAACAATTAAAACAGGTAAAAAAACTGTCGAAAAGGACATCATCGAACAACTCGTGATACCAGCAAAAATAATATTTTTAATTGTCATTTTATTTTCAATCAAAGGTATACAAACAATACACATGATAGGTACAGAAAGTACTCTTACTACTGAACCACCATACCATATGGCATTTTGAAATTGCCATAAGTCAAATGATCTTATTGTTAAAAAAGAACCATTATTTTCCATCAAATATCCATGGCCTATTAAAAATAAAAAGAATGGAATAAGTGCATATTGTGCTTTTCTTTTAGTAACAAAACTAGCTAATTGTTTAATTGCTAATGCAAACATTGTATAGTTATGAATAACCATGAAAACTTTGCAAAAATAAACAGGATTAATATGAAAAATACTTGCGAGAGCACCATAAGTAATCTCATATGTATTCACCATTCGTGCATAATCTACAGATGTTGTAAGCCATCCTGTATAAAAGCTTTCATTCATTAAAGATGGTGTTCCTATAGAATTAACTACTTTCGCTATATAATAAGCATCATCGTAATCAAACTCATATAAAGCCATTACATTTGATACTGAAAATAAAGTGAATAAAAAAACAAAAATATAAATAACCCAATTATTTTTTACATGATCTATTATGTTTTCCTTTTTTAAGCTACTTTTAAATTCATTTACAAAGGTAGAAATATTTTTATATTTTCTCCATAATAAAAATACAAAAAAAGAAAAGAAAAGAACACAAAATAAAATAAAATAAACATTCCAACTCAATTGAAATAATTGACATGGAAAACCTATGATAAAAGAAATAAAAAATACAGATATAAATCCATATATAACATATGCAGTTGAATTTTTTATTTTTATAGCAAAACAATCAGCTACAAACTCTCCTATTAACCAATAAAAATAAAAAATAAAAATTAAAAATATAAAGGTTAAAAGATGATTCATATATTTCCTCCCTTATTATTAAACTTAAACAATTAAATACATTACGATTAAATCGTAATGTATTTAATAAATATTATTTATTTTAAATCATTTTTCTTTTTCAAAATAGCAACTTCTTGAATTAAGTTTTTTTGCTTTTCTTCTAGCATAGATACTTTATTAAATAAAACATATACTAAAATAATAAGCATAAAAATAATAGCTGCAAAAACTATATTTGCTGTTGAAATGACACCTATAAGTCTAGCTACAAAAAAAGCAATTTGTGGAAAAATACTTAAAATAATTAATGCTATCGAACAAAGAATCCATGCTAAAGCATAATCAGTTCTTAATTTACCTTTTTTAACATTCTTTACTAAAATAATAAAGAATAAAACAGTGAATATAATTAATAATATTTGTAATGTTAAACTCATACGTTACCTCCTAATTAAAGAATATAATTGTTATTAATACTTTTAACATATATTGAATAGAACTTCCTATCCCTGTATAAATACTTGTACCAGCAAGTCTATCTTCCATTTTAACTTGTACTTCTTTTGCTTTATAACCTTTTTTTATTTGAAATGCAAGTGTATCAGGTTCTGGTTTTCTATTTAATTCAAAAGCATAATCTTTAATTAATTCTTTATTAATGATTCTCATTCCACTTGTGGGATCATTAATAGTGGCACCTGTTGTTAGTTTAATCATTGCAGTAATAATTCTACTACCTAACATTCTCATACTAAAATGCTTCTTTTCATCCACAAATCTTGATCCAATAACAATATCATATCCATTTTCTATTTCTTTTACTAAACTAGGTATATATTCTGGTAAATGTTGCCCATCACCATCAAATTGGATAGCTGCGTCATAATTATTATAATAAGCATATTTATAACCTGTTTGTACTGCACCTGTTAATCCTAAGTTAACAGGTAAATCAATATGATTAATATTATTGTCATCTAAAATTTTTCCAGTGCTATCTTTAGAACAATCGTTGATTACAACATAATCGCAATCAATATCAGCATTTTCAAGATTTCTAACAACTCTTAAAATGCTTTCTTCTTCATTATATGCTGGAATTATAACTAAAGTTTTCATACTTTCCCTCTTTCTCTAATACTATTCTTATTGATTATACCAATAAAATTATATATTTCAAACAAAATATACACAAAAACGGGATGTATTCATCCCATTTTTGTACATAATTTTAATTATCCAAGCCAGACACCATTAGCATCAAAGCGATAAACTACTTTATTGATTTTATAATCTCCTGTGACCATCTTTCCATTAGCGTCTACATAATACCAGTTATTTCCTGATTTTACCCATTGTGCACTAATTGCACCACTTGAAGCTGCATAGTAATCTTCACCATTGATTTTGAACCATCCTGTTTGCATTAATCCGCTTTCTGCAAAGTAGTATTTTGCTCCTGCAATTGTTTGATATCCTGTTACCATTTTTCCATCTGCGTCTACATAGTACCAAGTATTTCCTGATCCTACCCATTGTGCTTTAATAGCTCCACTAGATGTTGCATAGTAATCCGCTCCATTGATCTTGAACCATCCTGTTTGCATTAATCCACTATTTGCGAAGTAATACTTAGCTCCTGAGATTGTTTGGAATCCTGTTACCATTTTTCCATCTGCATCTACATAATACCAGGTATTTCCTGATCCTACCCATTGTGCTTTGATTTCTCCACTTGTTGATGCATAGTAATCTTCTCCATCAATTTTGAACCAACCTGTTTGCATAACTCCATTGGCATCAAAATAGTATTTAGTATTTTCTACTGTATAGTATCCTGTTACTTTTTGGTTATTATCATAGTAATACCATTTTTTGCCTGATTGTACCCATCCTGATTTTTCAGTAGTTCCAGTAGTTAATTCACCACTTTCATTAAATGTATAATCTTTTCCATTAATGTTTACAGTTCCTGTAACCATTTTTCCTTCTTTATCAAAGTAATATTTTTTACCATTTAATGTTAACCAACCAGTTGTTTTTTGACCATCTTTATCTAGATAATACCAAGAATCATTTTCTTCTAACCATCCAGTTGTCATCTTACCATCAGCTTCATTCAAGTTTTTATCATAGTAATACCATTTTCCTCTAAGTTGAATCCAAGTATTAGCTACTGCTTTTTTCTTTTCAACAACAACACCTTCGCTATTATATGCAATGACATAAGTTACTATCTTATCATTTTCATCTCTATATGATGAAACAACAGATATTCCATTAGAAGATTTTATTAATCTACCATTTTCAAAATAATATTCTTTTCCATTAACAGTATAAATACCATCTACAAAATTCATTTCACTTGAAACATAGTACCAATCATTTCCAATTTCATTCCATCCGGCTACTCTCTTAACCTTATCTACAATTTCACCTTTATTATTATAAGCATAAAGATAATCATTTCGATAATCAGTTAATATTTCATCACTGTCACTTGTTTGAAGCATACCATAAATAAAATACAAAGATTTTCCATCTACAGTATATTCCCCATCATATGGATAATAATAACCTGCATCATTTAAATAATAGTAATAACAATTGCCATTTAAATAAATCAATTCATTATCTTTAAATTTAGCTTTTTCAATAACTTTTCCATCTCTTACATAAGCAAGTGTATCTCCTGATGTAACAACTTTATCCAAATATTCAGCTAATTGTCCATAATTAAAATAATATTCTACACCATTAATTGTTTTAACTCCTATATAAGGATTCATATCAGCATCATAGTAATACCATTTATCCCCATAATGTGTCCAATCTCCAACAACAATATTTGCATAATTCGTTACAATACCACTTTTATTAACAGTGACAATCAACCCATTATCTGTAATTGTATCTTCATCATACCAAGAAGAATATGCCATATGACCATCATAGCTATAAAAATAATACGTATTCCCATCAATTTCTTGAAGCCCTTTAAGTAATTCACCATTATCATCATAATAATATTTGTATCCATACTCTTCATACCAGCCACGTCTTTCACTACTTAAAGTGACAGGTGTATTAGAATCATTTTTCACATTTGTTTCTAATGCACTAACCATCGTAGTTGGTAATGTTGTTGCTGCAACAAGAGCTGATGCTACAGAAATCTTTTTAAAATTTCTACTCACCCAATAAATATTTCATAGACTTATTAAAATGCAATACCCCTTATTTAAAACCAAACGACATTTTTTTCTAAAAAGCAAAAGAGGTAACTGTGTTACCCCTTTTCAACTGAAATATTGATTTTATTAATGTAAGGTTCAATAAGTTTAAAGAACCAATGTGAACATAAATGATATATCTTATAAACAATGTATGAAATAAGATAAATAATTAATGCTGATCCTAATTGATGTACAATTAAAACCAAAATACCTCTATTAACAAATTGTTCAATTCTAATATGTCTTAATAAGAATTCATGAAATAAAAAACATGTAAAAGCAGCTTTAGCTAATTCATTGATTATTTTACTTTCAAAATGAATATCCATAAAGAATAAAAGAATATAAGCAGACATTAAGATAATAATTGGATTATTATAATACCATGTTGCTGTATATTGTAAATGTAAAACATGTTCCATCATTGAAAAAGCATATAAGAATGCTAAACATCTTATAATCCACATACCTGCTTTTTTCTTAGATAATGTTATTTTATTTACACGAAGATATGCTCCTACAAAATATACCAAAACAAAGTTAATAATTGTACAACCATATTGACTTCCATACATTCCAATAGTACTTAATCCTAAATATGTATTTCCTGTTATATTTTCAGCAATATCTATAACAATTGTCCAAACTGAGAAAATAAGCATGAGTATAATTAATAAGCGTTTAAATTGTTCTTTATTAAGTTGTTTAATAATTAAATTAAGATATGGACTAATAATATATAATACAGAATAAAGTATTAAAAAGTAATTAGCGGGTAATAAACTACTAATCAATGAACTTACTGTAAATACTTTATGACCTCTTAATACTCCAAAAACATAAAAAACTAAATTAAATACGATAACTTGTACAAATAATTCTAGTATCTTAATTAATTTTCTATTTTGATTACAAGCTAGAAAATACGCTGAAATCATTACAAAAACATTAACTGCACAAACAAATAAACTTTCTATTAAATATAAATAATATTGATTAGGACTGCCATCTAAAACCATTCCTAATGCACCACCCATACTTGCATTATTATAATGTAAAATAACGACACCAATCATTGAAATAATTCTTAATAATTCAATAGACGAATTTCTTTTCGTTTTCTCTTTCATATATATTCCCTTCCAAACAAAAACCGATTTTTACTCAAAACAATGAGTAAGATCGGTTTTTAATTTATTTTATTCATCCAAAGACCTTGGTTATCAAAATAATTGACCTTTCTATCAATTATATAATCTCCAGTAACCATCTTTCCATCAGTATCTACATAATACCAGTTTCTTCCTGATTTGACCCATTGTGCTTGGATAGTTCCTGATGAAGCTGCATAATAATCTTCACCATTGATCTTAAACCAACCTTTTTGCATTAATCCACTACTTGCAAAATAATACTTCGCACCATTAATTGTTTGATAACCAGTAACCATTTTTCCATCAACATCTACATAATACCAATTACTTAATGATTTAACCCATTGTGCTTGAATAGCTCCAGATGAAGCTGCATAATAATCTTCACCATTGATTTTAAACCATCCTGTTTTCATTAATCCACTTTCATCAAAATAATAAGTACTATTTCCTACTTTATAATATCCAGTAACCATATAATCATCATTTGCTATATAGTACCATCTATTTCCTAATGGTAACCATCCTGTTACCTTTTCACCATCTACAAATGTTTTTCCATAGATTTTTAATGTTCCTTGACTATAATATTTCCATTGATTTCCTACTTGCATCCATCCTGTGTGCATAATACCATCTTCATTGAAATAATATTGTCTTCCATTAATAACTTGATCTCCTGTAAGAATCAATCCTTCATCATTTACATAATACCAATTACTTAATGATTTGACCCATTGTGCTCTTAATTCACCATCAGGAGAAATATAATACCAAGTACCATCTACTTTAAACCATCCTGTTTTCATAGAACCATCTTCCATAAAAAGATATTTTCTATTTCCAACTTTATAAATACCAGTAACCATATAACCATCTTCAGCTATATAATACCATTTATCATTTATTGGTAACCAACCTGTTACCTTTTCACCTTCTACAAATGTTCTTCCATAGATTGACATTTTCTTAGGACTATAATATTTCCATTTATCATTTTCCTTATGCCATCCTCTGACCATTACACCTTCACTAGTAAAATAGTATTCTTTATTGTTTATAGTTTGTGCACCAGTAACCATATCACCATTACTTGTTAAATAATACCATTCACCATTTAAACTGATCCAACCAGTGGCCATAATTCCATTAGTATTAAAATAATACCATTTTCCATTAATCTTTTCCCAACCGATTTGTAGAATATTTTTACTACTTCCATAATACCAATGATCATAGTAATATTTCCATCCTACATAATCATATTTAGGAACACCTTGATCATACCAAACACTCATATCTACATAACCACTAATACCATCAATAAATGCTCCATTGCTATATTGCCATCCTTTAGGACCTCTATACCAATTATTACTAAATCCTAATGATGATGTATAAGCAGCTACCCAATCTACATGTTGATAAATAGTTGGACTATTTAATTTTGTTTGTAAAAGTGAACGATAGCTATAAACCTTCGTATTATAATTACTATTTGCTAATTTATTAACAAATGCATCAACAACTAATTCATTCGTTGTTGTTGATAATTCAGGTCTTTCCATATCTAAATAAACAGGATATGAAAGTTCTGAAGGTGAAATTTTATATTTTGATAAATAATTTAAAATCATTGTTGCTTCATTATCAGCATCTGTTACATTATTTGAATAATCATAAATATAGATTCCAAAAGGAATATTATATTTTCTACAACCATTTAAATTATTTTCAAATTGTTCATCAATATGATAATATCCACCCTTATGAGAAACAATTCTAATAATAACACCATCTACATCTGTTTTACTTACTTTACTCCAATCAATATGACCATTGTATTGTGAAACATCAATAACCTTTTTAACATTTTCACCAATAACATGACCATCATTATCACGAAAACATTTTTTATTTCCTTGATAAAACCAACCATTTTGAATCATAGTTCGTAAACTATAAGAATTTTCTTCCTTTGCATCTTCTATTTTATTTTCATCTTGATCAATATGACTACTTTGTCCCATAATTGCATCATCATAACTTCCATCTAATGCATTTACAGAACTATTTTGAAAATAACTCAATGCAAAAGCCATTCCAAAAGCCAAAAACAAATAACCAAAAAACTTTTTCAAAATCTTTCCTCTCCCCTAAAAATATTATTACTGCATAACACCACTGCTATTAAAATAATATGTCTTATTGCCAACTTTATAATAACCTGTCACCATCGAACCATCACTTTTTAAATAATACCACTTATTCTCTAATTGAAGCCATCCAGTAACCATATAACCTTCATAATAAGTTTTCCCATATATTTCCATAACACCTGTACTTAAATAGTACCACTTACCATTAATTCTTTGCCAACCTGTTAACATTTGATATTGGCTATTAAAATAAAACCATGTATTCCCTAGTTTCTTCCAGCCACTTTGTCCATAGCCTGAATCATCAAAATAGTACCATTTATTGCTGACTTTTTGCCAACCTGTTTGCATTTTACCACTATCATTAAAATAAAACAAATTGTTTCCTACTTTTTGTAATCTTGTAAGTCTTTTACCTGTATTATCAAAATAATACCAATCACTACCTAAAGTTAACCAACCAGTAACCATATAGCCTTCATAATACGTTTTTCCATAGATTTTCATAACACCAGTACTTAAATAATACCATTTACCATTTATTTCTTGCCAACCGGTTTGCATTTGATAGCTACTATTAAAATAAAACCAATTATTTCCTATTAATTTCCAATTTTTTTGACCATAACCCAATTCATCAAAGTAGTACCATTTATTATTAACTTCTTGCCAACCTGTTTGCATTTGTCCACTTGTATTAAAATAATAGAGATTATTTTCTATAGTTTGTAAACCAGTTGCTTTTGAACCATTTGAAAAATAATAATACCAATAATTATTTTCTTTTTTCCATCCTTGTGTATGAGAAATATTATTTAATAAAGTAACATATCGATTACTTACATATCCTGTATTATTAAAGCTATAAGTTCCATCACTACTAGCAACTTCACTTTGTATCTTATAAAAACCATTAGTTGTATAGGCATCTTTTATAATAAATGAATAAGCTGGATTTTTTATCGTTGTATATAAAACACTAGAACTTGTATTTGAACTACTTCTTACATTAAGGGCAGTATGTGTTGTTAAATAAATATCTTTGATTCCTAAAGTATAATAATCATTATCTTTAGAAGAGATACTAGCATCCATATTTTTGGCAATGCTTGCACACTTTTCTCCTTCATAGGGATCTGAAGAATATTTTCCAAATATTCCACTTCCCTTGTCTCCAAAATAACCTCCTCTAAATAAAGAAGTATATGTAGGATTTAAATATCTTTTAGACATCCAACTCGATGTAAAATTCATAATACAATCATCTACTGTACTAAAGGTATCTGCATTTCCACCTGGATTATTATCTGTAGCATTTAATCCAAATAAGTTATTTTTATTTAATGCAATATTGCTTTTTCCCCATCCAGATTCTAAGGCAGCAAAACTTGCTGCCATTAAAGCATTGACCCCATATTTATTTTGATACTTAATAAAAATATCACCTGTATTATATAATTTAGAAGTACTTCCTGCTTTATTATTTAAATAATTTGATATTTGTGAACCAGTATAAGTTGTTTGACTTCTCATTGGTAAGTATTGAAAATAACTATAATAAGGATTATTAGGATTAACAGCATTATTTCTAACATTATTTTTATAATCTGTAATCATTGTATTATAGTTATCATAAAAATAATGTCCATCATAGCTATAATACTCTTTATTCTTTGTTAAATAACTAGGCCCTGTCCCTATATAATTCTTATTTCCTTGATTTCCTGTCGCATTAACATTATTAGAAATATAATGATACAAATCACCTGATGAATTAACTTCATAGTTACTTGCATAATAAGTCCCTTGGCTAAGAACTTCAACATATTGAGGATCTACTAAACCAACAATTCCTGAAATCATAAACTTCACTTTTCCATTTTCATAGCCTAAAAAAGCTGCATCCGCTGCACTTGATTTAGATAAATATCCCTCTTGTCCTGTATAATAATCTGTAAAATTTGTAGTTGTCTTTGCTTTAGAACAATTAAAATTAACCATATTCGCTGTAGAAACTGTTCGTGCATAAGGGTTATACTCTTCATTCGTTGTTCCATCATAAACATCTACAGTATTAATATTTCCATCTTTATCTACAAACTTTGTTTGTCCAATAACGTCATTTGTTTCTTCATATGCTTTTATATTAGAGATATTAAAAATCATTCCCAATAATATAACAAGAAACAAACTTATGTACTTTTTTTTCATTTCCAACCTCCTACAATATTTTAAATCTATAGAATATTTTAACTTACTAATCCTATTTGCTTTTAATAATGTGATAATATCACATAAAATAATATACTTACAAATATCAACTAAAATAATCATCTTCGTAAATACTATTTTTTATTATAATGATATACATTTTCAATTCAACAAAAAGGATATAGAATTTTCTATTCTATATCCCTGTTATTTTCTTTCTCTTCTTGTAAATATTTATTTGCATCTTTAAAGAAACTAATTACAATCAACAGTATAATAAATCCTATTGGAAAAGCAGCGATAATAGCCACTGACTGTAAACTATACATTGAATTTTCAGCAAAAATCAACGCTATTGGAAATAAGATAAAGATAATTGCCCAGAAAACTCTAATCTTTTTATCTGGTTCTTCATCTACATCTAATTTTTTATAGGAATAAGATGAAACAACCATAGTTAAAGCATCAAATGTTGTTGAATAAAAAGCAATCATAGTAATAACTAATAATAATAAACCTAGACTTGCTAGTGGTAGAGTATCAAATATCTTTAAAATAACTGCAGAATAATCTCCACTTTTAGCAATCATTCCCGAAATATCAATTCCATGTTTCATTTGTTGTGCCAAACCATAATTTCCAAGAATAATGAATGAAGTAAAAGTTCCTGCTAGACCCCATCCATATCCTCCTAGAATCGTATTTTTAATTGTTCTTCCCTTACTGATTTTTCCAATAAAGAAAGGGGTTGCAACACACCATACCATCCAATAGGCCCAATAATAAATCGTCCAATTTTGTGGAAATGATGTTTCTCTTAATGGATCCATCCAAGTAGATAATCCGATAAAATTTTGTACCATATTACCAATAGCTGAAAAACCAGTTTCTAAGATATATGTGGTTTCTCCCCCACCTATTAAAAAATAAATAAGTAAAGCAAAGAATAAATAGGAACAATATGTTGCTAGTTTAGAAATACCTTTCATTCCTGTAAGTACAGTAAATGTATAAACTGCTGCAATCAATAATAAAACAGCAATAGTAAGTCCTACACCATTAGGCAACCCAAATACTCTACTTAAAGCTGCTGATAATAATGGTGTTGCTAGTGAAAAGGTTGTTGCAGTTCCTGCAATAAGTGCAAATATAGCAATTAAATCAATAATTTTACCTATAACTCCATCCACTTTATTTCCTAGTAATGGTCTACATCCTTCAGAAAACTTTTGTTTATTTCTTCCTCTTACATGTAACATAAAACCAAAAGCAACAGCTAAAATAATATAAAAACTCCAAGCAATTGGTCCCCAATGAAATAACGGAAATGTTGACGCCCATTTTTGTATTCCACCTAATTGATCAATATATTTTTCATTAGCATATAAAGCCCATTCACATAATGAATAAAATAAGATATCAGCTGCCATTGTTGATGTAAAAATCATCACTCCCCAGTTAAATGATGAATACTCTGGTTGATCTGTATTCTTACCTAACTTTATTTTTCCATATTTAGAAAATGCTATATATAATGAACAAACAAAAATTCCAACTCCTAATAACGCATAATAAATGCCACAGTCATTCCCTAAAAATCCTCTAATCATTTGAATGATATATGAAGATTTTGCTGGCATAAGCATAAATAAAACGCATAATAAGACAACCCCTAATAAAGGAATTATCATTGATACATAATCTAATCTTCCCTTTAATGATTTCTTTTCCATTTTATTTCCCCCAATTTAAATATGTTTCATCAATACTACACAATTCATCAAAACTATCTATTTCTAAAATATCTCCTTCATGCATTTCTTTAATAGATAATTGGTATTCATTTGGATAACAAAACAACGCTACATCATCCCAATAAATATCAGTATTCTTTTTCTCTTCAAATTCAATTTCTAAATGTTTCTTTAATTTCTTTCCATCTTCTTCATTCCATCTAGATACACTATATAATTGCCAACCATCTTGTCCACCAGTTCTTGAACAAGAAGTTACAAAACCATTTTCTAATTTTAACATCCATTCATTATGAATTTCTTGTTTGTAAATACAGTTATATCCTGAATATTTAAATTCTTTTGAAAGAATTTGTGTATTGTTAATAATTTGATCACCATCTAAAATAATGACATTTTTTAGATGATTTCTAGCAACATATAAAGAAGAAATATTGTTGCAAGTATCATAATAAGGATTATCTATTAGATGCAAATTCTCATATTTATCTTCTAAATAATTAAATTGTTCTTTTAAATAGCCTACAACAACATAGATTTCAAAGATCCCTTGTTGATGCAATTGATTGATAATTCCTTCAATCATAGGAATATCATGTATTTTAACTAATGGTTTAGGTATCGAATTTGTTATTGGTCTCATACGTGTTCCTTTACCTGCTGCCATTATAATTGCTCTTTCTACTTGACACATTTTTCTATATTCTCCATTTCTTCCATAACAATCTTGTAATAATCCTTAGCAAAACGATACTGTGCCAATGAATATTCTCCAAATTCAACACCTAGCGTATATTTATATTCACACCAGTTGCTCCATAAAAGGCCACACATTGATATATAACAATAGATTTTAATTCTTGTTTGCTGATTACATTTATTTTCAAAATAAATGTCTATCAAGTTATCAACTTGTTGTCTGTTATACATGGAATAGATACAAAACATTGCAATATCTAGGTGAATATCTTGCATTGCCGCATATTCCCAATCAATAAGTTTTATTTTTTCTTCTTCATTTTCTTTATAGAATAGGAAATTATCACAATTTGCATCTATATGACATAACCTCCATTCTTTAGGCATCTTTTCAATAATATTCTTTAAAGAGAAGATTTTTTCTTTTGTTTGATCATAATCTTTATATAAGGATTTAGGACCTCTTAATTTTTCATAAAAATCAATCTTTTCAAAAACATTAAATTCATGATCAACCTTTAAATCTTGTTGATGAAAATATTTCAATAATTGTATACACTTTCTTAGATCTTCTTGATCATCTTGATTACATACACGTGTATCATTTAAATACTTTGTAATCTTATAACCATTTTGAGGATTCATATAAATAACTTCATCACTAATATTTAAATCTTTTATTACTTGATAAACTTCATATTCTTCTTTTCGATTAATCAATTGATCTGTTCCTTCCCCAGGAATTCTCATAATATATTTATCTTGATTGATTTCAAATAAAAATGAACGATTAGTCATTCCTTTTTTTAAACTTTTAATATTTTTTATTTGTTCAACATTGATTTTAAAAACATCAGCAATCAATGATAATGTCTCATTATTTAAGTGTGCTGAATGATCATCTACATTTCTTAATTCTTCATACGTATTAATTTCATCTACATAGCTTGTATCAACAATTTTTCCATAAATAAACATTTTATTCTTTTGATACAACGTTTCTTCCCAAAAACAAGAATCATGCATTCCGTCATCTAAACATTCTAAACGTTCTTTTAAATATAAAGAATCATGTTGATTAATAAATGATAAACCAATCATTTTTAAACCATCATCCTTTACTTTAACAATTTCATTTTTAGTATTACATGTAACATTACTATGTTTACTTATTCTATTTTCAAGCATATACCATGATTGAATTTCATTATTTAAAAATGGATTTTCATAGAAATAAAGATCACCAGGAATAATATAAGTATTATTTATTTTATCTTTTACTAGATTTAAACTATGTAAGTTGTTCTTTTCTTGATATTCTCTATTAACAACTAATTTTACATTATATTTATCAATTAAATAGTCAAATTCTTCTTTCATAAAACCAACAACAATTGTTATATCATTAATATGAGCTTCTATAAGCTGTCTTATGAGACGTTCAATAAGTATTTCATCATTTATTTCTAACATTGCTTTAGGCACATTATTATTAATAGGAATCATTCTAATCCCTTGACCAGCAGCTAAAATAACTGCTGACTTATTTTTCTTTATTAAGTCTATTCCTAAATCTGTTAAAGAATTATCATCATTAATATATTCTAATTCTTTAAGATTCTTTATTGTTTCATTTGTTTTACCTAAAGAACAATTCAATCTTTTAGAAATAGCTCTTTGTGAAAGTGTATTTTCTTTATATAGTAACTTTATAAGTTCAAAATCTAAATATGTAAGAATGTTCATTTTTTTCTCCTTGTTAATTTATATGAACATCATACCACATATATTTAATAAGTAAAGAAAAAAAGAAGTATTTCTACTTCTTATGATAAAAACTTAGGTGTAATAAACCCTCTAATATATTTACTGTTGACATTCATTGTTCTATATTCAACAGCATCATTTTTATTTCCTTCAATAACTTTAAATGTATTTCCGTTAACTTCTGTAACAATACCTACATGATCAGGCCATCCTGTGTTATCACCATTTCCACTATCATCCCAATCGTACATAATAATATCACCAATTTGAGGAACATAAGCATCATTTTCTTGCCAAATGCCCATAGATTGTGCCTTTTCTACTGCTTTACCACATGAACATTCAACTGGAATAAGATCCAATAAATTACATTCTCTAACAATTGCTGATACAAAAGTCATACACCATGAATCTGTATATTTAACTTTATAACCTCTTGGTAAAGGATCTAATTTATTATATGAATCTATAATTTTCTTAAATGATCCATCTTTTTCATTACATCCCAAATATCTTTTGGCTCTTTCTACAAACTCTTTTCTCGTACAATTTGAAATCCATGAATAATCATCTCTAAATATATATGTTTTACCATCAATAACTACATCATCTTTAACAGCAGCACCATCTTCATTAAAATAATACCATTTCCATCCAATTTGTGCCCAACCAGTAACCATGACACCACTCTTATTTAAATAATACCATTCATTACCTGATTTTAACCATCCTGTATGCATATCACCAGAAGCATTTAAATAGAACCTTTGATTATTAATCAATTGCCAACCCGTTTGCATAATTCCTTGATCATTAAAATAATACCATTTGTTGGTGATCTTATTCCATCCTTTAACAAGAACCGCATTAGAATCAAGATAATAATATTGATTATCTCTATAATACCAACCTAATTGCAAATCCCCATTAGAATTAAAATAGTAATATTGATCATTGATATAATAATCACCTACAACCATTTTTCCATCTTGATCCAAATAATACCATGATCCTTTATGTAGCCATCCTGTTTGAATATAGCCACTATTATTTGCATAGTAATATGTTCCATCTGCTTGGATCCATCCTGTTTTCATAGCTCCTGATTGGTCAAAATAATATTGTTGATTTCCTACAGAAGCTAACCCTGTGACCATTTTTCCATCTTGGTCTAAATAATACCAAGACCCTTTATGCAACCAACCTTTTTGAATATATCCACTATTATTTGCATAATAGTATGTTCCATCTGCTTGGATCCATCCTGTTTGCATGGCCCCTGATTGATTAAAGTAATATTGTTGATTTCCTACAGAAGCTAAACCTGTCACCATTTTTCCATCTTGATCTAAATAGTACCAATAATCCGTATGTAACCATCCTGTTTTCTTTTCACCATGATCATAATAATACCATTGATTCTCTTTATTCGTCCAACCAGATTCCATTACAGTCGACTCATCATTTGTATTTAATGTATCTGTATCTTCTTCCGCATTAACATTTATAATCGAAAAACATACAAATAAAATATTAATAAACGCTATTGATAAAGCAATATTTAATAATTTACCTTTTTTCATACAATCCCCCTCTTGTCTTACAATTGACATTATAACAAATACAAAAAAATAAACTAGTTATAATCCATAAAAAATAGAAAACCAGAAGCAGATATTCTCTGTCTTCTGGTTAAATTTTTAATTGTTCCAAACACCATTAGCGTCAAAATGATTTACTCTTTCATCAATAACATAATCACCTGTTACCATTTTTCCTTCAGCATCTACATAGTACCAAGTATTTCCTGATCCTACCCATTGGGCTTTGATTTCTCCACTTGTTGATGCGTAGTAGTCAGTTCCATCTACTACGAACCATCCTTTTTTCATAAGTCCATTTGTTTCAAAGTAATATTTAACTCCAGAGATTGTTTGGAATCCTGTAACCATTTTTCCATCAGCGTCTACATAGTACCAGTTATTTCCTGATCCTACCCATTGGGTTTTGATTTCTCCACTAGATGTAGCATAGTAATCTTCATTATTGACCTTGAACCATCCTGTTTGCATATATCCATATTGATCAAATCTATAGAGTTTATTATCTATTGTAATGAATTCATTTTTTGGATATGTTCCATCTTCATATTGATACCACCATTTGTTTCCTGATTGTTTCCATTGTCCTTTTAGCTGATTATGACATCTTGTACATACTCCATCTTTAAAATCATGTCCTAAAGCTGGGATCTCTTCGACCCAGATTTCGTCACATCCCTTATTTGTACATTTATGTTTCTTTTCTCCTTTTTCTGTACAAGTTGCTTCTTTTGTTATTGTTCCAGTATCCCATACATGCCCTAATGCCTTAAGTTTAGATCCTGATTTTACTTTAAGTCCACAATCTTTACAATACTGATCTCCACTATAACCATCTTCTGTACAAGTCGCTTGCTTTTGATTTCTTACTTCTAATATATGCTGTTGTTTTTCTGTCTTATCTCCACATAAACATTCTTTCCAATGTCCTGTTTCATCATATTTCAAAATATCATAAGAATGCTCATGTACATTTGGTTTTTCTAATAAACTTTCATCAAAATCCAAATTTTTAACAACAGGATAATATTTAGATATCTTCCAAACGTTAGTAAAATCAAAGTCTTTATAAATTTCTTGTTGGACTAATTCTTTTAAAGTTGATAATGCTTTGATTTCCGATATTTCATAATTTCCTGGTATATCATATTCTTCATATCCAACTTTCGCACTGGTTTCAAGATAATAGCAATTTTTAAGACTAATCGCACATTCTGAAGATCCTGCATATAACGCTCCTACAATCGCATTTCCATATGAATCACATTCTATTTTTCCTATATTAATACAATATTTTATTTCTTTTTTGTCTTTTTCTAATACGCCAGCAGCACCTGAAATTCCTCCAGCATACTCATTTCCTGTTATATGTCCAATATTCTCACAATTTATTATAGATGCTGTTCTATAATTTTCTCCAGCAATTCCTCCAATAATCTCATTTCCCTTAATATTACCTAGATTTATACATCGTTCTATATAGCTATGTCCATTGAATCCATCATTTTCTCCAGCAATTCCTCCAATTTGACTATTTCCAATAATTTCTCCTTCATTTACACAATCTCTAATAAATCCATATTCATTAAATCCTACAATACCTCCAAGATAATCACAATCTTGAGTTGTTGCCTTTATCTGTGCTTTATTTTTGCAATGTTTTACTGTTCCGCCATTCACTTGTCTTCCTACTATTCCAGCAATATCTCCTACATCATTACTTACACTAACAGAACCATCAAACGAACACTGATTAATATTTCCTTCATTTACACTAGCAATTCCACCAATATATGAAACTCCATCACAATCAATATTAGCATTTATTATATTTAAATTCTGAATTGTTCCAGAATTCCATGCAAATAATCCATAATAGTAATTATCCTTATCCGGATTACTCTGTACTATGTTTAGATTTTTAATGGTATGATTATTTCCTTCAAATACGCCATAGAAATAATTTCCACCATAAAAAACATTTAGTTCTCTTATTACATACCCAATTGGATTCCAAAAATGCCCAGATAAATCAATATCAGAAATTAATTCATAATATTTATTTTTTTCTTCCTTATGATTAACATTTTTTGCTAATAAAGCTAATTCAGAAGCATCTTTAATTAAATATGGAGATTCCTTTGTTCCATCACCAGCAGCATATTTCTTAGCTGCATAATCAGTCCATACTCCCTGATATTCAATACTCGCTTCTTTTGCGCTTACTGATGATAACATTGTTATTGACATAACTAGAGATAACATAGTAATACACATTACTTTTAAAAATACTTTTTTCATGTTCTTCCCTCCCTATCTACAGTATATTACACATAAATATTCGTTTATATATTTTCAAACCAAACAACCCATTTCTCTACTCAAATACAAAAAAGTAGTAATACTTTTTTGTATTACTACCCATTTTTTAATCAATATTCTACTAATATATTATGAGTTTAAATAAACCATTACAAATCTAAATATTTTATCAAGATAATATTTAGAAGTAAAAAGTAATGCAATACCATTTGCTATAAATTGAATATATTGTTTCTCTTCTAAGTTATTTAATGCATTATTAAATCTCTCATTTCCTTTTAAATAATGCTTTGCATTTTTATCACTTAAATTCTTCTTTACATACGCCTTAGCTTCTTCTACTTCGCTTACTTTTCCTTCACTATATTGTTTAGTAATGTATCTAGCAAATAAATATTGTTCAAATAAATTTGATCTTGATATACTATCCTTTGTCATTCTATATTTTAAAACACATTCATTCACATTAGAAATTTTAAATCCTTGAAGTATTGCTCTTAATGTAAAGTCATAGTCTTCACAAAGTGGCATATTTCTATAGCCATTTAACTTATCAAATACTTCTTTTTTACCAAACCATGTTGGATGAGAAATAACTTGATTATATTTAATACATTTTTTTATCTTTTTAAAATTAGTTGGAACTTTTTTTATTGAATAAATAGTATTTCCATCCTCATCGATCATTTGTGAAATTCCACCTATTAAATCAAAATCATTTTCTTCTAAATACTTCTTTTGATGTTCCATTCTATATAATTCAGAAATATCATCTGCATCCATTCTACAAACATATTTTCCTTCAGCAAGTTTAAGTCCTCTATTTAAAGTATTTGTTAGCCCCATATTTTTATCATTTATATAGAATTTAATACGTTCATCCTTACATACATAATCATTTATAAATGCTATATGTTCTTTATTATCTGGATTATCTAAAATAATAATAAATTCAAAATCATTATATGTTTGATTAATAATTGATTCTATGGACTGTTTTAAACATTCTATGCTTTCTTTATAAGTTGCCATAATAACACTTGTTTCTACCATTTAAATTTCTACTACTTTTTTACACAAATCTTTTTGTATAAAAATTTCCTTTCTATTAAATATATACATAATAAGTATATATTAAATTAACCTTTACAACAATAAATCATTCATATCTTGAATTATAAATATAACAGCTCAAAAATAATATAATAAATATTTCTGAGCTGCTTTCTACTAAATTGTAATGAATTAAATTATCCTAGCCAAACACCATTAGCATCAAAGCGATAAACTACTTTATTGATTTTATAATCTCCTGTAACCATCTTTCCATTAGCGTCTACATAATACCAGTTATTTCCTGATTTTACCCATTGTGCACTAATTGCACCACTTGAAGCTGCATAGTAATCTTCACCATTGATTTTGAACCATCCTGTTTGCATTAATCCGCTTTCTGCAAAGTAGTATTTTGCTCCTGCAATTGTTTGATATCCTGTTACCATTTTTCCATCTGCGTCTACATAGTACCAAGTATTTCCTGATCCTACCCATTGTGCTTTAATAGCTCCACTAGATGTTGCATAGTAATCCGCTCCATTGATCTTGAACCATCCTGTTTGCATTAATCCACTATTTGCGAAGTAATACTTAGCTCCTGAGATTGTTTGGAATCCTGTTACCATTTTTCCATCTGCATCTACATAATACCAGGTATTTCCTGATCCTACCCATTGTGCTTTGATTTCTCCACTTGTTGATGCATAGTAATCTTCTCCATCAATTTTGAACCAACCTGTTTGCATAACTCCATTGGCATCAAAATAGTATTTAGTATTTTCTACTGTATAGTATCCTGTTACTTTTTGGTTATTATCATAGTAATACCATTTTTTGCCTGATTGTACCCATCCTGATTTTTCAGTAGTTCCAGTAGTTAATTCACCACTTTCATTAAATGTATAATCTTTTCCATTAATGTTTACAGTTCCTGTAACCATTTTTCCTTCTTTATCAAAGTAATATTTTTTACCATTTAATGTTAACCAACCAGTTGTTTTTTGACCATCTTTATCTAGATAATACCAAGAATCATTTTCTTCTAACCATCCAGTTGTCATCTTACCATCAGCTTCATTCAAGTTTTTATCATAGTAATACCATTTTCCTCTAAGTTGAATCCAAGTATTAGCTACTGCTTTTTTCTTTTCAACAACAACACCTTCGCTATTATATGCAATGACATAAGTTACTATCTTATCATTTTCATCTCTATATGATGAAACAACAGATATTCCATTAGAAGATTTTATTAATCTACCATTTTCAAAATAATATTCTTTTCCATTAACAGTATAAATACCATCTACAAAATTCATTTCACTTGAAACATAGTACCAATCATTTCCAATTTCATTCCATCCGGCTACTCTCTTAACCTTATCTACAATTTCACCTTTATTATTATAAGCATAAAGATAATCATTTCGATAATCAGTTAATATTTCATCACTGTCACTTGTTTGAAGCATACCATAAATAAAATACAAAGATTTTCCATCTACAGTATATTCCCCATCATATGGATAATAATAACCTGCATCATTTAAATAATAGTAATAACAATTGCCATTTAAATAAATCAATTCATTATCTTTAAATTTAGCTTTTTCAATAACTTTTCCATCTCTTACATAAGCAAGTGTATCTCCTGATGTAACAACTTTATCCAAATATTCAGCTAATTGTCCATAATTAAAATAATATTCTACACCATTAATTGTTTTAACTCCTATATAAGGATTCATATCAGCATCATAGTAATACCATTTATCCCCATAATGTGTCCAATCTCCAACAACAATATTTGCATAATTCGTTACAATACCACTTTTATTAACAGTGACAATCAACCCATTATCTGTAATTGTATCTTCATCATACCAAGAAGAATATGCCATATGACCATCATAGCTATAAAAATAATACGTATTCCCATCAATTTCTTGAAGCCCTTTAAGTAATTCACCATTATCATCATAATAATATTTGTATCCATACTCTTCATACCAGCCACGTCTTTCACTACTTAAAGTGACAGGTGTATTAGAATCATTTTTCACATTTGTTTCTAATGCACTAACCATCGTAGTTGGTAATGTTGTTGCTGCAACAAGAGCTGATGCTACAGAAATCTTTTTAAAATTTCTACTCACCCAATAAATATTTCATAGACTTATTAAAATGCAATACCCCTTATTTAAAACCAAACGACATTTTTTTCTAAAAAGCAAAAGAGGTAACTGTGTTACCCCTTTTCAACTGAAATATTGATTTTATTAATGTAAGGTTCAATAAGTTTAAAGAACCAATGTGAACATAAATGATATATCTTATAAACAATGTATGAAATAAGATAAATAATTAATGCTGATCCTAATTGATGTACAATTAAAACCAAAATACCTCTATTAACAAATTGTTCAATTCTAATATGTCTTAATAAGAATTCATGAAATAAAAAACATGTAAAAGCAGCTTTAGCTAATTCATTGATTATTTTACTTTCAAAATGAATATCCATAAAGAATAAAAGAATATAAGCAGACATTAAGATAATAATTGGATTATTATAATACCATGTTGCTGTATATTGTAAATGTAAAACATGTTCCATCATTGAAAAAGCATATAAGAATGCTAAACATCTTATAATCCACATACCTGCTTTTTTCTTAGATAATGTTATTTTATTTACACGAAGATATGCTCCTACAAAATATACCAAAACAAAGTTAATAATTGTACAACCATATTGACTTCCATACATTCCAATAGTACTTAATCCTAAATATGTATTTCCTGTTATATTTTCAGCAATATCTATAACAATTGTCCAAACTGAGAAAATAAGCATGAGTATAATTAATAAGCGTTTAAATTGTTCTTTATTAAGTTGTTTAATAATTAAATTAAGATATGGACTAATAATATATAATACAGAATAAAGTATTAAAAAGTAATTAGCGGGTAATAAACTACTAATCAATGAACTTACTGTAAATACTTTATGACCTCTTAATACTCCAAAAACATAAAAAACTAAATTAAATACGATAACTTGTACAAATAATTCTAGTATCTTAATTAATTTTCTATTTTGATTACAAGCTAGAAAATACGCTGAAATCATTACAAAAACATTAACTGCACAAACAAATAAACTTTCTATTAAATATAAATAATATTGATTAGGACTGCCATCTAAAACCATTCCTAATGCACCACCCATACTTGCATTATTATAATGTAAAATAACGACACCAATCATTGAAATAATTCTTAATAATTCAATAGACGAATTTCTTTTCGTTTTCTCTTTCATATATATTCCCTTCCAAACAAAAACCGATTTTTACTCAAAACAATGAGTAAGATCGGTTTTTAATTTATTTTATTCATCCAAAGACCTTGGTTATCAAAATAATTGACCTTTCTATCAATTATATAATCTCCAGTAACCATCTTTCCATCAGTATCTACATAATACCAGTTTCTTCCTGATTTGACCCATTGTGCTTGGATAGTTCCTGATGAAGCTGCATAATAATCTTCACCATTGATCTTAAACCAACCTTTTTGCATTAATCCACTACTTGCAAAATAATACTTCGCACCATTAATTGTTTGATAACCAGTAACCATTTTTCCATCAACATCTACATAATACCAATTACTTAATGATTTAACCCATTGTGCTTGAATAGCTCCAGATGAAGCTGCATAATAATCTTCACCATTGATTTTAAACCATCCTGTTTTCATTAATCCACTTTCATCAAAATAATAAGTACTATTTCCTACTTTATAATATCCAGTAACCATATAATCATCATTTGCTATATAGTACCATCTATTTCCTAATGGTAACCATCCTGTTACCTTTTCACCATCTACAAATGTTTTTCCATAGATTTTTAATGTTCCTTGACTATAATATTTCCATTGATTTCCTACTTGCATCCATCCTGTGTGCATAATACCATCTTCATTGAAATAATATTGTCTTCCATTAATAACTTGATCTCCTGTAAGAATCAATCCTTCATCATTTACATAATACCAATTACTTAATGATTTGACCCATTGTGCTCTTAATTCACCATCAGGAGAAATATAATACCAAGTACCATCTACTTTAAACCATCCTGTTTTCATAGAACCATCTTCCATAAAAAGATATTTTCTATTTCCAACTTTATAAATACCAGTAACCATATAACCATCTTCAGCTATATAATACCATTTATCATTTATTGGTAACCAACCTGTTACCTTTTCACCTTCTACAAATGTTCTTCCATAGATTGACATTTTCTTAGGACTATAATATTTCCATTTATCATTTTCCTTATGCCATCCTCTGACCATTACACCTTCACTAGTAAAATAGTATTCTTTATTGTTTATAGTTTGTGCACCAGTAACCATATCACCATTACTTGTTAAATAATACCATTCACCATTTAAACTGATCCAACCAGTGGCCATAATTCCATTAGTATTAAAATAATACCATTTTCCATTAATCTTTTCCCAACCGATTTGTAGAATATTTTTACTACTTCCATAATACCAATGATCATAGTAATATTTCCATCCTACATAATCATATTTAGGAACACCTTGATCATACCAAACACTCATATCTACATAACCACTAATACCATCAATAAATGCTCCATTGCTATATTGCCATCCTTTAGGACCTCTATACCAATTATTACTAAATCCTAATGATGATGTATAAGCAGCTACCCAATCTACATGTTGATAAATAGTTGGACTATTTAATTTTGTTTGTAAAAGTGAACGATAGCTATAAACCTTCGTATTATAATTACTATTTGCTAATTTATTAACAAATGCATCAACAACTAATTCATTCGTTGTTGTTGATAATTCAGGTCTTTCCATATCTAAATAAACAGGATATGAAAGTTCTGAAGGTGAAATTTTATATTTTGATAAATAATTTAAAATCATTGTTGCTTCATTATCAGCATCTGTTACATTATTTGAATAATCATAAATATAGATTCCAAAAGGAATATTATATTTTCTACAACCATTTAAATTATTTTCAAATTGTTCATCAATATGATAATATCCACCCTTATGAGAAACAATTCTAATAATAACACCATCTACATCTGTTTTACTTACTTTACTCCAATCAATATGACCATTGTATTGTGAAACATCAATAACCTTTTTAACATTTTCACCAATAACATGACCATCATTATCACGAAAACATTTTTTATTTCCTTGATAAAACCAACCATTTTGAATCATAGTTCGTAAACTATAAGAATTTTCTTCCTTTGCATCTTCTATTTTATTTTCATCTTGATCAATATGACTACTTTGTCCCATAATTGCATCATCATAACTTCCATCTAATGCATTTACAGAACTATTTTGAAAATAACTCAATGCAAAAGCCATTCCAAAAGCCAAAAACAAATAACCAAAAAACTTTTTCAAAATCTTTCCTCTCCCCTAAAAATATTATTACTGCATAACACCACTGCTATTAAAATAATATGTCTTATTGCCAACTTTATAATAACCTGTCACCATCGAACCATCACTTTTTAAATAATACCACTTATTCTCTAATTGAAGCCATCCAGTAACCATATAACCTTCATAATAAGTTTTCCCATATATTTCCATAACACCTGTACTTAAATAGTACCACTTACCATTAATTCTTTGCCAACCTGTTAACATTTGATATTGGCTATTAAAATAAAACCATGTATTCCCTAGTTTCTTCCAGCCACTTTGTCCATAGCCTGAATCATCAAAATAGTACCATTTATTGCTGACTTTTTGCCAACCTGTTTGCATTTTACCACTATCATTAAAATAAAACAAATTGTTTCCTACTTTTTGTAATCTTGTAAGTCTTTTACCTGTATTATCAAAATAATACCAATCACTACCTAAAGTTAACCAACCAGTAACCATATAGCCTTCATAATACGTTTTTCCATAGATTTTCATAACACCAGTACTTAAATAATACCATTTACCATTTATTTCTTGCCAACCGGTTTGCATTTGATAGCTACTATTAAAATAAAACCAATTATTTCCTATTAATTTCCAATTTTTTTGACCATAACCCAATTCATCAAAGTAGTACCATTTATTATTAACTTCTTGCCAACCTGTTTGCATTTGTCCACTTGTATTAAAATAATAGAGATTATTTTCTATAGTTTGTAAACCAGTTGCTTTTGAACCATTTGAAAAATAATAATACCAATAATTATTTTCTTTTTTCCATCCTTGTGTATGAGAAATATTATTTAATAAAGTAACATATCGATTACTTACATATCCTGTATTATTAAAGCTATAAGTTCCATCACTACTAGCAACTTCACTTTGTATCTTATAAAAACCATTAGTTGTATAGGCATCTTTTATAATAAATGAATAAGCTGGATTTTTTATCGTTGTATATAAAACACTAGAACTTGTATTTGAACTACTTCTTACATTAAGGGCAGTATGTGTTGTTAAATAAATATCTTTGATTCCTAAAGTATAATAATCATTATCTTTAGAAGAGATACTAGCATCCATATTTTTGGCAATGCTTGCACACTTTTCTCCTTCATAGGGATCTGAAGAATATTTTCCAAATATTCCACTTCCCTTGTCTCCAAAATAACCTCCTCTAAATAAAGAAGTATATGTAGGATTTAAATATCTTTTAGACATCCAACTCGATGTAAAATTCATAATACAATCATCTACTGTACTAAAGGTATCTGCATTTCCACCTGGATTATTATCTGTAGCATTTAATCCAAATAAGTTATTTTTATTTAATGCAATATTGCTTTTTCCCCATCCAGATTCTAAGGCAGCAAAACTTGCTGCCATTAAAGCATTGACCCCATATTTATTTTGATACTTAATAAAAATATCACCTGTATTATATAATTTAGAAGTACTTCCTGCTTTATTATTTAAATAATTTGATATTTGTGAACCAGTATAAGTTGTTTGACTTCTCATTGGTAAGTATTGAAAATAACTATAATAAGGATTATTAGGATTAACAGCATTATTTCTAACATTATTTTTATAATCTGTAATCATTGTATTATAGTTATCATAAAAATAATGTCCATCATAGCTATAATACTCTTTATTCTTTGTTAAATAACTAGGCCCTGTCCCTATATAATTCTTATTTCCTTGATTTCCTGTCGCATTAACATTATTAGAAATATAATGATACAAATCACCTGATGAATTAACTTCATAGTTACTTGCATAATAAGTCCCTTGGCTAAGAACTTCAACATATTGAGGATCTACTAAACCAACAATTCCTGAAATCATAAACTTCACTTTTCCATTTTCATAGCCTAAAAAAGCTGCATCCGCTGCACTTGATTTAGATAAATATCCCTCTTGTCCTGTATAATAATCTGTAAAATTTGTAGTTGTCTTTGCTTTAGAACAATTAAAATTAACCATATTCGCTGTAGAAACTGTTCGTGCATAAGGGTTATACTCTTCATTCGTTGTTCCATCATAAACATCTACAGTATTAATATTTCCATCTTTATCTACAAACTTTGTTTGTCCAATAACGTCATTTGTTTCTTCATATGCTTTTATATTAGAGATATTAAAAATCATTCCCAATAATATAACAAGAAACAAACTTATGTACTTTTTTTTCATTTCCAACCTCCTACAATATTTTAAATCTATAGAATATTTTAACTTACTAATCCTATTTGCTTTTAATAATGTGATAATATCACATAAAATAATATACTTACAAATATCAACTAAAATAATCATCTTCGTAAATACTATTTTTTATTATAATGATATACATTTTCAATTCAACAAAAAGGATATAGAATTTTCTATTCTATATCCCTGTTATTTTCTTTCTCTTCTTGTAAATATTTATTTGCATCTTTAAAGAAACTAATTACAATCAACAGTATAATAAATCCTATTGGAAAAGCAGCGATAATAGCCACTGACTGTAAACTATACATTGAATTTTCAGCAAAAATCAACGCTATTGGAAATAAGATAAAGATAATTGCCCAGAAAACTCTAATCTTTTTATCTGGTTCTTCATCTACATCTAATTTTTTATAGGAATAAGATGAAACAACCATAGTTAAAGCATCAAATGTTGTTGAATAAAAAGCAATCATAGTAATAACTAATAATAATAAACCTAGACTTGCTAGTGGTAGAGTATCAAATATCTTTAAAATAACTGCAGAATAATCTCCACTTTTAGCAATCATTCCCGAAATATCAATTCCATGTTTCATTTGTTGTGCCAAACCATAATTTCCAAGAATAATGAATGAAGTAAAAGTTCCTGCTAGACCCCATCCATATCCTCCTAGAATCGTATTTTTAATTGTTCTTCCCTTACTGATTTTTCCAATAAAGAAAGGGGTTGCAACACACCATACCATCCAATAGGCCCAATAATAAATCGTCCAATTTTGTGGAAATGATGTTTCTCTTAATGGATCCATCCAAGTAGATAATCCGATAAAATTTTGTACCATATTACCAATAGCTGAAAAACCAGTTTCTAAGATATATGTGGTTTCTCCCCCACCTATTAAAAAATAAATAAGTAAAGCAAAGAATAAATAGGAACAATATGTTGCTAGTTTAGAAATACCTTTCATTCCTGTAAGTACAGTAAATGTATAAACTGCTGCAATCAATAATAAAACAGCAATAGTAAGTCCTACACCATTAGGCAACCCAAATACTCTACTTAAAGCTGCTGATAATAATGGTGTTGCTAGTGAAAAGGTTGTTGCAGTTCCTGCAATAAGTGCAAATATAGCAATTAAATCAATAATTTTACCTATAACTCCATCCACTTTATTTCCTAGTAATGGTCTACATCCTTCAGAAAACTTTTGTTTATTTCTTCCTCTTACATGTAACATAAAACCAAAAGCAACAGCTAAAATAATATAAAAACTCCAAGCAATTGGTCCCCAATGAAATAACGGAAATGTTGACGCCCATTTTTGTATTCCACCTAATTGATCAATATATTTTTCATTAGCATATAAAGCCCATTCACATAATGAATAAAATAAGATATCAGCTGCCATTGTTGATGTAAAAATCATCACTCCCCAGTTAAATGATGAATACTCTGGTTGATCTGTATTCTTACCTAACTTTATTTTTCCATATTTAGAAAATGCTATATATAATGAACAAACAAAAATTCCAACTCCTAATAACGCATAATAAATGCCACAGTCATTCCCTAAAAATCCTCTAATCATTTGAATGATATATGAAGATTTTGCTGGCATAAGCATAAATAAAACGCATAATAAGACAACCCCTAATAAAGGAATTATCATTGATACATAATCTAATCTTCCCTTTAATGATTTCTTTTCCATTTTATTTCCCCCAATTTAAATATGTTTCATCAATACTACACAATTCATCAAAACTATCTATTTCTAAAATATCTCCTTCATGCATTTCTTTAATAGATAATTGGTATTCATTTGGATAACAAAACAACGCTACATCATCCCAATAAATATCAGTATTCTTTTTCTCTTCAAATTCAATTTCTAAATGTTTCTTTAATTTCTTTCCATCTTCTTCATTCCATCTAGATACACTATATAATTGCCAACCATCTTGTCCACCAGTTCTTGAACAAGAAGTTACAAAACCATTTTCTAATTTTAACATCCATTCATTATGAATTTCTTGTTTGTAAATACAGTTATATCCTGAATATTTAAATTCTTTTGAAAGAATTTGTGTATTGTTAATAATTTGATCACCATCTAAAATAATGACATTTTTTAGATGATTTCTAGCAACATATAAAGAAGAAATATTGTTGCAAGTATCATAATAAGGATTATCTATTAGATGCAAATTCTCATATTTATCTTCTAAATAATTAAATTGTTCTTTTAAATAGCCTACAACAACATAGATTTCAAAGATCCCTTGTTGATGCAATTGATTGATAATTCCTTCAATCATAGGAATATCATGTATTTTAACTAATGGTTTAGGTATCGAATTTGTTATTGGTCTCATACGTGTTCCTTTACCTGCTGCCATTATAATTGCTCTTTCTACTTGACACATTTTTCTATATTCTCCATTTCTTCCATAACAATCTTGTAATAATCCTTAGCAAAACGATACTGTGCCAATGAATATTCTCCAAATTCAACACCTAGCGTATATTTATATTCACACCAGTTGCTCCATAAAAGGCCACACATTGATATATAACAATAGATTTTAATTCTTGTTTGCTGATTACATTTATTTTCAAAATAAATGTCTATCAAGTTATCAACTTGTTGTCTGTTATACATGGAATAGATACAAAACATTGCAATATCTAGGTGAATATCTTGCATTGCCGCATATTCCCAATCAATAAGTTTTATTTTTTCTTCTTCATTTTCTTTATAGAATAGGAAATTATCACAATTTGCATCTATATGACATAACCTCCATTCTTTAGGCATCTTTTCAATAATATTCTTTAAAGAGAAGATTTTTTCTTTTGTTTGATCATAATCTTTATATAAGGATTTAGGACCTCTTAATTTTTCATAAAAATCAATCTTTTCAAAAACATTAAATTCATGATCAACCTTTAAATCTTGTTGATGAAAATATTTCAATAATTGTATACACTTTCTTAGATCTTCTTGATCATCTTGATTACATACACGTGTATCATTTAAATACTTTGTAATCTTATAACCATTTTGAGGATTCATATAAATAACTTCATCACTAATATTTAAATCTTTTATTACTTGATAAACTTCATATTCTTCTTTTCGATTAATCAATTGATCTGTTCCTTCCCCAGGAATTCTCATAATATATTTATCTTGATTGATTTCAAATAAAAATGAACGATTAGTCATTCCTTTTTTTAAACTTTTAATATTTTTTATTTGTTCAACATTGATTTTAAAAACATCAGCAATCAATGATAATGTCTCATTATTTAAGTGTGCTGAATGATCATCTACATTTCTTAATTCTTCATACGTATTAATTTCATCTACATAGCTTGTATCAACAATTTTTCCATAAATAAACATTTTATTCTTTTGATACAACGTTTCTTCCCAAAAACAAGAATCATGCATTCCGTCATCTAAACATTCTAAACGTTCTTTTAAATATAAAGAATCATGTTGATTAATAAATGATAAACCAATCATTTTTAAACCATCATCCTTTACTTTAACAATTTCATTTTTAGTATTACATGTAACATTACTATGTTTACTTATTCTATTTTCAAGCATATACCATGATTGAATTTCATTATTTAAAAATGGATTTTCATAGAAATAAAGATCACCAGGAATAATATAAGTATTATTTATTTTATCTTTTACTAGATTTAAACTATGTAAGTTGTTCTTTTCTTGATATTCTCTATTAACAACTAATTTTACATTATATTTATCAATTAAATAGTCAAATTCTTCTTTCATAAAACCAACAACAATTGTTATATCATTAATATGAGCTTCTATAAGCTGTCTTATGAGACGTTCAATAAGTATTTCATCATTTATTTCTAACATTGCTTTAGGCACATTATTATTAATAGGAATCATTCTAATCCCTTGACCAGCAGCTAAAATAACTGCTGACTTATTTTTCTTTATTAAGTCTATTCCTAAATCTGTTAAAGAATTATCATCATTAATATATTCTAATTCTTTAAGATTCTTTATTGTTTCATTTGTTTTACCTAAAGAACAATTCAATCTTTTAGAAATAGCTCTTTGTGAAAGTGTATTTTCTTTATATAGTAACTTTATAAGTTCAAAATCTAAATATGTAAGAATGTTCATTTTTTTCTCCTTGTTAATTTATATGAACATCATACCACATATATTTAATAAGTAAAGAAAAAAAGAAGTATTTCTACTTCTTATGATAAAAACTTAGGTGTAATAAACCCTCTAATATATTTACTGTTGACATTCATTGTTCTATATTCAACAGCATCATTTTTATTTCCTTCAATAACTTTAAATGTATTTCCGTTAACTTCTGTAACAATACCTACATGATCAGGCCATCCTGTGTTATCACCATTTCCACTATCATCCCAATCGTACATAATAATATCACCAATTTGAGGAACATAAGCATCATTTTCTTGCCAAATGCCCATAGATTGTGCCTTTTCTACTGCTTTACCACATGAACATTCAACTGGAATAAGATCCAATAAATTACATTCTCTAACAATTGCTGATACAAAAGTCATACACCATGAATCTGTATATTTAACTTTATAACCTCTTGGTAAAGGATCTAATTTATTATATGAATCTATAATTTTCTTAAATGATCCATCTTTTTCATTACATCCCAAATATCTTTTGGCTCTTTCTACAAACTCTTTTCTCGTACAATTTGAAATCCATGAATAATCATCTCTAAATATATATGTTTTACCATCAATAACTACATCATCTTTAACAGCAGCACCATCTTCATTAAAATAATACCATTTCCATCCAATTTGTGCCCAACCAGTAACCATGACACCACTCTTATTTAAATAATACCATTCATTACCTGATTTTAACCATCCTGTATGCATATCACCAGAAGCATTTAAATAGAACCTTTGATTATTAATCAATTGCCAACCCGTTTGCATAATTCCTTGATCATTAAAATAATACCATTTGTTGGTGATCTTATTCCATCCTTTAACAAGAACCGCATTAGAATCAAGATAATAATATTGATTATCTCTATAATACCAACCTAATTGCAAATCCCCATTAGAATTAAAATAGTAATATTGATCATTGATATAATAATCACCTACAACCATTTTTCCATCTTGATCCAAATAATACCATGATCCTTTATGTAGCCATCCTGTTTGAATATAGCCACTATTATTTGCATAGTAATATGTTCCATCTGCTTGGATCCATCCTGTTTTCATAGCTCCTGATTGGTCAAAATAATATTGTTGATTTCCTACAGAAGCTAACCCTGTGACCATTTTTCCATCTTGGTCTAAATAATACCAAGACCCTTTATGCAACCAACCTTTTTGAATATATCCACTATTATTTGCATAATAGTATGTTCCATCTGCTTGGATCCATCCTGTTTGCATGGCCCCTGATTGATTAAAGTAATATTGTTGATTTCCTACAGAAGCTAAACCTGTCACCATTTTTCCATCTTGATCTAAATAGTACCAATAATCCGTATGTAACCATCCTGTTTTCTTTTCACCATGATCATAATAATACCATTGATTCTCTTTATTCGTCCAACCAGATTCCATTACAGTCGACTCATCATTTGTATTTAATGTATCTGTATCTTCTTCCGCATTAACATTTATAATCGAAAAACATACAAATAAAATATTAATAAACGCTATTGATAAAGCAATATTTAATAATTTACCTTTTTTCATACAATCCCCCTCTTGTCTTACAATTGACATTATAACAAATACAAAAAAATAAACTAGTTATAATCCATAAAAAATAGAAAACCAGAAGCAGATATTCTCTGTCTTCTGGTTAAATTTTTAATTGTTCCAAACACCATTAGCGTCAAAATGATTTACTCTTTCATCAATAACATAATCACCTGTTACCATTTTTCCTTCAGCATCTACATAGTACCAAGTATTTCCTGATCCTACCCATTGGGCTTTGATTTCTCCACTTGTTGATGCGTAGTAGTCAGTTCCATCTACTACGAACCATCCTTTTTTCATAAGTCCATTTGTTTCAAAGTAATATTTAACTCCAGAGATTGTTTGGAATCCTGTAACCATTTTTCCATCAGCGTCTACATAGTACCAGTTATTTCCTGATCCTACCCATTGGGTTTTGATTTCTCCACTAGATGTAGCATAGTAATCTTCATTATTGACCTTGAACCATCCTGTTTGCATATATCCATATTGATCAAATCTATAGAGTTTATTATCTATTGTAATGAATTCATTTTTTGGATATGTTCCATCTTCATATTGATACCACCATTTGTTTCCTGATTGTTTCCATTGTCCTTTTAGTTGATTATGACATCTTGTACATACTCCATCTTTAAAATCATGTCCTAAAGCTGGAATGATCTCTTGTTTTTTAATAATCTTATTACATATTGAACAATGTATTCCTTCTGTTAAACCTGTATTTGTACATGTTGCTTCTTTTGCTGAATCAAGAACTTCTTTATGTCCTGTTGATGGTATTACTTCTTGTTTTTTGATAACTTCTTTACATACAGAACAATGTTTTCCTTCTGTTAATCCATCTTCTGTACATGTTGCTTTTTTACCTTGATCAACAACTACTTTATGCCCTGTTGCTTTTTTTCCATCTACTATTTTTGTTTGTGATTTAAATGCATTATTTTTGAAATTAGCTATATAAGTAATTATTCCATTTTCTGTACATGTTGGATCTTTAACAATTTTTTGAGCTGTAACGGTTTCTTCTTCTATATGTAAACCATTATTTAAACAAATTCTTTTTGCTGTTACTGTTTGGTTATCACTAGACCACGTATAAATAGGTTGATCATAATTATGACCATATTTATTACAATCAATTTCTGTATAAGATTCATCCCACATTGGATATTCTTCAATAAAGTCATTTGATTGATAGTCGTTATCCCTTACATGATCATCAAAATCATTTGTATTTTTTAAGAAATAAGCATATGCACTTCTTCCTGCATCCCATGTACTATCAAGATTATAATATTTACCATTTAATTTAACGATATTCCAAGCATGTGGTCCTCCTGCTTCACCTGAAATAACTCTTGTATCTACACCTGTATCTAATGCTAAGCGATAAAATAACGATGCATATCCTTGGCATACTGCTGTTTTATTGATCAAAGCTGCATAAGCTGTATATTTTAATGAATAGGATTCATCATTTAAGTTATCATGATCATATGTAACATTTGAACATATATAATCATAGATTGCTTTTACTTTTTGATAGTCTGTCTTATTTGATAAATCTAATGACTTCAATAAATTAGAGACTTCTTCATCTACTTTTTCTTCCTGTTCTAAACTAGATAAATAAGATACATCATAAAAAATATTTAAATCATATCCCTCATTAGAATTTCCAGATATGTTTGCTTTTACTGTCCACCCTTGACAGTGCCATTTAAGATAGTCTCCCTCTTTTCCATTACCAGTATGTTTGATGGCCTTTTGGAACAACTGATGTACTAAATTAGAAAAAAATTCTTGTGTAATTTCTTCATCGCAATGATAATAAAGAACAATATTACTTTCTCTATTAATTAATTTTTCTCTAAATATCTTTACAAGTTTTTCTTGATCACTTGTATATTCAACATCTTCTAAACTATATGTTTGAATATCATGATGGACAACACTACTTTTTACATCTTTATAAATAGGATTTACATAATGATCTTCTCTAATTGTTTCTTTTGCTTGTACATTGACTATACTTAACATAGAAAAACACATTGAAAGAACAAGTGATACAATAAATAATTTCTTTTTCATGATTTCCCTCCTTATATTCATTTAACCATGTAAGCCATTTCTTTTCAAGAATATATAAAAAAAAGAGGATACTCTAAGTATCCTCATCAAATTCACATTAATATACTACTACTTTTGTTCCTGAAGGAATATTATCATAAATCCATTTAGCATATTGTATTTCAAGTCTTACACAACCATGTGATAATGGAATTCCTGTTCTATTATCTTGAATTGTACCATTTTTATTATAAAGAGTACTATGGAATAAATAGTTTCCTTTAAATTGTGTATACCAGAAACATCTAGATGATCCTGAGTCAAAATAATATCCTCTTATTCCAACTGTAAATTCACCTTTAACTGTAGGTGTTGAAGCTTTACCTGGGGCACAACTATAATAATGAATATTGTTCCAATTATTTACAGAACCTTGATAAATAGCTACTCGACAATTAGCTGTATCAACTAAAATCAAATAATTAGTAGCACTACTGTATCCGCTTGCTCTACTTGTCATTGAATCATAAACACTATCGCTTCTTAAAGCCCCACTAGAAGTAAAATAAAATGCTTCAAAATACGTATCATGTAACATTGCTCCAGATGAATTTAAATAATACCATTGATTGTTATCTTTTAACCATCCAATAGCCATATTTCCACCTGAATGTAAATAATACCAAGTTCCAGCAATTTGCTTCCAACCTGTGCACATTGCCCCACTTGCATCCATATAATACCAAGTTCCTTTAACATTTATCCAGCCTGTTAACATACTACCATACGCATTTAGGTAATACCATTGACCATTCAAATCAAGCCAACCCGTGTACATATACCCTTGACCTGATTCATCTAAATAATACCATTTACCAGAAACTCTTTGCCATCCGGTTTGCATGACACCTGCATCGTTTAATAAATACCATTGATTTTTAACATAAACCCAACCTGTGCATTTATTTCCATTTTGATCATAGTAATACCAATCATTACCATCTAACATCCAGCCTGTTTTAATAGCACCATTTTCATCAAAAGTATATTTAACACCATTGATTTCTCTTACTTGATTAGTAATAGCAGCATATGGATATGCTTCATCATTAGCATCTAAATAATACCATTTACCATAGTATTTATACCATCCACTTACTAAACTTGCATTTCCATCATAGAAATACCAATGATCATCATCATTTATCCACCCTGTTTTAATAGCACCATTTTCATCAAAATGATATTTAATTCCATTAATTTCTTTTGCTTGATTTGTTATTGCTGATGATGGATATGTTTCATCATTAGCATCTAGATAATACCATTTACCGTAATATTTATACCATCCTTGTTTACAGGTAGCATCATTATTTACAAAATACCAGTGATTTTGATCATTTACCCATCCTGTTTTAACATTTCCATCTGCATTTACATAGTAAAAAGTTCCATTATCATTAACAATACCTGTAATTGCTACATCATTTTCATAAAAATAAACTTTCCCGTTTTCTTTATAAAGTCCATTTTTTACTTCAACAACATCATTCATCTTTACTTCATCATTTCCCTCTAATGCCGAAACAAATGATAGACTCATTGAAATTGAAAATAGAAAAATGAAACATGCTATTCCTTTCTTCAAATAACCTTTCATTGCTCAAACCTCCCTTGTATTCATTTTATCATCAAAAAAAACTCTAAACAATATAACTAATAAATAAAAGCTAGAAATAATTTGATATTCTCAAATTACTTCTAGCTTTATTAAACTAAACAATTAATAATATTATAAAAAGCAAAAACTCCAAATATAGCCATAAAATAATCTAAATTTTTTATTCTATGATGATATCTAGAAATTAATAAACAGCTTGCTATAATCATTGAAAAATAGAAAAATAGAGCGGTTCTATTTCCGGAAACCCAAACAGTTGGCGAAAAGCACAAAAAGGTTTTGAAAATGCGTGTAAAATTCCCGGTTGTGCATAAATCTTGACCCAAAGCCAATTAATAAGATAATAAAAATATCTATATTTTTTTTATTATCTTTAATTAAAAATAATATGATGATTAATAATGCAATAAATTCTATTAAAAACATAATATATGGAACAAATGATTTTAAATTACTTAAACTTAAAATACCGTATTTCCCTAATATAGAATATAGAAAAGAAATATTTGGATATAAGTCCACTAAATATTTTCCTAAAACGCCAAAAACTAATGTCATTACAAAAATAATCATTGTACTTGCTTTCACTAAACTATTTTTAAAAGTATTAATAATTATTAAAAGTGTTGATGATAAAAATAACATTGGTACATTATTTTTAAATAAAATAGGATAAACAGTTGAAGAAATTCCTATTTCATTTTTTCTAAAAAAGGATAATGTTCCAAAATCTGGGAACCAATTTTTAACTTCTTGTTTCTTTCTCACCCAATTTCCAGGACATGTAAAGATATATGTTCCTGATGCAATGATTAAAACAATATTTAAAATTACAAAAAAACTAATTTTCCTTTTATTGATAAAGCAGTAAATTATATAGAAGAAATAAGTTCCTAACAAAATTGCAAAACCTTGTTCTTGATTTGCGGCAAATAATAAGGCTATAGAACTAATAATATATTCATACCATTTCAATTTAATAAGATTATTTGCTTTTTTTAAATAATATAAATTTATTAAAATAGCGCCTAATGGCCAATAATAATTAATTGTTGTGGCCATCCAACCAGCAGAAGACATATCAATCAAGGGATAGATAAGTGTTCCAATACAACAAAGTATTTTCATTTTTATTGTATGATTACAAAATATTGCTTCTATTAATTTAGCTATAATTGTAATAACTAATGAGTTTAAAAGCATCCAAACATGACTATGAACTGAAATAAAATAAAGTACACTTTCTATCAATTGCCTAGAAGACCAATTATAGTATTTATATATATTAAAATCTGTAAAAGTCATTGATTTTGCTCGAATTGCAAAATTTACATCATCACCTGTACTTACATTCAATTGAATATGTATAAATAATAAAATAAAGAATAGTACATAATATGGTATATTAGATATAAATTGTTTTTTTAATTTACTCATAATTTCCACCATTTATCCCTTAATAATTCCTGCTTTATTTAAACAAAGCATTATAACAACATCTATATACAATAGTTGAACTAAAAAAGAATTATATTTTTTTGTAATTTTGTCTATTCTATAGTTTAAAGCTCTTTTTGTCATATGTGATAAATGTATATCTTTTTGAGATAAAACATCTTTAAATAAAGTTACATAATCTTGATCTAATAAAGGATTTCTATTACTTGCTGTAGAAATACCTCCTAATTCATATTGAATTGTTGGATAATCAATATATCCAATTTTTTCGTTATTAAATGCAAGGTTAACATAGAATGGATAATCTTCTAATAACTTATATTTTTCATCAAACAATCCATATTTATCAAAAATTTCTTTTTTATAATAAGTAGAAGCCCCCGATACAAAATTACCGTATTTCATAATATATTCAAAAAAATGATTTGATTGATCTAATAAAGAAACCTGATATAAACTTGGATAATATTCTATACTATTTTCTTTTTTGATCATTCTTTTTGAAGTATATATAAGTTTATCTTCTTGATCAAAAGCATTCATAATTTCTTGTAGAGAATTTTCATTATAAAATTGATCTCCACTTGATAAAGGACAAATGATTGTTCCTTTTGCCTGTCTAATCAAACTATTAAAATGTTTGACAGTTCCTCTATTAATTCCATTATTTATAAGTTTAAAGTACGTAAATTCATTTTTATACTGTTCAGTGATTTTATCAAAGTCTTCTTGCGTATAATTAGGTGAACCATCATCACTTACAATAACTTCATAATTTGAATATGTTTGCTTTTTTATTGAATCTAATGTTTGGATTACTTGATTTAAATTTTTATAAACCATTACAATAATTGTTGCTTCTATATTCATGTATTTTTCCTTTCTTAATTATCTTTTAAAACTTTAATTATATTTTGAGTTACATATTTTACATATTTATCTTCAAATAATTCATCTTTTAATTTTAATCTTTTTTCTTTTAATGGATCTATTCCATTTTGTAAGTCTAAAAGAATTTTTTCTACATCTTCAAAACTATAAGCATTATAAGATACACTAAATATTTTTTTCATAATATCATTATCATCCACAGCATCAGTATGACAATAAATAATAGGTTTACCCGTTAAAAAATAACAAGGTATAATTGATGAAATATCTCCTACAAAAACATCTGAATGCCAAAATGTTGTAAAATATTCTGATGTTTGATCATAATATAACTGTTCATTGTTTTGGAACTTCCTTAAATATTCATCTACTTCATCGGATGTAATCAAACCTAAAGATATAAAATTTTTAAATGTAAGTGGATGAGGTCTAAAAACAAGACTTCTTTTCTTATCTTTTTCAACATAATCAACTATGTTATCTTTATAAGTTAAAAAATTACTTCCTCCCAATTGCGTATCTATTGTCCATCTAGGAGCCCATATAATCTTGAAATGTTGATCATCATTATCCCAAAATAGATTATCTTCACTTTGTGCTTTATTAAAAGCATTAAATATAGGATGTCCTGTTAATATCGTTTTTCTTAATCCTAATCGATGAGATAAAGGTGCTCTTTTTTTATTAAAAGATTCTGTAACATAACTATCCGCAAAAAAGATATGCAAATATCTAAAGAAATCCACATTAAGTGAAGTATCAAAAATATAGTTCATCATTTCATATCCATAAGGTAAATAACATGTTTTTGCATATTTTGAAACTGTAGATATTTTATATTCTATTGGTAAGTAAGAACTATAAGGTCTTTCATAAAAAACATAGTCTGGATTAATATTTTTTAAATCAAACCATTTTCCTTGATCAAAAGCTTTAATTGTATTTTGATGATTATGATTTTTATGAAAATCATAAATCTTTGTATTCATTGTTTGGATATCAAATTCTTTTTTTGAATAATCAAACTCTGGAATCATTAAAACATATGTCTCAAACTGATCATCATTAGATAATTGATTATATAAATCATCTACATTGATCCACAAATTAGACATTTGTGAAATAAATACTATCTTTTTTTTAGTGTTTGTTACTTTTTTTAAATTTTTTATTTTAAAATCGGCTACTAAAAAGCGGTATGAATCATATATTTTTCTAGCAACTTTATACGTTAACTTTGTCTTATTCATATTCATCTTATCCTTTTATTAATTTAAAATATTCTATTATTTTATTTCTATTTAATAAAGCAATAATTCCTATTATACCTACAAATATAATTCTTAACCAAATTGTATAATATGTAAATGTCAATAAAATAATTAAAACTGTAAAAGCAGTCGCAATAATAAATATTTTCTTCCAATCAAACAAGGTATCATATCGATAATCTTCTATTTTATCCTTACATGATTTATTCATATAATATAGATTACTCAACCAGAAAATAATGTAAGAAAATAAAGTTGTATACCCGGCTACTACATAACCAAAAACAGGAATAAGTATAAAATTTAAAACAATATTTAAAACAGCACTTAATATAGATCCTTTAACAAGATAACTATTTTCTTCAAAATAGAACATTACATTTATACATAATTGTGATAAAAATAAGAATAATAAACTTCCTGCTACTGGAGGAACGACCCAAATAGCATCTTTATATTTACTTCCCCCTAAGATAGCAATAGCTTCAGGGCCAAATAAAATAAGTACAATCAACATTGTAGCAATAAATATTATAATAATATTTGTTACTTTTTTTATCATATTATGTTTTTTATCTTTAATACTTCTGTATGTCCAAGGAACAAATGAACTATTGATAGAGTTAATAACAAAAACTAAGACAACCGCGAATTGATAAGCAACACTATATAATGCTGCATTTGTTTGGCCAGACATTCTACTAATCATTATTCGATCAGATTGATTAAATATCATTTGTGATAAATAATATGGTATAAGAGGTATATTAAATTTTAAAGCATATGTCCAATATTTTTTATCATATAAAGCCTTCCCTTTATATGATTGATAAATGTATATAATTAAACCAATACATAGATATACTGCAGTATTTCCTAAAATACGTGCTATTCCCTTTTCTTCAAATAAAAGTACACCAACCAACCCTATTAAAGGAGATGTGACTGATATGATAAGAGTTACAATAATCATTGGTTTATATTTATACATAAAACGTTGTTTATTTGTCCAAAAAGCTAAGACTGTACTCATCAATATTTCAACAATCATTGCAAGAACAAGTATTGATGGTAATTCCAATAAATCATTCCAAAATACTGGAGCTATGATGTATATAATTAAAGTTATTAATGTTAAAACTGAAACAATCCCTTGGATAGAAGATATGTATCTATCTCGATCATTTTCAAATTTAATCATAGCTGTATCAAATGACCCATATTGTAAGTTCAAAGTAGCAAAAATAGCTACGATATTCATCCATGATTGATAGATACTATATTGCCCATATTGCTGAGTTGTCATTAATCTTGTAAAAATAGGTAACGTTATTAAAACAATACACTTTTGTACAATACTACAAATTGTATAATAAATAGAAGCTTTCACTTCAACAGGAACATTTTTATATTTCGATATTATTGATTTAATCATTTAAACTCTCCTTTTTTCAAAGCAATTATATATAAAGAAAGCAGTGAAAGCAAATAATCCCTTATTTTTATTTCACTGCTTGTGTATTTTTATGCTATTTTCTTTAATAAGCTAACAAAAAATCTCCTTCAATACCTGCACAAATCAATATGAGTAATATATTTTTATGATATCTATACTTATTTTTTAATTACACAATCATCATAAACATACAATATAATATTTGAACAATCTTAATTTTTTAATAATTTCAATACTTTATTATATATTTTCTTCTTTTAGATATGCATAGACATTATGAATCAACTTTTTCATACATATCATACTCTTATTTTTTACATATAGCATACCATTCTAAATCTTGATATCTATCATCAATAAATAAATGATCTTTAAATTTTCCTTCATAAATAAATCCGCATTTTTTATAAAAAGAAATTGCTCTTTTATTAGATGATAATACATTTAAATAAATTCTATGCAATTGTAACTTATCAAAACCATATTTTAATAATGATTCCGTTGCTTGTTGATTGGCACCTGTTCCTCTTGCTTTTTTTCTTGTGCTAATTGCATATTCAGCATTTTTATTTTTTAAATCAATATTTTTTAGAGAAATTGTACCTAAATATTCATCATCTTGATCATCAACAATTGCAAAATGCTGCTGATCTTCTCTAAAAGAATTTTCTACAAATTTTTTTGCTGCAACATCATCTATTTCAGCAAAATTATTTTGAAAAATATGTTTTGCTTCTTCATCATGCATCCATTCTAGCATTAATGGAACATCTTTTAATTGAAGTTTTCTTAATATAATCATAATTATCCTCTCATTATTTAAATGCATTTAGTTTATCAATAACATAATTCACTTCTTCATCTGTCATTCCATAGTACATTGGAATACTTAAAACAGTTTTACTAATTTCTTCTGCAATTGGTAAACTTCCTTCTTTGATATTTAAATCTTTATATGCTTCTTGTAAATGCATTGGTATAGGATAGTGTTTTACAGTCCCAATCCCGTTTTCATTTAAATATTTTTCTAATTCATCTCTTTTATCACATCTAATAACAAATACATGATAAATATGTCTATAATCTTCACTATCTTTTAATGGTAATTTAATTAATGGATTTTTTATACCTTCAAAATATTTATTTGCTACATTTCTTCTATATTCGTTCCATTTATCTAAATGTGGTAATTTACAACGTAAAAATGCTGATTGAATTTCATCTAAACGACTATTAGTTCCTTTATAAATATGATGATATTTGTAATCTGAACCATAATTACCTAAAGCTCTAACTTTATCAGCAATTTCTTTATTGTTTGTAACAACTGCTCCTCCATCACCTAAAGCGCCTAGGTTCTTACCTGGATAAAAACTAAACCCTGCTGCATCTGATAAAGTACCTACTTTTTGACCTTTATATTCTGTTCCATGTGCTTGAGCTGCATCTTCAATAACATATAAATTGTGTTTTTTAGCAATTTCATTAACTGCATCCATATCTGCAGGTCTTCCTTGTAAGTGAACAGCTATAATTGCTTTTGTTTTATCTGTTATTTTTTCTTCTATTAAATCTGGATTAATATTATAAGTCTCTAATTCTGGTTCTACAAATATAGGTTTTGCTCCACAATATGAAACAGCTAAAGCTGTTGCAATATATGTATTTGATGGAACGATTACTTCATCTCCATTACCTATATTCATCGCTCTTAAAATTAAATATAATGCATCTAATCCAGTTGCTACACCTACACAATATTTAGCATTACAATAATCTGCAAACTCTTTTTCAAATAATTCGCATTCTTTTCCTTGGATAAAATAATTGCTATCAATTACTTTATTATATGCTTGATCTAAATCTTTTCTTATTTCATCATGCATTGGTTTAAATGTTGCAAAAGGTATCTTCATTCTATTCACTCTCCTTAATAAATTCTAAAAAATCATCATAGTTTCTAATATAATCACTTTCATCATATGATTCTGAAGCCAATACTAGCAATACTGCATCAGGAGAAAAATCAAACATTTCTCTCCACATATTATTAGCCACATACAATCCTTCATATGGTTTTTCTAATGGTACAACTTTTTTTTCCTTACCATTATCTAATAATATTTTACAAGTTCCATGTATACAGATTAAAATTTGTTCTAAGTTTTTATGTGCATGATATCCTCTACGGACTCCTTCTCCTGTATCATACATATAGTACACTCGCTTAATTTTAAAAGGTATATCTTTAAATTCTTCTAGAGCAACAAGTTGTCCTCTATCATCACCATGTGGTTGAAACATATATTTTATTACTTGCATTTTTACACCTCTTTATCCATTTTTCTTATACTATTATATATTAACATTATTATCACATCAAAATACTCAATATTTGAAAAAATACTATTAAATTTATTAATTCTATAATCAATGAGCCTCTATTTTTTATAATAGATTGTATGATCTATTTATTTTTGTTCTAATTATTTGAAACAGTCCAAAAAATAATCTATTTAAATTTGATATACAATCATCACTTATAATAATTCATAAGATTTGAACAGTTGATTCAAAACTAAACAAACAATATTTTCAAGCAACTCTTCATTCTTAAAACACATTACAATAATACTAGCAAATATTTCTTCATTTTCCAATATCTGTTTCTTTCATCCTTTTAACTTATTTTTTGGGCAATTTTTACCATAAATGAAAATAACTTTTTGGGTAAAAGAGCTGTCACAATATCAAATTTTGCAATGTCAGGTGCAAGATATCTCAATTTAAATAAGGTTTTTATATTACCTGTTCTTCTAGCATTAGCAAATTTCTCAATTTCATTTAAATCTTTGTGATTAGGATATTTTTGTTTAAAATCTTCAATCATTTTTAAATCAGGCATTATTCTCTGATTGATATAATCTTCCTTTGTCTCTATTCCAACTAATACACCACTAACATTTTTCCCATGTCTTCTATATTGAACTAAAGGTAAATTTAAGTACCCTACTTTTCCTTCTGTAGAAGTACACGCCAATACCCATTTATCATGACCTGTGTATTTTGAAAATGGTAAAGACTTTTTTGCAAAGCTAGCTTTCATTATAATACTCATTCCTACTGCATAAGTAACAAAGATATTATATTTAGTTATATCATCGTAAGTATTCCAATTATCATAATTTTTATTACTATGTTTTCTAACGCTACTGCAAGTGACGTTGTCATTTTCATCAATTATTTGTTTATCCGTAACAACTAAGTCGATATTCTTTTCATTCATATATGCGACACACTTTTCAACTTTATCATCCATCCATATATCATCTTGATCACAAAAAGCAATATATTCACCATCTGATCTTTGCACCAATTTTTCAAAAGCCCCCATGTAATTTAAATTTTCTTCACAATATGGCAAAACCTCATAGGAAAAATTTGTGATATATTTTTCAAATAAATCTAAATTACACCTTTTTTTTATACAATCATCAAATATATATAGTTTTAAATTAGGATATGTTTGATTATTTAAAGAAATTAATTGTTTTATCAAATATTCTTCATTTGGATTATATACCGACAATAATATATCAACTTGTTTATTATTCATAATATTTTTTCATCCTTTCTTTATACAACAAAATTTAATAAATTACAAACAGTGCAAATAAATTTGTAATTTACATAGATTTTATTTCATTTATAACATCTTTTTTTGTTAAATAATAAATTGCTATTAATGCAAAAGAAGCAAAAGAATATTCCTTCACAATCTTTGGAAATCCAATTGGTAATAGTACGACATTATTACCTCTAATTCAATAAATATTAACACACTTTCTTTAACAATTAAATATTATAAATAAATATTAACAAAATTAAACACTATGGTATGGTGATTTTTTTTTCATTCTTTAGCAATGTACCATGTCACTTAATGAATTTATTAAGCTAGAAGTCATTGCAAATATTAAAATAACAAAAATATATACCAAAAAGTATTTTTAATCTTCAATAAGATAACAAATTATTTGTAAGTTTCGCATCTTCAGTATAATGTTCATCTTTATAACTAGTAATTCTTAAAATATTACCACCTATTCTCCATACATTTTTATCTATCACAACTACCTTTCAACATGATACCATCTTCTACGACAACTTTATCACGACTTTATACAATTAACAATCTTGTTTCTTACTTTGACTTCGCCATTGGCAATGTCGCAAAGCATAAACTATATTACTCAAATGTCATCCCAACAACAAAAAAATCTATATTTTCCTTATCAAAAAATGACAGACATTATTTGTATTGCAGGGCTTGAATGGTGTGTTTTCAAAAGAGCAAGAAATCGGTATAAATTTAAATACCACTTGCTCAAAAAAATACATATCCTCTGAAAAATCAATGTGCAAAATCTAGCGGATGCGTTTTTTTAAGTAAAATTATCACTTATTTCTCTATATGTTTTCGAACCTACATTCTGTTTAATTATTGACTTTAATCGTATTTTTACTTATTTTTCGCATAATAGGCTTTATCTTTTACTGCTTATAGTTCATCATATAATTTATTTATAATTTTATCATCAAAATCCTCATCAAATTTTCTTGCCATTAAATAATTAACTTTTTCTAATTCGTCACAATCCTCTATTGTAAAAGTTTTAGGGTGATTAATTTGTCCTTTCCAATTAACATATGTTAATTTATCGTAGTATTTGTCTTTAAATCTACTATTCATATAAATCGTTTGAAATATGGATTCATCTGGAACCAAAGAGCCTTTATAATAGTCTATATATTCACCTTTTAATAATATATCATATATTTCTTTAGCACATTCATAGGTCAATGTCCACCATTGACTTCCATAATAGAAATCAACGTTAAGTATATTTTTTCTATCAAGTAGAGTTCCTAAATGTAGTGCAATGTTTATGTATCCCATCTTTAAACATCTTACAAAAAAATTTTTGCTTCTCATCCAATTTGGAAAATACAATTCATATCTTTTTTTTATAGTATTTTCCCTTTCAAATTTATTTATTTCTATAAAATTTTTCCCTTTATTTTTTTCTAAAAAATTTATAATTTCTTGAGAACTTTTAAGTGGGAAATCTTGTCCACTTATTAACCATATATAATCATATTTTATTTTTGAAGTGAACACACTCTCCATCAAATTAACAGTAGCATCAATCATGGAAATATCTCCCCACTTGACATCAATTCTTTTATCATTTGGTAAAACAAAAATATGATTATTTTTAATGATATCTTCTTCTATTGAACTTTTTTTATCAATATGAAGAAAAAAATCACAATTTTTTGAATCCAACTTCTTTATCATTTTATTTATTTGACCAGCATTTTTATGACATAAAACAATATATGCTATTTTTATGTTTGAATTCATTAATTATTCTCCTTCTCGCTTATTTTTATATTACATACAATTTCTAAAAAAATTTATATACATTATTTCATATTTTTTATAATCCCATGTTAGCATTTATAAAAAAACAAAACAAGTTTCTATATTTACAATGCAATGTAAATTTCGCATATCGGGTAATTACCACCAAAATTTATAATAATTTTTTCAACTCTTGTAGTATAGTATGTATGTTTATCTTTTTCACATAATCTTCCTCAATGTTATTAAGTTAAAGTGACATTAAGCATCTTTTACTTTATGTTGGATACTTTAGCTATTTTGTTATTTTCATAGACATATATCATTTTTTTAGAATCAAAAAATTGTTCATTTAAATAATCTAGAAATTTAAGCATTTCCTTTTCATAACTTCGACTTGGTCTGAAACCATAACTATACTCACTAAAACAGTGTTCACATATTGGTTCTATTTTTTTACCGTCACTTGTTGGATAATCGTATCCGTAATAGTTGGTATACTTAGTTTTCTAATACCAGGTTCTAGGTTTATATACATTTTGAGCAAATACACCTCATCTACTTTGTAATGTCAAACATGTATTAGAAACATGCATTTGTTTTGCACTATTTAATCATTCAGAACTTCAGTATACTGTCCATATCCACTATGCCATTTCCTGACTTCTTACTCTTCGTTGTTACTGCTTTGTCGCTAGTGAAATCTCACGAGTTGTACATCTTTCCTCGTTTATCCACTGGATTTACACATTAAGACTACGGTTTTCTTTTGGACTTTATTGCTTTCTCTCTTCCATAACTCACAGTGTGGAACTTGCAAGCCGCTATATGATTCATCGGCAACTATGCTCACGAAAGACTTTCACCTTAGATGCAAAATATGCCCGTCATTTACAAAAAAAGAGATCATAACGATCCCTTACCATAAACAACGCCTTTAATCGTTTTATAAATAATCGTAAAGTCTAACCAAATAGACCAATTATGATAATAATAATCATCTAATTTACAACGATAATTAAATTCAACATCACTTCTACCATTTGCTTGCCACATTCCTGTAACTCCTGGTTTACATTTAATAATAGAATTGTAATACTGACCCATATCTTTCTTTTCTCTTGGTAAATAAGGTCTAGGACCAATTAATGACATTTCACCTAATAAAACATTAATAAATTGTGGCCATTCATCTAATGACGTTTTTCTTAAAAACTTTCCTACTGGTGTAATTCTTGGATCATTGACTAGTTTTTTATTTGTCAGATATTCTTCTTTGATTTTTGGATCTTTTTCCATCAATTCATCCAAAATTCTTTCAGCATTTGGTACCATTGATCTAAATTTATAGATTTTAATCATTTTCCCATTTTTACCAATTCTATCTTGACTAAAAATAATACTATCATGATCTCCGCTTTTGACATATTTATATTTTACAAAAGCAATCAAAGGAATTAACGTTAAACATCCAGCAATTCCTGCACAAATATCAATAAATCTTTTCATAGTATTAGCAAGAGCCGACATTTCATTATTTGCTGTTGCAATCAGTAATTGTCCATCAAAATCCTGAACTTCAGAAGAAAAAGTCATTGTTCCATTAACATCTGGTAAATACTTAACACTTTCAACTTTTCCATAAATATCTGACATCACCTTATCAATTACTTCTTCACTTGCTTCTGGTAAAGCCACAATAATTTGTTCAATTTTTAAAGTTTTAATAGCCTCATCCAATTCTTCATAACTATAAATAAAACTATTTTTAATCACATTTTCCTGTTTAAAATCAAATAACTGATCTGTCCAATTCGCATCCACATAACCTTCTACTTGTGTTAAAGCAAAACGATTGTTATTTGATATTTTACCAAGTCTTGCTGCTTCATATCCTGTTCCAATAACTAATGTTTTTCTAGCAAACTGTTCTCTAAAAGCAATTCTAATATATCTATCAGCTAGTAAACAAATAATAAACATTGAAGCTACCATGATTGTTAAATGCATTCTTCTTTCATAACCTGTTGATTTTGGTACCAACACAAGTAATGCGATATAAAAACAAAAACTTGATTTAACTAACGCTTTAATTTCATCCCATATTAAGCATGTATTTAATGAATAATGTCCATATATAAATAAGAATAGGAAATAAAGTATTCCTGATCCAATGATTAAATCTAAATCCATATGGAAGTATAAACATATAAAATAATACATGACAACTTCGATAAGAAGTAACATAAAGGGCATTAATTTTCTATTCATCTTTTACACCTCTTATTATGTCCATTATATCGTAATTCGATTATTAATGCTATCTTTTCTCTTTTATAGTATAATAGATATATCAAAACTTTGGAGGGTCAATATGAAGTTTTTTTATGAAGGTATCAATAAATTTATGTATAAACATCCTTTTATAAAATCTTGTGCCTATTTTGCATCAAAATTTTGTCCTTGGATGGTCGCTATATTTTATTCACTCTTTTTATTAAAAATAGTGATAGAATCACAAACTGGTTTTTATCTTTTATTTATTAAACCATTTGTCGTTTTATTAATTACTGTTCTACTTAGAATATTAATTGATAGACCTCGTCCTATTCAAAAGTATGACCTTAAACCTATTGATGATAAAAAAAGAATAGGTCATTCTTTCCCAAGTATTCATACGAGTTTAGCTATTTCTATAGCTTTGACCGTTATTGCTCGAGGACCAAATATGGGATTATTACTCTCAGCACTTGCTATTACAATTACTTGTACAAGACTGCTTACAGGTGTTCACTATTTAACAGATATTCTTGCAAGTATTTTAATTGCCCTTGCTATTTATATGATTTAACGAAATAAGAAAATTATTTCGTTTTTTTATTTTTTAAAAGAAAAAATGATTTTTGTTGTCTATATAAATAATGAAGGGAGAAACTATGAAAACAAAAATCAAATCTAAAAGAATTACCGATTTTAAAAATGATCTTGTATTTAAGTATTTATTATCAAATATGAAAGATGAACAATGTAGGCGTTTATTAAAACTTATCATCGAAGATGTTATGGATATTAAATGTAAGAAAATTAATGTCTTAAATTCAGAGCTTAATCCTCATCATATAAGTGATAAAGATATGATCTTAGATATTCAGGTAATAACAGAAGATGGTGAACTGGTCGATATTGAAATGCAAAACAGTATATTCTCTAAAGAACTCTATCATCGTCTTCAAGCTTATGAAGCTAGAATGATCGATCATCAAGTCAATCGTGGAGATGAAAGATACAGTGACCATCTTCATAAAGTGAATTTGATTACTTTTATTAACGATATTGATAAAGATAATCTTGTATTGATTGACAGCTATGTGCCTAGAAATGAATATGGAAATGTGAGAAAGTTTAATTTAGCAACAAGCTACTTTGTCCAACTTCCATTTATTAAAGTTATTGAAAAAGAAAAAAGACTAGAAAACTTTTCAAGATTAGAAATCTTAATCTACATCTTATATCATGGACTTACCCATGATATAATATCTTTAGATAATGAGGTGGTAACAATCATGAAAGATAAGATGGAACAATTCAATGAAGATGAAGAACTTGTTTTAGCGGCAGAAAAAAGACAACTTGTTAAAATTCAACATTATCATGAAGGACAAAGAATGCATGAAGAAGGAAAAGCTGAAGGAAAACTAGCAAGTAAAAAAGAAGATACATTAATGCTTTTTAAAAGTAAATTTCCTCAAGAAGATAACGAATTATTAGAAAATCTTACTTTACAACAATATGATCATATATTTAAATCACTTATAGAAAATAAAGATTTAAAGACAATCAAAAAAATCATTGGAAAATAATCCAATGATTTTTTAATAACACACATAAATATAACGTCCAAATTTCACAAATTCTGTTTTCTTCCTTAAGATACGATTTCTTATTTCAAAACCTGCTTGTTTGATTTCTTGATCCATTTGTTCATAACTTACTAAAACAAGTTTATTACATAATTTTCTAGCACTATTAATAATGTCACACTGTTCTTTATAAGTAATCGGTGTATAAAGATTATAAGGAATATCAATAATAGCAATATCATAATGTCCTTGATGCTTATTAATATCATCTTTTGTAATCAACATACCATCAAAACCAAAATGATTAAGATTACATCTTGCTTTCCATGAAATATCCCTTGAAATATCAAATCCTTTGATAGAATACCCTAAAGCTAGTCCTTCTAAAACAACTGTACCCATTCCACAACACGGATCTATCATTGTTTTTGTTTGATCATTTTCTCCAGCAATATTAATCAATGTTCTTGCAAGTCTAATATCTAAAGAATTTGAAAAAGTATTTGGTTTATCATCATATTTTTTCCATGATGGAACACCATGATGATAATACCCAATAATCCATAAGTCATTCACTTTTGTAAGAGCAATTGTATGTTTTGGTTTGGACATATTCACACTGCCCGCTATAAACCATGAAATATCTTTACATTTATCAAGTGTTTCTTGATAATTTGGATGGCTAATAGGATTTTTTAAATAAATAACTTTAAAATCTTGATAATTATGATTTTGGCGTTTAACTTCCTCTTTTAAGTCATCAAAATTGGAACTTATCGCCCAAATATCTATTTTTCCCTTCATAAAAACACTTATATTGACATCAATATCTTTATTTGTAATAAAACATTGTTGATATTCTTCATGAAAAAGATATTTAAATTCTAATGCACATAAATCATATTCTTCTGGTGGATAATTAAATAAATAAAAGTATTGTTTCATATTTTTCTTACCTCTAGTGCCCTATTTTAACAACACATCTTCATTTTGGCTACTGAAATAATCATAAATATGATATATTATCTTCAGGAGGCGACTATGAACTATTTAAAAGACTTAAAAGAACAGTTTACTTTTGATCAACTGTTATTAATATTTACATGTTTTAGTTTTACTTTTCCTTTTTATATATTAGGACCTATTTTATTGATTGAATTTATTTATTTGTTAGTATCAAAAAAGGCAATCATTGCCTTAAAACAAACACCACAAATTAAATTTCTCTATTTGTTTGTTTTAATCTCTTTAAGCATCTCCATTATTCATAAAAATATTTTAGGAGCACTTGCAACACTAGGAATATTTATTGTTATTATTTTAATGGTTTATTATCGAAAACATATTAATCAATCGACCTTTGAATTTATTATTGATATGTTGATTGTGTTATCTATTCTTTGGGCAATATATGGAATTTATGAGCAATTTCAAATTTATCATCGTTTAGGTGTTGATCATTTCACCTTTAAAGTTTATGCAAGACGTGAAAATCGCTTAAATAGTGTTTTCTACAATGCCAACTATTATGCGATGATGATTGAATTTATTGCCGTATGTACTGTATATAAATTCTTTACTGTTAAAAATAATCTAAAAAGAAGTATTTTTTATGTTATTGTTGGTTTTTTAAACTTATTTATGCTTTATATGACAGGATGCCGTGCTGGTTATGTAGCAATTGCCGGAGCTATTTGTTTATTTCTTATTTTTAATAAAAACTATAAATTATGTGTTTTGATAGCTCTTGGATGTTTAGGAATTGCAGGTTTCTTTGTTTTAAATCCTGATAAATTCCCTAGAATAGAATATTTGATTTCAAATTTAGATGTTAGAATTCAAATTTGGAGTTGTGCTATTCAAGGTATCAAAGCTTCTCCACTACTAGGACAAGGACCATTTACTTATATGATGATTTTAGATAAATATAATGGACATTTAACACAACATGCCCATAGTGTTTATTTAGATCCTTTACTTTCATTTGGAATTATTGGACTCGCATGTCTTGTTCCTTATATTTATGATAACTGTAAACGTCTTTATAAAGTAAAAGAGCATTATTCTTATATTGCTCTTGTTATGGGATTTATAGGTGTATTATTAATTCATGGTATTTTAGATTATACGATTTTTTGGATACACACTGGTTTATTCTTCTTATTTGTATTATCTAGTTTTGAAATGTTTGAAACAAATCGTAATTAGCGATTTGTTTTTATTTTTGATATGTTTTATAGATTGTTGCTACTACAAATAAAAGAATAGATAACTCTAAATATTCTATATTAAATACATGTTTATAGACCCTATAAACAATCATAAAAAGCATTGGTATTCCTACCCAAACAATTGTTTCAATTAATTGATTTCTTTTAACATCCATCTTGATCACTTCTTAACAAAATACTACTCCTTTTTATGTTAAGAAAATATCAAGTAAGTGTAAAAAAAAGAACTTCTTTCGAAGTTCTATGCTCTTGCATTCATTGTATTTTGTTTTAATGAATTGACATATTCCATTTGATGTTTTGTATTTTCTTTTAATTCTTTTTGCATTCCTTCTAATGTCATATGTTCTACTTCTTTTGCTTCAGATTTCTTTCCACATACTTTTTCAAATGCTTCTTTTGCATCTTGTTGTAATGTGTTTCTCATTTGATTTCTTTGTTCTAATTTCATTTCTGATTCTTTGATTTCTCCTACAACGGATTCAAAGATTTCTTCTTTTGTTAATTCTTTTCTTGCTTCATTTTCATGTTTTACATCTTGACTATTTTTAAAATACTTTCTTAAAGATTCTTTTGCTTCTGCATTGATTTCATTGATACTCATAATATTTATTCCTCTCTTTCCTAAGACACCTGTAGCTTATACTTTTTTAGATTCTTCGAAAAGAGTATTGTATACATTTTTAATTTCATTAACAAATTATTAATTTTGTAAGAGCTTTATTTGTTAATGAGATTTACAATATATAAAAGAAATACTTGATGCAATTAAACAAATCACTGCTAAAAACAAATAAGCATATAGCATTGAAAAATGACTTACAATATTTCCACAAATCATAGGAAATAAAGTCATTCCTAAAGCATACACCGCTTGGAAGAAGCCCATTGCCCTGGCAAGTCCTGAAAAAGATTTTCAATCAAAAAACCAATGCCATTATTGAAAATAATTCTAAATAAAGAAACACATCCTGAAGATAAAGCACCTATAAGCATAATCATTTTATGTTTATTTTTATAATCTTCCAATAATCCTACCGATAAACGTAAGCCCATTTGTGATATCCCATAAGTTCCTATAATAATTCCAATAAATGACTCCCCTCATTGATGTTATGTTATGTTACATCAATATCATTCACTACTATGAGAGTGTCTGTCTACTCATGACGTACTTATCACTTCGAATTACACTTATAGATAAGTACCTTGATATGCACCAAGTAGTCATAAGGTCTCACAGGGTCATCGCTATTTCCTTAATATCATGCCAACTGACTTCACAATATAAGGCCTATGTTATCGACTAGTTCATTGATAACACAGTAAATAGACTTCCACATTTATCGCAATGTCGTCACACATTCTACTGCCACACCTTCAATTCACACTTCGTTTCGACCACTCTCGAATACTGCATCTCCTTCACACACCGCCTTACGTTGATGCATTAGATTAAATTTCTCGAATAGCACTAGTGCGCACGATGTAGGACTTTCACCTACAGGATTTCTACATCCCATGACGCATTTTAAATTAATAGAGCCCTATCTTGAATAATCATTTATAAGTAGAAAATGTCATGTCCCTGTTGACATAACATATAAGCTACTGCCTGTCGCACGAAAAGACAACCCATTTAATTAGGTTGTCTTTCAGTGCGAGATTTTCTCAATCATCCTATTAATTTTGAGATTTAATTAAAGATTCATATACAGTTCCTTTACTGTCTTCTAAGGCTTTATTCCTATATTCCTTGCTTTTTGATTCATTACCCATATTTTTGTAGATAACTGATAATAAGAATTCGAGATAGGGAGTATCTGCATTGTTTTTAGTATATTCTGTATTTTCTAGATCAGATTTTAATTCATCAAAATACTTAATTCCACCACTAATTAAAGTATCATTGACCATATCCATCTGTCTATATAGGGCATGATCATTTGTCGTGCTAACCATTTCCAACAAACGATCAATCATAGGTGCATTTTTCTTATCTACATATATATAGAATACTGATTTTGCAAGAACAGACTTCTGCTTAGAATTCATAGGAACATGATCTATTATATTGTTTACTTGAGTATCTATTTGTTTATCATCATTTAGTTTTAGATAAGCATTTAAAAGTAAGTATTCTCTATTAAATGAAGGAATACATATCTTAGCTAGTTTAGTTGCTATTAAGTCTTCTATTGCCTTAATATCATTGTTTTGAAGTAATGTAAGATAGATTTTTAGAAGTTTCTTTCTGATGATCACTGGAATAATTCCAATAACAGCAATCACTATAACAGCAACTAACATAGCATTCATACTTTTATGCCCCTTTCTCAATCAACTTTATAATATCATTTAATTCATCAATATTTATATCTGCCTGGCTTTGATCCAAGCCAAACTTATCATCTTTTAAAGCCAATACCTTAATACCAGCTCTATTTGCAGCTAATATTCCTTTAGGTGAATCCTCAATAATAATAGCTTCATCTTTATTCACATTCAATTCTTTGATTGTATGTAAATATATTTCTGGATTGGGTTTACTTTCTTTGAATTGTTCACCACTTACTATAAATGTGAAATACTTTCTTAAATCAACTTGATCTAATGCAGTATTAATAGTATTTAAACTTGAAGAGGACGCTAACGCAATTTTATAACGTTCACTTAAGCTTTCTAAAACAGAATAGATCTGTGGTCTAACGACTGCTTTATAATCACAATCAAATGAACGAAAATATTCTTGAAGCATATTTTTAAATGTAATGAAATCTGTTTTATTGTTCCACATTGTGTATGCTTGTTCATAATATAATTTACTATCAATACCAATAAGAGGAATACAATCACTTACTTGTATTTCTATATCATGCTGTTTAAAAAATCTTATCAAATCATTTATATACATGGTTTCACTATCAAAGATGACACCATCCATATCAAAAATAATCGCTTTAATCGTCTCCATCATAATTCACAAAATTCTCCGTTTTTGCAGCTGCGATAGCCTTAAATTCTTTTAATAATGGATGTTGATAAATAGAGTGTAAGTCATTTGAAACAATAAAGCTTAATAATTGTACAAATGGTAGATATACAAGTGGACTTAATTCACTTGATACCGTATCACTCAAACTTAAAACATGACCATCTCTCGATAATTGAGGGTTGTTTGAAATCAAATAAGCTCGATTTGTGACTTTTCGTGTAGCCTTATATACTTGTTCTACACGTCGACTTGCACCATCGTTCCCATCAAAGAAAATCACATTGTATTGTGGCGTTAATTGAAGGTTTGGTCCATGGATATACTCTTCAATTTCATAGCAACAACTTGGAATATGAATAGTTTCACCCATTTTTAATGCACTTTCAAGTGCTGTTCCATAATTAGCACCCGCTCCACAACTGTAAACCCAGGACATAGATGAGAAATTCTTATAATGTTGCTGAATAAAGCTTGTAGCCTGATCAATCATTTCTTCATTTAAATCAACTGCTTTCTTTAATTCATCCAAATACTCAATCTTTCCAGAATACGCAATTGCGAATAAATCTAAGAATAACGCAAGTGAAGAAACACCCTTTGTAACATAGCCAACTAATTCTTCACCAACACCATATTCAATCACAACATCCGCAACATCTTTTACATCGCTGTTTTTATTTCCTGTTAAACAAATAGCTCTACATTCTTTTTTCTTGATGATTTTTAATGCTTCTATTGCATTTGTACTTAACCCACTCTGTGTAACCACTAGAACTAAGTCGTTCTCTTTAATGTCATTTTCATAATACGTAAATGTATATGGCATAATGATTCTTACTTCTAAACCACTTACTTTTTCCACAAAACTTCTCGCACAATAACAAGCATTATGACTTGATCCAGAAGCAACAAGTAAAATACGTTTTATTTCTTTTTGTTGCACTTCTTTCATCAATGGATCAACTAGTGTAGTATATTGTTCAATATTTGTTTTTAATACGTCTGGTGTTTCTTTAACATAATCAAGCATTGTTAATTTATTCATAATATACCCCCAATTATTAATATATAAAAGGTGGAATGAATCCACCCCTTATATTTTAGTATTCTAATCTTCTGTAGTAACGACGGATTTCCATAGGGTGACGAGTTTCGATTTCCATATGAACATCGATTCTGTTGTTTACAGCATGCATTACATGGTGAGATAAGTGTTTACGATATTTTTCACTAATTCCCTTTAATTCGTAATCTTTAGAGTCGATGATTGTGTAGTTTTCACAAATTCTTGGAATAAAGTTAGCTACACGTTCAGATAATGGACGTTGAGCATCTTCACCGATATAGATAGTAACTGGAGTTTCTTTAGTTACGATTTCAAACATACCGTGGAAGAATTCATTTGATGTGATTGATTTAGTTTTTAACCATAACTGTTCTTCCCAATAGCACATTGCATATGAGTAAGTAGCACCCCATTGATTTCCAGCACCTACAAAGTAGTGCATTTCATCATTCCAGTGTTTTTTAGCGAATTCAACAGCAAATGGTTCAGCTTTCTTTTCAACTTCTACTAAAGCTTCTGCTAAGTATTTGTCAAATTCAGCATACATATCTTCGTAGTCTTCTAATTCACCATTGTTGAACATGAAACGGTCAGCAACCATGAAGAACTTTAACTGTTCGTTAACTGGGTAAGAAATCTTGTAGTCTCCTAAATCTAATAAGATAGCTTCTTTAGCATCTACAAATGAGATAACTGTAGAGCCAACTTCAGCTTTGATCTTTTTGATAGCATCAACTACTTCTTTAGTGTTTCCAGTTACAGAAGAGATAATAACAACTGTATCTTTAGTAATACGTTTGTTTCCTGTAGTTAAGTATTCAGCAGCATTTTCTGCCCAAGTTTCAATAGCACTCATTTCTTTCATATGTACTGTAGCCTGCATAGCACTTGCCCAAGTACCACCAACACCTAACCAGCAGATGTTTGAATATCCACGTTCGCAGATTTCATCAACGATTTCGTTGATCTGAGGGCGTAGAGCTAATGCGCCATTTACGCTATCGATTTTTTCCTGTTCATTAAATTTAATCATTTCCATTTTCTTTTCCTCCATTTATTTTAAATTTATTAACAACCTAAGATACCAAAGAATGCTCCGATCAATCCGATCACAACACAGATTAATAACAATGTAGTTGTCTTAACATTTTTCTTTTTCAATAAGTAGTAAACTAGTAATGTGAATAATAATGGCATTAAACCAGGCATGATATTATTGAATACATCATTTAACGTAGTTGCTTCATTACCAGAACCAAACTTCAATGGGAAACTGATTGCTACGTTTTCAGCAGTCATACCACCAACAACCATCAATCCTAAAACACTTGCTGCATAAGTAAGTTTTGACATTAATCCATTTTGTTGGATCTTAGCCAAGAATCCACTACCTAATTTATAACCAGTATTCATTAAATAATAACGTAATCCCTGAGCTGGAAGGTTGAAGATTAATAAAAATAAGATAGGTCCTAAGATATTTCCTTGATTTGCTAATGATAGACCCACACCAGTAGCGATAATACGTAATGTTCCCCAGATGAATGAATCACCAATACCAGCTAAAGGTCCCATTAATGAAACTTTTACACTGTTGATACTTTCTGTATCAAATTCAGGATCATTTGCGTTACTTTCTTCCATAGCAGCACTAATACCTAAGATTAATGTTGCCAATTGTGGCGTTGTATTGAAGAATTCCAAGTGACGCTTCATAGCTGCAACCTGGTCTTCTTTATTTGGATATAACTTTTTGATAACTGGTAACATACTATAGCAGTATGACATATTCATTTGTCTTTCATAGTTCCAAGACCATTCCAAACCGAATGAACGCCAGAATACTTGATTTAATTCTTTTTTAGTTAATTTATTAGAAGTCGTCATCTTCATCCACTCCTCCTTCTATAGCTGTTTGAGCTGAATTACTACGTAACTGAGTTAATACGATAGCAATGATGACTCCAAAGATTGCGATCGCTGTTACTGGAATCTTTAAGTATACGCTTAATGCGAATCCTAAGAAGAAGAAACATGCAACGTCTTTTTCCATAATCATCATTAATAATAAACCGAACCCAATTGCAGGTAATAAGCCCATTGTGATTTGTAAACCATTTGAAATCCATGTAGGAATGACATTTAATAAAGCCTGTACAGCAGGTCCACCAGCATAGTAACCACATGCCACGATTACACCGATAATTAAGTTAACACCGAAGAATCCACCTAATAAGTGCATTCTAGCAACTCCAGCCATATTTCCTTCAGCTGCATATTTATCTGCTTTGTGAACAAATGGAGGTAAGATGAATACCATTCCAACGTTCTTTGCGATTAATACTAGTGAAGCAACTGGTAAACCTACAGTTAATGCAGTTTCTGGTCCAGCTCCTGTTGTAATTGTGAAAGCTGTTCCTAATACAGTTCCTGAAATCATTTCAGGTGGAATACTAGCACCGATTGAGAAAGCTCCCATAAATGCTAATTCTAATGTTGCACCTAGAGTAACACCTGTTTGAATATCACCAAGTACAATACCTGTTAAAGTACCCATAACCAATGGTCTTGATAGCAAACTTGTACCGAACAAATACTCAGCATTTCCAAGCATTGCTACCAAGCCAAGTAAAATTGCTTGTAGTAACATATTTCTCCTCCTATAAAACTTTTTCTACATTTACTGGATTATCTTCTGGAACCATCTGAATTGTTACATCCACACCTGCTTCACATAATCCTTTTAAAATTGTTTCTTCTGCTGGTGTAATATTCATTGCTTTAGAAATATTACGAGTTTCAGCAGTTGCCTTAGTACCACCAAGATTTAATTTTTTGATGTTACACTCTTTACATAATCTTTCAGCATCCTTAATAGATTCAACTACAGTCAATAATTTATATTTGTCTGTAACACCACTATTGATTGCCTTTACTGCATCATCCATACTTTTAATAACTAATTTCACACCACTTGGCTTTGCCATCTTGATTGATGTTTTTCTTAAATCATCTTTCATAACTGCATCACACGCAATTAAGATACAATCTGCTTCAACTGCATTTTTCCAAGAAAAAGCAACTTGACCATGTAACAATCTGTGATCCACTCTTAATAATTTAATCATTTTCTTCTCCTCCTATTAGAAATCTTCATCATCTTCGCTTGTCATTCCATTCATAACAGTCATTCCATCTTTAGCTGCTTCGATCAAATCGTTCGCTTCTGCTAATTCAAGTTTTCCATTCAAGCCTTTCATTACTGCATCTAATACTAGTCCCATGTTCATTCCTGAGAAGACCATTACATTATCTAATACTGCAAGTTTAGATAATGCTGCGTGAACACTTCCACCTTTAATATCACATAAGATTAAGATTTGTTCTTCACACTCTTTTGCTTCTTTCAAAACTTCTTGATAAAAGTCTTCAGGATTTTGTCCAGGAAGCAAGCTATATGTTTCTATATCCTTAGCTAAATCTCCAACAATCATAGAAACTGAATCTTTCATTCCTTTAGATAATCCTCCATGTGATGCAAGTATGATTTTTGCCATATTCTCTACACTCCTTTCTTTTTCATTTAAGTTCAAGCTTCATGTCAGTTTATAAATTCTTTCGCTTAATCTGTACAACTGATTTCCACTTATACTCAAGCAAGCTTCGTGCCAGTTTATAGATCAATACATTCAATCTGTACAACTAACTTCCACTTATACCCAAGCAAGCTTCGTGCCAATTTAGAGATCAATACGTTCAATCTGTACAACTAACTTCCACTTATACCCAAGCAAGCTTCGTGCCAGTTTAGAGATCAATACGTTCAATCTGTACAACTAACTTCCACTTATACTCAAGCAAAAAGTGTGCCAATTAATAGCACACTAATCATTAATAATATAATTGTATATATATTCTACTTCTTCATCTGGAATCTCAACGTTGTAGTATGTCTTAACTTCTTTCATTGAGATATTTACTTGATCTATAAACTCTTGATGCTTTTCTTTAAAGTCTTGATCAGTAAAGTTTGAAATAGCCTGTCTTGTAACTAATCTTTCTACAAGACAGCAGATATGAACATATAACCCAAAGCATGTTCTATTTTTAAATCTTTTATGTAAGATATTCTGTAGATGGTCAATTGCTTTCGCAACATGTTCAAGTAGTTTATCCGGATTTAATATAGTTAAGTTATTCATGACATTGGATAATGTGAAATTACGTAAGATATTCTTTTCAAATATCTCCATCTGTTCTTTTTTCATATACTTTCCAAAGTATATCTCTATCGCATTTTGACCTTCATTAATGATCAATTCCTGTATACCTATATATTTCATAGATTCAATATTTGGATCAAGTGTCCCAATGACACATATAACTTCATAATCATTCATTAACTGATCATAAACCTGTTTACGTATTAAAGCAGGATAATCATAAGTAATAATCTTTAGATTAGAATCTTCAGGTAAAGAATTGAATAAAATTTCTTTGATCTTATGCGCTGCACCTAATCCTGATGCACAAGAACAGATTACAATAGGTTCTTTCTTTTTCTTAAGTTCTACATGTGTTTTATAGATGTTTTCCTTAAGAATAGAATCAATGACTTCAGTCACTGTTTTATTAAGTTTAATTCCCTGTCCTATTTCTAACGCACATTTAGTATTAATATTGTTTACTAAGGCAATATCCGCATTACTTGTATCTAATCCTTGATATATTTCTTCAAGAGAACCCATATCAACTAATAAATAAAGCTTTGAGATATTACCAACATATGCAATATAATCATTAATCTTTCTTGTAATAGCTTGTACATCCACATCTAATGGCATATCTATTGCATCAAATATATAACTATTCAACATTCTATTGGATGCTTCCGCAATAGAACTTGCAGTTGAATAACCATGCGCAATAATAATCGCAATTGTGAGATCTTCACCAGAATGTACAAAGTACTTAATCATACAAATACAGATAATACATTCTACAAAGTCATCAATATCCTGATTCATATTATTCTTTAAGTAATGAGAAACATCCTGTCCTATTTCATATTCACGATGGAATTCAAGTTTTAGATATTTCTTTAAGTTCTTCACTTCATCATAATTCTCATTGATCCAGTTATTAGTCAGATATGTATTCTTAGAGAATTCTGAGATATATGTAGCGAGTGCTATCAACTCATTATGTGAAGTCCTAAAGCCATAATGTTCAGTGATATTATTAAATATCTTTTCTAGATAGTTAGTAAGATAATCAATTGAACCTGCACGATTATCATTAAAGATTAATTTTTCAAAATATCTATCTACAGTATTCTGTGCATTTATCGCAAATGAAGTATCTCTCTTTATATTAATTAATGATTGATAAAAATCTTTAATGATACCCTGATCTGATACAGGAAGAAGTGTATTAAGAGACACAAGCTTATGCTTCTTCATAATCATAGAAGAGACATCTATACTATTTCTAATACTGTCAGGTAAATCATAAGCATGAATTTCTAACGTATCTGAATTACTTTTATATAATGCACTCACACAACTTGCCTGAATCGTATTAGTCAGTTCACCAATATTACCTACAAATGTATGATTCAGTAACAACTCATAGACATTAGATGAAATAAGAATTGTTTTGTTGATACGTTTCTCTTCATTCTTTAAGAAGTTATACATGAGTTCCAGCTTTTCATTTTCTCCTCTTTGGGCAAGAGATGGAATTGTAAGAATAACAGGAATACGTCTAAGGAATGTTTTTAATAATGCTTTTTGTGGTACTTCTGTTGTTGCAAATATAATTCTACATTTTGATTTATACCACTTATTATTATCACCTACTAAGTGATAGATTCCCTGGTCCATATAAAGGAATAGTTTTTCCTGGCATTCCGCATTTAAACAATGCACTTCATCTAGGAATAATACACCACCATCTGCAAAATGTAATAAACCTAAGTTATCACTATCTGCACCTGTAAATGCACCCTTCTTATAGCCAAATAGGTTTGCTGTGAGTAGTTCTGGGTTATTGGCATACTCTGAACAGTTTACCTGTACAAAATTCTTAGACGCATCAATTAAACCTGTATCTACACAATATTCATACGTAAGTTTAGCCATAAATGATTTACCTGTACCAGTTGGTCCATAAAGCAACATTGGTAATCCAACTGGTGGATAGGCTACTGTTGCCTTAATCTTCTCAACAATCTGATACATACTTTCATTAGACCCAATAAGCTTTTCAAAGTTCTTTAACTCTGTCTGATTGTTTAATTCAGCTTCCAATTCATCCAATGATTTGTATTCATCTGACGAAAGTTTCTTCTTATATTTACTTTCAAGAGAAGCTCTTGAAAGATATAAGATAGGACTTGCTTTAATTTTAATAAGTTTTTTCTCATTAAAAAGTTCATTTAATAATCTTATCACTTGATTTCTACTTAGTTTTAATTCTTTTGATAATTGGGTGGATTGACATTCATCATATGAATTTTGATCCATTTTCCCATTAATCAACAACATTATTTTTTCTTCCAATGAAATCACCTCATTATTCATCATAAAACAAATAAAACTTGTACGCAACATTAGTTATTCGGTATACTATTCAAGTAAATACCTAAACATTAATTGGCACGAATTTTGCTATATATTGATAAGAGGTGATGAACATGAAGCAGAAAATGCAATATATTCAAACATTGAAACAAACTTTAAAATTGAATCAAAAACTATTAAAATCCTTAGATTTCTTGACTGACAACATTGATGATATCAACAAAGCAATACAGGATATACTAGAAACAAATCCTTTTTTAGAATTAAAATCATCAAAGAATTATGATAATCAGCAGTTTATTGAAAGTATTTCTAATAAACGTTCTTTAAAAGATGATCTCTATTATCAGTTATATGCCTATACACATCCTTATAATGAAGATGTAATGACATATCTGATTGAATCATTGGATGATAGTGGATTCTTATCTTATAATCTTGATCAATATATGAGTGACCTTCATATCGATCAAGATATGCTTGATGCACATTTAGATATATTACGTTCATTTGAACCTAATGGTGTGGGTGCCTCTGATGCGATTGATTCTATTCTTATTCAGTTAAAAAATAATAATAAAACTAAAACCTATACACTATTTAGAGATTATCAAGATGTCATCTTAACTCAGAATTATTCACTTATTAAACAAACAACAGGATTAAATAAAGAAGAAATAGATCATTTATTCTGTGAAATACGTTCTTGTAATCCATTCCCTTGTAATATGTATAATACGTTTCATGATGACTATGTATCTCCTGATATACTCATTGAAGTAGAGAATTCAGATATTACTATTACACCTATTAACCAGCCTGCTCTCATGGTGAATGACACTCTATATGAGAAAGTAAAGAATGATGAGAATATGAAAGCTTATTTTAATGAGGCACATTTCTTAATGGAGAATATGACAAAGAGAAATCAAACTGTTCTTATTGTCGCAAATGCGTTAGTAAATATACAAAGTGGATATTTCTTATATGATGATGAATTATATCCATGTACTTTATCACAGCTTGCAAGTGAGACAGGATTCCATGAATCTACTATTTCACGTACTTTAAATAATAAGTACTATAGCTTTAATGGTGAGGCTTATCCTCTTAAAAAACTTCTTGTTTCTCAAACTGCTTCAGGAGATAGCAGTGATTCTATTAAAAAGGCTATTGTTGAGTTAGTAGATGATGAAGATAAAGAACATCCACTTTCAGATAATCAGATTCTCAAAAAACTAGAGGAATTAGAATTACATTGTTCACGTCGTGTTATTGTCAAGTATAGACAACAATTGAATATTCCTTCTTCTACTAAACGTAAAGTGCTTAAGAAAGTAGGCTAACCTATCACTAGGCTAGCCCCTTATCAAACCGTACGTGCGCTATTAATGCATACGGCTTACCAATTTACTATTTATTTAATTTGTGTACGGACTATCTTGATAAAGAATCGTCCATTTTCTTTAATCTCTTTTTTGTGTAGAATGCTATACCTAGTTCTTTAAATTTTTGAATACGTTTTTCCATATCAACCTTATTTCTATGCATGTGGTATTCTACATACTTCTCAATAGTATAGGTTCCCCACATTTTGTAGTAGAACCACCATTTTGAGGGAATTAAACCGATGCGCACAAAGAATTCAATGTTCCATTTATAACACATTCCATATACTTTCTTTACTGTTGGATGTTTATGAATCATGCACATCCTCAATCGTTGGCGTACATATTTGTCCATTTTTTCCAGATATTTGCTCATTGCACGAATTAAATAGTGTGCTTGCATGTGATCTTCGAATACTTTGATGTTAAACCTAGAAGTATCTCGTTCTTTCAAAGACTCTATAAAGAATATAAATGGTCTTCTCCCGTTAAACATAGGAGTCATAAAAGAGACTCTCCTTTACATTTACTGAGAGAAAAAAGTCCTAGAGCTGGTATGCTTGTTCAAATCGATGGAACTCCTTTTGACTGGTTTGGCAACGATCAACGTTTTACTCTCCATATGGCTGTTGACGATACAACTAATGATATCCTTGCTGGCTGGTTTACCAAAAACGAATGCATGTATGGATATTGTAAGATGATGGAACTTCTTATCAAGAAAAAAAGGAATTCCCTTAGCTATTTATTCAGACAAACATACTATCTTCAAAAGTCCTGAAGGTAATATAACATCATTTGGTGTTATGATGGATAAACTTTGCATTGAAATGATTTTCGCAAATACATCTCAAACCAAAGGATTGATAGAACGATACAATGGTACAGTTCAAAGAAGATTGCCCAATGACATTATAAGGTTCAAAATAAAAGACTACGATCAATTAAATATATGGTTCAATACTTTTACATAAAATATCTGAATGAAAAATTTGCACATCTTCCAGTTGATCCTGTTTATGAATTTGTAGAGCTAACAGAAAATTACAATTTGAATCTAGTGTTCACTGTTTCAAATACCAGAAAAATAGCAGAAGGCAATATGTTTTCCTATAACGGATATTATTATGTCCCATATGATAAAAATGGATAAGTAGTAAAAATAAGAACTTCAACAGAAGTTACAATTTTATATTTTGTGCTAGAAAATAAAGTAAGAATGAAATATATTGGGATTATTTATGATTGTACATTGATAGGTACAAAACATAAAAACAAACAGGTACTAATAAATGATCATAAAGATTTAAATAATCTCATTCAAGAAATGGACAAAAAAACAAAGGGTTCACACTAATAGAACCCTTCTTCATTTTTGGTGACATTTTTGCTGAACGTTAACATCACTTATGATAAGTTTCTCTCCGCATGATTTTATATGCTCGATAGACTTGTTCAACTAAGATTAGCTTCATTAATTGATGTGGAAAAGTCATTTTAGAGAAACATAAACGATAATTTGCTCTTTGTAATAAAGATTTTCCTAAACCTAAAGAACCCCCAATCACAAAAGTAATCGTACTCTTTCCTCTAATCATACATTCTTCAATATGCTTAGAAAAAGCCACACTATCTATTTCTTTTCCATGTAAATCTAAAACAATAACATATTCATCATCTTTAATTTTAGCAACAATTTTATCTGCTTCTTTATCTTTGATGATATTTTCTACATTTTCACTTGCATTATCAGGAATTGGTTCATCTGGTACTTCGACCATTTCCACTTTACAGTAAGCATTCAATCTTTTGACATATTCATTGATCCCATTAACAAGATATTTTTCTTTAAGCTTACCAATTGTTAAGATCCTAATTTTCATAATGTCCTCCAGAAACAATTTCTTTTTGATCTGCAATCTTTATATTATCAAAATAAATATGTTCTTCATCAAAAACTCTTTGATATGTATCTAATGCCATTTCCTTTGTATTCGCTTCTTGTGATAAATGGGCCAAACAAATTTCTTTTGTATTTTCACCAATTACCTGTGCCATAACATGTGCACTATATTCATTATTAAGATGGCCTTTATCTCCAAAAATACGATTTTTTAAAAATAAAGGTCTTCTTGTATTCATTAACATCTCAATATCATGATTACTTTCAAAAATATAGTAATCTAAATTTTTTATATATTCCATATTCTTTTGTGAAACATAACCTGTATCTGTCATATAAAGAATTGTTTCATCTTTTCCTTTGATTACAAACCCTAAAGGGGATGTTGCATCATGTGATAAAGGTAATGGTGTAATTATATAATGATCTAATTGTATATTTTGATAATTTTCTAATTCATGACTTTCATCTATACCAGGGATGCATCCTTTTCCACAATAAACAATACTTTGATCAAAGATACTAATATTTTTATTATGGTCAATATGATCATGGGTTAATAAAACATGATGAATATCACTTTCATGAAATCTTAATTGATTAAGTTTTGTATAAAGTTGTCTTTTACTAATTCCACAATCAATTAAAAGTCCGTTTCCTTGATCATAAATGAAAATACTGTTTCCTTTAGAACCACTTGCTAAGACATGATATTCCATTTTTTCCTCCAAAACAAAAATGAGTACCAAGTACTCATTTTCTTATTTAAGTCCGTATTTTTTGTTGAATTTTTCAACACGTCCATCAGCACTAGCAAATCTTTGTTTTCCAGTATAGAATGGATGACAGTTAGAACAAGTATCAACACGTACTTCATCTAATACTGAACCACTTTCAAATTCTGCTCCACATGATGTACAAACTACTTTTACTTTTTTGTAATTTGGATGAATTCCTTTTTTCATTTTTAATTTCTCCTTCCGCCTTGTAGATTTCTCACTACAAAGTAAGTTGCTATGATATATTAACATTAAATTATGTCGTTTTCAAGCCCTTTTTTATAATTTTAATCATCAACTTTGATTCTTCTAATAACAGCACCTAAAGTAATTAATTTTTGATCAATATTTGCATATCCTCTATCTATATGATATACATTGCTGATTTCTGTAATTCCATCAGCGATTAACCCTGCTATTAACAATGCTGCGCCACATCTTAAATCTGTTGCTTCTACTTTTGCTCCTTTTAATGGTGTTTTTCCATTTATATAACACATTGATTCATCTAATTCTATATTTGCGCCCATCTTATTAAGTTGTTCACAATGTCTAAACCTCTCTGGATAAATTGTTTCTATTACTTGTGATTGTCCGTTTGCTTGTGTAAGCAGTGCTGTTAATGGCTGTTGTAGATCTGTCGCAAAACCTGGATATACCTGTGTTCTGACATCGACTGCATTAAAGTTCTTGTTATCACCATAAACAATAATACTATCTCCAACATTTTCCATCTTCACTCCCATTTCTTTCAATTTTGAAATAAGTGATTCCAAATGTTGTGGAATGATATTTTGAATAATAACTCTTTCTCCTGCAGCTGCTGCCATAATTAAGAATGTTCCTGCTTCAATACGATCTGGAATGATTTCATGAGTACATCCTTTTAGATGTTCTACCCCTTCAATCGTAATCGTATCGGTACCAGCACCTCTAATTTTAGCTCCCATTTTTGTAAGTAAGTTTACTACATCAATGATTTCTGGTTCTTTTGCTGCATTTTCAATAACTGTTTTACCTTCAGCTTTTACTGCCGCTAATAAGATATTGATTGTTGCTCCAACCGAAGCAAAATCTAAATATATTTTTGCACCTACTAAACGATCTGCTGTAATTACATGCGCACCATCAACAAATTCTACTTTGGCACCCAATGCTTCAAATCCTTTAATATGTAAATCTATCGGACGAGGTCCTAAAAAGCAACCACCTGGTGCTTTCATCACAACTTTTTTACATTTTCCAAGTAATGCTCCCATTAAATAATATGATGCTCTTAATTTATCCACAGCATCAGATACTAATGGAACATTTTCCATACGAGAGGGATCAACAATTAAACTATCATGACTTCTTAATACTGTACAATTAAGTTCTTCTAATAAAACTGCTAAAGCATCCACGTCACTAATTTCTGGTACACCATAAATCGTTACAGGACTATCCGCTAAAATAATTGCTGGAATAAGTGCTACAGTGGCATTTTTTGCACCCGAGATTTCTACTGTACCATTTAATTTATGTCCGCCTTCAATCGCAATAATTTCACTCATGACTTTACCCCTTTTCTTCTATCTATATTCCCTAATACTATATTATAAATTCATTAAAAAAACAACTTAATAAAGAGATTTCACATAAACAAAAAAAGCCCGAAGGCTTTTTAATTGATTAAGCTTTACCGATGCAACCGAATACTTCCATTCTATCTTTAACACATTGTTTAATAGCTTCTGCACCTGGTGCTAATAATTTACGAGGATCATATCCTTTTCCTTCTAAATCTTTTCCAGCTTCAATGTATTTACGTGTAGCTTCTTGGAAATATAATTGACATTCAGTGTTTACATTTACTTTAGATACTCCTAAAGTGATTGCTTTTTTGATCATTTCATCAGGAATTCCTGAACCACCATGTAATACTAATGGTAATTTTCCAGTTTCAGCTTGGATTGCATCTAATGCATCAAAGTCTAATCCTTCCCAGTTTGCTGGGTATTTACCATGGATATTTCCGATACCTGCAGCTAAGAAGTCTACTCCTAAGTCTGCGATTGATTTACATTCTTTTGGATCTGCTACTTCACCTTTACCGATGACACCATCTTCTTCTCCACCGATTGATCCAACTTCTGCTTCTACTGAAACACCTTTTGAATGACATAATTCAACGATTTCTTTTGTTTTTTCGATGTTTTCTTCGATTCCATAATGAGAACCATCAAACATGATTGAAGAGAAACCTGCATCTAAAGCAGCTTTAGCTCCTTCGTATGAACCATGATCTAAGTGTAAAGCTACTGGTACAGTGATATTTAATGCTTCTACCATTGCTTTAACCATTGCTGCAACTGTTGTATATCCAGTCATATATTTAGCAGCACCTTCTGAAACACCTAAGATTACTGGTGCTTTTAATTCTTCTGCAGTTAATAATACTGATTTAGTCCATTCTAAGTTGTTGATATTGAATTGACCTACTGCATAATGTCCTTCTTTAGCTTTCTTTAACATTTCTGTTGCTGATACTAATCCCATAACAAATCTCCTTTTCTTTTTTTCGGTTATATAATACTATCTTTTATATAGAATTTCCATAGTTTTTATCATAAAAACCTTATTTTCCAAAAGCTTTTAATAATCTTTGACAAGCATCTTCTAAAACACTTCTTGGAATTGCAAGATTAAATCTTTCAAAACCTTCTCCACCTGTTCCAAAGATATATCCTTCATCTAACCATAAACCGGCTTTTTCTAACATTGTCTTTTCAAGTTCATCTTTATCTAAACCACATTTTCTAAAATCAACCCAACATAAATAAAGTCCTTCAGGTTTTACTAAATGAATATGAGGTAAGTTTTCTTTTAAGAATTCATCAAAATAAGTAAAGTTGTCATAAACATATTCCAACATTTCATCTACCCATAATTCACATTCATTATAGGCAGTCATACAAGCAATAATACCTAAAAAGTTTGGTTCATTAACCCCATAACGATTCATTGTTTCTTGATAAGCTTTTCTTAATTTTTCATCTGCAATAATAATATTTGATGTTTGTAACCCTGCTAAATTAAATGTTTTTGATGGTGCAGTTAAAATAACAGAGAATTCTTTATAACTTTCATCTACATTATAGAAAGGAATATGTACATGCTCTCCATAAACAAAATCTTCATGAATTTCATCAACAATAACTAAAACATGATGTTTCTTACAAATTTCACCAATTTGTTTTAATTCATCTTCTTTCCATACTTTTCCAATTGGGTTATATGGATTACATAAAATAAACATTTTAACATCATTTTCTACGATTGCTTTTTCAAAAGCATCATAATTCATTTCATAAGAACCATCTTTATAAACCATTTCATTTTCAATGATTTTACGATGATTTAATTCAATTGAAAAATCAAATGGATAATATACAGGCTTATTAATAATGATGGCATCATTTTCCTTTGTATAAGCATTTACACATAATTTAATAGCTGTTACCACACCTGGTGTTGGGATGATCCATTCTTTATCGACATGAAAATCATGTCTTCTTTTCATCCAAGAAATAACCGCATCAAAATACTCATCTGGCGCAAATGAATACCCATAAACGCCTTGTTTAATTCTTTTAACTAATGCATTTTCAATTTCCTTTGGTGATTTAAAATCCATATCTGCAACCCACATAGGTAACACATCTTTAGGTTTATTATTGGCTTCAATGGTATCCCATTTAGCACAATTTGTACCTTTTCTATCTACAACTTCATCAAAATCAAACATACTTTCCCTCCTATAATACTTCTTTATCTTTAAATTCATCTTTTGAAAAATGCATCAACGTCATTCCTAAAGCCATGGAAAGATTCAATGAATCTATATGACGACTATGAGGAATAAAAATAGATTTCCCATAATCTAGATATTCATCAGGTAAACCACTACTTTCATTACCAAAAACAAGTGAATGATAACCTTCTTTGGATTCAACCTTATGAATATTCGTTGCTCCTTTTAACATCAATGTATAAATATCATGACTTGGAAATCTTTTTAAATAATCTTCAAAACTATCAAAATACTCAATATTCAAATGAAACATTGCTCCCATCGAAGCTCTTAAAACACGAGGATCAAAAACATCGACACCTGGTCGAATTATTGCTAGATTATAATAATTGAATCCTAACATCGTTCTCATAATTGTCCCCATATTTCCCATATCTCCAGGATTAACTAAAACAACATGATTTCCTTCTTGTAAAGTCATTTCATATTTTTTAATGATTGCTATCGCAAAACAATTATCTTTTTTTGATAATTTTTGAATTGTATTATCACTTTCAATCAATTCAATATGTTTTTCTCTACAAATTTCATCAATAATAGGAATTCCTTGATTCTTATAAGAATTACTTTTTATATATACTCTTAAAACAAGATCAGGACGATTCTTTAATAACTCAATCGTTTCAAAAACTCCTAAAGTATAGGTATAATCAAAATCCTTCTTATATGCTTTAATCTTCATCTAATAAACCTTCTACTCTCTTTGTTTCTTCTTCTACACTTTCTTTTAAAGAAAGAAAATGTTTTTCTTCAAAATTAGCTCCTTGATGAATTAAATCAATCAATTCATCATACTTACGACAAGCCAATTTCAATTGTGAATATTTGATGGTCACATCTAATTCATTTCCGGCATCAGCTGTAATTTTATTTACTTCATGATATACTTCTTTAAACTTAGCATCTAAGTCTACTTTTTGTTTCTTTCTAAAAAACATCAAGCATTCCTCCCTTGCCCTTAATAGTATCACAAATTCATCATAAATTCAGTTAATTTTTAGATTGTCTTTTGTTATAATACATTCGAGGTGATACTATGAAATTATTAGCTTGTCCCAAATGTCATCAACAACTTCATTTAGAAAACAAAACACTTAAATGTGAAAACAATCATTGTTATGACATTTCTAAAAGAGGATATATCAATTTATTATTAAATCCTGATAAAGCTACCAATAATCCAGGAGATAGTAAAGAATCTCTTGTGGCGAGAAAAGCATATTTAAATAAAGGTTATTATGATCCTATCTTAAATCAAGTGATTACGTGTATTGATGAATTCAAACATCAAGATGATTTAAGTATTTTAGATTTAGGATGTGGAGAAGGATATTATACTCAAGGTTTAAAGAAACATTTTGAAAACAGTGATATCTATGGTTTAGATATTTCCAAGATTGCTATTGATATGGCGACACGTTATCGTAAAGATGTTACTTGGCTTGTAGGAAATTCTAAAAATATTCCTATCTTAGATCATAGTTTAGATTTTATCTGTGCTTTATTTACAGTAGTAAATCAAGATGAATTAAAAAGAGCATTAAAAGAAGATGGTTATATTGTTCATGTTACTGCTAATAATCAACATTTAATAGAAATTAAAGAATTGATTTATGATGAAATCAAAGTAAAGAGTGATAAGTATATTCGTTTAGATTTTAATCAAGTGAAAAGTTATGACTTTAAAGAAAAAGTTCATATTTCTAATCGTGAAGATGCTTTAAATCTTTTAATGATGACACCACACTATTATCATATTAAAAAAGAAAAACGTGGCGTTTTAGATACTTTACAAGGTTTAGATATCACAATTGATATCAAAGTAACAGTGTATGCATTATCATAAAGAAAAGAATCATTTAGTAATAGAAATTGATGAAAGAATTCAAGGAATGACACTTCTTGAATTCTTTCATTATCTGCATCTTTCTAAAAAAACAATTCACTTACTTCGTCAAAATAAAGACTATACTTTAAATAATACTTATGTTGATTATCAAACCATTTTAAAAGATAAAGATATTCTTTCAATTAAAGCCTATGAACAAGGAAGAGACTTTGTTGAACAAGAAAGTTCCTTAGATATCATCTATGAAGATGACTTGCTTTGTATCGTCAATAAACCAAGCAACCTCATTATTCATCCTGATGATAAAAGTAAAAAAATACTCTTTGTAATTATGTGAGTTATTATTACCAACAAAGCTATCAAGATTTACCGATTCGTTATCTTCATCGTTTAGATAGAGATACAACCGGTCTTGTGATGTTTTGTAAATGTGCACTTTTACAACCTTACTTTGATGCTTTAATTGCTTCTAAAGAAATCAAGAAAACCTATCTTGCTATCATTCAAGGACATTTACCTAAAAGAGAAATAACTATTGATTTACCTATCGGTCAAGACCGTCATAGTAAAAATAAAATGTGTATTTCTAAAACAGGTAAAGATGCTTTAACACATTTTAAAGAAATTAAAACAAAAGCAAATTATACACTTGTAAAATGTCAAATTGAAACTGGTCGAAAACATCAAATAAGAGTTCATTTGAATCATTTACATCATCCTATTATAGGAGATACTCTTTATGGAAAAACTTCTTCTATGATTAAAAGAATGGCTTTACATGCTTATTGTTTAGAGTTTATTCATCCATTAACTTATCAAACAATAAAAATTGAATGTTTACTTCCTTTTGATATGGAAAAAATCTTTAAATAAAAACCACGTCTAAACGGCGTGGTTTCCACTGCGGCTATAAGCCTTTGTTACTTGCTCGCGTCTAAAGGCGCTGCTTTCACTTCGTTCAAGCTATCGCCTTTGACTCTCGCTTTCCCTCAAAGGAAATTTTTATTTTGCTTTTTTTCTGCGGTTTCTATTTTCTTCTCGAATTCCTTTTTCTTCAAACGGATCCTTATATTCTTTCACACTTAATTTATCCATTGCAATATCATGTTGCTCTTGTTCTCTTATATATTTTGCGACCGTTTAATCATTTAATCCTACTGTACTCACATAATACCCTTCTACCCAAAAATGTCTATTTCCATACTTATATTTCAAGTTTGCATGTCTATCAAAAATCATCAATGCTGATTTCCCTTTCAAGTATCCCATGAATGATGACACACTTAACTTTGGTGGTATCATTACTAACATATGTACATGGTCACTCATCAAATGCCCTTCTATTATTTCTACTCCCTTATATCGACAGAGTGTTCTCAATATTTCTCCTATATCTTTCCTTAGTTGATTATATATCACTTTTCGTCTATACTTCGGTGTGAAGACGATGTGCTAAAGAATTTGCCTTTTTAGCCATTATTTCTTATTGCACCACCCTCATAGCAAGTGGTTTTCTATTTTGCACATTTCATGTGCTCAACTGACTGAAGTCATCAATTCTCTTTTCATTCGAATTGTATAAAAAAAGAACTAAAAGTTCTACTTTTAGTTCTTAGAAAATTCCGATAATTCTAAACCTTTATTTTTATCTTGAGCCCATCTTACACCCCAATCATTAGTGAACAATAATAATGGTTGCCCTTTTAAATCTTGAACTTTTCTTGTATCAGATGAAAGATTTAATGATTTTAAATCAGTTCCTTCTTTGACCCATCTTATATATTGATAAGGTAGAGGAGATTTATGAATTTCTACATTGTATTCATTCTTTAAACGATGTTCTAAAACTTCAAATTGTAAAACACCAACAACTCCTACAATAATTTCTTCCATACCGCCACCTAATTCAGTAAAGATTTGGATTGCTCCTTCTTTTGCAATTTGTTCAACACCTTTAACAAATTGTTTTCTTTTCATCGTGTCTTTATTACGAATCATTGCAAAATGTTCTGGTGCAAATGTTGGAATTCCTTCAAAAGCAAAATGTTTTTTACCTGTTGTAATGGTATCACCAATAGAGAAAATACCTGGATCAAAAACACCAATGACATCTCCTGCATAAGCTTCATTTACTTCACTACGTTCATCTGCCATTAATTGTTTTGACTGATTTAATTTGATTTTTTTCTTACCTTGATAATGATAAACTTCCATCCCTTTTTCAAATTTACCAGAACAAATTCTAAAGAATGCCATTCTATCACGATGTCTAGCATTCATGTTCGCTTGAATTTTGAAAACAAAAGCTGAGAAATTTTCTTGATAAGGATCAATCACTTCACCATCTGCCATTCTAGGAGTTGGTGGGGTTGTCATATTTAAGAAATGTTTTAAAAATGGTTCAATCCCAAAGTTAGTAAGAGCCGATCCAAAACATACAGGTGATAACTTACCAGCACGTACAGCTTCTAAACTAAATTCATTTCCTGCCATATCTAATAATTCAATATCTTCTTGTAATTTATCATAAAGTTCATCTTCCACATACTCTTTTAATTTTGGATCATCCGCTTTTAAAATTTCTGTTTCAACTTCTTTTTTTCCACCATCTACAGGAATAAAACGAATGACTTCTTGATCATTTCTTTCATAAACCCCTGCAAAACGTTTTCCAGAACCAATTGGCCAGTTAACAGGACAAGTTTCAATTCCTAATTCTTGTTCAATTTCTTCCATTAATTCATAAGGATCTCTTGCTTCTCTATCCATCTTATTAATAAAAGTGAAAATTGGAATATGTCTCATTGTACATACTTTAAATAACTTACGTGTTTGATCTTCGACCCCTTTACTCGCATCAATGACCATGACTGCACAATCTGCTGCCATTAAAGTACGATATGTATCTTCTGAGAAGTCTTGATGCCCTGGAGTATCAAGAATATTAATACAATATCCTTGGTAATTAAATTGTAATACTGAAGAGGTAACTGAAATCCCTCTTTGTTTTTCAATTTCCATCCAGTCACTTGTCGCATGCTTACTATTTTTCTTTCCTTTAACAGTTCCTGCTTGTTGGATAGCTCCTCCATAGAGTAAGAACTTTTCTGTTAAAGTTGTTTTACCAGCATCCGGATGGGAAATAATCGCAAATGTTCTTCTTTTTTCTATTTGTTGTCTTAAATCTTCCATTGCATCCTCCCATAATCTATATTTATTTTTTAATCTTTTATTTCAACAGTACAATTATTACCACAAAATGAATAGAATTACTACTATTATTTAATAAAAAAGAAAGCTCACTCACCTCTTTTACCAAATGTTTTCGTAAAGTTCCCAACTTCAGCTGTGGAGATATAAGGCAACTTTTTTTAAGATTTTATTGATAAATCATATCGTCAGATAGCTTTCGGTAGTATAATATACCCATAAAATACAAATCGAATAATAATGTGACCTATTCCTGCAAATATCATGTTGTATTTTGTCCAAAATATCGACGTCCCGTTCTTGTAGATGGTGTTGATGATCGCTTAAAGGAGTTGATTAAAGAAACCTGTGATCAATTGAATGTCGAAATCATTGAAATGGAAATCATGCCCGATCATGTACATTTGCTTATGGAAGTAGATCCACAATATGGAATTCACAAAGCAGTTAAAAGAATCAAGGGCTATTCTTCTAGAGTGTTGAGACAGGAGTTTCCTTGGTTGAAATCAAGGATCCCAACGCTATGGACCAATAGCTATTTTGTATCTACAGTAGGTGGTGCACCACTTTCTGTAATCAAGCAATATATTGAAGATCAAAAAAACGTTTAGGTGATATCTATGCAATTAACAGAAACAGTCAAGCTTTATCCAAATAAATATCAGACAGAATTGATCAAGGCAACGATGTCGGAGTATATTTCTACAGTCAATCATCTTGTTCTTGATGCAATCAATGGAAGAGCTATTACAAAAATAACAACAGCAGATGTAAATGCTGCTCTTCCAAGTGCCTTATGCAATCAATGTATTCGAGATGCCAAGTCCATCATAAGAAAATATAATAAGGCTTTAAGAAATTCAAATACTCAAGTAAAACTTCCTGTTTTGAAAAAAATGTGCTGTTATATCAACAATCAAAATTTTAGAATCAATGATGACTGTATAAGCTTTCCAGTAATGATCAATGGAAAGTCAAAACGTATATCAGTCAAAACAAAAATATCCAAAAGACAGAAATCAATTTTTTCATCCAGTAAATTAGGAACGATGCGCATTGTTGTAAAAGGGCATGATCTCGTAGCACAAATCGTCTATGATGCAAAAGAAGATGCTGTTTCTTCAAACGACAATGTCATGGGTGTTGATCTTGGAATTAAATGTCCTGCTGTAAGCTATTGTCCAGATGGAAGTGTCAAGTTTTATGGAAACGGGAGAAAAAACAAATATATAAGAAGACACTACAATAATCTTAGAAAAAGATTTCAAAAAGCTAAGAAGCCAAAAGCAGTTGTTAAGATCAACAACAAAGAACAACGTATCATGAAAGATATAGATCATAAGCTAAGTCGTGAAATTGTAAATACAGCAAAAGCAC
>ENA-OPSV01000006-OPSV01000006.1-human-gut-metagenome-genome-assembly--contig:-NODE-6-length-179989-cov-27.068831_pt1 | contig 179989 bp, 112 predicted proteins | sample MGYA00241460_ERZ501912 | MGnify/ENA primary metagenome ERZ501912 (study PRJEB25962, sample SAMEA2042402) | human gut metagenome | biome: human gut; feature: human-associated habitat; material: faeces...
TTCTTCGGTCAGAGGTACCTGTGAGTGGAGAAGGTACGGAGCAAGTGCATCCCGGGTATAGTCCGGATAAGTTTTTTTTAGCTATAAATTGGTAATGATGAAACGTGAACGAAAGTTTCTGTAACATTGCTTTTCTTCTTTAAGTGTATGAATCCCTACTTTTGCAATTGAGAAACAGCTACTAAAAATGGAGCGGGAAGAATGATGAAAATAAAACGCAAAAAGATACTATGGATAAGGCTGCTTGTGTATTCGTTGGCTATGGGAGCCGGAACTTTTCTGGTTCATCAAAAATGGGATGAACAAGCACGCGCCACATTTAAAACAGCATTATTGCAGGAGTTACAAAAAAGAGATACTCTCTCAATTCCCTATATAAGCAATTGGACAGCTATATCTGCTTTAGAGGAGGTAAATCCCGGGGTGGTAGAGATTGCATTGGATTCAGGCAAAAGAAAATATGAAATCCCATGTTTTAAATTTGAGAATAGCCTTGTGAAAGGGGGTATACAGCGCGGACTTCTTACTGCACTTTTGGATGAATCTCCCTTAGATGCGGACTCATTACATGGAACCTGGAACAAGTTGTTGAAAGAATCTGATATATTTCTGAAAACCCATACTCGTATTACTGTTTGGGATTTTCAGGAGCAGCCCTCTTCTGCTTTTTCCAAAAACGTGCAGAAGTTCTCCCAGACTGACAGCCTTCTTTCTTATTATATGGGATTTCGTTGTGAGGTGGAAGCTACCGGTTATGCTTCTTGCGAGTGGTGGCTGCTTAGTGACTGGCGTTTGCTTGCCATAGGAGGCGTTTGTGCAGGTATTGAATTGTTATTTTTCATTTTTGGAAAAATGTATTGCTATAGAAAGAATAGGCAGCCTGAGGAGGTCGAACAAGAAGGTCTACCTGTTATAGTGGTGACTGTAGAGCAATCACCTGTTTATCAGTTGGGGGAGCATACTTTTTTTGATGCGGAGCGGATGGAATTGATAAAAGAGGAGCAAGTAGTAAAGCTTACTCCCCAAACGGCTGTCTTATTGGAAAAGTTTCTTCAGGCAGAAGGACACACGCTTTCTACGTCACTAATTAGTGAGACTTTATGGCCGAATGGTAGCGGAAACCAGGAAAGAATACATACGCTTATTCGTCGTTTACGAAAATCACTCAGTGAGTTAACAGCTCTTCAAATAAAGTTCAAAAATGATTCCTATCATCTGATAATCCCCCATTTCATCGGGAAAAATGCTTTGACTAATGCCTAAAAACATGGATAGTATGCGGCTGACAAATTCTGACAGGGACTGACAAATTCTGATAAATGAAGCTTGGTCAGTGTTTGTCAGTCAGATTTGTTGGAGCGGATTTCCTTGATTGCTACCTTCGCTTCCGAGACAGGTCTAATTTAAATATCTAATACTAAATTTAATATTGTATGAAAAGAAAATCTTGGATGCTTGGTGTGCTGTTTGTGTTAATTATTCTGGTTTCCTATATGGCTAAGCCGGAAAAGACACAAAATGACTTACTCTTAATGAATATAGAGGCTTTAGCTGCCGGCGAGAATTATGTGCCAATACAATGTATAGGTACAGGAACGGTGGATTGCCCTTTAGGCGGAAAGACAAAGTTTGTCATGATCGGTTACAGCCTTGAATAGCGTTATTAAATATTCTCACAGTTCTCTCTTGTTGCATGTACTTCTGTAGCTATGCATGAGGGAACAGCATATATGGATTTCCCGGAAACGAGAAATCTGACCGCATGTATTTTGCCTATGAATACAGTTGTATTTTGGCAAAAAGTGCTTTTATTGGCGGATTTGGTGCAGAAATTAGTATGTACGAGGTTTAGCAGTTCTGTTGTTTGATAGACTTTGTAATGTGTCTGTGCTATAATGCGTATTTGTGTAGTATTCTTATAAAATATTTTGAGATATCTGTTTATGAAAGGAGGTCTATTCGAGTAATATATTTGGTTTAAATGGGCAATGCGTTTGCTTATTCGTTGAAATGATACATACGAAGAATGATAGATGATTGGTGCTTTTATTTTAGATCATGATTCACATTAGTTAATAGAGATTCTGTTTTAAGTTGTAAATGAAAAAATTGAATAATGAAAAAATTAATAATAATATCTTTAGTTATAATGTTTGTTGCAGTTGCAGCTCATGGAGTTTATCTGTCTAAGACTGTTAACTCTTTATCAAATATAGTATTAGCTAATGTAGAAGCATTGGCTTTTAGGGAGGATGACTCTAAGGGTGTTGGGACTATACTTACGCATGATTTGGGAAAAGGGACAAAATGCGAAAATGGTATACTTTATAGTGTATATAAGTATAGTATTGATTGTTTTGGTGAAGGGACATTGCCATGCCAATCAGGAACATATGAGTCCTTTTCTCCAATGGGAAAATGTTATGAAGTCTAATTTAGGTTGAACATAAAGTATGTATTTTGTGAAATCTAATACATTACCACCTTAAACTTACCTTCTTGAGAATCAGATTAAGAATACTTGTTTTTTATATTTGATTCTCAAGGAGGTCGTGATTTATTTATTGGTTTTAATTTTTCGGTATGTAAAATTTGCTGCAAATGTGATGCAGTGGTTTTAATGTTATTCTTATGATATTTGAATTTTGTAAAATTAGACTGAATATTATGCTAAAAAATATTGTGCTATTATCTATATTAATGTTGTCTTCGTGTTCTACGGATAGGAAAGTATCTGATAAAGTGTCAATAATGCTTGATGTGCCCGTAAGCCCTATAAAGACTTATTTTAAAGAGCATTTTGATTTCGAAAGTTTTATCGCTATTGAAACTACAGATTCGTTTCTTGTTTCTGATATAAAAAAAATTGTAAGATCAGATGATAACATACTTTTGCTGTCGGGGAATCGGAGTGTTTTTTTGATAGATGCCCATTCTGGTAAATTAAAGGTTTGTATTGATAAATGTGGAAACGGACCAGGAGAGTCAAAACGTATAATTGACATTGCTTTTAATGAAGAATTAGGTCAGATTCTACTTTATAATGATTTTTATAAATTGTTGGTCTTTGATTTAAAAGGTGACTTTCTTTCGGAGGTAAAAGTTGGTGAAATGTATGAAAATGTCACATGTCGTCGGGGAGAAGTCTTGTTTTATAATAAATTGAATGGATATTCTTGCTATCCATATATGTTGAAAATTTATAATTTGAAGAATAAAACGTGGAGAACAGTTGGAGATGATATTAAAATAGATTTTCCAATTAGAAGTAGAGGACTTCAAATGGTGAATAGTAAGCGGGTATGGTTTAATGCTCCTCTTGACTATAAGCTTTATTGCTTTGAAGATGATACTCCTGCCGCTCATTATCAATTAGATATTTCAATGGCAAAATTGAGTGATGATCTGATAAAGAAATCAATCTCTGATCCACAAACTTTTTTTAATGAGGTGTCAATGGGCAAAATCGTTTATAGTTTAAATTCACTTAGGGAAACAGAGAACTTTCTAATTTTTCATTCGAATCAGACGGGACTTTTTCTTTTTGATAAAAAAGAAAATAAACTTTATGTAGACGAATTTCTTATGGATGACATTTTTTACATTAATTCTGGCGATTATTATCCACACGAGGGGGATGATAATAGTGTTATGTTTTTGCTTACTGCCGATAGGTGGATTAATCATCCAGAGCTTATGTCTGGTTTGCCCACTGAGTGGAGAAATAAGGCAAATGCTTTGAATATTAAGGAAGATGATAACCCTATTTTATTTTTTTTCAAAGAGAAAAATAAATTAGAATGAGTTGAGTCTTTAACGAGCAAGTAGTAAAGCTTACTCCCCAAACGGCTGTCTTATTGGAAAAGTTTCTTCAGGCAGAAGGACACACGCTTTCTACGTCACTAATTAGTGAGACTTTATGGCCGAATGGTAGCGGAAACCAGGAAAGAATACATACGCTTATTCGTCGTTTACGAAAATCACTCAGTGAGTTAACAGCTCTTCAAATAAAGTTCAAAAATGATTCCTATCATCTGATAATCCCCCATTTCATCGGGAAAAATGCTTTGACTAATGCCTAAAAACATGGATAGTATGCGGCTGACAAATTCTGACAGGGACTGACAAATTCTGATAAATGAAGCTTGGTCAGTGTTTGTCAGTCAGATTTGTTGGAGCGGATTTCCTTGATTGCTACCTTCGCTTCCGAGACAGGTCTAATTTAAATATCTAATACTAAATTTAATATTGTATGAAAAGAAAATCTTGGATGCTTGGTGTGCTGTTTGTGTTAATTATTCTGGTTTCCTATATGGCTAAGCCGGAAAAGACACAAAATGACTTACTCTTAATGAATATAGAGGCTTTAGCTGCCGGCGAGAATTATGTGCCAATACAATGTATAGGTACAGGAACGGTGGATTGCCCTTTAGGCGGAAAGACAAAGTTTGTCATGATTGGTTACAGCTTTGAATAGCGTTATTGAATATTGTCCCTGCTCTCCCTTGTTGCATGTACTTCCGTATTAGGCAAGTATGGCGCAGTCTCATCGATTCTAATCCTCATAATGGAGTCTTGGCTGCTGTTACCCAATTGGGGGAAGTGCTTGAAATCTATAATTTGAAAGATAGTATTCATACAGTTCGTATTGGTCCGCATGGTGAGCCGATGATGGTGTTTAACTTTTTGAGATAATAACAGACAGAGGAAGTAGTATGAAGTATTTAAAAAGAATATTGATTATGTTAATCTTGGTAACTATTATAGGTAGTTGTAGGAATCAGAGGTTTTCTGATACAGAGAAAATTGTGAAAGAATGGATTGGAAGAGAAATAATTTTGCCTTCAAGTATACAGGAAATTAGTAGAGTACAAGATACATGTAAATATATTAATGCCCCTTATAAAATTTTTGTTTATATAGATTCTATAGGATGTACTAGTTGTAAGCTACAGTTGTATAAATGGAATACGCTGATAAAAAATGCAAGTATATTGATGCCTGATAGTATAAACTTTATTTTCTGTTTTCAATCGAAAAGTGAAAAAGAATTGTTGAATATATTGAAACGTGATAATTTTAACAATTCAGTATTTATTGATAAAGAGAGTAAATTGGATTCTATCTATCATTTTTCTAGAGATTTAAACTATCAATGTTTTTTGCTAAATAAAGAAAATGAAATCGTTTTAGTAGGTAATCCTGCTCTTAATCCCCAAATATGGGATTTATATAGAAAATTTATAGTTAAGGGAGAGAAAAAAAAGGAAAACGTTCAGGCTGTTAGAACTATAGCTAAAATAGAACCTGAAATAGTGGAGGTGAATGATTTAAAATTGAAGAAAGAATCAATAATAGAAATTACCATAATTAATATGGGTAATGCCCCATTGCTTATTTATGATATAACAACTTCTTGTGGCTGTACTATTCCTGAATGGGATAGTCATCCCGTACCCAAAGGGGAAAAAAAATATATCAAAATAAAAGTAACGCCCGAGGTTCTAGGATATTTTAGAAAAACAATCAATATATTCTGTAACACAGAAGGCGGTATGATTCAATTGTCTGTTAAAGGAGTTGTGAAGGAAGACTGTTAGTAGAAAGCGCCATGCAATTGGAAGTTTTATAATATTAAATGAAAGGAGGTGTTTTATGAAATGATTTGTACTGTAGGAGATTATGTGATTTTTACTTTGAGTGATTAATATTCTATTAAAAGATTTTTTAAACAAATATTGTATGAAAATTAAATTTTATTTAAGTGTGTCAACATTATTGATAATATTGTTGGTATGTAATGGTAATATATTTATGGTAAATAATAATTTATCGGATAATCTACTCTTGGCTAATATAGATGCCTTGGCTTTTATTGAAGGGGGAGGTGGAAGTGAAGTAAAATGCTCTACTACAGATATAACAGAAGTAACTAGTATAAGGCAAGGCAATACTCTTGTGAAAGTATCAGAATGTAGGACTTGTTCTTGTAATTTTGGTAGTGGTGGAAGTTGTGAGGAAGGTCAGGAATGTGTTTATTACAGTGGCCCATTTGCAGGTCAATCAAGTGGATCTATCACGTCTATATATTGCTACTAATAATTTTGTTTTAGGTGGAGTTTTAGTAATAAGCATTTTGGACTTTTTATAAGATTTCTGGTTTGAATGTTATTATTGGTTATTTTGCCTACGTCAGAAACGTGACATTACTTATACAAATATTAAAAGGGAATTGTATAAACCATACAATTCTCTTTATTAACGAATAAGAAATAGAGTTATGAGAATATATATGTTATTGTTTAGTTTTGTGCTTTTTTCTTGTAATGAAGTAAGGCGTATAAATGATAATGGAGTTTGTACAATCGATTTAGATAATGTACAGAAGAAAGAGAGTGTGTCATTTTCATCTTTATTCGAAGCGGCGGGAGTTATCGTTTTAGAAATGACAGATAACTCTTTATTAGCTAAGATAGATAAAATCGAATTTATAGGTGATTCACTCTATGTATTGGAGAGAGGAAAAGGACTTTACCTCTTTGATGAAAAAGGGAAATTTTTAAGAAAAATTGGAGATAAAGGAGTTGGATTAGGTGAATATATTTCTCCACTTGACATAAGTGTTGATATAGAAAACAAAAAATTGTATTTGTTAGATTCTCAAACTCAAACGATATTGAAATATAGTGCGAATGGTGATTATGAAAGTTCTTTCAAATTGAAAAATGAAAAAATGTTTAGTAGTCGTATTCAGTATTATAACGGTAAGATATATACAGATTTGTATACATATGAAGGTGCAGATAGCAAATTTCTGTTGAGTGAAGTAAATATGAAAGACGGGAAGAGGACTTCTTTTTGGTTGGACGCTGTGCAATATAATAAAGGCTGGAATGAATTGTTCATTGCAAACCAACAACCTTTTATTTCTCAATATGAAGGTAAGCCTAGGTTTAGTCAGTTATTTATGGATACAATATTTGCCATAACTAAAGATGACATACAGCCATACATTGTTCTCCAAAGTAAAAATTTTGTTACTAAAGATTATCTTGATTCTCAGAAGGAAACAAAAAAAGCTTCAAAGATATTTTCTAATCTGAATAATACAACTAAAATATATAATATATGTAATTATTTGGAGTCAGATAGATATGTTTATTTTAATTATTACATAAGAGATAATCTTTACATTACCTTTTATGATAAATTGCAAAAGTCAGCGTATATGACCCAAAATGTAGTGAATGATTTACTTTATGTTGACGATGAAGGAGTGCAATTATTCCCTAATTTTATTTCTTTTGATGAAAAACGAGCATATTCTGTTGAAATGAATAATGATTTTTCACGAAATGTTTTTTTGAAGGATATTCAAGATAACAGAATTAATAGAAAAGTGAAGGGAATTGATTCTTTTCAGGGCATATCGGAAGATTCAAATCCTGTTATTATCTATTATGAATTTAAGAACTGATTTTTATATATGAGTTTCATAATGATATAAATGTTTGTTATGAGAAAGTATGGTATCCTATTAATCATCTGTATTTTTCAGATATTGCTCTCCTGTACCAAAGTTCCAGTTGGTCCTTCATTGAAAGATATATTATCCGCGAACTCTAAATTGCAGGTTGTCCTTGATAAATATAAGGATGATTCCCTAAAATATAAATCTGCCGTCTTTCTCATTGAAAATCTGCCTTTTCACTATAGCTATGAAGGTGAACCTTTGGATGACTACCTGAAGCTTTTTGAACTTCACGGCAAAGGCACCATGTATCCGGATAAAGTGTTGGATTCCATTAAACGTGCTTGTGGCCCTTTTCATATGGACAAATTAGAAGCGAAGAGCGATATCTATATTGATCCGGTCTATTTGATTGAGAATATCGAATGGGCTTTCAAAGTATGGCGTGAACAGCCTTGGGGGAAAAACGTCTCTTTTGACGATTTCTGTGAGTTTATCCTTCCTTACCGTGTGGGTGATGAAAGGCTGGAACCCTGGCGTGAAAGAATCTATAATAAATATAACCCATTGCTGGACAGTATTCGAGGACTTCCGGAAGCTGAAGATCCGAAGTATGTTTCTCAAATACTGATGGATACCTTACATAAAGCTCCGGTCTATTTTACCGAACTATTTTCATTCGGCCCTCATTACGGTCCCAAAGTAGTGGACTGGCGCTCGGGAAGTTGTGTAAATTTCACTGATTTGCAACTGTATGTCTTCAGGGCTTTGGGGCTGCCTTGCAGCGAGGAAATCATGTTGATGCGGGGAAATAAAAATGTTCCCCATTATTGGAATGCTGTCTTTGACAAAGATGGTAACTCTTATCGTTGCTCCATTCTGGACCCTACTTCTGAACTGAATAGCCCTGATAATTATTGGGACCCTAAAGGAAAGGTTTATCGTCGTACGTTCAGTGTTAACCGGGAAATGATCAGGGCTATGGGAAAGAAAGCGGAAGAAAGACATCCCTCTTTCCGTTATCCCTGTTTTCGTGATGTTACTGCTATATATGCGGGGAGCAAGAATCGCACATTAACGGTTGGTCCTGAAAATCTCTACAATCCTTTAAAGAAGGGTGAACCGGTCTATCTCTGTTCCGCCAGCTTTATGGACTGGGCTCCCATCGGGTGGTGTCTTTACGACAAGCGTCTGGGCGCTGTCTTTGAGAATGTGGAGGGGCAGGTTGTCTTCCGTTTGGGAACTTATGAAAACGGCAGTATATGCCCGCAAAGCGATCCTTTCTTGCTTGATAGGGAGAGCGGTGAAGTACGGTTTTTCCCTTCGGGCGGTAGGGAGGTCGAAGTTACGCTGCTCCATAAATATGAACTTTACTTTGAACCTTTTGTCCGGCGAATGGTAGATGGTGTGTTTGAAGGTAGCAATGACCCTCATTTCAACAGGAAAGATACACTGTTTATCATCAAGGAATTCCCCGAGCGGCTTTGGAATGTCGCACGGGTAAATAGTGCCCGATCTTACCGTTATGTTCGCTATTATGGCCCTAAAGACAGCTATTGTAATATTTCGGAGGTTGCTTTCTATACATCTTTTGCTGACAGTGTCCCTTTGAAAGGGAAGATTATCGGTACACCGGGGTGTAACGGATTGGACGGTTCACATGAGTACACAAATGTGTTTGACGGCGACCCTTATACTTCCTTTGACTATGTCCAGCCTACGGGTGGTTGGTCGGGGCTTGATTTGGGTACTCCTCGACGTATTGAGAAGATTGTGTTCACTCCCCGCAACCGTGATAATTTTATTCGTACGGACGATGAGTATGAACTTTTCTATTATAATGATGGGGAATGGGCATCGGCAGGTAGGGTCCGTCCTCATTCCGATTCTTTGCTTTATAAGGTTCCTGAAGGTGCATTGCTCTATTTGAAAGATCATACCCGTGGAAAGGATGAACGTATATTTGAATATAAAGATGGAAAACAACAGTTCTGGTAAGAAAAAGAAAGGGGCGTCTTGGGTTGTTGACAAGTTCCTCAACCTGTTCCTGATAGCTTGTGGAGTAGTGGTGATATGGATACTGCTTCAGGTGACTAGTATCGCTACTTTCAAGATTCCTTCCGACTCAATGGAACCTGCCCTGCTTGCCGGAGATAATATCTTGGTGAATAAATGGGTGATGGGTGGACGCATTTTTAATATTTGGGATGCTCTTGAAGGGAAAGAAGTCAAGATTTCCCGTTTGCCGGGATTGGGAAAGATACGGCGGAATGATGTGTTGGTTTTTAATTTTCCCTATCCTGCACAATGGGACAGTATAGGCCTGAACGTGATGTCTTACTATGTAAAACGATGTGTGGCTTTGCCGGGGGATACGTTTGAGATCAGGAAGGCTCACTACTGGGTGCGTAGTTGTGAAATGTCGTTGGGAAATGTGGAGTCACAGGATGCACTGATGCGTATAGTAGCAAATGGCAGAGAAAAAGATTATGGAATAGTGATGAGTGGGTATCCTTATAATGGATTGGTGGACTGGAATATCGTGAACTTCGGTCCCCTCTATCTTCCTGCAAAAGGAGATGAGATAGAGATGAACCCTAAACATGCTGTCCTATATCGGAATGTGATAGAATGGGAACAAAGAAAGAAACTTTTCCTGTATGGTGATACGGTTTTACTGAATGATAGCGCGATTCATGCTTACCGTTTTAAAGAGAACTATTATTTTGTTGCAGGCGATAAGGTGATGAATTCCCAGGATTCCCGTTATTGGGGCTTGCTTCCGGAACCTTTTATTGTGGGTAAGGCTGTCAGGATATGGAAGTCGGTGGATAGGGGAACGGATGAAATTCGGTGGGATAGGACGTTTAAAAGTATAAATAATAAAAATTAAAGAATGGAGGAGGATAATATGTAAAGTAGTATTTTTAATATAGAGTGAGTGGATATATCTGCCTATTCTACGAAAATATCTCTTCGAAAGTGGGATATAAGTATTTATTTAAATTTTAAAAAAGTATTTATGAGAAAAATTATTTATGTTTTAGTTGTCGTATCTATTGCTATTGTTAATACAGTCTTTACAATACGCAATAGTGATGAAATTGTAGATTTGGTATCTTTAAAATCTGAAGCTTTTGCAAATAATGATGAAATTTCGGGCGGTGCATTGGGACCTCTTCATAAATTTGGATGTGGTATACCTGAGAAGGTTATAGTAGCTTATGATTCTGATAATAATCCGATTTTTGCTGAGATTATTCGTGAAGGGGAATTGGGAGAGTGTGAGGGTAAAACAGGAAGTTGTTCTCCATATCCTTGCACTAGACGTTGGCCGTTCTAATTTTTAGGGACTATCTGATTGAACGATAGTCCCTAAAAACTTAATCATAAAACATTTATTGAAATGAAAAATATTATTTTGCTTTTTTTGTGTTTGCTTTTTGGGGGATGTTTTTCTTCATCTGATAAGTATGTACCTAATGAAGGTTTAAATGAGATTCTTATAGATCCGGAAGTGGTTGAGGAATATTTAGATTTATCCGAAATACTACAAGACTCAATAGAAATTATACCTTTAGAGACAACGGAACAATGCCTAATATCAGATATTAAACAAATAGAGCTTTATAAAGACAAAATATTCGTGTCTGATAAAGGAAATGCAAAAATATTCGTGTTTACTACAACAGGACACTTTCTTAATAGCCTTGGCAGACAAGGCATGGGACCTGGTGAATACTCTCGTTTGGGGAATTTTACTTTTAAAGGTGATTCCATATTAATTCAGGATCTATATCGTAATAAATATAGGTAATTATATACTTGTTTACCCTAACTAATTTTACTCATATAAACCCTGCCTAATTTTTTCATAGGTGAGGTTTTATTTTTCTACAAGGTTAATTACTTTCAAATATTAAAACGTTAGAAATATGAATAGAACAACAATCGCTATCGAACAGATAGAAGAAGATAACGGCAACCGTCATATAAGTATTAGCGGAAGAAGAAATGGACGTATCTATTTCACAGAAACATTTGATATAGATGCTTCCAATGATCCGCCTTTAGAAGTTCATCTTTTTAGAAAAACAGAAGTGGAAAACTATGACGCTTCCAAAAGTGCCTCAGTTGTTAGTTTATCAAAATTATTAAATACTATCAGATGTGGAGAAAAAACAAATGGACGACTGATAGATATTGAGGAAGTTAACATGAAATTTCCTATAACGGATTTGATAACTATCCGTAATTTTGAACGAGCAGCCAATGTGCAGTTTGATTATAGCAAATTCAATACATTGGCGCAGTTTCAAAATTATTTCAGCAACTTGTTGAATAAATAAAAAGTCGGAGGATTGGAGCTAATTACAAATATATTCTTTTGAATATGACTACCCATTCTAAACCTTGAGCAGTTCGTTCTGGGTATTCAGTAACTTTTACTTCAATGTATTTTCTCATAATAACACCTCCTTTCCTTATAGATTTTTGGAGGAAAAATCGGGATTGTATGAGAGATACCTCCGACTTTTACAAAAATACGAAAATTCTCATTATCTTTGCAACGTTATTGAAAGGAGAATAAAACCCTGACAAAATTGCAGTTTTATCAGGGTTACTATTGTGAAATTATCCCTCAGGTGGATATGGATCTTTGCCATAGCTATGCTTATCACGAATGCGACCATCTAAACCGTGAATAGCAACTTCTTGGCCATTATTAATAGCAATTTCACGAGCACGTTCAAATGCTTCCCGCTGCGTACTGAAATTACCAGAACTACGTTGGGCATTTTCTTGCTTTACCTGCCATTGCTCACCATTATGAACCACGTGTATATTCTTTCCCATATTTACCTCCTTTCTGTCTTTTAGTAGCAACATGTTTCAGGTTGCCGTTATACAATAAAATAGCCCCATTCCTACACCCGATAGGTTGGGGCTTACTTATTGTTAAACAATCTATATGCCAATAGGTTACTTGTCTTAAAAGTGGCATAATTCTGACAAATTTTATAAGTAAAATGACAAAATGGCAAATTATATGAACAGAACAATAATTTTAATTGAAGTATAAGACCACGGTGGTAAAGAAGCCGCTATCATTGCAAAAAGGAGAACGTAATATCAGACTATGTTTGAGGAACAGTTTGAGTATAAGGATGAAGAAAAGCACCCTTTGAGTTTTCATCTTCTGAAAAGACGATTTATGGATAAATGTATCGTAGAAGGAAAGAGCTTGGGCGTTATGAGTGTTCGTAAGCTATTCAAAGATATTACAGAAAGAAGTAAATTTGTTGATGTACCCAGCTATAGAACAATTGATAAATAAATGAATCTTATGAAAGCAATAATTGAAAAGAAAAAAGAACTGCAAGGAAACAAGGAACGCAAAGAAACAACGAAAATCACGTGGTATTTCCTTCGCATTCCTATTTTCCGTTCAGAAGTAGCGTTTATCCGTTGACTTTCTGAAAAGCGTCTCTGCTGCCTATAACTGTTTGAAATTCACCTTTTGATGGATTCCAAAAGGTTGCCTCTAAACGGTCATTAATAAGTAGAGAAGTAACTGTCATCTTGATGTCTGTTTCTGATTTTAGAGTAACAACATCACCTTCTTTAATTTCTCCCATATTTTCTCGTATTTCTAAATTCAAATGCAAAGATACGGAATTTATGGGAGATGTTTTTGAAAATCATCGTATCTTTGCAATGTCTTGCGGGACAAAGTTTTGAAATATTAGAGGAAAGTGCCTTATACTCGTTGAAATCGCCAAATTAAGACAATAGTATATACGAGGCATAGAGAACAGCTCATATATAGTGGGCTGCTCGTCTATGCGTATATACGGGTGTTTGGCGATACCTTACGAGTATGCATGGACGGCAGCCCACTTTCTTTTATAAACATTGTATTCTCCAACTGGCTACCTATGGAGAAAATCGTAAAAATATCGCCATTATGAAGAAAGTATTTTGTACCTTGTTTTTTCTCCTTGCATTGATAGGAGTGAACGCCCAGACTATTGATGAAACAATTCCGAGGTTTGGAGAAACTATTCTTTCCATGAATAGAACTACAGCTAAAAGTGAAATTACAAAACGTGGCTTTAAGGCATTATCTGCCACTGAACTCCGTTCTTTAGGCTATGATGAGGAAAGTATTCGATTTTTGATTGTAGGCATGGGGAATAGGCAAATAACGTGTAAGATAAAGATAGATAATGCTTCTCATGTTTCTTCCGTAACAATTGGAGGTATTAAATACCTAAATGCTAAGTATATGATCTCAGAATATGAAAAGGAGGGATATACACTGGATGAAAGAAATAGCACCCGTAATGAATTGATTTTTGTAAAGCAAACCAGTAAATTCAATTATTTCGCTTTCGTTGAATTCATGGTTAATCCAAATGTCTGTGTAGCTAATACTGAGATGCGGAGAATTGTTAAATAAAAACAAAAAGTAACTCTCCGAGTTCCGAGATGAGCTAATGTTTACTTAGAAAACTAAGAAATGGGAACGTCCTCACGGATAGCTCCCATTTTTATATATCTTCCATTATTCGTATCTTTGTATTAGCAAGCTGCTAACTTGCTAATAAGTTTCATTTTTAAACACTAAGATTATGAATACAAAGTCCTTGAATGGAAGAAAGTATGATGAAAAGCCAGTAGGTTTATTTAGATGCGGAAATTACATTGTAGCAAAAATCAAACGCATCTACAAACCTTAATAGCTTCAACTTTCGCTTTCCTTATAACTGGGAATGATAGGATGGGCGGGATTTATTTCTTGCCCTTCTTTTTTGCTTTAGCGTTCGGATTGTAGCTAACTATCATATTTATTGCTTCCTCAAAAGAAGCAGGCTTTTTAGACTGTTTTTTCGGAGTAATTTTTATATTCAATATCCGTTCCATATCTTCTGGTGTTAATTCCTTCTTCTTACTCATTTTATTAAAGTTTTGTAGGTGATACGATATTCTAAGTTACAAAGTAACAAATTAAATCGGTCGATCTCACTCATGCTGCGGGTATTATATCGAAAAACATACTCATTCATATATCTATGAAGATGCTTACGACTCGTTTTATGATAGATGCCGATAATGCTTCTTTTTACGATACTCCAAAATCCTTCAATATTGTTAGTATAAGCATCCCCATCGACATATTGCCCTTTACCGTGGTCAACGATACTACGAGAATAAACCTTGCCTACAGTATCATATCCACACCATTCATCAGTAAACAGTGTTGCGGAACGTTTTACTGTTCGGAGAATAGGAGCGGTAAGACTTTTCTTAGAGGTGTTTTTCACTACTCTACAGACTACGTTTCCACCTCTTTCCAGCATTCCTAAGACTGGAGTTTTATCTTTGAAGCTACGTCCTTGGCACTTCTTTACTTTCTTGTTCTTATGCCGGTTTTTGTTCTTGCCGCCAACGAAAGTTTCGTCCAGTTCTACTTCTCCGTCTAATTTATGCTGGTTTTCTGAATAGAAACATTCTCGAATGCGATGTAACATATACCAAGCGGTTTTTTGAGTAACAGAAATATCCTTTGATAATTGAATAGAGGATATTCCTTTCTTATGAGAAGTTTCAAACCATATCGCCATGAACCATTTTTGTAATGGTACTTTGCTACCGCAAAGTATAGTATTAGTTCTAACATTGAAATTCTTGCCCGTATTTTTACAACGATAATTTCCATTACCACGGTTATATACTTTAGAAGTTGGATCATAAGGAGAAACTACGCCATCTTTCCATTTCCATGATTCAAAGTATTTTATACAGCTTTCTTCTGTAGGAAATGCTCGCAAAAGGTCGAACAGAGAATTGAAATTGAAAGTCATCATAAGCCAAACTTTTAGTAGGTTTGGTATGAGTAACTTTGGTAGCAAAAAGTGCTTTGCGAAAAACGACCTGTCTAAATGTTAATAAAGACGCTAATATTCTGATTAACAATGAATAAAATTTAGAATGATTCTACATAGTAATACAGATTTTACTAATTATAGCAAAGAAGTGAAGGCAATATTTGATATTGTTTGTTATTAGTGTAGTATAAAACGATTAAGAAGATGAAAGACTATACTAATAACATCTATGAGACAATACATAGAAGTAAAGATAAAGAGTTACATACTCCGTACTTCCCACGGTGTAGAATATGTAACTCTGTTTAAACGCATTCCTATCTAAAACAGAATAGTCTTTACTTCTTCTTAGTCGTTTTTTACTTATAGCTGTTTCACTCATATTTCGTGCTTTTCGCAAAGTTTAGATAGTCAGAGAAAGTTAGGGTAAACAAGTATATAATTACCTAAATATATTGCGTATGATTTATACAGCAATTCGCATAGAGAGATTTCTTATGATGTTTATCATAAAGACATTATATCATTCGATAATATTGCCTATTTAATTTCTAATTATGAGGGATCGGATTATGGGGATTTTAATCTTTTTAAATTTGACTTAGCTACCTCTAGTGTCATATCTTCTGAAATTCCATTTAACAGAAAACAGATTGATAAATCTGGATATGGATTAAGGAAATACGCTAGCAAATACAATAATGAAGCTACACTAATTTACCCTCTAAATGATACGATTTATATCTTGAAAGAGGACACAGTGTGCCCCTTTTATGTTATAAATTACACCTCTAGAAGTCTTCCTGAAGATGTAAATGTTGATAAAGACATGCTTTTTAGATTCGTTCGCAAAAATAGATATTTGAAAGGGTTTGAATATTTACAAAATTCAAAGGATTATTTATTAGGCTACTATTCGGATGATTCTTTCAAATATTTTATATATGACAAACTCAGTACTAATATTCGTGTTGGGAAATGGCTTAGTATAGGTTTGTTTGGGAATATGATATTTCACTATTTTTATACAACAACAAATGGTGAACTTTATATCTTACAAGATGCGGATACTTTCTCTTTTAATTGGAAATCTTTGAGAACTTATTGTACGAATAGCTATTATCGTGAGAAAATAGATTCAATTGTTGGAGAAATAGGTGATGATTCTAATCCAATATTATTTAAGTGTAAATTTAGAGGAATGGCAAAATGAAAAGGAAAGAACTAAATTTGGCTATTATACTTGTTCTCTTTTTATTATTGAGCAATATCTATAGCTATATCCAATATAAGGAGATAAGTGAAGTTCAATCGTTCTTATATGAATTGAAAAAAGATTCGGATATTAAGATTGGACAATTAGAAGCATTGAAAGAATGTAGAGCTAATGAAATACTATTGAATGGAAATGAAATATCGCGTGATTGGGAGATTACAAATTTACAGGGGGGTAGAGAGACACTTTCAGATATAATGTCTGATAATACATTGGTTTTGCGATATTCAGAAATGCATTGTGATGTTTGTATAGATAGCATAGTCAGTAAATTGAATATTTATCAAGACTCTATTGGTTTACAGAATATTGTACTATTTACTAGTACTAAGAATATGAATTATGTAAAAAAGTTTAAGAGGGTCAATAACATTCATTTTGATATTTATGGCATTAGCAATGCATTGGATTCTGTATTAGTAGATATAGGTATGCCGTATCTGTTTGTTTATTCTTTTGTAGATGAGAGAATAAATAATGTTTTTGTTCCACAGAAGGAAAATGTAAAATTTACATATGAATACTTACATTCCATTCTTTTGAAATATTATACTAAGTGATATTTGTTTAATTATTGGTATTCATAATAATGCAGTACGTAAAACACGGTTTGTTATTTACTACTCTATGCTTACTATTAAGCATGGCGCATGTGGTTACGCCTGAACTTTCAAGTGGGGAAACTATTATTCAATGGGTGTGGTTTGGAAAGGTTTTACCCTTCACGGCTGGTTCTATTATTGCAGTTTGTTTGATGCAGCTATATGAAGGGGTACCTTTGAGAAAGGCATTGGGTTTTCCTTATTTTTTTATCTACTTTTCTTGGAGTTTAATGTTTTTTGGTATGGTAGAAACTGTATGGGGAATGAGGCAACTGTATGGTTTTACGGCTTCGGGACATTCTCATTATGCGTTGACTGGCTCTTTTTTCAATCCTGGTCCTTATGCCGGATATTTGGCAATGATATTACCGATATGCTTATATCATTATTTGAGGGTGCCGGAAAAGTGGAGATATTTATGTAAGTCACTAAAGATAGAAAAAATTACAGCTGCTGTGGCGGGTATGCTTATTCTTTGTGTATTGCCTTCCACCATGAGCCGCTCCGCCTGGATAGCTGCGGCAATAAGCTGTATCTGGGTGGCATATATGTATCGTGACAAACGGAAGTGGAATATATTGTGGCGTCGCTATAAAAAGCGTTATATATTGTGGGGAGCCGGGATATTTTTAATTCTGTCGTTGGCTGCTGCGGGAATGTTCTTTTTAAAACCCGATTCAGCATTGGGGCGTCTGTTTATGTGGAAGATGACTTGCCGGGCCATCGCTGCTCATCCGTGGGGATGTCATACCGGATTCGCTTGTGCTTATGGTGGGGCTCAGAGTTTATATTTTGCCTCAGGGAACCATGCTGCTTGGGAAGAACGTGTGGCAGGAAGTCCTGAATATGCATTTAATGAGTATCTGGAGTTTGCCCTGACGTATGGTATTGTTATGTGTATACTGGCGCTGTTTGTAATCTTTGGTTGTCTTTGGATAGGAGTGAGACTCCGTCGCTATGGTGTCTGTGGTGCCCTTATCTCCTTGCTTGTATTTTCTTTTTCTTCCTATCCGCTGCATCTTCCGGCTTTCATTGTCGCTGGTATATGTTTGCTTCTTGCCTGTGGGATAGGTGATGTAATTGGTAAGTATCTTATTCTGTGTGTTTGTCTGGTGGTGTGGCTCGGAGGCTATACGGAAAAATGGACGCAAGAAAAAGACGCTTGCCGGGACTGGATGAATGCGAGAATACTCTATCGCTCGGGGGCTTACGAAGCTGCCAACAGAGCTTATGAAAAGCTTTATCCGTCTTTGAGGAATAAAGGCACATTCCTGTTTGAATATGGACATAGCTTGCACAAATCCGGTCGTTATGACGAATCTTTTGAGTGTTTGGATCGGGCACGGTTGTATAGTAATGATCCGATGATATTGAATATTATGGGTAAAAATTGCCAGGCGTTGCATGAATATAAATGTGCCGAGGCTTTTTTTCTTATTTCTGTCAGTCGCCTGCCGGGCAGAATCTATTCTTACTATCTACTGGCTAAACTCTATTCTGAACCGAATTATCGGGATAAAGACAAATTTGAGGATATGAAATGGAATGTGCTGAACCGGACGCCCAAAGTTCATTCCACGGCCATTGAGGAGATGCGTCAAGAAGTGGAGGAGATAGCAAAAAATTGGAATACGGATTATGTGGAACATTAAAAGAATGAGAAATAGAATATGGAAACTTATCATGATAACTGGAATGCTTGTTTGTTATTCCGCAATAAGCAACTGACTAAACAACTGAAAGAGTACCAGAATGCTTCGGTACTGGCTGAATGTTCTTCTTCCTTACTTGTGTCTCTGGGACAGTTGCTTCGCCTTCATCAGAACCCCTCCTATGGTATAATCCGGGAGGAAACTGAATGGACGAATCTGTTCACTGTCATTGATATGTTTTATGGCGGTTGCCTGTCAGAGCAGTTATCTTCATACGGGTTGAGTATGCAAGAGTTAAAGGTATGCTATCTGATTCGTGCACGGTTAGGAAATAAGGCTATTGCAGTTCTTTTTAATATTACTCCCTGTTCAGTGTTGAAGGCAAAGCAACGTATAAAAGGGAAATTGACTTTATCGGCTGCGGATTGTTTGGATAAGTATATTCAAATTGGGTAGTCGGAATGCTTTATTACAGATTTTCATCTGTAATTTCCGAAAAAGGAATAAATTTGCCCCGGATTAATCTTTCTTATCTTATGCTATGATGAATACAAAAGTAAAATTATTACTGACCATAATATGGTGTCATCTGCTTCCTGTACTGTCTGCACAAGAGATGATCAACGTACGACATTATTCAATAGAAGATGGCTTGTCACAAAATATTGTGCAGGATATGCTTCAGGATAATGATGGGTACATTTGGTTGGCTACATGGAATGGACTGGAAAAGTTTGACGGATATACTTTTAAGAATTATAAATCGTATCCTACAGATGATACTAAACTAAAATACAATAGACTAGTAAGCATTGTCAAAGGAGCCGATGATGCTTTGTGGTGTCATACATACGATGATAAGGTCTATCTATTTGATGTGCGCCAGGAAAAATTCAATGATATTTTTGTCTATCATCCACAGATAGAGGAATGCAAGTTGGTAGAGAAAATGATTCCATTGACAAATGGGATCATATGGATAATAGCTTCTGACGGTAATTTGTGGCGTATTGATGAAGCCCTGTATAAAAAAGATAAAGGGGTTATGTTCCTTCCTTCCGGTTCTGTTCCGCAACATGGTAACCGTGTTTATTCAGTTGTACGTGATGCTCATGATAATGAATGGGTATTGACTGATAAGGGATGCTTTGTCTATGGAAAACGGGAATTATCGGACAGCCGGAATTTTAATAATGCAATATGTATCGATCATATCCTTTATATGTCTTCTCCGGATGGAGAACTGGTGACGTATACACCGGAAGAAGGAATAAAAGAGGTATCTATAAAAGAAACTGATTACGGTATCATAGACTTGTTGGAACTACCCAATGCGAAAATGGGTATTATGACTAATCGGGGTATAATCATCTACGATACTCAAAACAACCATGCAGAAAGCATTTTGGTGAATGAGAATCATCCTGATATACAACCATCTTATCATTTACTTTCAAACAATGGCATACTGTGGATGATTAACGGAAAGGAAAATGTTATCCGGTGTGATTTAAAGCAGAAAAGCATTAGCTTTATAAATTATCCTTTGAGCCAAAAGGAAAAAGCGAATATTTTTATCCATGAGGATAATTACGGACGTATATGGATATTGGCTCCAAATGGCGAATTTTCATTTTATAATCCTATAACAAATGTTTTTGAGCAAGGCTATACGTACATAAATGGAGAACATACATATTATCATGCAACCGGGAGGAAATTTCTGATAGATAATCAGCAAAATATATGGTTAAGCTGTGATTCCGGTGTCGATCAGCTGACCTTCTTAAATGAAAGTTACAGCTACTTCTCTACAGGGCACAATGATAAGATACGCGGGCTGTTTGTTGATTCCAAACAGAGAATATGGGTGGCTGATAAAAGTGAAAGAATAGAAATCTACAATGATAATCATGATTATTGCGGTAATCTTAGCCGGGACGGGCATTTGGTAAAAGACAAGCAACTTGTTTTTGGTGCGGATATCTATTGCTTTTTTGAGGATGAGCAGCACAGGATATGGATGGGGAGCAGGACAGGAGGAATCTATGTAGCAGTTCCGGAAGCGGGAAAGTTCCGGATTTATCATTTCAAGCATAATGAGAAAGATAAAAATTCATTGAGTTCTGATGCTATTTTCTCTATTTGTCAGGATACAAAAGGAAATATTTGGGTTGGAACGTATGGGGGAGGACTGAATGTAGTGGAGGGGAGCTTTCCCAATCTGAAATTTACGCATTACCAAAATGGGCTGGAACTCTATCCCAAGAACAAATATCTAAGGGTGCGAAGTCTGCTTTGTACTTCAGCAGGAATTATGCTGGCAGGAACCACTGATGGGCTGCTGACTTTTTCAACAAATGCGGATCAATGGGAAAAAATACAGTTTAATCTGAATCAATGCGAAACAAAACGTGCCAATAGTCTTAGTAATAATGATGTAGTATATGTATTTGAAAGTCGCAAAGGAGATATTTATGTGGTTACTCATAGCAGTGGACTAAATCTGGTTAGTTCTAAAGATCTTCTATGTGATCATATAGAATTTATTCATTTGAATAAATTAAACGGCTTGCCTTCCGATCTGGCTTATGCAATTTTAGAAGGAAAGGATAATGAGTTGTGGATTAATTTTGAGAATCATATCTGTAAATATAATCCGGTTGAGAATACTATAGATACTTATGATCGCTTTTATTTCCATTCTCACCTGGCCGTGTCCGAAATACCATTCATCAGGGATAAAAACAATGGTATGTATGTAGCCTTGAATAGGGAAGTTTTATACTTGAATTTGGATAAACTTAAAAAAAGCCAGTTTGCTCCACATATTGTTTTCACAGATGTGAGGACCCGAAAGAATTATAAACAGGAAAGATCTTCTCCTGTTACCAATCGGGAATTAACGCTGGAAAAGGATGAGCGTAATGTCTCAATTACTTTTGCTGCTTTGGATTTTACAGGTTCGGGGCATTTGCAATATGCTTATCGGCTGAAAAATATAGATGAAGAATGGAACTATATAGGAAATAGCCGTACGGCAAGTTTGGTGAATCTGCCGGCGGGAGACTTTATTTTAGAAGTGAAATCAACGAATGGAGATGGGCTTTGGGTGGAAAATACGGCACAGCTGGCTATTCATGTGAAACCTATCTTCTGGGAGACAGGCTGGGCATGGCTGTTATATATAGTGTTAATAGTAGTGGTAATTCTGGCTATCTCGGCTACTTTTGCTTACATATTTAATTTGAGACGGAAAGTGGACTTTGAACAGCAACTTACCAACTTGAAACTTCGTTTCTTTACTGACATATCTCATGAATTACGCACTCCTCTAACTTTAATTGCAAGCCCTATAGAAGAGATTATTAATCGGGAGGAATTAAGTGAGGAGGGACAGGAAAACATACAGCTTGCAAAGAAGAACACTGATCGTATGTTGCGTCTTATTAATCAATTGCTTGATTTCAGGAAGATACAGAACAACAAAATGAAGTTGTATATTGAGCAGGCGGACGTCGTAACACTGTCTAAAAAAATCTATGATAACTTTACGGGCTTGGCTCATCAGCGGAATATCGGTTTCCATTTTGTTTGTTCTTATGATAATTATACTCTTTACACAGATATAGATAAACTGGAAAAAATATTGTTTAATCTACTGTCAAATGCCTTTAAATATACTCCGGATGGGAAGAATATTGATTTAATTCTTGAATTTAAAGAAAAGAACCTGCTCATTAAGGTTAAAGATGAGGGAAATGGAATTGAATTGCATAAAATAGATATGTTATTTAAACGTTTCGAGACCTTGGGACAGACAGACGCTAACTTATCAAGCGGTATCGGGCTTTCTTTGGTAAAAGAATGGGTTGATATGCTGCATGGGACGATTACGGTAGATAGTAAACTGGGGTATGGAAGTACTTTCTCTATTTCCCTGCCGGGAGAACATGAGATTTTTGAGTCCGATAAAAATGTCGAGTTCATTTTAAGTGATTCCGAATCTTCAATGCCGATGGATTCCGGCATAACGCAAAATAATGAAGAAGCAGAAGGGATATCGGTTTTAGTAGTGGAAGATAATGAGGAACTGAGACATTTTATGGTGAATATACTTCGGAAAGATTATCATGTGATTGAAGCAGAAAATGGGAAAACAGGGCTGGAGAAAATCAAGTCGAAAATTCCGGATTTGGTTATCAGTGATATTATGATGCCTTGTCTGGATGGTATAGAATTACTGGAAGAAGTAAAGAAGGACTATAATGTAAGCCATATTCCTTTTGTTTTGTTATCAGCGAAAGCTACGTTGGATGACCGTATAAAGGGGCTGGAATATGGGGCGGATGATTATATAATAAAGCCATTCAGTTCCGGGTATTTACGTGCGCGCATCTCCTCATTATTAAAGCAACGCAGCATATTGCGTGAACATTTTATGAAAGAAGTATTACCTGTTGCCGGTAAAGAGCCTGTTGCTATTCAAGGTGATGCTTTGGAGAACTTATCTCCGTCGGTACCGCAAATAACTTCTTATGATGAAGAATTCATTCATAAAATCATTCAGGCTGTGGAAGAAAGGCTGCAAGATTCTGATTTCAAAATTGAAGACTTGGCTGATAGTATGAATATTGGACGTTCTGTTTTCTATAAGAAGGTAAAATCTATTTTGGGGGTATCTCCCATTGAGCTTGTAAAAGATATGAGAATAAAGAGAGCTATACAATTATTGGAAACAGGAAATTACAATATATCCCAAATAGCATACATGAGTGGTTTCTCTTCTTCTCAATATTTTAGTCGGGTATTCAAAGAGTTGAAAAATTGTACTCCGAGTGAATATAAGATAAAGAACTAAAATAAATAGTGCACAGAATCACATAAATAATGCACAGGCGTCTGTTCCACCTGCGCTACCTTTGCCCACAAAGCAATACGAGCTTAGTGGGCATTTTTTTTATAACAATATTTTAAATGAAAGTACTATGAGAATATTTTTTCTTTGCTGTGTAGCTGTTTTTTCTTTTTTAAGCTGTAAAACAGAAATCAATGATGTTGGTAATGTTCCGGAACGGGGATTTCATAGCAATCGTCCGGCTAATATTTGGGAAGAATCGTTGGTTACCGGAAACGGTGTGATGGGAGCTATGGTAATGGGAGACCCATACAGGGAATCTATTGTTCTTAACCATGCTTTGCTTTATTTGCCTATTCATTCTCCGAGAAAGCCTGTCAGCCAGGGAAAGAACCTGGAGAAGATTCAGCAAATGATGCTGGATGGTAAATATACGGAGGCTTCTAAGTTTATTGTAGACTTAGCTAATTCCGAGGGATACCAAGGTAAACACGCAACAGACCTTTTCGTTCCGGCATTTCAATTCAACATTTCAAGTGATACTTCTTCTGTGAAGGAGTATAATAGGACTGTGGATTTTACTACGGGCGAAGTAGAGGTTAAATGGGAGGATAATAATGGAATCTATTCGCGTAAACTATTTATTTCCAGAGCGGACAATGTGGTTGCCCTACGGTTATCTTCAAAAAAAGGCTCTATCCATACAACATTGAATCTTTCACAGATAATGAGGCATGATGCAGGACGTAAGAAGAAATTTACATTAAGTGAGAAGAACTGCATTGATAAAGTTGAATCCGGTGTAATGGAAAACGGACTTTATTTTAAAGCATGGTACGAAAGGCCTTGGGAATTTGAATCCAGAAAAAGCTTTAAGGGATACGAAGGGGTAGTGAAAGTCGTGAACATGGACGGTGATATAGAGATGAACTCGGATCAAATAGTCATAAATGGTGCTACGGATGTGCTGATATTAGCTCGTGTTGAACCTTCTGACAATATGGAAATATCGAAAGTACCTGATATGATGAAAGACCTCAGTTTATATCCTACTAATTATGCGGAATTACTGGATGCGCATAAAAAAATCCATAAAGAATTATTTGAGCGTGTATCGATTGATTTGGGTGTCTCTAAAGAAGACCGTATGAAATCTTCCGAAGAACTATTGGAAGCAGGTGGTTCCAATCCGGCTTTAATAGAGAAGATTTTCGATGCTGCACGTTATAATGTTATTTGTGCCACAGGCATTAACCCTCCTAATCTTCAAGGTATCTGGGGAGCTACTATGACTCCTCCCTGGTCCGGTGACTATACGACTAATGGAAATCTGCCGGTTGTCATTTCCCATTATTTGCAGGCTAATACTCCGGAGCTGATGTTGCCACTGTTTGATAGGCTGGAAGCATATATGGAAGATTTTAAGGTGAATGCACGTGAGCTTTATAACTGCCGTGGTATTCATGTTCCGTCACGTTTTAGTTCACATGGCTTAAATAATCATTTTGATGCTACCTGGCCGATGACTTTCTGGGTGACCGGAGCGGCATGGTACTCACTCTTCTATTATGACTATTATATGTATACCCTGGACAAAGAGTTTTTGCAGAAACGGGCACTTCCATTCATGGAACAGGCCGCCTTGTTTTATGAAGACTTTCTGAAAGAAGGGGCTGATGGGAAGTATGTTTTTAATCCTTCATATTCTCCTGAAAATCATCCGGCAAATCATCCCAGTCAGGCTTGTATAAATGCCACGATGGATGTGATGGCAGCTAATGCTTTGTTGCGCTCAGTTATAGAAGCCAGTCAGGTTTTGGGTGTCAATCAGGATAAAATTCCGGTATGGGAGTCTATGCAGGCCAAAATGCCTTCTTATATGCTGAATGAGAATGGAGAAATCAGAGAATGGATGTGGAAGGACTTGCAGGACAATCATAAACATCGCCACGCTTCTCACTTATTCGGACTGTATGATTTTCATGATCCCCTTATTATGAAAGATAAGGATTTGCTAGAAGGATGTAAGCGGGCCGTTAATCGTAGGATGGAAATACGCCGGCAAGACAATGGCGGAATCATGGCGTTCGGTATGATTCAACTGGCTTTCTCTGCGTGTGCTTTAGGTGAATCCGAGACGGCTTATGATATGCTGACCTGGTTGGGAAACAGTTATTGGAATAATAATATGGTTTCAACCCACGATCCTAAAAAGACATTCAATCTGGACATCTGCGGAGGATACCCGTCTTTAGTGATGAAAATGTTGGTTTACTCGGAACCGGGTCTGATATCCCTTTTACCATGTAAGCCTCAGCAATGGCGCAGTGGGCATATAAACGGAGTAGCCTTGAGAGGTGGAATTATAGTGCAAGAGCTGTCATGGAATGAAAAGGAAGTGAAAGTCACTTTATTATCTAAAATAGATCAGAACGTAAAAATTCAATTGCGGGAAGCGGAAATGCAGGAAATAGTGTTAAAAGCAGATACTCCTGCTACCTTCAGCTTTTCATATGAATAGAAAAACAAATACCTTATTTACTAATTTTAAAAGCACTTTTTTATGAATCAGAATGTATTTATTCGAAGGGCATGTATGTCTTTGATGTTTAGCATGCTTTGCTTGTTGTCTCTGGCTCAGACACATCAAGTTTCCGGTATTGTGAAAGATGTTACCGGAGAGCCGGTGATTGGAGTCAATGTATCTGTGCAAGGAACCGGTAACGGTTCTATTACGGATTTGGATGGTAAATTTGCAATTCCGAATGTGAAGGAGAAAGATGTTTTAATTGTCTCTTACATCGGTTATCTGACTCAGTCTATACCGGTTGGAAAACAGACTTCATTTACTATTACCTTGAAAGAAGATGCACAGGCTTTGGATGAAGTTGTTGTTGTAGGCTATGGTGTACAGAAAAAGAGGGACTTGTCGGGTGCTGTGTCTTCCGTAAAGTCACGGGATATCACAGCTATACCGACAACCAATGCTTTGGAAGCTTTACAGGGAAAGGTTGCAGGATTGGACCTGACTTCTTCTTCAGGTAAGGCAGGAGCTGAGCTGAGTTTCACTATTCGTGGAGAGAGATCATTAAAAGCCAGTAATAAACCTCTGATCTTGGTGGATGGAGTAGATTATGGTACGACCCTGGATATTAATCCTTCGGATATCGAATCTATTGAAGTCTTAAAAGATGCATCTTCAACCGCCATTTACGGAACACGTGGTGCAAATGGTATTATCATCGTGACTACTAAGAAAGGAAAAACAGGAAAATCAAAAGTTTCTCTGAATGCTTTTGCTTCTGTTAATATGATTTCTTCTTATCCATCTATCATGAATGGAGCTGAATATGCACAGTTAAAACGTGAAGCATACCGTGACCAGACAACTAATGAATATTTGCCGGATGATCAGGTCTTTACAGTGGCGCAGGAATTGGAATATGTTAGAGAAGGAGTGTCTACTGATTATCGTGACTTAATGATGAGCAATGGTTTCAATCAGAATTATGAACTATCCATATCGGGAGGTACAGACAAGACACAACATAATATCTCCTTGGGATATAGAGGTGAGAATGGGCTTTTCAAAAATGATAATTATAAACGATTGAATGCCAGGGTAGCATTGGATCATGAATTACTGAAAACCCTGAAGATAGGTACAAGCATTACGTATACTTATAAGGATCAAAACACACGTCGTGATCCGTTGAATATGTGTAATAAGATTGTTCCATTATCAAAACCTTATGATGAAAATGGAGAAGTGGTAAGATTCCCGGCACCGGGATACAATTCTCAGACCAATCCATTGGTGGATGATGTGGAGGGGGCAATAAAGGATAACACGAAAGGCACCCGTTTCTTTGGCAGTTTGTATGCGAACTGGAATATCACAAAAGATCTTCTTTTCAGAACAACATTAGGGGTTGATGCTCAGAATTCAAGAAGAGGGTATTATTGCTCGGCAAACTCTTTGGACGGAGAAGGCAAAGACAGTAAATCATTGAAAGAACATACTATTCAATCGGGTATTACCTGGGAAAACATCCTGACCTATTCGAAGATATTGGGAGAGCATGATTTTCAGATAATGGGTGGTACCAGTACGATTTATAAGAGTAAAGAATATACATTGGCTTCAGGTAAAGGGCAGACTTATGGAGGCAATATCTATCATAATCTGGCATCAAACACCAAAGAAGTTATGATTGACAGTTATTTACAAGAAGAGAATTTGGCTTCTTTCTTCGGACGTGTAAATTATAAGTTTATGGACCGTTATATTCTTACAGCTTCTTTACGTGCAGACGGCTCTTCACTACTTGCCAGTGGACATAAGTGGGGATATTTTCCATCTGTAGCATTAGCGTGGAGAATGAATGAAGAAGCTTTTCTGAAGAACATTGATAATTTATCTAACTTGAAACTTCGTTTAAGCTGGGGAGAATCCGGTCAATCGGCCATTGATCCTTATCAAACGATAGGTCTTTTGGGCTCTTCTACTTATTCATTCAATAATGAGCTGGCCAGTGGTCTGTATCCTAAGACTATGTCGAATAAGAATCTGACGTGGGAAACAACTTCTGTATTCGATTTGGGAGTGGATTTCGGACTCTTCAATAATCGTCTGTCAGGTTCTCTGGACATTTATAAATCATATACGAGGAATGTTCTTATGAATCGCAAGATCCCATCAACTAATGGTTACTCTGATGTGATGGAAAATATTGGTAAGACGGAAAACTTTGGTATTGATATAACGCTAAACTCAGTAAATATACAAAAGAAGAATTTTACCTGGACCACAGATTTTACGCTTTCTCATAACAAAGAGAAAATAAAAGAACTGGCATCGGGAGCACTGAGAGATGAGGCTAACTCGTGGTTTGTGGGTGAAGCGTTTCAGGTGTTTTACGATTATAAGAAAATTGGTATCTGGCAATTAGATGAAGCGGAAGAAGCTGCTAAGAACGGGCAGATTCCTGGTGACATAAAGATACAGGATACGAATGATGACGGGGAAATTACTCCCGAAGACCGTGTTATTTACAGTAAACGTCCGAAAGTGACTTTTGGTATCAATAATGCTTTTACCATTCATGATTTTGAATTTTCGTTTTTCATTTACAGCCGTTTAGGTCAGTGGATCGATTATGAATTTAATAGAGGATATAAACCAGACGGATTGGAAAACAGTTCGAATGTAGACTACTGGACTCCTGAAAATCCCACAAACGATTTTCCACGTCCTAACCGTTTTTACGGATTCGGAAAAACCAGATATTCTTCAACCTTGAAATATGAAAAAGGCTCGTTTGTGAAAATCAGAGATATAACTTTAGCTTATAATCTTCCAGCAAAAGCACTGAAGAATATAGGACTGGACCGCGTACGCATTTATGCAACAGCTAAAAACTTCTTCACTTTCAGTAGTATTGAGAATTATGATCCGGAACGTGGAGGAGGTATTTCATTCCCTATGACCAAGCAACTTGTGTTTGGTGTCAATTTGGATTTTTGATAAACGATTCAGTATTTAAAGGAATAACATTATGAAAAAAAGTATATTATTAGTAGCATCGTTGATGCTGTTTCTGGGAAGTGGTTGTGATAGTTTCTTAGATGAAACCAATTATAGTGATGTAACTTCCGAAGGGGGATATTATGATACGGAAGAAGGGTTGAATGCCATCGTGAATGCATGTTATACCCCATTGCGCTTTTGGGCAGGTAAAGAAGATGCCATTGGATTGAGTGAAACAGGAACGGATATTATAGCAGCAGCTTCCGGATGTGTGGATAATAATATGGCGGCATATACGCAGTCGCTTGATGGTACCAATTCTGCATGTACCTTTTATTTTGACCGATTCTACGCAGCTATAAACTGGTGCAACACCGCAATCTATCATGCGGAAACTGTACCTAACCCATCGAAAGATGAAACATTGGCTACAACATTGAATAAGCGTGAGGCGGAAGCCAGAGTACTGCGTGCATTTTATTATTGGATATTGACTGAAACATTTGGAGATACCTATTACATAGATGTGCCTTCAAGTAGTATCGTAATGAATCCGGTTAAAACATCGGTAAGTGATATTTATCAGCATATGTTTAGTGATCTGGACTGGGCTATTACAAGTAAATTATCTACTCAGCAGAATGACGGTGGTCGAGTTACGGTATGGACTGCCAAAGCACTTAAAGCCAGACTACTGTTAACGCGGGCTAGTGTAACGAAGGATGCAAAGATGTATGAACAGGCTTATAATTTGGCCAAAGACGTGATAGACAATGGTCCTTTTGAGTTGGCTAAAGATTTTGCTTCTATCTGGGATATGAAGAACAGTGATGGAAATTCCAATAATGAAGTAATATGGTATGTCGATTATTCAACAAATCAGCTGTATAATTCGGAATTGGATGATAAACCGGTTATCAGAAATGGAGGAAATAATGCGCATCTGCTTTTCTGCATGAAATATGATGATCAACCGGGTATGACACGTTCCATAGAATATGGACGTCCGTTTAACCGTTACATGCCAACCCGTTATTTGATTGACTTGTTTGATGAGGAAAGAGATCAACGTTATGGTGGCAGTTTCCGCCATCTATGGATCATGAATAATGAGAAAGGAAAAGGTAAGTACACGGCAATGGCTGATACGGCTATTTATATAATTAAAGGGGAAGCAACTGCTGCGCAACGTGCCTGGGCGGAAAACCGTTACCAGCTGTTTGACAGAAATGATATTTATAATGCAGACGGTTCTACTAAAAACATGAAGCAATCTTTAGAGTTATGTAAGTTTGCAGACCCTGCACGTGCTTCTAAAGATGAAGATAGAAGTACGCGGGACGGTTTTATGATTCGTATCGCTGAAATGTATCTGATTGTAGCAGAAGCTGGGGCTCAAACGGATAAATCTGATGCTTTGGATTATATGAATAAGTTACGTATGACCCGTGCAGTTGCCGGTTATGAGGAGGATATGTGTGTCAACCTGTCGCAGATTCAAGATATTGATTTTATTTTGGATGAACGTGCGAGAGAATTGGCAGGGGAACAACTGAGGTGGTTTGATTTAAAGCGTTTTGGTAAAGAGCAGTTTGTAAAAAGAATAAAGAAATGTAATCCTAATGCGGCTAATGTTGATGAACACCATTGGGTACGTCCATTTCCGCAGACATTTTTGGATGCAATTGAAAATAAAACAGAGTTCACTCAGAATACAGGTTATAAATAATTAAGTATTGTTTTATATGTACCCGGCTATGGAAAATGCTTTTTTCCATAGCCGTTTTTTTTTGAAAAACAGTCTTCAAAATATAAAGAAAAGACTTGTACTTCTTGCTCTTTCTCTTGTGAATATAATGACATTTATCCTACCTTTTGGGTATCTTCCTGAATAAATACTAAATAAAAGTTCTTTGGAAAAGCAAATTGACAGAATAGAATTTGCAATTTGTCATGGTTTCTATAAAATAGCCATTATCCAATTGTAATTTTTTATGGCAGTTTATAGAGTGGATAAACTGAGTTTTTATATCTTTGGACATCATTAAACCACAATGAACAATGGATGAAACATTAAGGAAACAAATTGATGCTTGGACAGAAACTGACGAGCATGGTAGAATTGTTGATATGTTAGGACAGATTTCGCCTGAAGAAAGAGATTCTGAAGCTACAGGTTTGCTGGCACGTGCATATAACAACCTGGGTGAATATGAAAAAGCTTTGGAGTTACTTGATTCCATCGAGGAGGAAGAAGCCGGAGATACTAATTGGAACTTTCGGAAAGGGTATGCACTTTACTTTCTCGACAGATACAAGGAAGCTTTGGCTTGCTTTAAGAAGGCGGACGAACTGACTCCGGAAGATGAAGATACGATTGAGTTCATCCGTAGTTGCAACAGTCACCTGCCTTTCCGGAAGCGGGTGAAGGACTTTTGGAAGTGGTTTACCGATAACGAGGAGGAGCTCTCCCGGATTGTTGAGAACCGCGGGCAGCTTGACGGTGGTGATGCTGTTGAGTTTGTTACCGCCGGTACGAATTTGATAGATGAGGATGTGCATTTTAATCTGGGTGGAGACTATGAATTCACATTCTCCGTAGAGGGCAATACACATTTGTTCTATCTCTATCCCTACATTGTGTCGCAAATGCCTGCACAATTCAAGGATAAATGGCACTTTTTTCCTTTCAATCAGGGGACGGATGCAAGTTTCTCTTTCGGCATGTATGGGGCGAATGTAGATATGGCTCAGGTGCAGGTATCTGCTGCTTATCAGGAAGATATCAATGCTTTCAATATCCATTTCTATGAAGAACAGTTATGCTCTCTGGAAGAAGCACAAAGCTATAATGCTTATTATATCATGATGGAGATTATGCTGGGTGAGGGACTTTCTTATCAGTATATTGCCAGTGTGGAGCGTGCAGATGCTCCATTGGAGAATATGATAAAGCTTCCTGAACTCAGAGCCTACATTACAGATACATTAAAGGCTCATGGTAAGGAGATATTTGATAATCCGCAGCAAGTCTATACCAGCTATCGTTTTGAGCCTCAGGAGAACGAGGAATTACGTTTTGACGTCATGGCAGGCAGCTCCTGCTTCCAGCCTTTGGTGGCCAATTATTATAATGGTTCCACAGAACTGTTCGACCGTTTGAATGGATTTGGTGCGCAGGCTGTATTTATCGCTTTCCCCTATGAAAATAAGGAAGAAGGTGATGGGAAGAAAGTGCTGGATTTCCGTTATGAACTGGAAGACCGCCTGGCGGCGGAATTGCTTGAACCGGAAGGTTTGGGACTTTTATTAGGGGGAGCTATCGGTACCGGTACCTGCTATATTGATCTTCTTTTGTTTGATGAGTTGGCATTTATGGAAAAGATTGTTCCATTTCTGAAAGACTATCCCCAATATCACTTCTATCTTTCCGACTTCCGTCAGGGTAGTGACTTGTGCAGACTGTATGAAACGGAGGATGACGAGTCTGAGGAATAAAATGAATCTATAATTATAAATATATCACAACCATGAGTATAGGTTTCAGATTAACAACGAAATGCAAAAGTATTTCTTCATTCCAGAAATTGTTGGATGTAGTTGCCGCCCGGCACGAGGCATCTGTCAGTCATACAGAAGATTATTCTGAATTATCAGTCTGCCGTTTAGGAAATATATTCTTCAATTATGAACAGGAAGAAGATGATATAGCTGTCATAGGTGATTGTCAGACTAACCTGTTGGGAGCAGGTTTTCATAAGGCTGCGATAGATATCGTTGACGAGTTGGTAGAACTGAGAGACTTCTCTACTGAGGTGGAGGACGATACGGAATATTATGAGCATAGGGACTTTGAACGGATGCGTTCCGAACATTTCTATCGTTGGTTGAACGCCATCGTAGAACTCTGCCGTGAACGTATGAAGGAGAATTGCAGCATGTCTGCCATTTGTTGGGATTGCAATAAGTACATGCCCCGTGGGATAGAAGGAACGGTGGTATCTCCTTTCGGAAGAATATGTCCGGAGCACTTAGTCGAACGGATAAAAGATGAAGGTATCGAGAGGTTGGCAAGCGAATTTTTCATGTGGAATAATGAAGAGCGTGATGCATTATTCTATCGGAATACGGCTTTGAGTGCCTTGTGGGAAGATTGCTATTTTATGCCTTCCGCGCGTAGCGAAGAAGATATGGAAATCAATTCGTTTATTATAGAAAACTTGGAGAAGGCTGCCGCAATGGATACGTCTCTTGCTTTCCCGAAAGAAGACTATCTGTTGCTTTGTCGTTTGGTGGAAAAAGAGCCGGTAGATGTTTCTGCATTGCCGGATTTCATAAGTGAATTTCCGATTGGTTATCGCAAGGACAAAGTGACCTATACATTAGGAAATCTGAAGTTTGATCTTCCGGGTAATTACCTTTATTTTGAAGAGGATGATTCTCGCGGGTATTATGATGGAGAAGACGAGAATTGGCATGTAGTGCGGATGTTGGCGTATTCTATGCCCGATGATGAAGCGGACTATCTGGAAGACGATGAGAATGTGCTGATTGAAGAGAAGTTTTTTGAAAACGGTAAGTGCAGGCTTTATGATCTGGGTGGAGAAGAAGACAGTGATGAATATGTGTGCCAGTGCCAGATTATCACTGAACATCAGTTCACCCTGTTTACTCTTTCGTGCGAGGGAAAGGATGAAGCAATGGGCTTTTCAGCTGACTTTATTGATCATCTGACTGCTACCAAAACGAACAAGCATGATAAGTTGCTTCAGCAAATAGAACAATGGAACGCGGACGATGAAGAACAGAAGATAATTGACGCTATTCTGAAAGTTCCTGAAGAGGAGAGAACTGCGGAATTGACGGGGCTTCTGGCGCGCTCATACAATAATCAGGGGAATTACAATGAAGCCATTGAACAGCTTCTTTCAGTAAAGGAAGAATGTAAGGAAGATGCGCTTTGGTTCTATCGACTGGGTTATGCTTATTATTATCTGAACCAACTGGATAAGGCGCAGAAAGCCTTTGAACGTTCATTGGAATTGGATCCCAGCGATGAAGATGCGAAGGAATACATTGAAAATTGTAAGAATGGTGTTTTGCCTCATAATCCTGAGATGTACGAAGAGGAGGAATTGGATGCTCTTGAAGCGCATATTGACAAGTTCTTCGGTCATTCGGATCATGTGTTCCATGAGATCGCCTCACCGGATATCCATGTGGATATCTTTATTGTCGAGCCGACGGCTGAAAGGAATTATTACACGCTGGTCACATCGGGCATGGGTGCTCATCGGATGAATGTACCTAAGGAACTGGCTGAGTATAAGCTGGAGCGTGCGGAGATAGTGGTATATTTACCTGCCGACTGGAATATTTCTGACCATGAAGAAAAGAATTACTGGCCGCTACGTTGGCTGAAGATACTTGCCCGTCTGCCATTGGAAGAGGACTCCTGGTTAGGTTGGGGACATTCTGTACCCAACGGGAAACCGTTTGCAGAGAATACTCAGCTTTCCAGTGTATTATTGATCAATCCGGAGAATGTGGAAGAAGGAGCTGCTGTTTGCCAATTGCCTAATGGGGAAGAAGTGAATTTCTATCAGATGATTCCATTGTACGAAGAAGAAGTCAATTTCAAGATTCAGAATGGTGCGGAAACATTGTTAGGGAAGATGGGAGAAATAAGTGCAGTGGTAGATATTCATCGTTTGAATGTCTGCGAGGGATTTGGGCGGCCGAAAGAATAGGGATTTCACCACAGAGTAACACAGAGGTTCACAGAGTTCAATAATTTCTAAATCAAGAAAATAAAACTCTGTGAACCTCTGTGTTACTCTGTGGTGAAATCTCTTAATCCTGAGAAACAAAAGTGATAACGGAACGTGCAGGAATTACTGCTATCTGTTCGTTTTTCAGTTTCTTAATGGGTAGAAGATCTTCACCCGCTTCATCTGAGGTGCGGTAGCCTTGCCATGACTTTACTTTGGAACCATCCACTTTGAAAGTGAAATTTTTCTCCTGATCAGCGTAGTTGATAACTACCATTACCCATTGTCCGTTTGTATTCTGATAAGCAGAACACATGAGTCCTTGGGGATCAGTATCTCCTTCCGGGATTACCTGTCCGGATTTGTCTGTTGCCTTAATAGACATGCGTACAGCTCCCGGGCGTATAAAGCGGCTGTAATTACCTAATATCCATAATAATTTGGAGTCTTCCACTTTACCGTCATGAAGATCGGGATCAGTGTATTCGCGTAGCAATCCGTCTTTGTAGTCACCTCCTATGGCACGCCACCACTGCCAGCTACGTGCTCCTGCATAAACAATGTCGTGATGAATGATACGGGCCACATAGAGGGCTGTTTTCATTGTATGATCAAATCCACCGCCTCCGCCAATTTCTTCATCGTTCCCCATAATGCAGGTTTCCGTTTGCCAGAAGTCAACTTTGTATTTGTCCAATGTATCACGTAACTGACGACGGTAATCTCTCAGACTTTCTAAAGGTGTATTGGTCCAATAGCTGTGCCCTGCAATGAGATGGGGGACATTCGGGGTGTTTCCCAAATAAGTATCTACACTGTCGGGGCAGAAGAAAGATTGTATTTCGTATCCACGTTCATGGTTTGTCATATGTGTGGAGAACATACAACGATAGTCTGACGCTTCGCAGATGGTGATTTCCGTATCAATACCCTCTTTCACAAACTCTTTGCTGATGAGGCGTACGGCACGGGCAATTTCTTTCTTTGTTGCCGGGGTACCTTCTTGTTTGGGACCTATCCAATTCCAGTGTCCGTCCGGTTCGTTGAAAGGGGAGAGGTAATCGAACTTAATGCCGTCTTTCTTTTCAACTCCTTTTATCACATTTGCCAGAAAACGGGCGAAGTCTTCATAATGTTCCGCTTTCAGATTCAGTGTGCCGCCACGTCCGGTATTGGTGGCAAGCCCGTTTTGAGTGAAATAAACGGGTGGAGAGTTTAGGAAAGCAAGGAATTTATTGACTCCACGTTCCTTTGCTAATCGGAGGAAATTACGCTGTCCCTGTTGTTTGTCCCAGTCATAACTTCCGTCCGGTTGCAGGAAACATTCGGTACGCATCCAAGGGGAGCCTATCTGACTGGCTTCGCCCTGTTCCGTACTTCCTGCACCTACATTGAAACGCCACAGAGAAAGCCCGATTCCTTTGGGCTTTCCGTTAGCGTCATTGTCAGTACTGAACAACCAGTCAGCTACTTGGTCCTGTTTCTCCTGAGGCCATTTGCCTATGATGTGCATGCTCCAGGCATCCGAAGCACTGAAATGATCCATGGTTTGCTGAGGCTGTTCGGGAATAATCTGATAGTTTATATCTGCTTGTGGTGAACACGAAGTAGTTATTGCGGCGAGGGCGAGTAATAATACTTTGTATTTCATATAAATATTTGTTTTTAGAGGGTTATTTAGCATTCAAGACAATCTCTGTTCCTTGTAAAAGTGGTGAAGTAAACTTTACGCGAATCTGACCTTTCTCACCCGTGGTCTGTATGTAGGTAAGTAGACGTCCGTGGAAGGCACGATGGCGATTATCGGTGTAGTCACTCATGTCGCTGTTATCGGAACCTTCGAGCCCCAGTAAATGTGCCGGACCTTCGATGGTACAAGTAATGTCATTATCGCCTAATTTCACTACGATACCCTTTTCATCTATCACTTCTACAATGAGATGCGCTGTAGCGCGGTTGCAAGATAGATTGGTACGATCGGCACTTACACGGAGAGCGTAGGGGCGACCGGAGGTTTTGATGGAATAGCTGGACAATATATTTCCGTCTTTATCGCAACCTTCGGCTTTCAATTCACCCGCCCGATAGGGAATATCCCAGTAGATGATACCTGTCTTTTCATCATAGGGTTTCATCTCACCTAGCACTTTTCCATCAAGTAACAGACGTGCTTGTGGGGCATTGGTATAGCAGACTACACGTATTTCCTGGCCGGGATCATAGTTCCATATATCCCATGCATCGGGTGACAGGAAGGTACGCCGGGAGTTTTTGAAACGATCCGGTATGGGATAAGTACCCACATAAGTAACCGGTTTTTCGCACCATAAGGAAGCACGGAAGTGACCGCGGGGTTTGGGGAAACTACCAAAGTCGAGCAATCCGGTATATAGTCCGCGTGAGGGCCATGCACCCGATTCACCAAGGTAGTCGGTACCCGTCCAGATGAATTGTCCGAAGATGAATTCTTTATCCTTTACGGCATACCAGGCTTCAAGACCGGAACCGTTTTCGCTACCATAAATGACACGGTTGGGATAGGTGGCATGATCTTCATCATAGCGGTTTTCAGTATAGTTGTATCCTACTACATCGATGGCTTCGGGATATTCTGTTTGATTGGACATAACAACTCCTGCCAGTGCTCCCGTTACGGGGCGTGACGTATCGACAGCACGGACGCATGCAGCCAGTCGTTTGGCTATCTTTCCGATACGCATGGCATCAGGAGCATCCGGTTTGTAACCGCCAAACATGGGTTGATTGATGGTTGATCCGTCAAGAATAGGATGCGAGTAAGGATCATTCGGGTAATCTACTTCATTACCAATACTCCACATGAAAATGGAAGGATGATTGCGGTCGCGACGTACCATATCGGTTACATCCTGTTCAATCCATTCTTCGAAGAAATCGAAAGAACCGTCATAGGCGGGTTCCCCCTTATTCCAGCCTTTCACCCATTTACGTTTCGGGAATTCCCATTCATCGGATGCTTCATCCATGATGAGAAGTCCCAGTCGGTCGCATAGGTCATATACAACGGGAGCCTGTGGATTGTGGCTCATGCGGATGGCATTTACACCTATTTCTTTCAAATTGTTTAAACGGCGCTCCCATACTTCCGGAGGTACTACAGCACCGAGTACACCGGCATCATGATGCAGGCATACACCCTTGACCTTCATCCAGTTGTCATTGAGCGCAAATCCTTTGTTAGGGTCAAACTTCAGTGTACGGAGTCCTACTTTAGTCTCACATCCATCGATACGCTGTCCATTGCTGAGCAATTCCGTTTTTAGTGTATAAAGGTAAGGATCGTCCAGATTCCAACGGTGAGGGTTCGTTATTTTCAGTGTGAGATTTTCTTTAGTAATACCTTCTTTACCGTCAGAAACACGGGTGCGGCGTTGCGCTACTTGTTTGCCGACAGCATCGTATAGTGTAGCCGAAAGTTCAAGTCTGTCGTTGGTTGCTATGTGTTTCTGTACTTCCATATCGACGGCTATGGTAGCCTGTCGGTTGGTCAGAGAAGTGGCATGCCAACTTGTGCCCCATTGTGCTAGGTGTATTTCAGGAGCGGCAATTAGCCATACGTCACGATATATGCCCGATCCTGTATACCAACGGGAATCAGCATAGCGGCTATGGTCCACACGTACACTTAACACGTTGTCCCCCTCTTTCAGATAAGGAGTCATGTCGTAGAGAAATGAGATATAACCGTTAGGGCGTTTGCCAAGCAGATGTCCGTTTAAATAGACTTCACTGCGATTGTATACTCCTTCGAAATAGATATAATGGCGTGGAGCGTCATCCGTGATCTTGAAATGTTTGCGATACCAGCCGATTCCGCCAGGTAAATAGCCGGTGCAGCTTGCTAAAGAAGGTGAAAGTTGTCCTTCAATAGACCAATCATGCGGCAATCTGAGTTTGCGCCATTCGCTGTCATTGAAGGCGGGATTTACAATGGTTGAGTCATCGGTCAGCCGGAAGAGCCAATCTTCATTGAATTTAGTGGCATTACCAAATGAAACCTGCGCCTGTGCCGGAAGGCCGGTGAGCAGGGCTGTCATGAATACAGTCAGCGTGAATATAGCGTTTTTCATTTTGGATGATTATTTTAGATTATACACTACTGTGGTTACACTTTCCGCTTCCAAAAGTACAGATTCTCCGGCAGATACGGTGGCTTCTGTCAGTTTTTTGCTATTGGTAGTGGTGTAGGTCCGGATTGACGTAGCTTCGTTGCTCCATCCTTCATGAGTTTCGCTTAGGCGGACATTCTTGCTGGACATATTGGTGAAGACGGCTACTATTTTATCTCCTTGCGGGGATAGCCATGCAGATCCAAAGAAGTTGAGCGATTCGGTCAGTTGCATGTTGATACGTTGGTATCCGGGGCGGATGAACAGACTATAATTACCCAATACCCAAAGGGTGGCAGTGGGTTGGAAGGTACCTTCTTTTTCTATGTTGTCATTGTTGTCGTTGATTCCTCCACCAGGTACGAGGGATATCAGAAGAAAACGGTTTTTATGTCCCCAACGGGCTACGTCCATGGAAGTCCAGTAGCTCCATGAAGATACTCCTGCTACGGTAAGGTCATTGTGTATCACTCTCGACATATAAAATGCGATATCCATTTCTGTAGCATTGTCATATCCTACAAATTCTGTGTTGCTGTAGTTGTCTCCCAGCATGCTCCATTCACTTTGCCATACATCTACACCATATTGCGTTGCTGCTTGTGCCACTTGCTTACGTACGCTGCGCATACCGTCCCAAGTACCATCGGTCCAATAGCTATGACCGCAGATTAGTTTCTTTACATGATTTAAGTTACCTACATAAGCTGACGAGCCGGGGGTGAAAAAGGCAGACATAACGTTACTGCGATTGGCATCGTCTTTGGTCTTATATAAGTATTCCCAATCGCCCGATTCACCGAGCAGGATATCGGTAGACAAATTACGTTCGGTTAAGGCATCATCCAGTTCGCGGGCCAATCTGGCAACTTCGTCATTGGTCCAGCCGCTTCCTTCTTGTCCTCCATCCCAGTTGTATTGCGGTTCGTTGACCGGTGAGATGTGCGTCACAGGATAACCTTTATCTATGTAGTATTGAGCTACATCGCCCATGTAAGCGGCAAAGTCATCGTAGCAATCGTTTTTCAGGTTTGATACTCCTCCTTGGTTGGAGAAACCTTTGCCGTTCTGTGTATATTGTACGGGTGGTGTATTGCTGAAAAGGACGATACTTTCGCAACCGAACTCTTTAGCACGGTTCAGGAAATAACGTTGCCCTTCGCAACGATTCCAGTCAAGGGTCAAGTCGTTTGTCAGGTATGACTCTGCGCGACGGGATTTATCGGTAATGCCGCTTGCATCACCTTGTTCGGCAGTTCCACCGCCAAGGTTTACACGCCACATGGAGAGACCGATACCTTTAGGGCTTCCTGCCTGAATTTCGGAAGAGAAGAGTAATTCGGTGATTTTGTCACGGCTGTTGGTCCAGTATTTACCTACATAGGAAGGATTCCAGCAGTCTGATGCACCGAATCCTGTGATAGTCTGATAGGTTTTTCCGGCATTAATGGTGACTAGTTTCTCTACACTATTCGGTACATCCGGTTGATCGGGGGTATCGGGTGTAGAAGGAGAATCGTCACTGCAAGCCATAAAGGAAAGCAGGGACAGCAGAGTGAAATAATATTTTAGCTTCATAAATATTCGATGGTTTAAAAAAGACTGTCGCGGATAATCTATTATGAAACTATCCGCGACAGAGTATAAAGACCTATTGAAGAATTCTATTTAGACATTCACCGGGGTTAATTCCAACCCGGATTCTGAACGATAGAACCATTAGACATTGTGATTTCATACAAAGGAATGGGGAATACCATGTCGCGGTTTTCACTGAAAGAGATCCCCTTGTTACTAGCTTCTCCTTGATTATCCCATTCGAGAGCATCACGAGTCGCTTCATCGGTATTCCATTTTACGAATGTTCCGTTAGGGCCCATCAAGTTACAAATAACTTTCTTTCCGTTGCTGTCAGTCCAACGGCGGATGTCATACAGACGATTTTGTTCAAAAGCCAATTCAAGACGCCGCTCCAGGCGAATGGCCTTTTGCAATTCTGTTCCGCTAGCAGTAACATCAGCCAGTTTTGCACGTTTGCGCACTTGATTGAGAGCATCACGTGCAGATTCGTCATCATTCAATTCATTGCAAGCCTCAGCATACATCAAAAGAACATCGGCATAACGCAAAATACGATGGTTCAAAGGACTCTTGTCCGTATTGTAGATTTCCGGGCGGTCTTTCAACGGCAGGAAATACTTGCGGATGAGACGAGCAGATTTGTGCTGCGCAGGATCAACGATATAACAATCAGGATCCCAACCATACTTATCAACGTATTCCTGATATTTGTTCAAGGCTTTACTTGTCTCTACAAACTCCGTGAATTGGTCTTCACCGGCAATCTCCGTACAGCCGGATTTAATGATAGTCCACTTCAGCCGTTCCGTATCGCCGGCATCTATATAGGCCTGTTCCAGATTGGCAGTAGGCTGACACCAACTCCAACCGTCGCCCGGGCCGTTACGAGCACCGGTGATGGTGGCAAGCGAACCACCTAAACCTAATGTTGCATGATATTCGTATTGAATTTCAAAAAGGCTCTCTTCACTGTTGTCATAAGCCAAACTCCATACATCACCAAAGTCAGGGAGCAATTTATATTCCCCTTCGTCAATCACGGTCTTCAACGCCTCGCGGGCATCCTGCCACTTCTCCTGATAGAGATAAACCTTACCCAGTAATCCCAAAGCAGTGCCACGGGTGGCATGCCCCACTTCGGCTTCATTACGTTGTGGCAAAATTTCGGCAGCGGCCGCCAAGTCATCTTCAATAAATTTATAGACAGCTTCTTCTGTTGCACGTTCGGTTCCTTCAGCTTCTTCCGGCATCTGGAAGCTGGTCATCAAAGGCACCCCTCCGAAATTTCTCACCAGTTCGAAATAATAGTAAGCACGCAGAAAACGAGCTTCTGCTACCAGACGGTCCCGGGATTCAGTATCCGGAGTTTCAAGGGCCGAAATACGGTCTATGGCAATGTTGCATCGCAAGATACCTTTGTAACGGTATTGCCAGAAGTTAGAAATAGGACCGTTGCTGGCACCGTTTCCCTGATAATGGGCTAATGAAATATAGTCACTCTGGCTCTGTGTCGTATTGCCCATCCAGGCATCGTCACTGCACATCTCAGAGAGCAGCCATACTGTATTGATTTGCCACCATCCTCCATAAGTAAGAGCCTGATAACAGCTCGTAACTGCGGATTCACATTCTTCTATGGACTTGTAATAAGTGTCCACGTTCAATTGCCCGCGCACGTCTTCGGTCAAGAAGTCCTCACAAGAGGTAAACATTAGCGAAGCAATCAAAACTACTATTGTAAATATTCGTTTCATGGATAATCAAGAATTAAAATTTAAAGTCAATGCCGAACAAGAATGTTCTCGGATTAGGATAAGCCACGTTGTCGATACCGGTATTGATGGCGCTGCCTGAACTATCAGTAGTACCGTCAACCATAGGACGTTCAGGATCCATACCAGAGTAGCCGGTAATGGTAAACGGATTCTGCGCGGAGAAAGAGAGGCGCAAATCAGCACCGCTCACCCATTTTTTAGGAAGTGTATAACCTATTTGCAACAGTTTGCAGCGCATGTAGGAGCCGTCTTCCACGTAGAAACTGGATACACGATTATAGTTCAGGTTCAAGTCGTTGCTCGACAGGCGGGGAATATCATTGCTGGTACCTTCACCATGCCATGCTTTTTCCAGTGTGCCTGCCCAGACGTTCTGTCCACCGGCACCGGAATATCTGCCTTTGGTAATATTGTAAATATCATTACCGAACGTACCATAGAAATTGGCGGAAAAATCAATACTCTTATAACGCATGCCGATATTCAGACCCATCATCAAGTCGGGATAAGGATTACCGATATAAGCTTTGTCGTTGGCATCGAGCACACCGTTGTGATCCAAATCCTTGAAACGGATGTCACCCGGCTTCGCGTTAGGCTGAATCTGTGTTCCATGTTCATCGGTATGTGCATATACTTCTTCCATGTTCTGGAACAAGCCATCGGCTACATAACCATAGAAACGGGAGATAAGGCCACCGTCCTCGTTACGGATAATCTGGTCACTATTGAATCCACCCACATTCATAGGACCGTCGCCTGAGAACTTGATAGCCTTATTGCGCACGGCAGAAAGATTCAGGCCAAGATCATAAGAGAAGTCCTTGCCGATTTCATCACGCCAAGTAAGTCCCAATTCCCAGCCACGGGCTTGCATGCTACCAATATTCATCCAAATCTGGCTGTTCCAGTTATCATAACCCAAAGCCAGGATATTCTGTTTTTGATAGAGCATATCCATAGATTTTTTTTGGAAATATTCGAATGTAACGCCCAAGCGTGAATTAAGGAAAGACATATCTACACCTACGTTCCAGTCTTCCACAGTTTCCCATTTTAGCTGATTGTTGCCTACTGTAGACACGTAATAACCGTTCGTCAGCGTATTGCCAAAATAATATTGAGTTTCGTTCAACAGGGTTAGGGTAGCATTGTTGCCGATGTTCTGGTTACCTACACGTCCCCAGCCACCACGTATTTTCAAATCATTGAAGATTTCCTGATCCTGCATGAATCCTTCGCTGATGACACGCCAGGAAGCAGATACAGAAGGGAAAAGGGCGTACTTGTTGCCTTTCGGGAAGCGGGAAGAGCCATCGGCACGAAGAGAGGCAGAAATGTAGTAACGATTATCATAGTTATACATGACGCGTCCCAGGAAAGAGACCAGCGTATTGTAAGTAGTCTCACCGTTGGCCTCGTCCGTACCCTGCTGTCCGGCATTTACTTCCTGCATCTGGTCCAGATTGTTGGGAACATTGTCACGTCGGGCTTGCGTGTTGTACCATGCGAAACGTTCAGCGGTAAAACCGGCCATAACGTTCAGGTTGTGTTTCTCGGCAAACGTATCCATATAAGTGGCTGTATTCGTCCAGTTCCAGTCAAACCATTCCTGATTACGACGGGTAATTTCGCTCAAGGTTTGTTGTTCCAGCGGGTCCATGCTAAATTCAGGAATGAACGTGTCGGAACGACGATAGTGCGCATTGGCACCAAACTGGGTACGCAAGGTCAGCTTTTCTATCGGATTCACCTGCAAGTAAGTATTCAAGATAGCCCCCATTTCCCGGGAGTGTGCGTTTTGACGGGCTACCGTACCTGCCGGATTCCATTCCTGATTATTATAGGAACGTTGGTAGTTGTTGAACTCATTGTCTTCCCATTGATCCTGAGGACGGAACACCGGAGTTGTAGGGTCCATAGCCATTGCTGCCGAAAAGACATTCGGAGTATCATCCCAGGATTCTACACGCGGAGCAATATCAACGCCCAATTTCACATACTTATTGAATGTGTATTCGGTATTCAGACGGATATTGATTTTATCCCAGTAACCTACATCGAATTGTGAATTGTTACGGTAGTAACCTACACTGAAATTGTAGACAAGCTGTTCTGATCCACCGGAAACACTGAGTGAATGATTCTGTACCAGAGCAGTTTTATTCACTACCGTGTCCCACCAGTCGGTCCCGTCAGGGTTGGTTGTAGCACCATTATCTTTCCAGATGGAACCCAAGCCATCGTTCGTATAACGGGTATTGAACACTTCCTTGTATTCGGCAGGACCGGCAATATTTGGTTTAGCTACAGTCTGGAAGCCCACAGAGGTAGTGTAATTGATGCGGGCCTTGCCTGTTTTACCTTTCTTGGTGCTAATCAAGATGACACCGTTTGATGCACGCGTACCGTAGATAGCTGCGGCTGACGCATCTTTCAACACTTCCATAGAAGCAATGTCGTTACTGTTCAGGAAGTTGATATTATCACCTACCGGCATGCCATCCACTACATACAGCGGGTTAGTGTTGTTCATCGTGGTTACACCACGGATGAGCACTTTCGGAGTAGCACCTGGTCCACCACCGCTGGTGACTTGTACACCATTGACCTTACCTTGCAAGGCGTCCATAGCATTACCCGTCACGGTTTCAGTGATTTCTGTGCCTTTCACTGTAGCAATGGAACTGGTCAAGTCGCTCTTCTTTACGGCACCATAACCTATTACTACCACTTCGTCCAGCAATTCACTGGATTCCTTCAACACCACATTAATCGTAGTGCGTCCCTCTACCGCTATTTCCTGAGAGTCAAAGCCAATGGAAGAGAATATTAATACGGCATTCTTGCCTACATTAGATAATGTATAATCACCGTCGATACCAGTAATCGTTCCTGTACCGGTACCTTTCACTTGAACTGTAGTTCCAATCAACGGTTGTTGGTCGGTGCCCGAAGTCACCACGCCTTTTACCGTTATCTGCTGCGCATAACCGCAAAGGCTTATCAGCGCAAGACACAATAATAGAATTTGCTTTTTCATATTTAAAATCTAATGTTACTTTTTCATTTAGCAGGAACAATCTTGCCGCGTCCCAAGTGTGCATCAAACTCAAAGCGGTAGTTCCCGGCAACCGTAATTGTAGGCTTCATCCAGTTATCGCCTACAACCGTTCCGTCTTCCCAGCGCATATTCGTACCTTCCCAATTGGGATTCACATCTCCCTTCTTGCTGTAGTAGCCAAACTTTTCCACCTCTTGAGAATTGTCGCAACGCCACTCTACATGGTCCCACCATCCATCGGGATGAGAATTGGAGATGATGAAATTAAGTTCTTCACCAGCTTCAAGTGTCCAAGTTCCGTTTTCAGGATAATAGAATAGGTGAGGATTAGTTGTATCCTGAACAAACAAATGATTGCCCGCATCTTGAGGAGAACTGCCCCAGCCGATATAGAAATTTATAAAATCGGCTTCATTGCCATTTTCCCAACGGTCGAAGCATTTCTTGCCATATTCATATTTTATAGGAGTAGTTGCTTCTGTTACCGAATAAGTTCGCATACTGTAAGTGGCATCTTTCACGTTGATATCTATTTCATAATAGACGCCCGCCTTATCAAGAACAATGGGTTTTGCTGTTTCAGGATCGTCTGTCAGTTTCAAATTATCTTCCGGATCGAGACCGAAGCAGATAGGAGTAAAGTCGGTCTTCTGTGGTAAGAAGAAGATTTCCGTACCGGCAGCTTTGTTATAGTAACGTGCCCGATATTGGAACTCACCTGTATGGTTAATCAGCATCGGCACACCGAAGACATCGCTGTTCAGTTCTTCTACAGTCTTCACGTCAGCCAGATACATCTTGGAGAAGTCGGGCATTTCGGAAACATTGATAGTGCTTGTTGCTGTCGTCTCGTTTCCTCTGGCATCCACAGCCGTCATCGTAATGTTGTAGCTTTGTACTTCATTCGGGAGAATGATTTGTTCTGTGAAGCTCAATGAAGACTTTCCGTCAGCCTCTACTCTACGATTATCAAAACCATCTATACCAGGAATATTGATAATCACATAATCCAAGATACGGTCATCTGTAACAGTAAAACTCAATTTGAACTTTGTTTCAGACTTCATTAGTACTGTAACCGCAGCGTCGGGAGCGATAGTGAAGGTAGGCGAGGCAAAATCACCATCCATCGTTACCAACACATCTTTTGAAACCTCACGTCCTCCCACATCAATCACCGTAACCTTCACAGTGAAACGCTCACCGATTTCGTCACGTTTGATGTTGTAAGAATAACTCAAATCGTACTCCGTCTTGGGAGCGCCATAGATTTCAATCAAGTCAATAGTCTTGTTCAGATAGAGGTCCGGACATTGTAAACGAATGGAAGCGATACCGTCGGTATCGGTCAGTTTCCCTTCGATTGTAAAACTATGTCCGGCACCGGATTCGATGTGTTCCGTGGCCAAAGTCAAGGTCGGGTTCTGCCCGTCCACATCAGGATAGCCATCATCGTCGCTACATCCTGTAGTCCATAAAGTCAGTGATAAGAATGCCCAGAGTAGGGCGGCATTGAATAAATGCTTCTTCTTCATACATATTACTTTTAAAGTTAAACAATTAGATACATTCTTTACTAAAATATCACTTTTAGATAATGCAAATGTAAGCTATCTTAGTTTTCTTGAACTGCATAAATCTTGCAGTGAGGGGATGTAAATCTTGCAATGAACGATTTGTGTATCTGAAATAAAGAATTTATTTATACTTTTGGATTGCAATAGAAAATTGATGTCATGAAAAGCAGATTATTACTTTACTTACTGTTGTTACCTGCCCTTCTGACGGCACAACCTTATGCTGTCAGGCAATTGGGAATTGAGAAGGGATTATCCAATAACTATGTGGTTAGTATAGCCCAGGACAAAGAGGGCTTTTTATGGTTTGCGACTGAAGAGGGCTTGAATAAGTTCGATGGAACGCGCTTCATTACTTACTATAAGAATGAAACAAAGAACGGCTATGGCATTACGGGGAATGAACTGAACTGCCTGCTGGATGATCCGAAGGATTCCATCTTATGGATTGGCACACAGAGGGCGGGGTTGAATGCTTATAATTATGTAAAGGACACCTTTACATTCTACCGGCATAATGAGGCTGTGCCTGAAAGTATCATTACGGATGACGTAACCAATGTTATTGCCGCTGCTGATGGAAATCTGTGGGTGACAACTTATTGGAAAGGAATTGAATATTTTGATAAAGAAACCGGTCACTTTTCTCATTATAATACAGCAAATATACCGGGGCTTGTCAGTGATAACATCTGGACTGTTGCTGATGGGGGGAATGGTAAGTTATATGTAGGTCATGTCCATAATGGTTTTAGTATTCTTTCCATTAAAGATAAAAGGGCGAAGAACTTCGTGCATGATCCGGGTGATCGGCATAGCTTGCCGGGTAATGAAGTGAGATGCGTATATAAGGATCTGAATAATAATATCTGGGTAGGGACAAACAAAGGTCTGGCATTGTTTAATCCTGAATCAGAGAATTTCATCCAGTTTAATTCAGACGGGAATCTTTCGCACTATATCTACGACATTAAGCAGCTTGACGGGAATAAGTTGTGGATAGCTATGGAATTTGGCGGAATAGCCATAATGGATTTATCGCAGCGTTTGTTCCTGCTACCCGAACAGACTCAATTTCATTATATCAGGGAAGGAGATGACGGATACAGTCTCTCTAATTCAAGTACGAGGTGCATTTTTCAGGATTCATTCAAGAATATCTGGACGGGTGTATGGGGTGGTGGCATAAATTTCTTAAGCTATGAGCCACCTTTGTTTGGCGGTTATTACTATTCTCCCAATCAGAATTCAATGAGTCGCCTGAATAATAAAACAGCAAGCAGCGTTTGTGTGGATAGCCAAGGTAAATTGTGGATTGGAACAGATGGGGGAGGAATCAATGTCTTTGATCAAGGTAAACGGGTATCCGTTTATCAGGAAGAGATTGAAGATATGAGTGGAAACTCTGTGCTGGCCTCACTGCGCGACTCGGAAGATAATCTGTGGTTCGGCTTATTTATGGGTGGAGTGAATTATTACGATGCGAAGAGAAAGATATTCCACCGGAACTTCCTTAAAGAATTAGAACACGAGGATATCCGTTCGTTCTATGAAGATGACCGGCATATTCTGTGGATTGGTACCAGTCGTGGTATCTACAAAGTTAGTCTGGCTGATAAGAAGATCGTGGGACATTATGAGTTTGAGAACAATCTGGTGCGGTGCGTTATGAAGGACTCTCAGGGACGTCTGTGGATCGGTTCTTTTGGGAGTGGCCTGGGGATAGGAGATGATGAGTTGCAGGATATCAAGCTCTTTAATATGGAGAACCTGTTCCCTTCCAATACCATCAATGCAATTTATGAAGACAGCAGGAAGAATGTATGGGTCGGGACAGGAGAAGGTTTGGTGTGTTTCTCCTCGCCATCCGATTGGGAATATAAGGTTTATCGCCGTGAAGAAGGCTTAACCAATACACATATACGTGCTATAACGGAAGATGCGAATCATAATATCTGGGTGAGCACCAATAAGGGAATCAGTTGTCTGTTGCGGGATAAGGATGTTTTCTATAACTATGACCATTGGGATAATGTGCCGATGGGAAATTTTATGAGTGGCAGTGTAGCTAAGGATCAGAATGGAGAGATTTATTTCGGTTCCATCAATGGACTTTGCCACTTCAATCCGGATTTTGTTCTGACAAAGCGTGAGTCTCCTGCGGCTGTCATCACGGAAATGAAGATATTTGCTCCTTTGGGTAATATGGGAGACAATGAAGAAGTGGTCAGTATTGACGGTCAGTCGAAAGTAAGGCTGAAGTATATGCAGAATAGCTTTAATATTACTTTTAATATACGGAACTATGCATTGGTCAACCAGGTGGAGTATGCCTATATGCTGAAAGGACTGGAAGATGCATGGTATACGGTGACAGACCCCAATAGCGTAACCTTCCGTAATGTGCCTCCCGGTGATTATCATTTCATGGTAAAAACCCGTATCAAGAACCAGGAATGGTCGGATGAGGTTACAACTTTGGATATCCATATTGTTCCGCCTTTGTGGCTTACCTGGTGGGCGAAATGCAGCTATGTGTTGTTGAGTGGAGCCATCCTGTTCTTCATTCTTTATGCTTACAAGAAGAAGCTTGATATGGAAGTTCTGTACGATCTGGAAAAAAAGAATCATGTGCAAGAGCAGGAACTGAATCAGGAGCGTCTGCGTTTTTATACCAACATCACGCATGAACTTCGTACACCGCTGACATTGATACTGGGCCCACTGGAAGATATGCAGAAGAGTAATTCGCTTTCCAACAAGGATGCCCAGAAGATATCAGTTATCCATCAAAGTGCCATACGATTATTGAATCTGATCAACCAGATACTGGAATTCAGAAAGACGGAAACACAGAATAAGAAGCTTTGTGTGGCTCATGACAATATTGCCAATCTGGTATACGAAATAGGACTTAAATATAAAGAACTGAATCGTAAGCCGGATATTGAGTTTCGCATCGAACTGGAAAAAGAGGATATGCCTCTATACTTTGATAAAGAGATAGTGACTATTATCCTGGATAATCTGATCTCTAATGCTATTAAATATACCGAGAAGGGTTCTATCACCCTGGGATTGCACAATGTGGTACGGAATAATATCAGTTATACTGAAATAAAAGTAAGTGATACAGGTTTTGGCATTACTCCTGAGGCATTACCCCATATCTTTAATCGTTATTATCAGGAAGGAGGCGATCATCAGGCTTCGGGTACCGGTATCGGCCTGGCACTGGTGAAAAATCTGGTGACGTTGCATGAGGGGGAAATAAAGGTGGAGAGTACCTTAGGCACAGGTAGTACCTTCTATTTCAGTCTATTGACTGATAATACTTATCCTCATGTATTACATGCCGATTCACCGGAAAGAACCGTAGATGAAAAGGAAGAAAAAGAAGAGATTCCTGAGTCAGCTTCCGGTGGAAAGCGTATTATGTTGATAGTGGAAGATAATCAGGACATCTGCAATTATATTGCTGAATCCTTCTCTGATGATTTTGAAGTGAAAACAGCGGCGAATGGCGAACAGGGGATGGAGCAGGCATTAAATAGTATTCCTGATATCATTGTGAGTGATATCATGATGCCTGTGATGAATGGAATTACGATGTGTAAAATATTGAAAGAAGATGTGCGCACCAGTCACATTCCCATTATTCTATTGACTGCTAAAGATTCGTTGCAGGATAAAGAAGAGGGATATCAGGTGGGAGCCGATTCTTATCTGACGAAACCTTTCAGTGCTACTCTCCTGCATAGTCGTATCAACAATTTGCTTGAATCCCGCAAGCGGCTGACAGAGCGTTTTAATACCAGTACTCCACATCATAATATGGATGAGAAACGTGCTTTATTGGCAGAGTCTTTGAATAAACTGGATAATGAGTTTATCGAGAAGATAAATCAGCTGATAGAAGCCCGGTTGTCATCCGAGAAGATTGACATAGGTTATCTGGCTGATAATATGTGTATGAGTAAGTCTACGCTGTATCGCAAGATGAAAGCTTTGACAGGCTTGTCTACCAATGAATATGTTCGTAAGATAAAAATGCAGCATGCTGAACGGTTGCTTCTGGAAGGCAGGTATAATATCTCCGAAGTTGCTTTCAGGGTAGGTATAAACAGCGTGGTTTATTTCCGGCAATGCTTTAAGGAAGAGTTTGGGGTATTGCCCTCAGAGTATTTGAAACAATAGTGCTTTGTCGCACCTCTATTTGTTCTATTTTGTTTCTTCCTATTGAAACAAAAGTGCCTTGCCTATGGAACAAAAGTTTCACAGGCAAGAAACAAAAGTTTCTCAGGTAAGAAACAAAAGTCTCACAGGTAAGAAATGATGGCTGATCAATAATGCTTGTAGTTATCATTAAATATTCGTGCTTAATTATCTGATACTATCTGTCATCCTGAGCTTATCGAAGGATCTCATTCTCTTCATCATTTCAAGAGAGGAGATACTTCGACTACGCTTAGCATGACAGATACTCCCAAAGCATAAACGAATTATGCTCACTTGCTTATCATTTTATTGAAGAAATTTATTTCTCTTCGAATGTATTGAAAGAGTGCGGTTGAAGTTCAATGTTCAGGTAACGGTCCCGTAACTTCACGGTTACTTTTTTAGCCTCATCATTAAAGTTTCCGGCTATCACTACCTTTTTCTTTTCTGGAGTTTCCACTACCAAGACCGGTGTTCTTCCTTCTGTTGAAGGCTTGTAGGCTATAACGCGTGAACCGGGTGTTACGAACTGGCTATAATGTCTTACAGCATAATACTCCGGTGTAAGAGTTGCCGTACGGGATTTTGAATCAACATGTATCAAAGCATTCTGTTTCCAACCCCAGGGACTTTCACCGTTATCGCAGAGGGTATTGTTCCAGAAGGTGTACTCTTCGCAGCCATTACCCAGATAGTGATTAATCAGATGGAAGGTGTGTTCGCCCGCTCTCCAGTCGAAGGTGCCCCCACCGCATTCGCTTTCTGTCTGCATATACTTGTACTGGGGGTATTTGGCACGTATTTTAGGCAGTATCTGTCCTCCTTCCCACTGAAAGCCAACTCCCTGAACGCTTTGCGGCATGCGTGGATCGGAAAGTATTTTATCAACATAGTCATAGCGGTTGGTATTGAAAGTACCAAGGTAGAGAGCTACTTCCGGATGATGTTTCTTTAATGTGGGCGCCAGATACTCTACGTTGAAACGTACGGTACCCTCAGCTGTCCAGGCACAACCGGGATACGGGGTATAACTGTATGCTTCATTCTGATACATGATCATATCGATGGGAATTCCTTGTTCTTTATAAGCATCAATGAACTTACAGAAGTAGTTGGCATAAGTTTGCAGATAGCGTGGATCCTGAATCATGTAGTCATTCACTGCGAGTTGTCGGGGGAAGACGTTATCGCGTGTCTCCGTATTATCCTCATAGAGTACTACATCAGACAGAGGCGACATCTTATTAGTCCTGTCACTGCGAACCGGATAGTCATTGTTAATTTTCATCCAGCTGGGAGGTGACCAGGGAGACATCCAGAAAGTCATATCCGGATTATACTTTTGCGCTGCACGGACAAAGGGGATAATAGCCAGTTTATCACGGTTGATATTGAAATACTTCAGTTGGAAGTCGCCTGATACTTCGTCGCAGCTATACCAGTCGCGGGCATAGTCATTGGCATTCATCGAAATACGGCCTCTGTTGAAACGAAGTTCTCCTTCAGGGGAAAACATTTTCTTCAACAGGTCGTCCTGTTCATCACGGGTGAGCATGTTCAAGGCATCCCAGCACAGTTCGTTGAAAGTGGTTCCCCATGCTTTGAATGTGGTGCCTTCTTCCGTTCCGCTGATATCTAAAAGCGGGGTTTGGCCGGCGCTCGATTGTAATTTCACTTTTGATTGTTTCCAAGTGTTGCCTTCTGTACTGCTGACCCAGTTGAAATTCTGGGCATAGGTATTAGCAGCCAAAGCGGTGAGACAACACATGAACACTCTTTTGATGTTTTTTTCTCTCATGATAATAGTTCATTTATGTAATTAATAATTCACCACGGATTACACTGATACTCACAGATTGTTTATATTGAAGAAGCAAGTATCTGTTTTTATCTGTATAATCTGTGGTGGTTTTTAATATATCCTTTCCGGTTACGATTATTCTTCGCTTGCTGTTGCCGATATTAAATAGGCTTCCACTTCATTCCCATTCACCCTGCATGTAAAACTGAATGTTTTGTTTTGAGGATCGTAGCTTCCGCTTCCCTCTGTAACATTCAGGTTCTTCCATCCGGCAAGGCTGAGTGTGTTATCTTCGTTCACTGTAATGGTGAGTCCGGTATCTTTCGCTCTTGCCAGTTCCTCAGTGCCTGTATAATAAATACGAATTGTGTTCTTGTTTACGGCAACAGCATTACGAATCAAACTAAAGGAAGCTCCGTTGTTGGTACCGATGTAATTGTAGTATCCCGAGTAGTTGTTGTAGGTCTTTATAGCGAACAGAACTACTGTTTCAGCTTGTGCAACAGAATATTCTTTGCAAGATTCCATTTTCAGCGGAAGGGCGTATAAGGAATCACAATGTAATCCTTCCGGGTGGATGGCGACAGGTATGCGGGCATAAGATTCTCCGGCACGGATCACTGCATTCATTGAAGATATGTTGTAATTAGCCGTAGGAAGTGCCTGATATTGGATTTCCGTACTCGATTTATATTTTTGATTGTAAGAAGTGATGCCTGAGGGATCTTCAATCAATGTACAGTGAATGTCCCCATCCGGATTCAATGAGCCGCTGGTGCCTACCGATACGAAAGTTTCTGCACTTTCGTCCGCATAGTTGACGTTGCGGGTCACTAATGCTCCTTCTTCTCCGATACCTACGAGATAGGCTTGTTTTATATACTGTTCCTCTTCCCAAACATTGGTGTTCTCACATCCGGTGAGTACAAAGAGCGAACCTATTGCTAATGAAAATAAAATATGCTTTTTCATAATTGTCTTAATATTAAAGTTAATTACCAGCCTGGATTCTGAACCAGTTTTGCATTATGATCCAACGTTGTCTGTGGGATGGGGAAGAAGTACATCTTCTGTGTAAATACACGCTTCTGTATTCTCTCTGAATCCCATATTGTACGGGTGTAGAATCCGGTACGGTTATTTACTCTGGCTTTGGTGTTCCAGCCGATAATCTTTGTATTATAAGCTGCGTCCGCATCGCCCCAACGGCGTAAATCATGGTAGCGAAGCCCTTCGAGGGCAAACTCCACTTTACGTTCCTGCTTAATAGCTTCACGCATGTCGTCTCTACTGTTCAGTTCGGCATCGGTAATGCCCGGCATACCGGCACGATAACGTATCATATTGAAATACTTCTTTATTTCTTCTGTATTACGGGTCACGGTGATACCTGTGGCTTCATCCGTATAACTTCCTTCCAATTCATTTAATGCCTCTACATAATTGAGGAGGATTTCCGCATAGCGGAATACGGCAAATGTTTTGGCACGGCAGGAACCTTTCATGTTATCTTCCTGATTGATGTATTTACGGAGAGTATAGCCTGTACGGTTGTAATTGTCCGGGTATTCGGGAAGCGGGCCTGCATTACCATCAGAGTAATAAGTCACTTCTACATTGGTCACCGGGTCATTGCCTACATAAGAAGTTCCAGGCCAGATACAATGATTATATCCTATGGTTGCGTAAAAGCGAGGTTCACGGTAAGCATCTACTTTGGCTACATTGCCATTCACGGTATAGCCGTCAGATACCCTGTAAGCAATATCTATCGGATCACCTGCATGAGAGGCATCAGGGTAAGGATAGTTTGCGCTGGAATGGTGGATGTCATATCCATCTATCATTTTATAGGAATCAATCAAATCCATACAGAGGTTTATACCGTTGGCACCTCCCAGAGCGGTAGGGGTCGCCAGCCATTGAGGAGAGTTCTCTTTCACTATGGCATTGCAATAATAAATATATTCCGGAACTAACTCTGCATTCACAGAACCATCGAACAGGCTCTTGTAAGATGCGTAAGGATCGATATTACCGGCCCCGTCAGGGAAACCGGCCTGTGAAATATTGGACGGGAGTTCCTGTGTTCTTTCTGTACGGGCAGTTGTAAAGAGTGCGTATTTTCCCATATCAATGATTCGTTTGGCAGCTACAGCGGCTACACCCCATTTAGAGTTATCATTGTTTTGAGAAATGAAATTCCGCCCATCGGCTGTTTTCCAGTCCGCATAGCGGGTATTTCCGTTGTACCATGGGCTTGCCGCATAAAGGCGTAGGCGAGAGATTACCGCTAATGCTGCACCTTTGCTTGCAATGTACTGGAATTGTTGTGTACGGGAATCCGGGAGGAATTCCGCCGCCTTTTCCATATCACTACAGATGTAGTCTATGCACTCATCGTATGTGCTTCGTTCGATAGAGGCTTCGTCGGATGGGGTATCGGCATCGAAAGGCTTGTCGGGAACGATAGGCACCGGTCCGTATTGGCGCAGCAAACTGAAATAGAAATATCCGCGCAAGAAGTAAGTGCGTCCTGTATAGTCACGGCGTTCCATATCTGACAAATCTTTACATTCGCTGATGCGGGTCAACACGATGTTGGCTTTGCGGATACCTTTATAAAAGCTTCCCCAGTTATTATAGTTCGCGCTTTGGGGAGTTTCATCTCCCAGCAACAGAGCCATTGCGGCATGTCTGTAAGGGTCTTTCTCATTTTTCCCATAATCGTCCGCCCACGATGCGAAGCATTCGTCGGAACCCATGCCGAACGGGAAATAAGAGGAGGTGAACAGTTTACTTTCATCCGGTAGTATGGTGGCAATGCCATTAATGTATTCATTGACGCGAACTTTACTTTGAAAGATTGAATCAATATTTGTCTGGTCGTAGAAGTAAGAATCCACATCCAGATAAGACTCGCATGAGGTTAATCCGAGACTCATCCCTGCCCAGATGGATATGCCGCAAAGAAGAGCTTTAAATGTATATTTGGTATTCATAATCATATCGTTTTTTAGGTTTAGAACTGAAGATTTGCCTGTATGGTAAATACACGTTGCAGCGGGTAAACCGCACCGTTGTCAGACGCTTGTGCCGGATCCCATAGTTTGATCTTGTCCCAGCAGTGAAGATTATCACCGATCAAGCTGATCTGGCAACCTTGCAAGCCGATCTTTTTGAAGCATGGCAGAGTGATGTCATACATAATCTGTACATTCTTCAAGCGTACATAAGATCCGTCTGCAATCCAGAATGTGGATGCCTGATTATTGTTTTTGTTTTCTCCGTAGGTGAGACGCGGAAAACGGGCATTCGGATTCTCCGTGTCTTTGGTTCCGGAATAAGAAGCCGGTGTCCAGCGATTGCTGGCATCCGCTACAATGCTGAGCACGTTTCCTGTTTGCCCACCGTTGAAAGGGTGAAAACCACTGCCTCCATACAGAAAGTTCACTTGGCCTACTCCTTCAAGCAGAGCACTTACAGTCAGTCTTTTCCAATGGAATTCCAGACCGAAACCATATTGCAGACGTGGAACATTGGAGTAGCAGATAGGTACTTCATCGTAACTGTCAATTTTACCATCGCCATTGATATCTTTGTATTTGATATCACCCGGCATTACATTGGTTACGAAGGTTTGTTTGGGGCTTGAATCAATATCTGCCTGGTCTTTGAATAGTCCTAAGGCAACTAATCCGCGTTGAGTTCCCCAAGGTGTTCCTTTCCATGCTTGGTAGGGATATTTAATTCCGCTTTGTTCGTATTCAAGCAGTTTATTGTTAGAGTAAGTGAAGTTGGCGCGTCCTGTCAGGCTCATATCATTTTTGAACCGGTAAGTGTATGAGATGTTACCATCCGCTCCCCAACTTTTCATTTCGCCTACGTTTGCCCAAGGCAGCGTAGCCAATCCCATTTCATCGGGAATACTTGCACGTTGCTGGAAAATTCCCGTACGGCGTTCACTGAAAAAGTCGACTGTAAACTCCACACTACTATTAAATAGTTGTCCGTCAATACCTATATCGAACTTCTTTGCTTTTTCCCAGCGTAAGTTTTGGGACGCCTCCTGGCTTTCTGCTATATTCTTGCCACTTCCCCAGATACCGGCTCCACTACCTTCGGTCATGGTAGAAAGGAACGGAAAACGTGTGTCGTTACCAAGTCGGTCGTTACCTACGATACCATACGAAGCTCTGATCTTGAAGAAATTGATAAAAGACAAGTGCTTCTGCACCCATTCATATTGTGTAGGTACCCAACCTGCTGAGATGGCTGGAAATACGCCGAACTTCTGTCCTTTCTCAAATGCTTCTGAACCGGTATAGCCGATGTTACCTTCCAGGAAATAGGTATCCTTGTAAGAGTAGGTTGCACGCCCAGCCAAACCTGTATACCGTTTTGGGATAGATGCGATAAGTGTTTGCGCTTCACCGGTTATGAAGTCTTCCATATAAAAATCGGCTAATCCGGTTACGCGATGATCATTATTGAACAGGCGGTTATAGTTAACACGGGCATCAAAATAGATTTTCCGTGTAGACAGATTGGTAGACTCGTATTTATCATCTGTTTTGGCTACTTTTTCTATCAGATTTAAGGAGCCGTCTTTGTTTCTTCCTTGTGCATAGTAGAGCGCCGGAGTTTTTGTTTGAGACTGTGTTAAGGCTGAGTAATTATTGATTGACATGGTGGCTTCTGCCTTCAGACCTTTTATCCATTGGTCAAAATCTTGTTCAAGGCGTAGGCGGATACTGCTTGTCGTTTCATTTTTCTTCTTATAACCTGTATAGTTTAGTAAGATATATGGGTTCTGTTGGTCGGCACTGGCACCGTAGGCTGGAAGCGAACCATCCGAATAAAGTACCGGAACAGTCACAGGGGTCAGGTTGGCTTGTGTTTGCCACAAGGCTTTCGTATCATTGGCATATCCGGGGAAAGAATTGGTTACAATCTCTGTTGATAAGCCCAGCTCAATAATAGTACTTTTGGTTAGGTTAGCATCGATATTTGCGCGAAAATTGTATTTATTATAACCTACACTGTTATCATAGTTTTTAATTCCTTTATCTTGCTTATAGATGGCATCCTTATGTTGGAGGCCTACACTCATGTAGTAACGTGCATTTGTTCCACCACCATTGATACTAATGTGATGCTGATTGTTCCATACATAATCTTTCAGCATAACATCACGCCAGTTTACATTGGGATATAAATCCGGGTCCAGTCCTGTTTCTATCAGATTTAACTCGGCATTACTGTATACGGGACGTCCACCTCGTACGACGGAGGCTTCGTTGGCTAGTTGTGCGTACGTATATCCGTCCACATATTCGGGATTGCGTGCAGAATAGGAAAGCCCGACATTACTTTTCACACTGATATTCAGTTTACCCGATTTACCGCGCTTTGTTGTAACGAGTACCACACCGTTGGCACCGCGTACACCATATACAGCTGTAGAGGAAGCATCTTTCAGGATGGTGAAGCTTTCAATATCGGCAGGATCAAGTATATTCAGGTCGCCTTCCACACCGTCAATCAACACTAAAGCGGATGCACCTGCACCGAAAGTACTGATACCACGAATCCAGAATTCAGAAAAGTCATTGCCAGGCTCGCCGCTTCGGGTTACGGCAATGATGCCCGGTACACGACCTCCCAGCATGTTTGTTACCGAGGATGAAGGAACCTGTAAATCGGATGCCTTTACGTTAGTTACCGCACCTACTACCGAGATTTTACGTTGAGTACCGCGACCTACAATCACTACCTCATCGGTTTCATTTACAATTTCTTTCAGTGCAATCTTTTGCTTGGTTTTATTTCCGTTTACCACCAGTTCCTGGGGTGCATAACCTATGTAGGTAAACACCAATACTGTATTGGCGGGAACATTGTCCATGCGGAAATTACCATCAACATCCGTGATAGCTCCTTTGGAGGGATTGTTTTTATATTGAATCGTAACACCGGGTAATTCTTCACCTTGCTCCGTCATCACAATACCGGATACGGTGAAACCATTCTGTGCGGCAAGTGGAAACACACTTGCAAACAATAGGAATGAAAGTATAAGGAAAAATCTATTTTTCATATATTAGTTTATTTATTGATTTACGGGAAGGAGTTTATTCTATAGCGAGTTTACGCACATTCAATCCTGCACCTCCGGCTATATAGAAGTTTTCTTCAGAATCCATAGCTATATCTTTGGGATATAGGAATGTACATTCCAGTGGGAGTCCGTCTGTTTCAGTCTCGCCCGACATGGTGCCACCAGCAGCAATTGTTACGTAGCCATCCGGGTAGGATATCTTTCGGATGGATTGTCCGCCTGCGTTTACTACATATATGTTGCCCTCATTGTCAACAGTTACTCCATTTGGCCAGGCAAACTGTATGTCTTCCCGATAACCTTCCGTATTGGTTTGATTAGGCCAGCCGTTTCCGGCATATCTTTCGTCCGACCATGTGCCGTCAGCGTTCTGTTTAATCCGGTATACAGCATGTGTCCTGTCTTCTGCAAAATAGAAGCAATCTTCTACACGGCTATAAGCCAGATAGCTACAATGGTCGGAAACCCAAGCTTCAAAGTCCCAGCGGTGTTCAAGGAGTTTTTCTACTTTGTACTGTCCGCTATCATCTTTTTCTGTCAGATTGATACGTACGAAGATCCCCAGGTGATTTCTTGTATAGAGGTATTTCTCTTCATCGTCAATAATGCAGGACCAGGTTTCACCATTGTTGGCGGATAATTCGGTGATACCTTCGCGCAATAGCTCCGGCTGCCAGCTATTTTCACGGCGCAGGATATATACTTTAGCTGATTTGACATCAATAAAGTACATTTTATCACGGGTTTTATTGATTGCAGGTTTACCTGCTTTGAATCCGCTTATCAGGGTTGTAACCAGGTTCTCGCTCTCTGAAATCAGGCGTACCCGTTGTTTATCCGACTCTACTGCTACAATGTTATCTCCTGCCACTATACCGACAGCAAATACATTATTGAATAGTGCATCGTAGATGTTTCCATCGGTATCTCCTCTTTTATTGTAGGTTCCGCAAACTGTAGAAACTTTCTGTACCTGCGTGTAGGCAAATGTCTTGTCGATGGTAAGCTCTTTATCGCCTACAACGACTTTAACAGAATTATTACCGCCTGGTTGTTTTGGTACGGTACAGTAAATAGAAGTTCCGTCACTTGATATGATGTTAGCCTCTTTGGTATCGGCAAAGATCACTTTCATCTTGGATAGGTCTGTACCGAAGTTTCCCTGAACAATGATTTTGTCACCTATTCCTCCTTTTTCCGGGATAAAGCCGGTCAGTGCCTGAGGCTTTGAGGGATCATACTTGTTGGTGATGACGGGATGTTTCACGATGTCTTCATTGCTACAACTGCTGATGAAGAACAGGGCCAGCAACAGCCAGCTTTTTCTTTGGATTAATTTAAGAAATTTGTCTTTCATATATATTATTATTAAAAGGATTGGTCACTGAAACTCTTTATCCTTGTTATTGGTTTGCGGTCTTCAAGGCCGATGCAAATAAATATAGAAAAGAACAGGGAGGAGTACTCAAATGAGGCAGAAAGGGGTACAGAGCGGGGAATGCGTTATTTGTATACCTTAACTGCGTCAAAAATACACTTGTTGCTGGAGAGGGATTTTGTTGTAGTATAGGGGAAAGCAAATAATAAAGTAGCAATTGGTTGGAGGAATTCAAAACGGAAAATGAAAGGAATAAAATGATGAGCAATAAACTCCGCCAACGGGTAAGTCGTTTATTTATCTTCTTCCTTTTTCTGATATTCGGTAGGCGTCACGTCAAATTCCTTTTTAAAACACTTCGTGAAATACTTTGGATTGCTGAAACCAACCGCATAGGCAACTTCGGAGACATTAATGAAAGGCTTTTTCAGGAGTGTACATGCATGTTTAAGCCGGATGTTGCGAATAAACTCTACTGGGGAGAGACCGGTCATTGCTTTCATTTTTCTATTTAGAGTGGATTTGGAAACGTTGAGTTCAGAGGCAAAAGTATCTATATCAAATTCGGTTTCAATCAGATGTTGCTCTATACATTCGATGGCTTTTTCCAGGAACTGCTCGTCAGTACTCTGATATTCCAGTGCTACAACATTGATTTCCGTATCGACTCTGAACTTCTCTTGTCGCTTCTGGTTGGATTTCATCAGATTGTCAATGCGTGCATTAAGCATTTTCATATCGAATGGTTTCGTCAGGTATCCGTTTGCTCCTGCATTGAAACATCTCACTTGGTCTTCCACTGAACTTTTTGCCGTAAGCATCAATACCGGTATATGGCTGGTGTTGATGTCCTGTTTCATTGTTGCACAGAGCTCGATTCCATCCATTTCGGGCATCATATAGTCGCTGACCATCAGGTCTACGTCTTCGCTTCTTACAATTTCCAATGCTTTTTTTCCATTCGTAGCAGTGAGTATATTGTAGTGTGTTGCCAACTTTCTTTTCATCAATAGCAGGAACTCTTCATTGTCATCTACCAATAATATCGTATCTTCTTTCTCTTCTGTATCTTCTGTTGCTTCATTCGGTACTGTTGACGGTATTTCACTGGTTTCGATAATGTCCTTTATTTCCGGATAATAATTCCGGTCGATAGGGATTAGAACAGTGAATCTGGAACCTTCTCCGATGCTGCTTTCTACCTGGATGTCTCCTTTATGCAAGGTCACCAGTTTCTTGGTTAATGAAAGCCCTACACCGTTTGATTGAGGTGCATAAGCTGTTTTGTTCACATAGAATGGAGTGAATATCTTGGATATTTCTTTCTGATCTATGCCGATTCCTTCATCCTGCACCTCTATCCGGAGGAATCGGGAATTATCCTTTTGCAGAGTCGATACATTCAGCTCTACTTTTTTATCGGCAGGTGTATATTTGGCCGCATTCGAGAGTATATTGTACAGAACCTTGTCTATTTTGTCAAAGTCCATATATCCCCAAATGTCTTTTTCTTCCAGATGAAGACTGAAATGAAGGTTTTTCTTTTCAATGATCGGTCGTATGCCTGTATGGTAGATTTCACGGATGAAGCTGCTGATATTGCCATAGGTAGGGGTGAGTACAAACGAGTCGTTTTCTACTTTCCGAAAATCTAGTACTTGCTGGATTAAGCGTTTTAAGCGGAGCACATTACTTTTCAATATATGTACATCTTCCTGTGGAGATGCCTTTGTTTCTTCCAAATCATCTGCTACGCAGCTGATGGTAGTGAGCGGGGTGAGCAGTTCATGGCTTATATGGGTGAAATATTCCAGTTTAGTCTTGGTCAGTTCTTTCTGGAATCTAACCTGGTCGGACCGTCTTATCCTGTGCAGGTAATAGAACATGATGGAATAAAGGATCAGAATGATGAGAGTTATATAGGTACCGTATGCCCACCATGTTTCGTACCAAGCCGGCTTTTTATAGATACGTAGTTCTGTGACGTCGTCTTTCCAGTAGCCGTATTCATCTGTAGAGCGTACCTTGAAAGTATGATATCCTTTAGGAATTTTATTGTAGAAAGCCGACCGATTACCGGTTTCGGTGTATACCCACTCTTTGTCCACACCATCCATCTTGTAGGCGTATCTTATTCTCGATGTTGCTGTAAATTGAAGAGCGGAGAAGAAGATTTCAAGATTGTTATCTTCGGGCTCCAACCAGATGCTTCGGGTTGATAAATCATTCGACTGGCGTTGGGGATTGAAGAAGAAAGAATTATTGGATACTTTGATATCTGTTATAATGACCGGATTGGAATTGATCTTCTTAGATGGGAATTTTGAGGAAGCCATCGATACAAAACCACCATGCCCACCGGCATAAAGCTTGCCGTTGAATAAGTCTATGACGTCCTTCTTGAACGAGTTTATCTGAACGGATTCGTCTGAATTTGAATAATGAATGTATCTATCTGACTGGATATCATAGGCAGTCAATTGTCGGTTTGTTAGTATCCAAAGGGTATTCCTGTCATGTTTCATCCCTAAAATAGACTGTCCGGTCATTCCGCATGAGTTGCTGAAGTCCTTCATTATCTCTGAGTTGAGATCCATTTGCAGGATGGAACCTTGAGTAGTGGCAATCCATAAATGATTTTCCTGGATCACTATCTTGTCAATATTGTTACTGGGTAAGGATGAATTCTGGGTTGAGTATTGTTTAATCGGTTTCAGTTTATCCCCTAAAGAAACCTTATGTAAACCGGAATCTTCGGTTGCCAACCAGATGTTACCGTGTCCGTCTTCTGCAATAGATGTAATGTTGGGCAGAGAGAATTCGGGGATGATAAAGTCTTTGCTGTCCGGTTTTAGATAGAGCTGTCCGGTGGTAGCTACCCATAAATTCCCCTTACTGTCTTCATACATGGATGTAATGTTGCCAGTAGTCCCTTTTGGTGTATATAAGTCCTTTGCCAGTAAGTACTCAATTTCTCTTTTACTGTTTAGTTTTGCTTTGTAGAGGGTGGGTTGGTCTCTGCATCCCAGCCAGAATTCTCCCGGCTGTTTCGAACGGAGGATATATCCTATATTATGCACTCCGGAATTTGTATTCGAGTAGTCATAGAATTTATCTTGTTCTATGTCATACCAGCAGAGTCCCCAACGTTCCTGATTGAACCAGAGCCCGTTGTTGGGGTCAATACCCAGAGTGGTTATATTCGTGTCGAAACCTACATGTCTTTTCAGTTTGGGCAAGAAGTTATTAGCTATGGCAGGATTTCCCATTAGCAAGTGATACCCGCTGTCATAGGCCCCGGCCCAAAGGTTGCCTTCCCTGTCTTTGATGATCTGGCTGAACATTTTGTTATAATCGAACATATACGAGCTGAGGTCCACTTTTTCCAGATGTCCGTCCGCCACTTTGAAAGCATAAAGTTCGTGGTAGCCGAATATCCATATATAGCCGTAAACATCATCTTGTACTACACTGAAGAAGGCGGTTTCAGGCTGGTGCAGTTTTTCATTGAAGATTTCTTGATGCGTGTACATTCTATCCTCTGTTGCATCCGGATGAAAACGGTAGATACCGTCTCCCCAAGTCAATATCCAATATTGGTCATCTTTGTCCTGAAATATTTTAAACGGATTATTATTCGCTCCGAGTGTAGGGAAACTCATAAATGTATCTGTATTCTTGAGATACTTATATAAACCTCCTCCCCATGTGCATACCCATATATTGCCGAAATGATCTTCATATATTGAGTTTATACCATTATTGGGAACCGCCGGGATCAAATTTCCGTAGCGCTTCTTCAATGAATAGTCTGAATTATAGTGAGAAACCTGATTACGGGTACATATCCATAGTTCTTTCCGGCTATCTACTAACATGAAGTTTATCCATGTATTCTGGATTTCTGTATCTGGGAATGGCCGTATCTGATAGTTGCTTTTATCCACCAAATTAACCCCCTGCCTTGTTCCTACCAGCAGGCAATTATCATCTTCAGCAAAACACCAGATGAAGTCATCGGTTAATAAATGAGGCTGGTTAAAGTCTGATTTGAAAGTCTGGAGTTGGTATCCGTCATATCGTCCTAAGCCGTTTTTAGTTCCTAACCAGATGAACCCATTCTGATCCTGATGTAAGTCTATTACTTCATTGGAAGGCAGTTGCTCCAGAAAAGGCATTTGTTTGGCTATTATTTGCTGTGCATATGAGGAAATGCTCATTAATAGGAAGATGACAATGAGAAAGGGGGATACATATATCTGAATTTCTGTACGATGAATTCTGTTTTCCATAATGTTACAAGGTATTTTCTTTGGTGGCGATTGCAAAAATAGGGTATTATTGGCAATACTTCAATCAAAATGGTATTTTTGTGAACCTCCCTGTAAAGTATGGGCATAAAAAAAGGAGTACCGCTGTACTCCAACCTTTGTTAACCTTAAATCTAATACTATGAAAAACACAGTGCAAAGATACGGACTTCTGGGATATCTGCAAATAAAACAAATAAAAAAGAGTGTTTTATAACATGTTTTAGTAAAAGTGTTGTTTTTGTTAAGGCTTACTAAGGATTTGAGTCCCTCCAGTACTTGTTTTCTAAAAAAGAATTATCTTTGCATGGCTGCGAAAATAGCTGCACTTTTGCATATTAATAAATTTATAAAGAACAACTACTGTGAGCGAAGAAGATATTGTCCTTACCCCGATGATGAAACAGTTCTTGGACCTGAAAGCCAAGCATCCTGATGCCGTTATGCTGTTTCGTTGCGGCGACTTCTATGAAACTTATTCTACTGATGCTGTTGTTGCAGCCGAAATCCTGGGAATTACCCTGACTAAGCGTGCCAATGGTAAAGGAAAGACTGTTGAAATGGCGGGATTCCCTCATCATGCACTGGATACGTATCTGCCTAAACTGGTACGTGCCGGGAAGCGTGTAGCCATCTGTGACCAGTTGGAAGACCCGAAAATGACCAAGAAACTGGTGAAACGGGGTATTACGGAACTGGTAACTCCCGGTGTTTCCATCAATGATAATATACTGAATTACCGGGAGAATAACTTCCTGGCTGCCGTACATTTTGGTAAGGGAACGTGCGGTGTGGCATTTCTCGATATATCTACGGGTGAGTTTCTTACAGCAGAAGGGCCTTTCGACTATGTAGACAAGCTATTGAATAACTTCGCGCCCAAAGAAGTACTTTTTGAACGTGGTAAGCGGGGGATGTTCGAGGGAAATTTCGGAAGTAAGTTCTTTACTTTCGAACTGGACGACTGGGTATTTACAGAGACCACCGCCCGGGAGAAACTTCTGAAGCATTTTGAAACGAAGAATCTGAAAGGTTTTGGTGTAGAGCATCTCAAGAATGGTATCATCGCTTCGGGAGCCATCCTGCAATATCTCATCATGACGCAGCATACCCAAATCGGGCATATCACTTCTTTGGCGCGTATTGAAGAAGATAAATACGTCCGTCTGGATAAATTCACGGTCCGTAGCCTTGAGCTGATAGGCAGCATGAATGATGGAGGCAGCAGCTTGCTGAACGTGATTGATAAGACTATCAGTCCGATGGGTGCCCGTTTGCTGAAGCGCTGGTTGGTGTTTCCGTTGAAAGATGTACTGCCTATCAATGAACGCTTGAATGTAGTGGAATATTTTTTCCGTCAGCCGGATTTCAAAGAACTGATCGAAGAACAGTTGCATTTGATAGGCGATCTGGAACGTATCATTTCTAAAGTGGCTGTAGGACGTGTTTCTCCTCGTGAAGTAGTTGCATTAAAGGTAGCTTTGCAGGCTATTGAGCCTATTAAGGAAGCTTGTCTGGAGGCGGATAATGCTAGTCTGAACCGTATCGGTGAACAACTGAATATCTGTAAGTCCATTCGCGACCGCATTGAAAAAGAGATTAATAATGATCCTCCGTTGCTGATAAACAAAGGTGGTGTTATGAAGTCAGGCGTCAATGCCGAATTGGATGAATTACGCCAGATAGCTTATTCCGGTAAAGATTATCTGCTACAGATACAGCAACGGGAGAGTGAACTGACTGAAATTCCCAGTCTGAAAATCGGTTACAACAATGTATTCGGTTACTATATTGAAGTGCGCAATACACATAAGGATAAAGTACCACAGGAGTGGATACGTAAACAGACCTTGGCCAATGCCGAACGTTACATTACACAAGAGCTGAAAGAGTACGAAGAGAAAATTCTCGGCGCCGAAGATAAGATATTGATACTGGAAACCCAGCTCTACATGGAATTGGTGCAGGCTCTAAGTGAGTTTATTCCTGCCATTCAGGTGAATGCAAACCAGATCGCGCGTCTGGACTGTTTGCTGTCTTTTGCCAATGTGGCACGTGAGAATAACTATATACGTCCTGTCATCGAAGATAACGATGTTCTGGATATCCGCCAGGGACGACATCCGGTTATCGAGAAGCAACTTCCCATAGGAGAGAAGTACATTGCCAATGATGTGGTGCTGGATAGTAGCTCGCAACAGATCATCATCATTACCGGTCCGAACATGGCGGGTAAGTCTGCATTGCTGAGACAGACGGCGTTGATAACGCTACTGGCGCAGATTGGCAGCTTCGTACCTGCCGAGAGTGCACATATCGGTTTGGTAGATAAGATATTTACCCGTGTAGGTGCCAGTGATAATATCTCTGTCGGAGAGTCTACTTTCATGGTGGAAATGAACGAGGCGGCTGATATTTTGAATAACCTTTCTTCGCGCAGTCTGGTGCTTTTTGACGAGTTGGGACGAGGTACATCTACGTACGACGGTATTTCTATTGCCTGGGCAATTGTAGAGCATATTCATGAACACCCTAAAGCCAAGGCACGTACGTTGTTTGCTACGCACTATCACGAGTTGAACGAGATGGAGAAAAGCTTCAAGCGTATCAAGAACTACAATGTTTCCGTTAAGGAGGTGGATAATAAGGTCATTTTCCTGCGTAAACTGGAACGTGGCGGTAGTGAACACTCCTTTGGTATCCATGTGGCAAAGATGGCAGGTATGCCGAAAAGTATCGTAAAACGTGCGAATGACATTCTGAAACAGCTTGAGGCGGACAATCGTCAGCAAGGTATTGCAAGTAAGCCGATGGCGGAAGTAGGAGAGACGCGTGGCGGCATGCAGCTTAGCTTTTTCCAGCTAGAAGATCCTGTGCTCTGCCAGATACGTGACGAGATTTTGAATTTAGATGTGAATAATCTGACCCCGCTGGAGGCATTGAATAAATTGAATGATATTAAGAGGATTGTAAAAGGGAAGTAAAGCTTCCCTTTTTTATTCTTATCCAGTGACGCTATTCGTTGATAGAATCCATATCTGTCAATTCTTTCTTCACACTATCCTTCTGCTGTTCCCTATATTGGCGTGGTGGCATACCGAAACGCTGGGAGAATAACTTATAGAACGTTCCGCGGTTATTGAAACCTGTCTTGTCCATAATTTCCTCAATGGTATAGTTCTTTGTCAGCAGCAGTCGCTCGGCCATTGTGAGGCGATATTCTTTGATGATATCAGCAGGAGATTTGTCTGTTATAGGTTTTAATTTACGGTAGAACTGACGGGTGCTATAGCCCAGGTCACTGCTCAATAGTTCAACGGATAAGTCAGGGTTTGTGATATTCTTTTCTATGGTTTCTATCACCTTATCCAGGAATTCCTGATCTTCTTTGTGGATACAGTTCCCGTTTTCCACTTTGAATGAACTGAATATGGAACTATAATATTCTTTCAGGTCCGATTCTCTTTTAATCAATCGGTAGACTACTTTCTCTAAGTATTTTACATTGAAAGGTTTCGTCACATACACTTCTGCACCAGCCTCAATGCCTTTCACCTGATCGTCTTCGTGATGAAGGGCAGACAGTAGAATGAGTGGAATATGGCTCCATAACTTGTTTTGCTTGATTTTCTGGGCAAAGGAAAGCCCGTCTATTTCAGGCATCATCACATCTGAAATAATCAGATCCGGCTGCTTCAGTTCCAGGCTGGTCAAAGCTTCTGCAGCGTTATTGAAAGATAATACATTGTATTTATCTACAAATATTTCCGAGACGAACCATAACATAGAAGGATCGTCGTCAATGATCATAACCGTGTGCTTGGAAGTGTCAAAATTAACAGTGGTCTGTTCCAGTTCCATGGGCTCCGTATTTGTATTCAGAGGTCCTGTTGCATACACTTTTTGGGGTGTTTCTGCTTCCTGTGCAGTGGGCGATAGTTCCGGTAAAGTGACTGTAAATGTAGTTATCTCATTCTGAATACTGCTGACATTGATTTCACCGTTCAACAGAGTAACCATATTCTTACAAATAGCCAATCCCAGCCCATTCCGTGAATTCTTGCCATTCATTTCAAAAGAATCCAATATCTTATAGCGATCGAATATCTTTGCAAGATTCTCTTTCGCTATCCCCTTTCCTGAGTTGGATATATTAAGGGTTAGAAGCTGGTTTTCTACTTTCAGACCGATGGTGATATTCCCTTCTTCCGGAGTATATTTGAAGGCATTTGAGATCAGGTTATTGACGATCTTACTGAAACAACTGATATCCGTATTCCATTCAATGTCCGGTTCAATATCCAACCGATAGTTCAGATTCTTATTTTCAGCCAATTCACAGAAGGATTCCGCTATGTTCCGGAGTTTGTCCGATACGGATAATCTTTGGATAGAAAGCACCTTATGACCGGTTTCCAGCCTGCGGAATTCCAGCAGTTCCAGAATCAAGCCATTCAGTTTTTCTGTATTCTGCTGTATCATCTTCCCGTATTTGCGGATGTACGAATCAGATTGCGGGTAGGCAAGTATCTTTTCGCACGGACCATAAATCAGCGTCAGTGGCGTACAGAATTCATGAGTGATGTTGGTAAAGAAGCGCAGCTTGGATTCATAGACTTCTTCTTTCTTTTCCCGGTTCAATTTCTCAATCATGCGGTGCTGCTTCCGGCGGTATTGATGAACTATCCTGTAAACAGCAAGAATGCAGAACAAAGCGATTAATATGAAATAGAGAATATATGCCCAATTACTTAAATACCAGGGAGGAGTAATCTGAATCAGAAGTTTCTGCGGTTCGCACTCTTTTCCATTCATGTTATTCTTGTATTTCACTAACAAAGTATATTGTCCGGGTGCAAGATTGGAGAAGATGGCGCTGGCCGATGTGCCACTTTCTATCCATTGGCTGCTTACTTCGTCCAATTTGTAAGAATAAGAGTAATTGTTACCATTTATATAATCTATTGCCATAAAGTCGATGCAGAAGAAGTTCCGGCTATAATCCAGCTGAAGTATCTTCTTTCCTTTTTTGTCGTGGAGAAAATCATGAATATTGTATTCTTTTCCGAAGATAGATAATCCCTTCAGGTTTATTTGAGGCATATAGTCTGCCATAATATAAGCATTAGGCTTGACGGTAACAAATCCGTTTGTCCCTCCGAAGAATAAAGTTTCGGTCCGCGAGTCTTTATAGAAAGCTCCATCACTGAATTCAGTGACTTCCAGTCCGTTTTCCCGGTCGTAAGTCTGCCCGGTATTGGTTTTAGGATTGAACCTTACCAGTCCTTGATTCGTGCTGATCCAAAGGTTATTTTGCTGGTCTTCCAAAATGCCATGTACTGTGTTGTTTGAGAAAAGGTCAGCCCTGTCATGATAATGTGAGTAATCTTCATTGAAGTGAAGTAGTCCGGAACTGGTTCCCAGCCAATATCCTTTCTCATTTTTATAAATGGCGAAAATATCATTGGCTGTCTGACTGTTCACTACATTATCAAACCTGTATGGAGTTAGCTGTTCGGTTTCGACATTGAGCCGGTAGGCTCCATAGCCACGATTACCGAACCAAAGGATAGAATCATTCTCCTGGAAGGAGGTAAAGAAATAATTGGAAGCCATACGCCCGTCATCCAGAACAATTCTGGTAGCCGATTTAACGGAAGGAGAGCTACCGGCTTTATCCAAAATAACTTTTACGATACCTTCACCTACAGTGGATACCCATAAAGTGGTATCATTTAATTCGTTGATGGAGTGTACATATTTCACCTTCTTTCCATCGGCTATCACTGTAAACGCTTTCAGCTGTTTATTCTGGTATGAATAGTAGTTAAGCCCGTTTTCCGTTCCAATCCATAGCCTGTTCGCAGAACCGGGGGCAAAGCAATAGACGGTGTTGTCGGTTAAGGTACTGTTGCTGATGGAGATCCGGTCGAAAGAAACTGCTGCATTGGTTTCCGGAGAATAATTCCTGATACGCAATATACCTCCTCCTTTGGTTCCTATCCATAAGGTTTGTTCCTCGTCGTAGTAAACGGTACGTACGGGGTTGTTTATCTGGTATACAGGAGTATCCAGCAGTGTATTGGTAATGGAGAAAGCATCATTGAAATACATGTATACCCCTTGTCCGTCTGTTCCTATCCAAACAATATCCTGATATTTGTCCTTCATCAGACAGAAGATGCCGGAATGGATTTCTGTATCTTGCATCTGGTATTTTATTTTCTGATCGGACATATATTTCAATACGATCAATCCGCTGCTTTTGAAGCCGATGTAATAGTCGTTTTGTTGTTTGATGATGGAAGAAACTTCTCCGCGTGTTTCGACTTCTGCTTTGAGATCTGCAATAAAGTATTGCTGTTGATTTCCGAAGTCATATTCATAGAGTGAGTAGGTCTTATCGATGAAATAGACCAGATCTTCTTCTGCGAATGCCCATAATAACTGTTCGGAATGTTTGAAAAGATTGTTTGGGGTGAGGGCTATCTCTTCTTTATTCTTGATTATCTGATAGCTGCGGGTGTCATTATTCGAAGTGAATACCCATAGAATATTGTTTTTGTCGATGATAGTGGATAATACGTGTCCGAATGCTATTTGAGGTACTTCCAACTTTTGGAAGAGTTGTTTTTCCGGTTGATAGTAATAAATATATCCGTCGTCTTTTACAATGAAAAGGTCATTATCCCTGCTTTTTGCCATATAGTTCTTGTCTTTGAACTCCGTAAAGCTTTTGGATATCTGGAGTTTGGTATCCAGACGGTCCAGTCCATAGTTGGTCTGTATCCATAATACATCCTTTTCAGTCTCCATGATGTCGTTAATCAGGTTTCCGGATAATGGGGCTTTCGTCGGGTTGACAGGATTATATACATGGATATTGGTGCCGTCGAAAATATTCAGACCATCACATGAACCGATCCAGATGACTCCCTGATGATCCTGGTAAAGGGATAAGATAGCACTGTTGGATAAGCCGTTTTTGTTTGAAAATTGCCGTAGACTGTATGCATGAATCAAATGCGGAAAGCAGCATAAGATGCAGATAAGCAGTGAAACTTGAGGGAAGTAGTGTTTGTTTTTCATATCTGTATATCGGACTAATTAGGTATTGCAAAGATAGAGATTTATGGTAGGATATGGTTGGGAAGCATAGAAAAAAGAGTAATACTTTTCTGACTTTTTTGTGCGTTTTACAGCCATAGCCATGTAATTACACTTTTATGGCATAAATATAGGTATGCTTTTAGGCAAGTGCCGCTATTTTTGCGATTGATAAATATCTGTATTATTCACAATAGAATATTTTACTATGAAATTACCAGTTATCCTATTAGCATCTGCGCTGCTTTGTTCAGGTAGTATGCATGCACAGAGTGCAAAACCGGAGAAAAAAGCGAAAGCTTATATGGTGGCAGATGCCCACCTGGATACTCAATGGAATTGGGATGTCCAAACCACCATCAAAGAGTATGTTTGGAATACCTTGTCCCGTAATCTGTTTTTGTTGAAGAAGTATCCCGATTATATCTTCAATTTTGAAGGAGGTGTCAAATATGCTTGGATGAAAGAATACTTTCCCAGTGAATATGAGCAACTCAAAGCATTAGTGCGTTCAGGTCGCTGGCATATCAGTGGCAGTAGTTGGGAAGCATCGGATGTGCTGGTACCCTCTGTTGAGTCTTCCATTCGTAACATCCTGCTTGGACAGGAATATTACAGAAAAGAGTTCGGGACAGAAAGTACGGATATTTTCTTGCCCGACTGTTTTGGCTTTGGCTGGACGTTGCCTACTATTGCCAAACATTGCGGTCTCATCGGCTTTTCCTCGCAGAAACTCGACTGGCGTAACCATCCTTTTTATGGAGAGAGTAAACATCCTTTTATGCTTGGATTGTGGAAGGGGATTGACGGTTCTTCTATTATGCTTGCTCATGGCTATGATTATGGTAAGCGCTGGAATAACATTGACCTGTCGGAAGATAAAGAATTGTTGGGACTGACTAAGCGCACTCCATTGAATACGGTTTATCGCTATTATGGTACGGGTGATACGGGTGGTTCTCCCTCAATAGGCTCTGTCAGTTCTGTAGAGAAAGGTATCAAGGGGAACGGTCCGTTAGAAATAATCAGCGCAACGAGCGATCAGTTATTCAAGGATTATCTTCCTTATGAAAAACATTCGGAATTGCCCGTTTTCAACGGTGAATTGCTGATGGATGTACATGGAACCGGATGTTATACTTCGCAAGCTGCCATGAAGCTTTATAACCGTCAGAATGAACTTTTGGGAGATGCTGCCGAAAGAGCGGCCGTAGCAGCGGATTGGTTGGGTATAGCCGGTTATCCGGGTGAAAGTCTGACAGAAGCATGGAAGCGTTTCATTTTCCACCAATTCCATGATGACCTTACCGGTACCAGTATCCCACGTGCTTATGAGTTTTCGTGGAATGATGAATTGCTTTCATTAAAGCAATTTTCAGGTGTTCTGACAGCTTCGGTAGGGGCTGTTTCTGAGAAAATGGATACTCGCGTCAAGGGGATTCCGGTTGTGTTCTACAATGCACTCGGATTTCCGGTTACGGATGTAGCGGAGGTAGCGATTGAAGCTCCCAAATTCCCTAAAGGTGTCAGTGTTTATAATGCGGAAGGCAAGCAAGTTGCTTCCCAATTACTTTCTTACCGGAATGGAACTGTGTATTTATTGATAGAAGCAACTGTACCTGCTACAGGATATGCCGTGTATGATGTCCGACTTTCCGGAAGCCAGAAGCTGGCAGATTCTTTTGTTTCAGAAACAACAGTGGAGAACTCTGTCTATAAAATCTCATTGGATAAGCAGGGAGATATAATCTCGCTTTACGATAAGAAAAATAATAAGGAACTTGTTAAGGACGGCAAATCTATTCGTCTGGCTCTTTTTACTGAGAATGAATCATATAATTGGCCAGCTTGGGAGATTCTGAAAAAGACTATTGACCGTGCACCTGTTTCTATTACTGAAGACGTGAAAATGAATCTGTGTGAGAATGGTGCCCTGCGCAAGACTTTGTGTATAGAAAAGCGCCATGGCAAATCGTTGTTCCGTCAGTATATCCGGCTTTACGAGGGAGAATTGGCTGACCGTATAGACTTTTACAATGAGATAGACTGGCAGTCAACGAATGCACTGCTGAAAGCAGAATTCCCCTTGAATGTTGATAACGAAAAGGCGACCTACGATCTGGGTATAGGCAGTGTTCAGAGAGGTAATAATATATTGACCGCTTATGAAGTATATGCCCAATATTGGGCGGATTTAACCGATAGTGACGGCAGTTATGGTGTTTCTATTATGAATGACAGTAAATATGGCTGGGATAAACCTGATAATCATACACTCCGCCTGACATTGCTTCATACACCCGAGACTAAGAACAACTATCCGTATCAGGACCGTCAGGACCTGGGATATCATACTTTCACTTATAGTTTGGTAGGGCATGCCGGCGGTTTGGACAAGGCGCAGGTCGTTAAGGAGTCTGAAGTATTGAATCAGCGTCTGAAGGCTTTTGCTGCCGAGAAACATTCCGGAACATTGGGCAAAGCCTTCTCTTTCGCATCTTCGGACAATAGTAACGTTGTCATCAAAGCTTTGAAGAAAGCGGAAAGTTCGGACGAATATGTGGTGCGTGTGTACGAAACGGGTGGCAAAGCTCCACAAAATGCAGTGCTGACATTTGCAGGAACTATTACAAGTGCCGTTGAAGCAGATGGTACGGAGAAGAGTATAGGAAGTGCGGACTTCAGCGGTAATCAGCTGGAAGTCTCCATACAGCCCAACAGTATCAAGACCTATAAAGTCCGTTTCAATGATAATAAGAAGGAAGAATTGCGATGCGAACAACTGCCTCTCAATTATGACCGTAAATGTTTCAGCTGGAACGAATTTCGTTGGGAGGCTAATTTCGAAGCCGGTTATTCTTATGCCGCTGAATTAATACCTGCCGATATAACTGTTAATCGTGTTCCTTTCCATCTGGAAACAAAAGAAGAAATGAATGGTATGTTATGTAGCGGAAATACCTTGCAGCTGCCTGCCGGACATTCCTATAACCGTTTGTATATACTGGCTGCTGCGGCAACTGCTGAAGAAGATGTTAGAGGCGTATTCCAGGCAGGGAAGAATTTGCAGGAGATTGTTGTTCCTTCTTATACCGGTTTCATCGGACAATGGGGACATACAGGCCATACACAAGGCTATTTGAAAGATGCAGAAGTGGCCTATGTCGGTACACACCGCCATTCCGCTGAGGGAGATCATGCTTATGAGTTTACTTATATGTTCAAGTTTGCCATTGACATCCCTGCTAAAGCAACTGAGGTTATCCTGCCCGATAATAAAGATATTGTTATTTTTGCTGCTACATTGGTTGAAGAACCATATGCACCTGTTAAAGCACTATCTACTTTATTCCAGACTGCCAATGAAGATGATACCAGCTTGCAGAAGACAGCAGAACTGAAGATCAATCTGTTGAAACCGGAACATATCGTTGCTTGGTCGGGATATACCAACGACAATGAGAAACCTGCATTTCTCATTGATGGAAACGAGAATACTAAATGGTGCGATACCTCTATGCTTCCTAACTATATTGATTTTGATTTGGGAATGAAAAAGGAAATAAGCGGTTGGAAGATGGTGAATGCTGCTCAGGAAAGCTATTCTTATATCACTGGCAGCTGCTTCTTGCAAGGTCGGAATAACCCGAATGAAGCATGGCGCACATTGGACTTTGTAACCGGAAACAAGCAGAATGTTATCAACCGTTCTTTGGGTAAGACTGAGAAGGTACGCTATCTGCGTCTGTTGGTTACTCAACCGGTACAGGCCGCTAATGGCAAGGACACACGTATTTATGAGTTTGCAGTTTTTTAATAACTCGTTGACGGAATTAATGTCTTTCTGTAAGGTTATGAATTAATTCACCACAGAGTCTCACAGAGTTTTTACCAACTATCCGTTCTGAATAAATCACCCATGCATAAAAAAGGACACCTACTTAATAGATGTCCTTTTCAAATAATGTATATGGTGTGTTACTTCTTGGAATAATGAAATCTCATAGAGAAGATGTGAACCTCAATTATATCATCATTCACAGAGTAGACAAGACGATGTTCAACACTGATTCGTCTTGACCATTTACCTGCCAATTCATATTTTAGCGGCTCTGGCTTTCCTAATCCTGTGTAGGGATGTTCTGCAATGTCATTCAGCAAAGCTGCGATTTTATTCAGAATGGCTTTATTACCACTTTGTGAGAAGTAAAGATATTCCTTTCGTGCTTGTTCTGACAATGTTATTTTGTACATGACACCCTATTTAAGAAATCATCTATGCTTTCTCCTTCATTTTGTGATATGAAATTGCCATTCTTTATGTCTTCCTCGCCTTTGCGTATGGCCTCCATCATTTCAGGTGAGGACATGATATATTCAGTTTCTCTCAAAGAGTTATATTCATCCAGAGAAATCATCACTACTCCCTTCCCATTTCCGCGATTAATAATTACTGTATCGCAATCGTCAACTACTGCGTCAATGTACCCTTTAAGGTTCGCTCTTAAATCTGTATAATTAGCTGTTCTCATAATTCTTCCTTTTTATGATTATGCAAATATATGTACTTATATGCGTACCTGCAAGTTTAATTAGTTAATATTTAAAGTCATTGATGGGCTTACTCCAGTATTGTTTTCTCGGAATATAGTCTCGAAAAGACAGACGGTTCATCACTTCGCGTACCCAATACTATGTTTTCCTGGGCTGTCCGGCGTAGCAAATGCAGAGTCGAGCATAGCTGCAAAGTTCTTTCATCTTTCATTGTTGTCTCATTCATTGGCTTTTCCGCTGAAACTGCCGTCTGAAGGATGGGGAAGTGCTTTCAGGAAGATTACATCACTTCCTCGCACACCCGCATTTCCATCCCTTTATATACCACTACAATCTTGTGCAGTTGGGTGTGGCCGATGGCACGTTTCACTGTGTCCGTGTTGGCGTAGCGGTTGGCTTGGACAATGGCTTCTTGGCGTAATTCTTCCGCGCGTGTTTCGGGGTCTTTATACTTGGCATACTTCAGTTCCACGATGTAACTGTGCGTCATGTCGGAGTAAATCTCCAGCATCGGACAGAGGAAGATGTCGACATATCCAGCCTGCGTGTCCTGTTCGGAAATGGGACGATAGAAGCGGTTCTGAGCAGTCATGGCGAGGGTGAAACCGTGGACGAAGAATTCGCCCTTTTGCTTGTCGCGCTGTGAGGCATAGCGTTTCAGGCAGTCGGCGATGTAGTCGAAGTAAGCTTTCCAGCCCCCGTCATAAGCGAGACGGCTGGAGAGTTCGCTCTTTTCGTAGCTGTTGAAGCTCAGGTCGGCATTGTTGTAGGTATTCAGCAGATAGGTGTAGAGTTGTTCCTGCACCACCATGTTGGGGATGGTCAGTTTCGTTTTTCCTTCGTGCATGCCGCTGATGGTGAGCATCCCGAAATAGTAGAGCAAGCTCACGAAATTATCAGGATTGGTGATACTGGCGGCAGGGAAGCCGTCTTTCAGATCACCGGTGATAAATCCCTGACTCACTAAAGTCTGAATGATGGAAGCGTCATGGGCAAATTCCTTGTCCTTGCGGATAAGCATGCGCAACTTCTCGTAGTCGATGCGGATATTGCTTTCTATCATGTTTTGCGGTGCTTTACCGCGTATAATGTAGTTTTTGACGAAGTAGAGCACCATATTGGAATTGTACATTGTGGTTTCACCGTAACAATCCTGTGCAAAACAGTAATTGTCGTACCATGGTTTCATCATTTCTATCAGCTCGTCAACGGTATGATGAAAAGGGCTGGTGGTAGAATAATAGGTCAGCATTTCGCGTACTTCCTCTTCCGTGAAACCCATCATTTGATTGAAATCCGGTGTGAGAGAGTAGTTGGTGCCGATGTTGAATCCGCTGGCCAGATCGTACATGATCATGGGACTTACACCGGTGATGAAGCAACGCTCGATACTGGAGTAGGTTCCTGCTTTCACCTTGATGAACAGGTTCTGCAAATAACTCTCGCCATGCGCCTCGTCAGTGTATCGGCATAAACTTTCGGGACTGGAAAGAATGGTATTGGTGAAGTGGTCGTATTCATCGATGAAAAGGTAGATCTTCTGTCCGGCACGCTCGCATACCTGATAGAGGAATTCCAGTTGCGCTACAGCTCCGTTTTTGGTGTGCAGTTCTTTCCATGTCTCCGGGGGGAGGAGGTCGGCATATTTCTTGCAAAAGCTCTTGATGGTAGTGCCGCAGTGTTCATCCAGCCCTTTGCGGTAATCATTCAGCTCGCCGCTGATGCCGGAGAAGTTGAGATAGAGTACTAAGTAGCTGTTGCGGTCCGGTGTGGGGTGCTCACCAATGTAGAGGCCACCAAAGAGGTCATCGAACTTATCGCGGGTGTTTACATCGTAGTAGTGTTGCAATAAGTTCAGTGTCAGGCTTTTGCCGAAGCGCCGTGGACGGATAAAGAAGAAGAAACGATCCGCCTGCTCTAACAGGGGGATAAAACGGGTTTTGTCTACATAATAATAGTCTTCGCGGCGAATAACCGCAAAGTTCATCATTCCGTAGGGAAGTCTCTTTCTGTTCGGTGCTATATATTCCAATGGATCCATTTTCTGCCCTCCTAATTTGTAGCCTTGTCACATAACGACACAAAGATAACAAAAGTTCTTATAGCGACGATGCGTTTTCTTTCACTTATTTTGAAGGGAAGTGTTTCTAACTTTATCTCTTGAGTTCCGCATCCCTCGACATACCGTAATATCCCGGCATGGGGCGATAGATCGGCTGTGCGCGTCTTCCTACATTTGTCAGTTTGCCCTCTTTTTGCAATCGTTGCAGATGGTTGTTGGCGGTGGTGCGTGCCATGCCGCATAATTCTTGGAAATCGATGCGAAGCAGCAGTTCATGTTCCGTGAAATACTCTTTCAAGCGCATATCTATCTCTACTTCGGAGAGTCGCAGGGAGTGGCGCGTGTATTTACTTTGGGTGGCTGTAACACCTGCCAGTGCGGCTTTCAGACGAATGTCCGGGCGAAAACTAACACCTTTCAAGCGTAGTTTCAAATGCTTGTTCTTGGTCTTGCGGGTCACTTTCTGTGTGGCTTCCAAAGTGGGGGAAAAATAGCCCAATCCCTCGATGTGCACCTCCCGACCTTCGCGTAGCTCTTCTCCGCAAAGCTGGGTCAAAGTGTCTATTGCACTTTTTGCATCACCCACGCTGAGCGAACTGCGTTCGTGTACCCGATAATATAATTGCTCCATGCTCACTTTGCCGTTGAGCAACGGGCGGGGATGCAGCCCTCTTTCTTCCGATTCCCCTTCCGCGTTGGGGTTCTCGTACCAATCGTAAACTATTGCCATAATGCTTGTTTCTTAATGCTTTAAATGTATATACTTGTTGACTCGAAGGTGCTGTCTTGAAAGTGAACCACTGGAGTCGGTCGAGTGAATGACTGGAGTTGGTAGAATGAGTGACTGGAGTTGGTCGAGTGAACAACTGGAGTGGGCCGTTTATAAGTCAGCATACAAAGATAGTGATATTAGTAAGATTTACCTATGAAAGTCCTTACTTTCTTTCTAACTGTGTTCTCTGAAAAATAGTTGGTGGAATGCTTGCAAAGCGCTTTCTCGTTGTAGTAAATTCGTAGCGTTGGTACTGACAAAGCGAAACCTGAACGCTTTCTGCATTGAGGCTCATGCTGAGGGTATTCCTTGCTGGGACAAGGATTTGAGTCGCTATATCTATTCTACTTACATTCCCGATTATCACCCCTTTCAGCTCTATATGGAGGAATTGCCGCAATGGGACGGCGTTGACCGGCTGACACAGCTCGCCTTGCGGGTTTCCGACTGTCCGCATTGGGTGCAGGGATTTCACATCTGGATGCTGGGGCTTGCCGCTCAGTGGTCGGGGTTGGCAGGCATACATGCCAACAGTGTGGCGCCTATTCTTGTAAGTCAAGAGCAGGGACGGCAGAAATCCACATTTTGTAAGTCATTGATGCCGATGGTTCTGCGGCGATATTATGTGGATAATTTGAAGCTTACTTCGCAAGGGCAGGCGGAACGCCTTTTGGCGGAAATGGGCTTGCTGAATATGGACGAGTTTGATAAGTATGCCGAAAGCAAAATGCCGTTGCTGAAGAACCTGATGCAAATGTCTGACTTGAATATTCGTAAGGCCTATCAGCAGAGCTTCCGCCAACTGCCTCGTGTCGCCTCTTTTATTGGTACCAGTAACCGTTTCGACTTACTTACCGACCCTACGGGAAGCCGCCGTTTTCTTTGCGTGGAAGTGGAGCGGGTGATCGATTGTACCCATATAGAACATGACCAGATTTATGCACAACTGAAGGCGGAACTGCTTGCGGGGAGGCGTGATTGGTTCACCAAAGAAGAGGAGCAGGTGTTGCAGGTGCAGAATGCGGCGTTCTACCGTGTTTGTCCCGCAGAGGATGTTTTTCATAGTTATTTTCGTGTGGCGAATTTCGGTGAGAAGTGTATCGGTCTTACGGCTGCCCAGATTTTCAGGGAACTTCAGCAAAAGAATTCCGCTGCCATGCGCAGCGTCAATCCTATGCGCTTCGGCCAAGTGCTGCTGAAAGCGGGGGTGGTGCGTCGGCACACAGAGTATGGAAATGTGTATCAAGTGGTTAGGAGGCAGTGCGACTGATGAATGTTTCTGCGGTTGTGGTGACGGCTGAAAGCTGAAAGTATCCCCTAAAGGGATGCTTTCAGCGTAAAGGTCGATGGAATAGGAGAGATGGCAGGTACTGAAAGAACTGAACGCATTTGAGATGTACCAAAGTTGTGTATAGATCGTACCTGCTCTCTATTAAGATATAGTTAAATCTATTACCATCCTTGATTCTGCGGATAACGTTCACCGGTCGTCACACGATCAATCATTTGTTGCGGAATAGGACGTAACCAATGTCTGTCTTCCGTAATGTTCGTATTGGCTTTACCATCGTCATACTTACGTACACGATCTATTAATGTCCCGGTACGGGCTAAGTCTGCCCATCGGCAATGTTCTGCAAGTAACTCACGGGTACGTTCTTCAAGAATAAAGTCGAGCGTAACATCGCTTGGAGCGATATCCAGTGCCCCAACTTCACCGATTTGCTTATCACGGGCACGCTCCCTGATCACATTTATATATTTAGCTGCATTCGTGTTGTCACCCAATTTGAAAGCAGCCTCAGCGGCCAGCAAATAAGTTTCACCTAAACGATAAATGATGTAAGAACGATCTGTATTGTCATTAGGAATAGCACGCGTTCTGTCCAGAAACTTCATGATAGTTGGGAAAATGGCGCGACCATTGTAAGCGTCAGGGGTAAAAATCAGATAGTGATTACCTTCACGGTTTTGAGTTTTAGCTCTGATTTCCTCAGCAGGCATATAATATCCCGGATAGTACATGGCAGTATCACCAACAATGGTATAGTCCCAGTTGAAGCTTTCGTCCTTGCCGTCAATGACATAATTGACAACACCGCCTTTTTGCGTTTTAGTGGCATACCATACTGTCTGGAAAGTTGCTTTATAACGTGTATCTTTATCACGATTGTTGAAAGCATTATAGGTATAGCTGGTAGGATTAATCCAAGAGTAACAACGTCCGTCATTAATATTACGCTCACCCAAATACTGGTCATAGCCATTCACGAAGTAATGGTTCAGCGTGCTGCGGCCACCAAAAGTGTTGTCATCATCCCAGTCCATACGCGCTACAAATAGTTCTTCCTTGTTCTTGCCGGAAGGTGCATCATTTGCTTCATCGAAAATATCTGCAAAATTGTCCATCAACTTCAGTCCCAAAGAAGAAGCATCTGCGATTAGTCCGGTTGCCATATCAAAAGCCTTTTGATAATATTCCTTAGCTTTGGTAGTGTTATAGTACTTCGTTTGCGTATTTCCTTTATAAGATGGATTAGCAGGGTCTTTGTCGAATACCCAGGCTAATGTCAAATAAACACGTGACAACAAGTGGCGGGCAGTTGCGGCAGAAGCACGACCTGACTCCAGATTGTTCAGCTGTGGGCTGGGTGAACAGAGTCTGATGGCATTCAACAAATCAGGGATAATGACTTCTTCATAAACACGTACCATATCATGGCGCTCGGACGAAGTGCTGGGAGATGCATTATAGGTAGTAGTCAGTGTGACGTCACCGAATTGTTCCACCAAATGAAAGTAATTATAAGCTCGCATAAAATAAGCTTCACCTAAGTACTGATCACGCTGTGCAGCGGTTAAGGCGGTGGTAGTGACATCTACTTTAGCAGCATTTTCAATCATATAATTCAAAGTGTTGATGTGAATATAAGCATCGTTCCATAACTTTCGTGGATATTCATTGTTTGCATTATATTTTTCTAGATCGTAATTTGCCAGATCTGCACATCGGTTACTTCCTCCTATATTATTCTTTAATTCATCCGTTCCCGGATTCATCAGACCATGGATACCTTCTTCGGCACTATACGTGGAGCGTACATTGGCGTAAACAGAGTTCAAGGCCATGCTAAAACCTGAAGGTGTCGCCATGAAATCCTGCATCACATTCGAGTGATTTTCTTCTTCTAGGAAATCGGAGCAACCAGTTGTCAGCAAAACAAGTGATGACAAGGCAAGTGTTGATAATATTTTTTTCATATCTATTTTGCTATTATTCGATTATTAATTTAGAAAGTTAAGTTCAAACCAAACACAAATGTACGTGTAGGAGGAGTCTTTAGATTGATGGTACTTGTAGTCTCCGGATCAATGCCACCATCCTTACGGTATTCTTTACTAAACCAAGTGTAGAGATTTGAGCCTGTAGCATATACACGAGCTGACTGTACATTTAACTTGGAAAGAAATGTTTTGGGGATATTATATCCTAACGTGATATTTCTCAGTTTCAGATAGGAGCCATCGTAACGGGCCAGTAACCCTTTATTGGAAACTGTAGCGGTAGTTGGTTTGGGCCAACGGGCAGTTGTGTTGTCCGGTGTCCAATAATCTATATTCAGGTTGTTATAACCACCCTGCAAAGTATTCATCCAGCCGTTATGCATATCCGAAGTAATAGTCCCGCCACAACGGAATGTCCACAAGAACGAAAGATCAAAGCCTTTCCAGGCAAAACGGTTGTTGATACCTCCTTCAAATTTGGGAGCACGCTGTCCGATAAATGTTTTATCATCTTCATTGATTATTTGCTTAGCTTTCGGAGTTACACCATCTTCTTCATAATCTATATGATGGTTTTTGATTTTAACAGTACCGATTACTGAATTGGCACCGGAAGTTGCGTAGCCGAATGATTCTGCCAGTGCACGGTCTTCAGGAGTATCCTGCCACAATCCATCGTGTTCGTAAGAGTAAATGATATATCTGTCTTGTCCCAAGAAGAATCCGGCATCCTTGTCAAACTCTACTCCTTCGCCAAGATTCATGATCTTGTTGCGGTTGCCGAAGATATTCAAGTCAGTTGACCAAGAGAGTTTATCCAGACCGTCACCTGCAATATTGACTGTAGTTACATTGAATTCCAAGCCACGATTTCGGGTAGCACCACGATTGGTAAGATAGGATTGGGAATAACCCGAAGTAGAAGGCAGGTTCACACCTAACAGCAAGTCCGTGGTATTTTGCTGGTACCATTCAATAGTACCTGTAATGCGATTGTTCAAGAAACCGAAGTCCACACCTATATTCCAAGTTTCGGTATTTTCCCATCCTAAGGATTTATCCGGCACAGAACCCGGACGAACACCCATCACACCGTTTGTCCCTAACAAGTACTTGCTGCCGGTATCCAATCTTGACATAGTCTGATAAGCACTGATAGCTGTACTACCCACATTACCCCAACTGAGTCTAAATTTCATGCCGGAAAGAACATCTGCATTGACATTCTGCATAAAATTCTCACGCATCAAATTCCATCCCAAAGCAACAGAAGGAAATGCATGCCATTTGTTACCATCGGCCAAGCGGGACGAACCATCGTATCTCACTGTTGCCGTCAGCAGATACTTTTCTTTATAATTATAGTTCAGACGCCCCATATAGGAAAGTAAGCCCCATTTCTCATAGCTGCCACCACCGGTCACATTGCCTTGTGCAAGTCCCGGATTATAATACTGGATATTGTCATCATAATAATCATTACCCGATACGTTGTTCTTTGTGAACTCTTGCTCTTGTGCGGAAAATAATCCGGTAACATTAAAATTATGAATGTTGTTGAATGAGTAGTCCCAAGTCAAGATATTCTCCAATGTATAGTCTACGGTGTGCTGGTATTCTCCAAAAGACCAGTCAAGAGCTCCCATGCGTTTAGTCGTATTAGTGGCTTGGAATTGACCGATTGAATAATATTTCAGATTTACACCACCGTTAAAACGATACTTAATGCCGAAAGGTAATTTCACGTCAATGTAACCGGTCGTGAAGGTTGACAGACTTTTGCGGTCGTCTACCACACTGTTCTTTTGTGTATCCAGCAGGGGATTCCATACATTTTGTCCACTACCGGGTAGGTAAGTACGCAGAGAACCGTCTTCTTTGTACGGAGTAGTGAAAGGAGAAGCACGTAAGGCCATTTCCATCGGATTGGTATCCTGCCCTTTATTGATGATGTAAGTGTTTAAGGTAGAGAGACCTACTTTCAGGAAGCTGGTTATCTCCGTGTCAAGAGAAAGTTTGGCTGTCATACGTTCAAAGCTATGTGCTTCATAGTTGTTCTGTCCTTTATAATAGCCTACGGAAGCGCTATAAGTAGTACGGTCATTACCGCCATTGACAGCTACTTGATGATTTGTTGTCATGCCGTTTCGGAATATCATGCTCTGCCAATCCGTATCGTTTCCAGCCAGATAGCCTTCCATTTCCTCTTGATCACGGAAGACATCACCCACGCGCATCAGGTTCGGATCATCAATTCCAGTGTAGGCATCCGGGTTGGCATTGTAGGTGGCCCATTTTTTCAGTTGTATATATTCGGAGCTGTTCATTACGTCATATTCTTTAATAGCAGTCGTAAAACCATAATAACCGCTATAACTAACGTTGACTTTTCCCTTGTTTCCACGTTTCGTCGTGATCAGGAGTACGCCGTTGGCACCGCGGGAACCATAAATGGCTGTTGCCGAAGCGTCTTTCAATACACTGATGCTTTCTACATCATCGTTATTGATTTCGTTCAATCCACCGGAAAAAGGAATTCCGTCTACTACAATCAAAACATCATTACCTCCATTGAGAGAACGCTCCCCACGTACGCGAATCTGTGGAGAAGCTCCCGGATGCGTATTTCCGCCTGCCATTTGTACGTCCACACCGGCAGCAAGACCTTGCAATGCCGTCCCGATGTTTCCTACAGGTGCTTGTTGTAGCGCTTCGCTCTTTACGTTCACCATGGCTCCGGTTATGTCTGATTTCTTTTGAGAACCGTAGCCTACAACTACCACTTCGTTCAGCATCTCGGCATCATCAGTCAACACTATTTTGACTGAAGGACCTGTCACTTTCACTTCCTGTGACTTGTATCCTATAAAAGAGATAAGCAGAACCGAATTTTTAGGAGCGTCAATAGCAAAATTGCCATCTATATCCGAAATCACCCCAGTATTAGTGCCTTTTACTACGATATTGGCTCCAATCACAGGTTCACCTGTGGAGTCTACGACCTGCCCTTTCACATGAATGACTTGCTCTATAGCCGCCATGACATTTACACTGTTTACGAGAAATAGGCATACCACTAAAGGTATCCATAATAAATGTGTTTTTCGTAACTTCATAATATACAATTTAAATTAAACGATTTGTTATTTAATTATAGTTCATATTCTATATGTTGTGACTGAATGTCACCTTTTCGTCTTATTGTAATTTAGGATTATCTTCTCGCCATCCTTTTCTATCTCTATACAAGTTGAATTGAATGGGGCTTTGCAGTAAGGATTATCATATCTATACTGCCAGCGCAATGGCATTTCTTTGCCTTTCACATAGAGAGGACTGTCCCAACCGTATGAAACCGTACCTTCAGACGGAGATTCATAACTGATGTCTAATCCGTCACTATGAACTGATGCAGTAGATATGGCTTCGATAAACTTCGAAAAACTACCCCATTGCGATTTTGAGCCTGTCTCACAAATCCAGATATTCTGTCGGCCCTTCGCCAGTAGGTCACAGACTTCTCCTCTGTCATCGGCTCTTAAATCTGCTGTGTTTCTTGAATATAAAGCTACATAGCCATCCTTTTTACGTCCAAATATCCAGGAACCGGAAATATGCACTTCATCAAAAGCTTTTACCGGGAAATAAGCATGGGAAAAATCATTCTTTTGATTGGCTGGTGTGTTATAGATGCAGATTACCACATTCTTACTTTGAGCAGCACGAGGCAGAATCTCATTGCCAGCCCAATAGTTAGGCGACCAACGCAGATTCTTTCCGCCTGGGTGATTGGTATATACCAAAGCTTTATTTCCCAAGGTTGCCTGCCATATATGTTGCTGATAGCCCGGAGCGCCTTTTCTGTAGTCTAACGCACAGCTCAACATATAATCAGGAGTACGGTAAGTCTCTATATTGGCCTCAGAAAGCGCAAAGCGATCCAGATGCATATCCATAAGTTTACCATGTTCAGCAATCTGCACATCATATTTTTTGATGTATTCATCATAGTTCCGATAGGGCCATACATCGTATTTTTCTGAAATCTGTTTGGACATACGGATAGCCATCGGATGTATGAACTCCTGCATACCCCAGAAGAGGTGGCAGTCCAACTCCTTATCATAGGAAATGCCATAGGCAGGAGCATCTTCCACGTTCATACTTACCCGTTGACGGTTTAATAGAGGAGTCTTATAGTCCACTGCTATTTTTCGGATGATTTCCGGACAACGGTACGAACTGGTAGAGAGAGCTACGGGTGCTATCACTTCATCCCGGTCATAGGTTCCCACGCCGAATACCAACTTGGCCAATGGAGCCGTATTGTGGGCTCCCATAATGATAGAATGGGCATAATTGCGTCCGCTTGCCGAGCCAAGGAAGCCCTCATAGTTATTCAACGCTACGTCAAACATAAGTAAATCCAGCACCATACCGGCCTTGGAACGGATATCCTTGTCTTCGGCAAAATCATACAAATTGGCTAGCAACAATACTTCCACTTCGTAGTAGGTGGACATCCATTCGCTGAATCCGAAACGGAAACGATATTCCAACCATTTCATCAGCCTTTCTTTAGCGTGTGCCATGTGTTGCTTGCCGTTCATTCCATTGGTAAACTTTGTTTTTTTATAAAGCTGACCTGCTAGTAATTCTGCGGTATGATAAAGCGCCTGATGGTTTTCCGTATGATAGCAACGGTAGGTTGTATCGCGGCGGCCGTCATCCCACCAATATTTAAAGTCCAGAATACACTCTTCAATGCTTCCTTTTATTTCTGTCGGAAAGAAAGATTGCTTCTTGTCCAGATATACCATGCGAAGCAGACAATTGAGTGTAAAGTCATTGCAATCACGGTTCGATTTGATGACGGAAATTACTTCTCTCATCTTGTCCATCTCTAAAGGGCGACCGGAGGCGGCACGTGCTGCTTGGCGGAAAACACCGTAAAGCGGGTGTCCGCTTCCATTCTCTGAATAGTAATCTAAAAATAGAGCACGGCGTTCTTCATAGGTACTACGGGGGGAATTCCAATAATCATCGGGCTGACGTGCCTGGGTTGGTGCGGCTAATAGCCACATCAACAATACTGTAAACATCATGTATCTCATTTGTCTTTATTTACTTGTAGAGTCCTTTCCAATCATGTGGAAAAGGAATGTTTTTATAATATTTCAATGAATGTTTGGGCTGTTCAAGATTTGCAGGGATAGGCAGTCTTGAGTATTCCTGAAAGAAAAGTAAGCAACCGTCTCGCCACCAGATGGCTTCCTGTTCCTGGTACTTCAATAAAGATGCGACATGCTCAAAACGTTCACGGTCTATCTTACCATCCAGTTCGTTCCATATTGTCTGTATCTGCCGGACTTCATCCACACCTTTGTAGTAGTGATAAACTAATTCATCCCATAAATTCCTTCCTGAAGCCATCTTGTAGTTCCAAGGAACCCGATGGAACCATAGCAGATATTCCTGAGGACACTGCTTGATATCATCAAACATTTCGCCGACCGGGTTATGATATTGCCTGGTAGCTCCCGTTCCCTTGGCAGTTCTGTTTACGCCGATACTGTCCTTGGTTATTTTATGATAGTCGAAAGCAGTCCATACCGGATCGTCGTGCCAAGGCTCAGGTCCGTTATGTGTATCATAGTTCATAATATGATTCAATCCGAGAGGCATCGTATAGTTGACATAGGTTTCACGGGACATCATCATAATTTTCAGTACTGGGGAGAGTACGCTTTTGTCATTGGAGAAGGTCATTCTTGCCCAGTCTTCTGCTATTTTGCTTGAGCTTGTATCTGGATTCCATGCCAAACGACCGAAAGCATACCAGTTGGCTTGTCCGAATAAATGTCCTGTCCAATTAAGGTCTGTTCCTATATTAGGTACACCGGCAATGGCTGAAATGCCATGGGTCTTCTGATAATTTTGTAAAACCTTTGAAACGGTAGAGCCTTTGCCATTCTCATAAGTATCTGACTGAAGGACCTCTTCGAACAGAGTACCCAGGTATACCAGATGTCCTGCATGTCCAAGGTTCTCCTGTGTTATCTGAAACTCTAAAGACAGCGGTGTATAGGGCATACCACCGAATAATGGGTGAAAAGGTTCACGTGGCTGAAAGTCTATGGGACCGTTTTTGGGCTGTACAAAAACATTTTCTGCAAACTCACCATCAAGTGGTTTAAATTCATTGTACCCGTTTATCACACGATCTACATGACGTTCGTTCTGATAGACAAATGCTCTCCAGAATACAATTCCTCCATAAGGTTTTAAAGCCTCAGCAAGCATATTTGCACCATCAGCATGAGAACAGCCGTAATCTTGTGGTCCGGGTTGCCCTTCTGAGTTTGCTTTTACTAGAAAACCACCAAAATCGGGAATTAAAGAATATATTTCTTCCACTTTATCTTTCCACCATTTTCGTACCTGAGGATCTTTTGGATCAGCTGTATTCAGTCCGCCTATTTCTTTAGGTGCGCTAAATTTTGCTGTCAGATATACTTTTATGCCATAAGGGCGGAATACATCTGCCAGTCCGGAAGCTTTTACCAGCCAATCAGTCCGCAAACTTTTAGCTTGTGCATTCACATTGTTGAGTACCGTTCCGTTAATACCGATGGAGGCGTTGGCACGTGCATAATCTGTATAGCGTTGTTCTTTATAAGACGGAAGCCTTTCCCAATTCCAAATACTATAACCTGCATAACCACGTTCTACCGTTCCGTTTAGGTTATCCCAATGATTTAATACACGATACTTCAGTTTGGGATTTTCCTTAATATATAGTTTATCCAAAGACTGATTGGTCTGCATCAACCTGAGATAATGGAAAACGCCATATAATACTCCGATATCTGTTCGAGCTACTATGGCTGTAGCCTTTTTCCCTTTTATGGTACAATTTAAAATTAAATAGCCTTCATCGGACAAACCGTAAATTTCGGCATGGAAAGCTTGTTCCTTAAACAAAGGTACAGATTGAGGTGTACCGACTACAAGCATATTATCTTCTAAAGTCTCCTCTTCCGTATAGGGTATATTTAACAATCCGGACAGGCCAGCCTGTAACTCTTTCTTTGCAGCAATCAGACTTTCTGTTTCTCCAGGAAACATGACTTTCCGGTTTTTCAGACAGTATGAGGTATAAAATTCTCCCTTGCTTATCAGCTTGTAACGTAGCCACAGTTCATAACCGTTTTCTGCATACAACCATTGTGTATAGCATAGCAAAAGAAGCAGACATATATTTTTCAAATTCATGATATTGACTCCTTTTTATTCGATTACGCCAGTCCAACCACCATTGCGGACCAGTTTCATCGTTAATTTGGTAGAACTTGTGACTTCTGTTTCTTTCTTTTTATAGTCCATTGCCTGACGATCTGCATTGATGCCATCTTCAAAATAAGTAAGATGTAGTTTTTTGTTTTCCGGTAGGAAACTTAAATCTACCTCAAGTTCACGTCCCGTATTATTGGTGATGGCGCCAAGAAACCATTTTTCTCCGCTACGGCGGGCTATAACGACATATTCTCCCACCTTGGCATCTAATACTTTGGTTTCATCCCACACCACGGGAACACTGGATATGAACTCTGTACAAGGACGCTCACGGTAATAATACACAGGATTGTCGGCAAGCATCTGTAAGCCACTCTCAAATACCACAAACAGTGCCATCTGGTAAGCACGGGTTCCTGACCCCATTGCATTGGCGCGAGTAGAACGATTGTCTTCCGGTTGGGCAGAAAGCATAGAACCGGGGGTAAAATCCATGGGACCTACTGCATTACGCATAAAAGGTAGATAGATGGAATTTGCCGGTTTACAGTTACCACCTTGCTCCATACCCAGTACTCCTTCATACGAGAGAACATTCGGATATCTGCGTTCCAAACCTGCCGGTTTGAATGAGCCATGGAAATCTACAAATAATTTGTGTTTAGCAGCTTCTTTGGCAACGCGTTCATAGTAGTTCACCATCCATTGATCGCTACGATCCATGAAGTCTATTTTTACTCCTGCTATTCCCCAGTCTGCAAATGTCTTGAACAGGTCAAAATGATTTTCTACCGTCAGCCAAGTTAGCCACAATACAATCTTCACATTGCGTTCCTTGCCATATTTAATCAACTCCTGCAAGTTGATTGTAGGATTCGGCGTGAATGGGTCACGGGTGCTTTTGGCCCATCCTTCATCCATAATGATGTAAGGAATACCGAAAGTCGAAGCAAAATCAATATAGTATTTATAAGAATCCATATTGTAACCGGAACGAAAATCAACTCCATACAAACGGGCATCATGCCACCACTCCCAACTTACCTGGCCCGGCTTAATCCAACTGTAATCTTCCAGTTCACAAGGAGAAGAAAGATTATAAACCATCTCATTGGAAACAATATCCCTGTCATCATCCGAAATCACAAATAAACGCCACGGAAAGTTCCTTTTACCGGAAGTTTTGGCTATATAATTGGCTTCTTTCAATATTTTTAAGCTACGGTCGCCGTCTTCGCCAAATTCCAGCGGACACTTTGGAAAAAGCGATTGCATTCCATTATCACCCGTACTTTTCAAGAACATACATGGATAATCCTGTAAATCTGCTTCCGATATCAGTATCTTGTATTGTTTATCCGTTTCTAAGAGTATCGGTAGATAGCTCATACGGTCCGTCGATTTATACTCTTTAGTCTGTATATGTGTATATGGATATTCATAGGATGTTTTAAAGCTGTTGGGTTGAGACATATGGGCCAAATAGTCAGCCGGAAAGTTGATTCTGAAATCTTCTCCCTTTACTTCAATCTCACCTTTCTTGTCCGTTAGGAAACGATAGGCTATGCCATTATCAAAAATACGAAATTCAATGGCATAATTTCCTGCCATATTCATGCGTAAAGTATTGCAATGATTCTCTACAATTGCATTTTTTAGTGGAATTTCTCGTTTAACACTTTCTTCAATCTTGCTACGTTTCAAGCTTTTCAATTTCGGTTGTTTCCCTAGTACTTCATTGTCTAATGTCATAGTCAATGAACAATTACTCAGTAGCAGGTCACTACCCGAATATACAGAGTAGTATATCTTGTCTTTTAACTCTATATTCACTTTCAGTTTACCGTCCGGTGACTGTACACTGATTTCTTTGGCAGAAATTTTTCCTCCGTACATGCACAATAGCGCTATCAGTACAGGTGTAAAATACTTATGTATCATTGTTTTTCTATAATTAGAGGGTTATCTTTCCAAAAATGCATTTACGCACCACAACACAGGAGCCTGTCCGTGCATATTACCCAATAAAGTACGGCGGTTCAAGTAGAACTGACGATCGTTTGTCTTATTAGTACCTTCACATACGCCTGCAATATCCCCGTTTTCATCGATATGCCCTACTAAAGCAATCCAGGCTTTTCGAACCACCGGAGTATAGACAGCCTCATCCAGCCAACCTTGTTTTACGCCTTTTATCATTGCATAGGTAAACATAGCCGAACCGGATGTTTCCGTCCAAGTCGTTTTGTCATCTACCAATTGTCCCCATAAACCGTCTTCTTTCTGATATTGGCGTAAAGTATCCATCATTTTCCTGTATGATTCCAAAATGCGGACATGATTCGGATTATCTTTAGGTAAAAGTCCGAGAAGTTCTGTCATTCCGGCTGCCATCCATCCATTACCACGTCCCCAAAAGAATGGGACATCTTCTGCATGGTAGAATAATCCGTTCGGTCGCTGTATTTTATCGAGGTAAACCACCATCTCTGAGGCGGCACGGTCTATGTACTGACGGTCTTTGGTTACAAAAAAGGCTTGGGACTGAATAGCCGAAATCATAAACATATCGTCAATCCAATAGCGTGTCTGCCAAGATAACCCTTGATTCAGCAATGTTTGATATTCTTCTTTATGCTTTGTTTTACGAGGCATCTTCCATTGCTCATCGGCATACCAAATTCCCATGTGATAATAAATTTCCTTACCTGTCTGCGCATATAGTTGCAAAGGTATAGTTCCGAATACGGTATGATCTACATGATCAGGTAATGGTTGTAAATGACGTTCCGGACCGAAAATAGGTAAGAAACGCTCTTCCAGTTGCCGGAGTAGTCTTTTATTATGGGTTATATCCGCATAACGTAAAGCTCCGAACCAGGCACATGTCTCAGGATAAGTGATTTCATTAGGGGGAGCTGGATTGCCATTAAAATTGGGGTGTGGAACTTCTACAAAACGCTTGCTGACCAATTCACCTACCTCTTTAGGAGATATACCTTCAGGCCAATTCTTAAACGCTTTTTGTGCCGATACCCAAATGGGTACAAAAGTTATTAAACCTACTATTATTAATTTACGCATAATGGCTCCTCCTTTTATTTGATATTGTTCAATAATTCAAGCTTTCCTTCATTTACCAATTTCAGTATCAGCTCTCCAAAAAGAGTATTCTGCCATGCAAACCAGGCGCGAGTAAAGTTTGCCGGATCATCTTTGTGGAAAGATTCGTGCATAAAGCCTGTACCTGCATCCGTATTAATCAACATCTTGATACATTCTTTAATTTCTTGATCGTCCTGACTGGTGAAGGCTTTCATCATGATGCTCATGGGCCATACCATATCATATCCGATGTGAGGACCGCCAATACCTTCTCCCGCTTTCCCTTTGAAAAAATAGGGATTATCTTCGCTCCATACGAAGCGGCGGGTATTCTGATAAATAGGATCGTTCACATCCACATCACCCAGATAAGGCATAGCGAGCAGACTGGGCACATTGGCATCATCCATTAGCATATGGTTGCCGAAACCATCCACTTCGAAAGCATAAATAGTGCCGTATTTCGGATGATTGTAAGTGGCATACTTCTGCAAAGCCAACTCTACTTCGTCAGCCAAAGCTGTACATTCCTGGGATAAAGAGCTGTTATGGTTTACAGTTGAAAGAATTTCCGCAGCTTTTCTCAAAGAAGATACAGCAAAGAAATTCGACGGAACCAGAAACTGAAGTGTGGTGGCATCATCCGAAGGACGGAAACAGGAAACGATGAGTCCGACAGGGTTGACCGGAGCACCCAGACCATTATTGTTCAGCGTGTCGAGAGCACGCTCTGTCTTGCGTTGAAATTTGTAAGGACCTACACCGTCTTTGCGTTGCTGTTCTTTGAACGTTTTCAGGATGTTGGTGATAGCCTCTATCCATGCTTCGTCGAAGACGCTGGCATCACCAGTCTCTTTCCAATATTGGTAAGCCAGTCGGAGAGGGTAGCAGAGGGAGTCTATTTCCCATTTGCGTTCGTGCAGTTCGGGTTTCATGTCTGTCATATCTGACATCCAGTCGCCACCAGTAGGGCCATCGTTGTATCCGTTGGCATAAGGATCGATATTGATGCACATGAATTGACGACGGATTACGCCTTCTAACATCTTCTTCAGTTCAGGGTCTTTATGTGCCAGTTGCACGTATGGCCAGACTTGTGCACCGGAATCACGTAACCACATGGCATGGATGTCGCCGGTATAGACAAATGTATCGGGTTTACCATCCAGCAAACGATAATGTACGGTGGTATCCAGTGTGTTCGGGAAACAGTTTTCGAACATCCATGCCAACTTGGAATTGGTCAGTAACTTTTTTACCCGCAGGATTTCGGCCTCTACGGCTTTAGACGTGTAGAGTCTGTTTTTTACGGCAGGACGGTTTGTCTTGTAGGCAGCGGCTATCTGAGCATGATTCACCACTGTGGTGTTGTCCTGTTTCAGGGATGGTTCCATGGCTTTGGCATTGTTGTGCATACAGAACAACGCTACAGCGCATAAACCGATATTTCTCTTTTTCATGTTTTTAGGTATTAGTATTTTTTTTCTTATTATTTGATGGCTGCAAGGCGGGCATACATTTCTACCATGGCAGCTTGTGTAAGTAACCATCTTCTGTTATCCTGGGTCTTTCCGCTGAAGTCTGTGTTGAACAGTCCTTTCTCATCCCGTGCATGTCCCCAGGCGTAATCCAGACTTTTGCTGAAAGAGTCCAGATAAGTTTCGTTTTTATCCGCTTGATAGAGCTCGATAAAACCTCTCAGCATGACTGCAATGAACCATACATCTCCTTTTTTCAATAGTTTGAATGGTTCTCCGTTTTCCGGTGTATAGTCCTGAAAGAAGTAGTTATGGCATCCTTTAGCGATGTTTTGTGCATCAGTCAGATACTTCTCTTGGCCCGTGAACTGGTATAGCAGGCTGGCTGACTGCATCATTTGTCCACTGTTGTAGGCAAATTTGGCTTTGTCGACTTTTCCGTTCAGATTGATATTATCAAAGTATAAATAGTCTGTAGAATCTTGCAGGTTTGTTTGCGTCCATTCATAGAGGCGTTGCCCTTTTACGAAATAAGCACTGTCTTTAGTAGCTTCGAAAAGCTTTAATGCGAAGACTGAGCCGGGAGCGTTTGAACAGGTGTTCTTGGATTCTTTCCTTTGTTCGCACCAATAGATACCACCTCCCAGGTTATCATCCGTACCGCTTTCGATGAAGTTCCAGATGAGTTGTGCTTTCTGTAGATATTTGGGTTCTTTAGTGAGCATATATGTATCGGTGAAATCGATGCCTAACCAGACATTGTCATCGTAGAAACGATCGGATTGCGGTGCACTGTTGATATATGAAGCATAGGCTTCGGGAGTTCTCCGGTTATCGAAGTATTCTTCCAGACCTACCAGTACTTTATTGTCGAGTACCGATTTGTACTCTTTATCTCCTGTTGTGGCGAATAATGCATTTACGGCTGAGAAGGTTCCGGAATAGGGCCATAAATAAGAATAGAGATTGGGCATATTCTTTTGTTCCTCAGATGCCAGATAGGTTGCTGTGTACTCTCCGATATTGGAAGGGTAATTTTCACGTAACAGGCATGTACCGGAAACGGAATAATTCAGGTATAAAGAATCCAATGTTTGCTTAGCTCGCGTTAAGGCAAGTTCGTTGCCCACGATAGCTTGTTTTTGCGTGTCGCAACCTGCTATTGCCAGTACACACATTAATAGACTGAAAAGCGTTTGTTTTGAATTCATCATTCTTAGTTTAAATAGTTATGTATGTTTGTATATTCATTTTTCTTTTCTTAGAAAACAGGTAGTAGTTTTAAGTCTGAACTACCTGTTTTTTGTTCTCCTGTTTTGGAATCTTTCTTACCTATTTGTTTTGTTACCTATGATATCTTTTTCTGTTTGCAAAGTTACCGGTATGTGTCAGATATGATATATGATTTCACGACATAAATGTATTCCTGAGGGGAAATGGCATAAAAATAGATAGATGTGTCACAAAAACATAAAGCAAGAGTAGGGGAGTAGGGGGCACAGGCTACACGGATTTGCACAGATTAAAAATGAATCATATCAGATAATCCGTGTGAATTGGTGTAATTGATAATGAAGAGGATTTGTGAGATAGTGATGGCAGACGAAAAGAATATAGGTATTCTTGGATAGAAAGGTCGTTAAAACAGGAAGAGAAAAACTTCCAATACAAGTTTTTCTCTTCCTGTTTATTGTTTAAAGTGTCTGTTTTTATTCTTCTTTATTATTGAAATGGATAGGTTGTCTAGACAGTAATTCCACAAAATGTTTTTTAATCTTATCTGCCTGAATTGAATCTACAGTGAGATAATATTGCTTTCCTTTGTCATCAGATGTAAACTGTGTGGCTCCTTCATCTGTTACGACAATATGTCCGGGTGCAGAAATATTGAAGTAGGAGGGACCTTCAACTGCATATAATACGGATGTTAAATCCCATGTTGGACGATCGTAGGGCATTTTTTGATAACTTTTGTAAGCCTCCACCATCGGATGTGTGGTTGCCCATTGAAAATCTTTCTCAATACTACTGGCCGGATAATTGATTTTAATGCCTACTTCGAATGGAGAAGTAACTAAACGTGTTGGCCATTCAGCAAAAACTTTCTGTGCTGCAGGAATATCTTTCACAACATTGTATTCAAGAGGATTGGAGTTGTCAAAGCATCCTCCCATGGTACATAGCAGTTTCACTTTTTGGGCAACCAGTTCTTTGCCTGTAAGTGGTGATATGTTATCAGCGGGAGTGTCCAGTAAACGAGCGAGGTTGGTAGAGAAGCCTACGGAAATGATTGTGACAGAACTATCTGGTTGTTGTGCCAATATCTTGCGATACATTACAGGAGCTTCTGATAATTCATCATAGTTTTGCAATGAACGTTTAAATGTGGGCTCACCGTTCTCTTTTTGCATGAGACATACAGCCTTTGCATAGTTTATAGCGTCATTTTCACAATCTATGCCATTGTGTATAATACCAATGGGAATTTTGGGGTAGCCATACCAGGTATTCATAATATCGACGAACTCTGCAGGGTATACACCTTCCTTATTGATCATAATACCTAATAAATTAATCTTGTCTGTATCCAAGTATTTGTAGAGCATATCCAACGCCAGAGCATCGTCTACATCATTCCCAATATCTGTCTCCAGGATAATTCTGTCTACATTTGAAGTGATTTCTACTTCCTGTTGTTTCTTAGAAGAAGTGCAGCTTGACAAAGCTATTAAAAATGCACTTAAGAGATAAATTTTGCTTTTGATCATAATGATGTATTTTTATGAGTTATTGTAAGGTTGAATTGAAATAACTGTGATATACAGGGCTTAATATGAATGAGAATTCATAGTCTCCATAAGGAATCTGGTATTGAGGTAATGGCCATGCCCCCCAACTGTCAATACAACCTAATCCCATTTGTATCTTATCAATGCAAAGATTGGTTAGATCAGATTGTTTCACTTCGGGAGAGTGGCGTTGCGCCTTATCAATGCCATCGTCCAATGATTTAATGGTGTAGTGCAAGGCAGAAGCGGAGAAGGGAGCATCTGCCACGATTTGTAGTCCGTGACCGGCTGCATTCAATAGCTTCCACCATCGAATATCTGTTTTGGTTCCGGTTTCTTGCGGGCGAATGTATGGGTAGAACTGTTCGTTAACACTCTGACGGTACAATCCAATGGTTGTAGAATGATTACGATCACTGTAGTTTTCTATCGGACCACGGCCATAATATTCTATGGTTTCAAATGCTTTAGGCATTTGTATTTGCATACCGAAACGGAACATGGGAGGTATCTTTGCTTGTGGATTGGTTACCATTTTCTGTGTTACTTTAACAGCACCTTCGTTATTGATAATATAAGTGAGATTCAACTTTGCTGAAACGTGTTGCATTTCATATTCAGCATATAATATTACCTGTTCATTGACAGTCTCCCATTTGAATGAAGTCAGTTTCAGACCAGGATTCCTCCAAACGGCAAACTTTTGTTGTAAACCTGCTCCAAAGTCATTGTCTGTTGGGGCACGCCAGAAGTTGGGCACCAGTTGAGCGTCTTGATTCATCATTTCTATACCTGCCACATTATAGCGGTTCAAGTAACCGGTGTGTTTATTAAATTCCAGACGGAAAGCTTCACCATTAACAATTAAATAGTGTGAATCGTTGTCTTGTATTTGTGGAATAACAGTAACAGTGTTGGTTGTCTTTGCATTTTTCAATTCCATGGAAGGAGTTTTATAAGGGCTCAGTATAAGCTGATCCTTGGCTACGGTGTATCCCGCAGGAAGCATGTTTTCTTGATTCTTCAGACGATAAGTTATATTTAGTAGACATTCTTTGGCTGAGCAGATCTTGCCTATATTGAGCTTGAGTTTGGCTGTCTGTTGTGGAGCCACATTCAATTCAGTTACCCTACCTGTACGTACAGGCTCTCCATCGGCAAGCATTTCCCATTCCAGGTAGTAACCGGAGAGGTCGCGGAAGAAGTATTCATTGTACACGTTTATTTCACCTTGTATCAGATCGGCTGGTGTGGTCCAGATGTTTTGATAGAAATAGCCAACTTCATACATATGTGGGTTGGGGATACGGTCGGGACTGATAAGGCCATTGTCGCAAAAGTTCTTATCTGAAGCATCGAATCGGTTAAAGTCGCCACCGTAAGCGTAGATGGTCGCACCATTTTTGCCTTTCCAACGGACAGACTGATCTACGAAGTCCCAAATAAAGCCACCTTGCAAATGAGGATATTTACGAATTAAATCCCAATATTCTTTAAAGCCTCCTAGAGAATTACCCATAGCATGAGCATATTCGCATTGAATCAATGGCTTCTGGATATCATTACGTTGAGCATATTTTTCCATTTGGTTATAATCAGCGTACATAGGACAGTCTACGTCTGTAAAATCATTGCCATGTGCCTGTTCATACTGAACAGGGCGACTGATGTCCTCGGACTTTACCCAACGATAAGCTGCTTCAAAATTTGGGCCAAAACCAGCTTCGTTGCCTAATGACCAGAAGATGATACTGGGGTGATTGAAGTTTCTCTGTACATTACGTTGGTTGCGTTCCATGTGTGCTTCTTTATAATCATCCCGTTTGGCAAGTGTTTTTGCATCATAGCCCATGCCATGGGATTCTATATTTGCTTCGGCTACTACGTAGATGCCATATTTATCGCACAAGTCATACCAAAGGTTATCATCTGGATAGTGGCAGGTGCGCACGGCATTTATATTAAATCTCTTCATGATCTGAATATCCTGTAACATTCGTTCAGGAGATACCACATAGCCACCATCCGGATCCATCTCATGACGATTGACTCCTTTGAAGAGTATGGGCTGTCCGTTTACTAAAATCTGCCCGTTCTTCTGCTCTATTTTGCGGAAACCTGTTTTTATGGGAATTACTTCATTACTGCCTTGCAATGTAGCCTGCAACGTATAGAGATATGGAATTTCAGCTGACCACTTATACGGATTCTCCACATGTATCACGACATTTCCGCTACCTTTGATTGTTGACATGGCTACTTGTTTTCCTGTGGCATCCAGTAATTTCAAATCAACATTACCGCTACCTTTTACGCTCAGGCTTACATTCAACGAGCCATTCTTGTAATTCTCATCCAAATCAGGTGTAATGCGGATATCCTGAATACGTTTCTTACTGCGGGCATATAAATAACAATCACGACCTACACCACTGAAACGGAAAAAGTCTTGGTCTTCCAAATAGGTACCATCGCACCAACGGAATACCTGAAAGGCAATCAGATTCTTTTGTCCTGGTTTTAAATAAGAAGTCAGATCGAATTCTGCTTCCAATTTACTATCTTCACTATAACCTACATACTTTCCATTTACCCACAGGTAGATATTGGAAGTCACAGATCCGAAGTGTGCAATGATATCTTTACCTTGCCAGGAAGCGGGAATTATAAATTCCCGGCGGTAAGAACCTACATGATTGTTTTCTGTTGGTACCTGAGGAGGATTGTTCTGATATTGGTTACGCCATGCATAACCGATATTGACATAGATAGGATCACCATATCCGTTTAATTCCCATACGGCAGGTATTTGCAGATCATTCCAACCTTTATCGTTGAAATCGTATCTCCAAAAGTCTGTAGGACGAGAGTCGGCATTTCTCACCCAGAAGAATTTCCAAGTACCATTCATGGTCATGAAATTAGATGAACATTCTTTTCTACCCTGCATAGCGGCATCTGCTGATTCATAAGCAAAGTAGTTCGCATGCATAGGAGCACGATTTACAGCATTCACTTCCGGGTCGGTCCATTCTTTGAAGGATTGTGCATTTCCTGTCATGGCCAAGACTGTGAGCAGTCCGGTAATGAGTCGTCTTTTCATGATATTATAAATTATTTCCGATATTTTCAATCGTATTGCTAATTAAAGGTTGTTGAGAAGAATATGTCACTTTATAGAGCACGCCACCTTTCGCATAGAGTGTCTGGTTATTTAAAACTGTGTTTCCTTCTTCAACAAAGGTACCTTTATCGTTATACTTTCCGTAAATCACTTTTTCAAATGTACCATTGCCAAAATGGAATTCCGAATCACCAGTAGAGTAAACAAGCAAATAACTGCCTTTATCGAGTGCAAATGCCAAAGAGGCATTGTTGGTTGAGAAAGTTATTTCCACGTTTGTGGTGCGTATTTGTTGCTGTTTTACTGCTATGGGGTGGTTGTCGCTGATGTTGAATGCAGCAAAGTTTTCTGGTTTCACTGTAGCAACGTCTACATTAGCGTCAGTCAGCCCTTTAATAATCATTCTCGTGGGGTTTGTGAAATCTTTTTCTTGTAAATCCCACGTATAGATGCCATGGTCAATTTGGTCCGGTTCGCTTGTATTGTTGATAAAGAAGTTACTTGTTGCCAGGTCGTAAATATCATATCCTCCTCCTAATGCCAATGCCGTCAGTATAAGGCTTGGTGTATTGGAGTAGCTGCCTTTGTTTTCAGCTACCAATGCATAGTTGCCGTTTATGGAAGCATAAGATGATACTTGCTCTTTTAGATGCTTGATATTGTCTTTATAAGCGTCTACTCCGATGAAATCAATACCTTGCAAGTCAAAAACATCTTTGGGACATGCATTATTGGCTTCCGGGAAAGGATTGATTCCATCACCGTATATTAGGTTCACTCGGGTTGCAACTTTATAGGAACTGTTCTTTACGGCATTCCCAACGGCGTTGAGGGCATTTGTTGTCATGTTCCATGCTTTTTCTTTGGAAAGTGGGGTTCCATCACGATATTTAAGATCTTTTTGTTCAATTCTCCAACGCATCAGTGCATCCGGTTCATTGTGTATTTGTGCAGTGATAACCGGATGTTTATCACCATTTTGCGAATCCCAGTATCGTATATGATTGAAAAGTGCCGTGATAGCTTTTGTTTCTCTCTCCAACACCCAACTGTCATCAAGAATCATAGTATATTGGTAACCGTAATAATTCCAAAAGCTGCCTTCGTCGTTCCTACCGAATCGTTTATGATAATTCTGAAGGACGTATTGGGGGGTTAGGTAGGTGAAAGAATCACCTACCATGTTAGTACTGAACCAGAGAAGTTCTATTTTCAGATCATATTTATTCGCAAATTGTAAGATTGAATTTACGATATTGAAATCATACTTCTCTTCCTTTGCTTCTATCATATTCCAGGAAATAGGAATCTGCACACAGTTCACTCCTAGTTCTTGAGCTTTTTTGAAATAATTCTCTACCTCGTTTATACTCATTTTGTCACAGTTGAGCAGGGCATCAAGGCGTATTTGTGCCCCGAGGAGTGGGAAGGGCTTACCATCCACCTCAAGATAAGTTTTACCATTTTCTGTTGCAACTTTACTTACTTCTATCTGAGGTAGTATCGGTTCCTTTCCTGTTTCGTCAACTTCACTGTCTGAGCAAGCTATGGCAAGGAAAGAAAAACAGGCCAAAGTATAGGCTAATAATATTGCTTTTTTATACATCATATTTTCCATTTATCTGTTAATGAATCTATTTTATGAACTTTGTCCGGCTACTATTCGGGAGTACCTCCTCCGATCATAGGCCATCCGGGATTCTGGTAGATGGGGGAGCTATTCAGGTCTCCTCCTTGTGAAGTCACCAGAAAATGTTCTATGGCAATAGGATCAAGATAGTGCGCCATGTGCCATCGATAGCCATTGTAGGCGATGTTATTGGCAGTGATGTGGTATGGAGCTAAATAGGTACTGAAATTACGGGATGATACATTTTCTCCTTCTTTCAATATTGAGTTTCCGGAACCGTCTTTATACCAGTCCCAATTGTACATTTCTTGCCATAGATTCATTCCCAGTATATGGTAAGGCTTAGTGATCATCTGATCCATAGCGCGCCAGCGGTGCAGATCCATTGAACGAAGCCCTTCGGCCATCAGCTCACATCGGCGTTCACGGCGGATGTTGTAGCGGGTGGCATCAATAACTTGTCCGGCGGAATAGGCTCCCCAGTCAGTTTCAGCTTCTTTGGCCATATCCGTTAGGCGGATGGTTTTTTGGAAATCTTCATTCACGCCGGCTCGACGACGTATGGTGCGCCAGTATTCTTCTGCAACGTCATTAAGTGTACCGTAGCGTTCGTAGTAGGCTTCTATATAATTGAGATAGGCCTCTGCTGCACGGAATACAATGGAGCCAACGTTACTTTGCGTATTTGCTGTATATTTGCCATCCGGATTTAAACCTTTACGTATGGCGTAGCCGGTATTGTATTTATCAGTAACGGTGGCAGCTGTGATGTCAGGTTTGGTTTCATATTCTCTGCCGGCTGCTACAGTGCCTTGTGGAGGAGTATGCAGATTGCGTTGTCCTGGCTTCTTGATAAAGATATCAGCGCGTGTATCACGATTTTTGGTAATATGTTCCATATTGTTGTCTCCCCAATAGGAATTATTCTCGTCAGCCCACATGGGTGAAGCGTATATTGGTTCGCCGTTTTTCAAGATAAAAGCATCTACCATACTTTTGGTTGTTCCCACACCATGATTTCCCGTACAAGCATATTCGCATACTTCATTAGCCACACCTTGTGCCCAGTCATAGCGCTTCCACAATAATACTTCGTCATATTTATCCATGTCTGTGCTACAGAACATACTGAAATAAGGATTTTCTGTGTCTTCTGGATTCTGTGCGAAGTAACCTGTATTGGTAGTCAGAGTGTGTTTGTCGGCAATAATCTGAGATGCTGCAATAGCTTCGTCAAAGAAGAAATTGATTTCGTTGTCAATACTTCCGGATGGGAAAGTATAGCCGGCATTGTATTCTTTATTTGCTCCAGCCCATCCCGGACCGCCAGGAACAAAAGCTGTTCCTTTGAAGTTTTTCAGCCATGATGCTTCATACAATGCCACTCTGGATTTGAGTAGGATGGCGCAATCTCGGGTGACACGGTTTTTAGTACCGTCTGGTGATTGTTCCTTCAGCATTTCAATGGCTGTATTGAGGTCGGACAGAATGAAACGTGCAACTTCATTACGAGGAGATCTTTTACTGATTTCCGTTAGTATTCCGCTTTCATTGGGATAAGTTTTTGTAATGATGGGGAAATCTCCTACAGTCCTTAGCCGTTCAAAGTAGTCAAAAGCACGGAAAAAGTAGATTTCACCAATATAGTGACGGATGTTTTCCCGGTTGCCGGTTATAGTATTAGCTTCATAGGCAGGTAACACATTTTCCAGGAAATAGTTACAACGGTAAATATTTCCGAAATACCAGGTACCGTCACTTTGTCCTACTCTCCAATAACCAGGAGCGTAGAGAGTACTGGGTTGCATGGCAGCCATATTGTCGGTATGCTGATCTGATTCGAAAGTACCGTAACCATAAGTACCATGTGTAGGCAACATTTGATATTGGTCATTGGCGTAAGAGGCTACATTCGTCTCCGTAGTCATGTACTCGTCGGGTGCGAGTTGGTCAAGCGGTTCCTGATTGAGGAAAGCATCGCAACTTGTCAGGAGGAATAACATTCCTGATAGCGTATATATGAGATGATTTTTCATAAGTGTTTTTTTTAATTTGAGCATTAAGATTTTCATTTGGTTTACCGATTAGAACGTAATGTTCAGCCCGAAAGCATAGGTTCTGGAGAGTGGGTAAGCATAACCATGTGCAAAACTACCACTTTCTATTGTTTCGGGATCGAAAAACTTGACCAGATCGGTAATCGTTAACAAATTCTCACCGGAAGCGAAGAAACGCAGGTTCTGTACTCCCATTTTTTGTACTATCTTACGCGGTAACGTATAACCGATTTGTAGGTTTTTCAGGCGCATATATGCAGCATTCTGTAAGTATTTGGTCTGGCATTGCTGGTTCTTGTTTGTATTGAGTAACGGTCTGGGATAATAGGAATCCAGATTGACTCCCAACGGGCTGCTTTCGTCATTACGGAAATAATCTTCATGGCCTTTGAGAGCAGTAGAGAACCAATATCCTTGTGAGCCATTTGCTCCCCAAAAATAGTAACTTCCTTGAAAATAGTCCCGTTTCAGCGTTCCTTGCCAGAACATACGGAAGTCGAATCCCTTCCAGTCAGCTGACAGATCAATTCCTACATTATAGCGTGGTGTAGAATTACCAATGCGTTTCAAGTCGCCATGGTTATCTAAGGTACGTGCACCGGCATCTATTTTACCATCTTCATTGAGATCACTGTACATGATGTCGCCGGCTTGCCAATCTTGACCCAATGCGCTTTGTCCACCATTTACTAAACTGCCTACATGCTCGGCCATCTCATCATCGGTTCTGGCTATTCCGATGGTTTCATATCCCCAGATTTCACCGCAATATTTACCTTCATAGAAACTGTCTATCAGGCCTGATGGATTTGAATAACGGGTAATTTTAGTACGACTGTCTGCCAGTGTGAAGCGCAGGCTGTAATTTAACCCGTTTTGCAGACGGTCTTTCCACATTAATTCCAGTTCCCAACCGGCTGTTCGCAGATCGGTATTGTTGGAGGGTGGTACGGCAATACCTAATGTAGCAGGTAACTTTTCTGACGGACCTACCATATCGTTGGTGTTTCGGATAAAGTAGTCAAAAGAGCCTGTCAAACGATTGTTAAACAGTCCAATATCTATACCGACATTCCAAGTGCGTATCTTTTCCCATGTAAGATCGTAGCTGACCAATGCAGGTGCCCAAGCTATGTTGGGTTTTACACCATTCATGAGCCACTTGTCGCTTGTACCTGTTCCCATAACAGTATAAGTGGGGTAAAGTGCTGTAGTGTTTTGATTACCTAAGCTACCATAAGAGGCTCTTAGTTTCAAGGTATTCATTATACGCGTAGCTGGTTGGAAGAATTCCTCTCTTGCAATGTTCCAACCCAATGATGCAGAGGGAAAGAATCCCCAACGGTCATCACTGCGAAAACGTGAAGAACCATCGTAACGAAGATTGGCTTCGACTAAGTATTTTTCCTGAAAATCATAGTTCACTCTGCCGAAGAATCCGGCAGTGCTCCAGCGATTGTGTCCTCCGGATACGTTGGGAGCAATAACTTTTCCATCTTTGTCTATACCTGTAGAAGTGTTTATGGTTGGTTTACCAGGATAAGTGATACCAATCTTCTGTGCCCATATATTACGGTAGTTGTTAGCTTCAGCCTGAAATCCGGCCAGTGCTTTCAGATGATGAGATTTAGCAAATGTCTTCTCAAAATCGGTATAGAGATTTACATTGAAGTAATCACTGGCGAAGCTACTTTCAGATACAGAAGAATTTTCATCCCAACTTCTTACTTTGGTTACTCCATCTACACCAATTTGACTGATAGTAAGTAAGTCCTCATGTGCATATTGAGTATTATACCGATAACTTAGGTCACCAATCAGACGCCATCCTTTAATGGGCTCTATGGTAAGATTGAATTGTTGGTACAGCCAAGTGTTGCGTTCGGTTTTACGACCGCCATTTTTCATTTGTTGTACATGATCGTCAAATAAGTTACCGTTCGGGTCGTACAGAGGCTTCACAGGCCAGCATTGACGGCCGATATCAGAAAAGAAGGAATCATTCATGTGGGTAGGTTGTACAAAATCATTACGTACAAAACGGGTGTTTGAAGATAATGATACAGCTCTGGATAATTGGGCGCTAATCTTGGCCGACATCGTATATCGCTTAGAGTAATCCTCGCCCATGCGGAGAGTTCCATCCTGATCGAGATAATTGGCTGACAAGTAATATTGTATCTTGTCCGTACCACCGTTTACACTGAAATTATGTTCATGTGCAAAAACATTCTTCTTGAAGAACAAGTTGTAGTAGTCTATATTGTCATTTCCTTCTTGGTAACCGTCGGCCCAGGTGTTGCTTCCATTCAGAGGGATAGTAGTATAAGAGATTTTTCCATCCATGTAATCTTTGATACGTTGCAAACGTGTTTGGGACACCCAGTTATAAGATCCCCAGCCAGAATTGTAGCCAGCATCATTGAAAAATAAAGCATACGTGTAAGAATCTAAGGATGAAGGCATATTAATGGGGCTGCTTAGGCGGAAACTGTTATTATAGTTTATTTGGGCTTTACCAGCCTTTCCTTTTTTGGTGGTTACCAATACAACTCCGAAAGGTGCTCTTGATCCGTATATAGAAGAGGCGGCGGCATCTTTCAATACTGAAATAGACTCTATATCCTGTGGATTTACGGAGAAAATATCAGCTTCCATGCCATCTATCAGAATGAGGGCATCACCCGTGGAACCTTCACCAATGGTACCTATACCACGTACATTGATACTTTGTTTTTGATTAAGCCCTCCACCTTTGTTACTGTAAATATTCAGGCCGGGAACCTGCCCTTGCAGTGCTTGTACAGCGTTGGCTACAGGTACAGATTCGAAAGCTTTTGAGTCTATTACACTTACGGAACCTGTAAGATTTACCTTTTTTTGAGTACCGTAACCTACAACGACCACTTCTTCAAGCATTTGGTTATCTATTTCCAAGGTTACATTTATCACTTTTCTATTGCCAACCTGTTGCTGTATAGATTTGAAGCCGATGAAGCTAAATTCTATGGTAGCATTAGGAGAAGCTTTTAGCTGATATTTACCATTTATATCTGTCACTACTCCGGATATTGACTCTCCTGCTTTTACGGCAACAGAAACTCCTGGCAATGGTTCTCCTTCGTTGTCTTTTACAAGTCCGGAGATTGTATTGTCTTGTGCATATATACTGATAGAATGCACTAGCAAGAAAACTATGATTACGATTGGCTTCTGATTTCTGATGTAATCAGATACCGACAAAGCCATTCCTTGCAAAAGTCTGAAATAATGTTTTGAATAGTCTTTCATAATTTATCGATTTAATATGTATAAATTAGAATTTTCTCATGTTTTCGTTTTATTTTTTATTTGCTACGCAGCGTACTGGGTAAGCTGCTGCATTTCCGGCAAATTCGTTGTTGCTTATACTGTTGTCTGCGCCTATCCAACAAATGTATCGGTCCCAGGTCTGTCCGGGGCGTGTGATACTTGTGATATTGGCCGGCCACCAGATGATTTGTGCACCGGAATCTCTGTCACGGAAACCAGACTGCGGCCAGAAAATAGCACCTCTCATATTGTCTTTGTTTGCAAGAGTAGCTTCTTCTCTCGGGATACCTACAATGGCTCCGGGTACGAGGAAATGACTGTTTGTTGGTTCTGCCCAAATGAAATAAGGGTTCCCTGAGTTTCCAGTCAATCTTTGTATTTCTTCATATTCGGGAATTCTCCAGCCTTCCGGACAAGGATTCTTTTCAGCTCTCCAGCTTGGAATTCCGTCGTCGTATGCTCCCGTTCTGAAACCATTAGGTTTATTATTGTCTTCTTTCGGACTGGTGTTGGGATAGCCGATAGCTGAGTCATATTGATACAATAATCCTTTGGTGTCGGGAGATGCTGCAAAATATCCAGGTTGAGCAACATCGCTTTTCGCCCAGATCAGACCATTTATTTCAATTCCGAATCCTTGTTGTATGGTTATGTCTGAAGACAGGTTACCTGAACTGACCGTAATAGTAGCCATTCGCATTTCATTATCAGATACTTCTGACAAGTGAATGGTAATATTTCCTACGCCTTCTCCTGTATCATTTTTTAAAGTACACCAGGAGGCTGCTTCTCGATTGACTGTTGCTTGCCAGGTTCCTTTACATAATACTTTTACCTGATAGTCTCCTGCATTATTACTAATAGGGGCGATGTTTGCAGGTTCTGTTGCCAGTGAGGGCTTAGCTAGTTGGGTAATATGAATTTCTTTTGTTTCGTCACCGGCAGTTACAAGGAAAGTGGCAGTACGATCTTCCAGTACATTACTGTATTCGTCAATCCACAAAGTGAATATCCCATCTCCGTTTAGCACCGAAGGTAAAAGAAAGATCCACCCAGATTTGTCCGGTGAGTCGTAGGTAATGGTTGCTTTGGACGGCATATTGCAGAATACAGGTATGTTGATTGTATCTTTCTTACATTCAACTTGAATATTAGATTCTGCTTCTATTCTCAAGTTGGGAGAATCGTCATCTTTGCATCCTGTCAGGAATAGTATTGTGCATGCTATTCCTGTGATAAATAAATTTCTTTTCATTGTATTTTCTTTAGTAGGTTAAAACTTTATTCTATAGACTATACAAGGCTCCATGGCAAGCCGGTTATCGGGAGCTTCTGCTTTCTCTTCAGATACCCAGTTTCCGTCAATATCATAATGCCCTTTTTCTATGCTTTTTATTTGTATGTTCCTGAATACCATCTCATCACTTTTGGTGGAAGCAACAGTCAGGTGGTCATTATACTCTATCGCAAAGGCCACTCCACGAGATTTGGTACTCCATTTGATACCTGCGTGAGTAGTGTTTTTACTCTCGGAGGTTTGTTCCATTCCGTCATTACTCTTTAAGTTGAATCCCGCTATATCCAAATAATTTGCATTAGCGAGGTCTACCCATGCTTCTTTAAAGATTTTAAAGGCATCCACTATTTGCTGTGTATGTGCCTTAGGAGTAAAGTCGGGATTGTAGATCCCTCGCAGTGTCCATTCTGTGAGGAATGGGTGAGGGGTAGTGATGACTTCGAATATCTCATATCCACAACCCAGACTGAATGCTTTTAAAGCGAGAAGGTCATTATTTGCATATTCACCTCCATTCTCTGCAATGTGTGCATAATTACCTTCAATCTTTCTCAATTGTCTGAGTTTTCCGTCTATAGCTTGGATGCTATTTTCGTAAGGATCTACTCCTACATAATCGATACCTTCAGTAATTGCAATAGCTGTACTTTTAGTTAGATATTCAGGATAGGTTGTTGTCTGATTTACCCGTGTGTAGCAATCGTATGGAGAACTTTTGACTACTTGTCCTAACTTGTCCAGCATGATTATTAGGTCGGGCCATATTTGCTCCGGTGTATACCCGTGTGCTTCGTTATGCCGGGTTGCCAGCATATCCGGTTCATTTTCAATTTGAATACCTATGACCGTGTGTTTTTGGTTATGTATATTGTCATAGTTGTAGATGGCTTCCATCATTTTTCCCAATGCCTTTGATTCACGCTCTACCAAAGCAGGTGTATTAGGTTTCAAGTAATAGTGCTTTCCTAACCATCCGTCAAAAGCAGCATCTGGTTTGAGATCGGGATAAGTCACAGGATCATTTACTATATACTCCGGTATATACCCCTCTACAGAATATCCGCACATATAACTACCAAACCATAAGATTTCCAGTTTCATCTGGTATTTGTCGCACAGTTCGATGTACTTTTCTACCAGTTCTGTGTTATAGATGTCTTTTTGCACTTCTATATCCCTCCAACCAACAGGAACTTGTATGACTAATATGTTCATATTAGCTGCCAGTTCAAAATACGGTTCCAGTTCATTTAGAGTTTTTTTATCTAATTGCAGGAAATAGTCTGTGCGCAGTTGGGCTCCTAACATTAAGAATGGTTTTCCTTCCACTATTAGTTTTTGAGGATGGACGGCAGGAGGTCGTTCAGGCTCATTAGTATTACTGCATGCTAGTATGGTAAGTAGGAAGCAGTATAACAAGATGTTGATAACTCTCATAATTTTACGTTTTTTGTTGATACAAGATTTTTGGTTTTAAAGCTTTTATTTCTCCTCCCCTCTTATCTTTGAGATAATAGAAAAAGAAAGCATAAAGGAGAGGGGCGGGAGTTCTTTTTTAATTAGCTCCGGAGATAATAATTGCTCCTAAACCGGATATAAACAGAACGAACATGCAGGCCAGAAGAATATTTACCGCACGGGAAGAGCCTTTGAATTCTTTCCAGATAAATATGCCCCACAAGGCTGCAATCATGGGTGCTCCTTGTCCTAGTGCGTAGGAAATAGCTGCACCGGCTTTTCCTGCTGCAATATAACTGAGAGCCGTACCCAATCCCCAAATAGCTCCTCCCAGCACTCCGACCATGTGTGTGCTGAACTTGCCTTGGAAATACTCCTTATAGCTCACGGGAGTACCTACAAACGGCTTTTTCATCACGATGGTATTGATAATGAAATTGCTTATGAAGATACCTATTGCGAATATAAAGAATGCTGAATATGGAGTAGCCATTGTGGGGGTAGGTGACTCAAAATTGTTCAAGTCCATGGCGGCAGCAACAAACCGATAGAAGAAAGACATCAGTACACCGGCTATAATGGCAATGATAATCCCTTTCTTATTGATGCTGCTTCCTTTCTGATTCATCTTTCCGGCAGCTATGGCATTAAAGATTATGGCTAATACAACGAGTGCCACACCACTGAACAGAATTACTGCATCACCTTTAGGCTCACCGAAATAATTGACGAAAACACCTAATACCAAGGCTATGCCGACTCCTAAGGGGAATGCTACCGTAAGCCCTGCCATAGAAACGGAAGCTGATAAGAGGATGTTGGACAGATTGAATATGACGCCTCCTGCAAAAGCGCTTGCATAGTTCTCCATACTGATCTGCTTCAAATCTTCAACAAAACCGCGTCCGGCATCTCCCGTACTGCCCAGGGTGAAACCTAAGAGGAGAGAGAAGGCAAGGATACCGATTACGTAATCCCAGTAGAACAATTCGTAACGCCAGGTTTTCCCGGCAAGTTTCTGTGTATTACCCCACGAACCCCAACAAAGCATCGTGACAACGCAGAAAATAACTGCTAATGAATAACTGTCGACTATAAACATGGTATTAGATTTTTAAATTACTATTTATAAAACATCAATTTCTTTACGATAGGGTAGGGAGGGCTGGGCTCCCATTCGGGTCACAGTGATGGATGCACATTTATTTGCGAATTTAACTGCATTCAACACATCTACATCTTCGGATAAAGCGACGCACAATGCACCGCAGAAAGTGTCTCCCGCTGCTGTAGTGTCTACGGCTTTAACTTTGGGTACGGGCACTTCATGGAATGTATCTTTCTCTTTAATCAATGCTCCTTTGGAACCAAGAGTGATAACCACGATATCCACTCCTTTGGCACTGATAATATCCGCGGCTCTACGGGCGCTTTCCCAATCGGTCACTTTGATTCCCGAGAGTATTTCAGCTTCCGTTTCATTGGGAATGATCATATACAGGTTCTGTAATAATTTGTTGGAGAGTGCCCGGGCGGGTGCCGGATTCAGGATTACTTTGATACCCTGTTCACTGGCTATCTGAGCGGCATATTCCACTGTTTCTATGGGAATTTCCAGTTGCATCAACAAGATGTCACCTTTTTCAATGGTAGGCTGTGCCTTCCGGATGTCTTCGGGACTCAATGAACCATTGGCTCCGGAAGCGATGGCGATGCTGTTTTCTCCATTCATATCCACCATAATTAGCGCTACACCTGAAGGAAGTGTGAGATCTGAATAGATATTTTCAACATGGATTCCTTCGTCTTCATATTGTTCTATGGAACGTTTGCCGAACAGGTCGTTTCCGGTTTTGGCAATGAAGTGTACATTCCCCTTTAGTCTGGCAGCAGCTACAGCTTGGTTGGCTCCTTTGCCTCCGGGATTCATCATGAAACTACCACCTATGATTGTTTCTCCCGGTACGGGAAGACGGTCAGCTTTGATGACCATATCTGTATTACAACTACCTATTACAATAATATTTTTGCTCATGGCTATTTTATTAGTTTAAGATTAAATAATCGGGAACTGTGCTTTCTTTTTCTATGCCAAAAGTATGCGATACATAATACATAAGCAAACAAAAAGAGCACAAATATAATACTGGTAAAATTATATAATTCTGTTAATTGACGTGTTAAATAATTGATATACATCTGTTTGTATTTGTATTAGATGCTTTATTTTAATATTTGTAATATAGGTAAAAGCTATATTATTCCATGAAAAGATTGCTTTCTTTCGTTTTTTTCTCTACCTTGCTTTCGCTAAGATGTGTTTTTATAAATCTGCTAATGCTATGTTGAAGTCCGAATCACTCATTCAATTGATTAATAGTCTCACGAAACAAGAGAAGAAAGAGTTCTCCATGTATATATCCAATAAGCCGGAGAAAGATTATATTTTTCTTTTCAGGTTGATTGATGATAAGAAGATAAGCGATCCTGAGGAGTTGAAACAATGCTTTCTGAAAGCAAAACCTACTTCTTCTTTCAATACGGTGGTTATTTACCTGTTTGATCTGCTGATAGAGATATTGACAAAACTGAGAACAGAGCAGGATAGCTATTATCTGTTATTCAATGAGCTGCTGCATGCCAGGGTGTTGTATGAGAAATCAATGTATCAGGAGTGCTTCCAGGTACTGAAAAAAGTGAAGGAAAAAGCTGTCTATTATGAGAATCATTTTGCACTGCTTGTGGCGCAAAGGCTGGAACTGAATTATCTCTTGACTCTGGATTTCGAAGAGGTGGATGAAAAGAAGCTCCTGAACAAGCAATATAAGATGAATAATACCCTAAAGAATATCAGGCAGCTGAATGAACAGTCTTCATTGCATGAGTTATTGAAGTTGAGAATGCTTAATAGGGGAGCTTCACGATCATTGGAGGAAACACAGAAGTTGGATGATCTGGTGACGAGTGAGATCAGTATCGTGGCAAGTGCAGGCGTCGAAAACTTCGAGATAAAGAAAAACCACCAGCTTTTTCAGGCCAATTACTTTATGATGGTGGGAGATTACAGAGCAGCCTTCAATTCATTTGTGGAACTGAACAAGCTATTCGAGGAGAATACGCATCTGTGGAATAATCCTCCGGTATATTATCTGATGACTGTAGAAGGAATGTTAGAGAGTCTTCGCATTATGCATAATTATGAGGGTATGGATTACTTTATAGGGAAGTTGGAGAAACTGTCTTCACCGTCATCGAGTTTTCAGTTGAATGTAACTTATGTGATATTCATATACAGGCTATTTTCCTATATCGATAGAGGAGAGTTTGAACAGGCGAGTTTGTGGATTGCTGAACATCAGGCTTCACTGATTGATAAAATGGCCTTATTAAAAGAACAGCAACAGGCGGAAATGTCCTTGTATGTCGCCTTGATCCATTTGGGGAACGGGGAGTACAGGAAAGCCCGGAAACGGTTGAGTACGACTATCGGGAGAGGACACCTATATTCTCTGCCACTGTTTCGCACCATTAGGATCGTGAATGTGATGATTCATTATGAGTTGGGGGATGTAGACTATATCCAGTCCGAAGTTCGCTCTATTAAGCGGGAAATGTCCAAAAACAAAGGGTATAATCTGAAGGTAGAATCATTTTTGCTTAAATTTCTGAATTACTCTTTCGTTGATACGAATCGGAAAAAGCGAGCGAGAATATGGGAAAGCATGGCGGAAGAGGTTCATACTTTGTATGCGGATAAATATGAGACTCAGATTTTACGTAAGTTCGATTTTGTGGCATGGGTTGAGGCCAAGATATTTGAAGTTCCCTTAAGTGATATTCTGAAGCGGGAGCATGCCTCGAAGAGTAAGTGGCAACGTAAATAGTGTAAATGAGGATGCATCAGAATCGTGTCTGATACATCCTCATTTTTCTTTTATTTCTGTGTTTTCTTCTTTCCGTAGAAGAACATGAAATACACTCCTATGATTACAAACGGAACACTGAGCCATTGTCCCATATTCAGTGACATGCTATTCTCGAAATCTACCTGATTCTCTTTCAGGAATTCTACGAAGAAGCGGAATACAAAAATTTCTGTCAGACAGAGTCCGAAGAAGAAACCACGATGCAGCTTCTTGCCGTAATTCTTATACAGGAAAATCATCAGCAGGAAGAAAATGAAGTAGGCGATTGCTTCGTAAAGCTGTGCCGGATGCCGGGGAAGCATATCTACCCGTTCGAATACAAATGCCCAAGGCACATCAGTCGCTTTGCCGATAATTTCAGAATTCATCAGATTGGCAAGGCGGATGAAGCAGGCGCAGATAGGAGTTGCTACGGCAATCATGTCCAATACGTCCATATAGTGCATTTTCATCTTGCGGCAGTACAGCCATAGGGCTATCATCAGCCCCAGCGTGCCTCCATGACTAGCGAGACCTGCATAGCCGGTCCATTTCCAACCTCCATCGGGCAGGAACTGTATAGGCAATATCATCTCCCAGAAATGATGAAGATAGTATTCTGGCTGATAGAACAGGCAATGTCCCAAGCGTGCTCCGATGAGGATGCCGAAAAAGCAGTAAAAGAACAGCGGTTCAAACTTGTCATCGCCGATTTTTTTGTCTCTGTACTGGTAGCGGACTACGAAATAGGAACAGGCGATACCGATGACCCATAACAGACCGTAATAGCGTACGGGAATATGACCGAACAGATTGAATAGTTCGGGGTTTGGGTCCCAATTGATGCTGAGTAATGGAAGCATAATATATTTTTTTATTAAGTTTATTGTTTCAACTTCTGAACTTCTCCGCCACCATCTGATACGTCGGAATGTCGATTCCTTGTTCCTCAGCAGCAGTAATCATATCGAATAGCAGTCCTTGTACTTCGCTTTCATGTCCTTTGGCTATATCCTTCTGCATGGAGGCGGTACTTTCCGGGGCAAGTTTGTCGATTACTTTGAGGTTATACTCCACAATGTCTTCTTTGAACTCAACACCCAATTTCCGGCCCAAAGCGGCACTTTCTTCTGAAAGACCAATGAATGTATCCCGAACCTTGCCGGGCTTTTGTACTTCGCCCATAGGCACATCGTAATAAGCTCCGGTAACAGCCATGGCAGAGATGAAAGACCACTTCACAAAGGTATCCCGATTGATGTCCGGAGATATCTCTGCTTTGATGCTACTTTCTTCTAAATCCTGCCGAACAGCCTCCAACGTTCCACGGGGAACAACCGTGCCTTTATGTGCTCCGTAAACCAAGCGGAATATCTTTCCCATCTGGGTAATTTCGCCTTTACCTGATACGAAACCGACAATGTAAATACAGCCGTCCAGTACCGTTACTCCGGGTACAAGGCGCTGAATGCGCGGACCTGTCCCATATACATTGAGAATAGGGATGACAATAGTGTCTTTATGCGATACACGCTTGATCAGGTCAGTGATAGAATCAACCGAATAGCCTTTGACACATACGAAAATGACATCGGCACTGCCGTTATATTCTTCGGCAGTATATGCTTTTACCGGTAGTGTATGTTCACCTTTCAGATCAGAGTGCAGACGCAATCCATGTTCGCGTATGGCAGTCAAGTGTTCGCCGCGGGCTATACAAGTCACATCTTTCCCGGCAAGAGAAAGAAAAGCGGCGATACTGCCTCCTACGCCGCCTGTACCGGCTATGAGATATTTCATAACCTGTAATTGATTATACGTTAAACCGGAAGTGCATGATATCGCCATCCTGCACTATGTATTCTTTTCCTTCCACGCCTAGCTTTCCGGCTTCTTTTACAGCAGCTTCGCTGCCATATTGCAGAAAGTCTTCGTACTTGATAACTTCAGCGCGAATGAATCCCTTCTCAAAGTCTGTATGGATAACGCCGGCGCATTGCGGAGCTTTCCAGCCTTTTTCATACGTCCAGGCACGTACTTCTTGTACACCGGCAGTGAAGTAAGTTTGCAGGTTCAGCAGGCTGTAGGCTGACTTGATGAGGCGGCTTACACCTGACTCTTCCAGTCCTACTTCTTCGAGGAACATCTGGCGATCCTCATAAGTTTCCAATTCGGCAATATCCGCTTCTGTTTTGGCGGCTACCACCAATATTTCGGCATTCTCATCCTTGACGGATTCCCGTACCATATCTACGTATTTATTACCTTTTACAGCACTTGCTTCATCTACGTTGCATACGTACATCACAGGTTTGGAAGTCAGCAGGAAGAGTTCGCGGGCAAGTTTTATCTCATCTTTAGTTTCAAAGACTACGGTGCGTGCTGATTTGCCTTGCTCCAGTGCTTCTTTGTACTTTACCAGTACGTCATAGGCCAGTTTAGCGGTCTTGTCTCCACCGGTCTGCGCTTGCTTTTGTACTTTCTGTATGCGTGACTCGATGGTTTCAAGGTCTTTCAGTTGAAGCTCATAATCGATGATTTCCTTGTCACGTACGGGGTTTACACTTCCGTCTACATGTGTCACGTTTTCGTCGTCGAAGCAACGCAGCACATGGATGATAGCGTCTGTTTCTCGGATATTTGCGAGAAATTTATTACCTAATCCTTCACCTTTGCTGGCACCTTTTACCAATCCGGCGATATCCACGATTTCCACTGTAGTGGGGACAATTCGTTGCGGATGTACCAGGTCGGCGAGCTTATTCAAGCGCTCATCGGGTACGGTGATTACACCTACATTCGGTTCTATTGTACAGAAAGGAAAGTTTGCTGCCTGCGCTTTTGCGTTTGACAGACAGTTGAAAAGTGTTGATTTACCTACGTTCGGCAAACCAACAATACCACATTGTAAAGCCATTATCTATTTTGTTATTACTTATTTTCTTGCTGCAAAGATAGGTATTCTTCTGTTTATCTGATAAAAGATTAGGTTTTAATTAACGTTGTCCTATGTCTTTCAATGCTATGTAGCGTTATTCTGTATATTGTTTCCATATATCTATATGGAAATAGACAGGCAATATAAAGGTACTTTCTACACACAAACCTCTTTGTCTGGCAGGCTTCCAAGCTGGCATGGAAAGAACGAGGCGTTTTGCCTCTTGATCCAGCATTGGTGATACACTCCGGAGGATTTTGGGATCGGTAGCTTTACCCTTTTCATCAATAGTGAACTGTATTAGTACTTCTCCTTCTTCTCCTTGCTTAAAAGCTTCCTGAGGATATTGTTGGTTTTCTTTGAAGAATTTGTATAAAGCTTCTTCACCATCTGGGAAATAGGCATCTGCATATACAAGTTCAAACGTACCATCACGGTCGTCTTCATAAGGTTCACCTTTTTCAATGATTTTCTTATCTTTTCTTACATGTACATTTTTCAATCTTTGAATACGTGGTTGCATTTGTACTATGAAGCCGGTAGTATCTTTCTCCTGTAATTGTCTGTATGCATCTTCTTTTCCTGCATAGGTAAAGTATAGGGTTTCTTTAGGTTTGGCATCTATGTAGAAATTTCCGTTTGAGTCTGAAATTGTTCCACGCATACTTCCGGGTATGTAGATACTTACCTTGGGGAGAGCGTTGTTATCTGTATCCACAACCTTTCCCTTAAAGAATATCCTGTCTGGATTAAGTGGTTCAAAAGGTCTGATTTGCGCTTTCAAAAATGAGGGAAAGGATAGTAATATGCCAAGTATGGCATTATAATAAAGTGCTTTCATTATTGGAGGTTTAATTGTTTTTTTCTTCTGAAAATAATTTGTTGAATGTTTTTTTGAGTAACTCTTCGTTTAGGATAATAGTTTGTAGTTCTTTCAGGCGTTCTGTATTCTTGGAGTCTGGAAGCCAGAGCTTCAGATATCCTCCAGGCGCATATTTGTCCATTAAATGCTGATGAAAACGTTGATAGTGCCATTCTTTATCTGCTTCTGGTTGTTGTTTCAGTCCGTATTGTACCGTGCGGCGTAGAGTGATAGTGGGGTCAATCACGCGATCTGCTTCTGCGACTATTTTTCCGTAAATACTCCGAGGTTCATGGTCCGTAGATGCCCGGTGGTCTTCTACCGCTTCTTTCATTGTTTCTATTTCTATTTCATTAAACCATTGGCGGAGAGTGACATCTTGCTTCAGAATCTCACCTGAAATTAGGTGATGTGTAGCACGATCATGACAAAGCCCGGTGTCGTGGTAAGCGGCAATAGTATATGCCATACTTTCATTTACATCATACTGTTTGGCAAGTGAAAGGCTCTCTTCTATAACGGCCTGTACGTGCGAGAGGTTATGAGCCTTGTCGAACTTCTCATAACGTGGAATGATTTCTGTTTCAATGTAGTGGGTGAGGTTGGCAGGTATCATAAATAGATGTTTTTTTTGAAAGGCAAAGTTATGAAAAAAGCCGGAATACATCGCGTATTCCGGCTTTCATTGGTGTACAAAACTTATAAAGGTTTCGGTTTGTTCAATTTGTTAGAATTTTAAGAGAGTATCTGTAAGATTTACAGGCTTGGATTGTCCATTGTAACCGTCATGTCAGGTACAAGGACGTATGCTTTTTGTTTGCTGTTCCATTTATAATAAGTGGTAGTGATACTTTTTCCCTGATAGGCGTAGCAAATGCGGAGGTCGTTTTCCCAAGTATTCTTTTGGCTGTTCCACTTCATAGTTTCGCTTTCCGTCATACGTTTTTGGTCATCATACTTGTAGCTGTACTTCATGTAGTTTGCTAAAGTTCCACTGTCCATCTTGTAAACGGTTTGCCCAACCATCATTCCGTCTTTCTCTTCCGAATTGTAAATAAGGTTGTTTTTGTTAGCTGCAGAAGCTGCCATAGCACTAAAAAGAATAACTGCTGATAAAGCAACTGTTTTTAAAAATACTTTTGTTCTCATGGTTCTATATGTTTTTAAGTTATCTCTTACTATATTCTATCAATATGTCATTGAATTCGCTGCAAAGGTACGTATTTAATTGACATAAATATCATATATGAATTAAATATAGTCAAAATGTCAGATGTGATTGCTTTCTTATGCTTTCTTTTTGCCAAGATTGATGACAAAAAAATATCCGGCAGTGATGTTGCCGGATATTATGGTGAGCAAACTGTATTTCGAACAGATTACTTCAGTTGCTTTCTGATTGTAAGTTAAATAAAGTTATAGGTGGAATTAATGGGCTTTCAACCAGTTCTTTCCCCACCCACAATCGGCTCTCAGGGGTACGTGCATGCGATATGCACGTTCCATTTCTTCAATTACAATTTGTTGCACAAACTCTTTTTCAGCCTCTGGAACGCTGAAATTTAGTTCGTCATGGACCTGTAAAATCATCTTTGCTTTCAGATTGTTACTTTGAAAGCGTTTGTAGATGCGTGCCATGGCAACTTTAATGATATCAGCTGCACTTCCCTGGATAGGCGCATTGATGGCATTGCGCTCTGCATATCCGCGTACGGTTGCGTTGCGGGAGTTGATATCGGGCAGGAAACGTTTGCGGTGGAAGATCGTTTCCACATATCCTTGTTCGCGTGCTATCTGAATACTTTTATCCATATATTCACGAACTTGCGGGTAGGTTTCGAAATATCCGTCGATCAATTCTTTGGCTTCTTTACGGTCCACATTCATACGTTCTGCCAATCCAAAGATAGAAATACCGTAGATGATACCGAAATTGGCTGTCTTGGCTTTGCGACGCATGTCGGAAGTGACGTCCTTTATGTCTACCTTATATATTTTAGCAGCAGTGGCGGCATGAATATCATAACCACTGAGGAAGGCGTCAATCATATTCTTATCTTCGCTTAGATGCGCCATAATGCGCAACTCTATCTGTGAATAGTCGGCGGAGAAGAACTCGCAACCATCGTCCGGAATGAAGGCTTTACGGATTTCCTTACCGTCTTCGTCGCGGATAGGAATGTTTTGCAGGTTCGGGTTGCTGGAACTGAGTCGTCCGGTAGCTGTGACTGCCTGGTTAAAAGAAGTATGAATACGCCCTGTGCGTGGATTGATCAGCAGGGGGAGAGCATCGATATATGTTCCTAATAATTTCTTCAATCCACGGTATTCGAGGATCTTTCCGATAATCTCATGTTTATTGCGCAGGCTTTCCAGCACCTCTTCCGAGGTGACGTATTGTCCTGTCTTGGTTTTTTTCGCCTTATCCGTAATCTTCAGTTTGTCGAACAGGATTTCGCCCACCTGCTTGGGTGAAGCTATATTGAACGTTTCCTCTGCCAGTTCATGGATTTCTTTTTCTATCTCTTGCAGGCGGACAGTGAAATGTTCGGAGGTTTGTTTCAGCGCTTCGGTATCAATGCGCACCCCGTTACTTTCCAGATTGGCGAGTACGCGTACGAGCGGCATTTCTATTTCATAGAAGAGATGTTCAACCCCCTGTTTCTTCAATTCTTCTTCAAGTACATTCTTTAGCTTTAAAGTAATGTCTGCATCTTCGCATGCATATTTGTAAACTTCTTCTGGTGGAAGGTCCCGCATGTTCTTTTGATTCTTTCCTCTCGGGCCGATAAGTTCATCAATGTGGATGGTTTGATAATGCAGATAAATTTCTGCCAGATAATCCATGTTATGACGAAGTTCGGGTTGCAAAACGTAATGTGCGATCATGGTGTCGAAAAGTTCACCTTTCACTTTCATCCCGTAATTTTGAAGAACAAGAATATCGTACTTGATATTTTGTCCGACTTTCATTGAAGTTTCATTTTCGTAGAGCGGCCGGAACTCATTTACTATTTTTAACGCTTCTTCCCGTTCTGCCGGAACCGGAACATAATAAGCCTGATTTTCGGTATCGCTGAAGCTCATCCCTACCAATTCTGCTTCCATTGGTTCGGCTGATGTGGTTTCTGTATCTATTGAGAGAATTTTCGTTGTAAGCAACTTTTTAATAATTTTGCTCCTTTTCTCTTCTGTATCAATGAGTTGGTAGTCGGCATTGATGGTTTCTAAACGCGCGAGATTTGAATTTTTGGAATCTTCCGGCCCGTTGGACGCAAATTCTTCAAACAAATTGCCTTGAACCGGACCGTTATTTTGAGTAAAAAGCGGGCCTGGTGAAAAAAGATCGGGAGCAACGGAAGAAGGGGAGGCGGAACTACTCTTCTTGAGTACACGGTCAATGAGTGTACGGAATTCCAATTCTTCGAAAATTTTCCTGAGTTCTTCTTCATTCGGTTCTTCACGAACGAGAGCTTTCATGTCAAGTTTGATGGGAACATCGATTTTGATTGTTGCAAGGAATTTGGAGAAGATAATCATTTCCCGGTTATTTTCGACTTTCGTCTTCAATGCACCTTTTAGTTTATCGGTGTGCTCCAGAAGATTTTCGATACTGCCGAATTCACTGATCAGCTTTTGTGCGGTTTTCTCTCCGACGCCGGGACATCCGGGAATATTATCGGAAGCATCCCCCATTAATCCCAGCATGTCAATAACCTGCTGGGTGGACTGAATGTCGAATTTAGCTTTTACCTGTTCTATTCCCATAACCTCAAACCCGCCGGTATGTTTGGGACGGTACATGAATACATTTTCAGATACTAATTGGCCATAGTCCTTATCGGGAGTCATCATGTAAGTGGTGATGCCTTGTTGCCCTGCCTCAGTGGCAAGCGTGCCGATGACGTCGTCAGCTTCGTATCCCGCTACTTCCAGGATGGGAATGCGGTATGCACGTATAATATCCTTTATAATAGGTACGGAAAGACGGATAGCTTCCGGAGTTTCCTCACGTTGTGCCTTATATTGTTCGTAGGCCTCATGGCGGAAGGTCGGTCCGGCGGGATCGAAAGCGACCCCGATGTGAGTAGGGTTCTCTTTTTTGAGTACTTCTTCCAGGGTATTTACAAAGCCCAGGATGGCGGAAGTATTGAACCCTTTGGAGTTAATCCGAGGGCTCTTGATGAACGCGTAATAGGCGCGATATATCAATGCATAGGCATCGAGAAGAAACAGTTTATCGTCAGAATTCATATATTTATCCTTTTTTTCATGGTAAAAGTACAAAAAAATACCGTATTAAGTGTTTTATTACTATTTTTGTGGGAAAATAGCGATGCATGGACAACTCATCACTCATAAAAACTCCGATAGCGGCAGAACTGGACGATTTCAAAAAGCTGTTTGACAATTCGCTTACCAGTTCCAACTTTTTGCTGAATGAAGTAATCTCACACATTCGACAAAAGAATGGGAAGATGATGCGTCCGATTTTGCTGCTGCTTGTGGCAAAGCTATATGGACGGATTTGTCCCGAATCACTTCATGCGGCGGTTTCCCTTGAATTATTACATACGGCCAGTCTGGTACACGATGATGTGGTGGATGAAAGCACCGAGCGTCGCGGACAGCTGTCGGTGAATGCCATTTATAATAATAAGGTAGCGGTACTGGTGGGTGACTACCTTTTGGCAACTGCACTTGTGCAGGTAGGCAAGACGCATAATTACGCTATTATTGATGTGGTTTCCCGTTTGGGACAGAATTTGTCCGAGGGAGAACTTCTTCAACTTTCTAATGTAAGTAATCTCCAATTCTCCGAAGAAATCTATTTTGATGTGATCCGTAAGAAGACGGCTGTGCTCTTTGCAGCTTGTACCAAATCAGGTGCTCTCTCGGTAGGAGTGACCGATGAACAGGCGGAATTTGCGCGCCAGTTCGGTGAATATATCGGTCTTTGCTTCCAGATTAAGGATGATATATTCGACTATTATGATAGTAAGGAGATAGGTAAGCCAACAGGAAACGATATGTTGGAAGGCAAACTGACCCTTCCCGTTCTTTATGCCTTGAACTCTACCAAGGATGAAAGTGCGGAAGAGATTGCCGTCAAAGTGAAAAATGGTACTGCCTCGGCCGATGAAATCGCCCGATTAATCGAATTTGCCAAGCAACAAGGTGGCATTGAATATGCAGTGCAGACCATGTTTGCCTATAAGGAAAAAGCACTTTCATTATTGGCATCCTTGCCTGATTCAGATGTAAAAGCCGGCCTTGCTGCTTATTTGGATTATGTAGTGGACCGCGATAAATAATCAACCAAACTTACATTTTACCCAAGGGCTTTCGGGACTCTCCGTCGAAAGCAGGAAATAGCGGATTGCTTCCTGGAAGTTCTCTTCGCCGGGATAGCTCATGATTTGTCCTAACAGGAAGCTTTTGCCTATCTCTTTCCAGCAAGCGAATGTTTCACGGCATTTCTTACCGGCAAATTCTATGTACTTCCAGGCTTCTTCTTCAGCTAAAAGTCCATAGTCATAAGATACGCGGGCGAGACTTACCAGATGCCCTAAATCCCATGCTAATATACCTCGTTGGAGGTCTTCATTGGTTATTTCGATTGTGTTATTCTCTTTGATATACACCAGGAAGTCACTCAGATTTCTGCAATATTGTACGAAGCGATCGATGCCAAGAAAGCGTTCTTTGATGAGTGCTTCGCGTTTTTTTTCGTTATGCTCCGATAGAAAAAGAGAAATCATGATGTTGTATGCACTGCGTTCTCCTTCCTCTTTGAGAAAGTTAAATACCAGTTGAATGTTAGGTTTGTCTTTTAGTCTTACGGCTAAAGAAAGATGTCGGGATAGCTCCTCACGACTTCTTCCCGTAGTCAGACTGTTTGTGTAAAAAAACTCTTGCTCTCCGCTCATCAGTCCGATGAGAAGGGCTTGTTCACGATTTCGGTTCACAGGAGGTGCCTGTGGATTCCGATGGAAGAGGGGTGCCGAATTTGTTTCCATACTCTTATCTTTACGTTTGTTATCAAAAAGCGTGAGAACTGTTACTTGTACCATTCCTGAGGCTTCGGCAAACCTTCTATGAAATACAAGCAACAGTCTCACGCCTATTCGATATATAACAAGAGTATATACACGAAAGTGCGTGAGACCCGTTTGCTCATTACCTTTCATAGATTGAATTTTGCCGAATTCCAGGAAAAAGGTAATAAATGAAACGTTCTCTAATACAATGCTTTAGCCAAAACTCTATTGGCTTATGTTGTCGCAAAGATAGGAAAAGTTTCGCTTTTCCTATCAAGCTTCTTTAGTTTTTATTATGGTATGGAAGCTCTTAGAAGAACTTCATTTCCATGCCTTTGATGTCCGAAAGCAGAAGATTGGCCAGGCGGCTGGTGCCCAAGCGGAACCATTGGTTGTTGAGCCATTCTTCGCCAAGCACCTCTTTGACGATAGTGTAGTAGATGACAGCGTCATTTACGGTATTAATGCCTCCGGCAGGTTTGAAACCTACTTTATTGCCGGTTTTATCGTAATATTCTTTAATAGCCCGGCACATTACATAAGCAGCTTCCGGGGTTGCAGCGGGTTGTTGTTTCCCGGTAGATGTCTTTATGAAATCTGCGCCCGAATACATGGATAGGATAGAGGCTTTCATGATATTGGAAGCACTCTTCAGAGCGCCTGTTTCCAGAATCACTTTCATGTGATGTTCCTTGCAGACATCTTTCAGTTCCTGTATCTCTTCGCACATATTTTCGTAGTCTCCACTCAGGAATTTGCCTACTGAAATTACGATATCTATTTCGTCTGCACCTTCCATCAGTGCCATGGCGGTTTCTGCTACTTTTACTTCTGTGAAGGTTTGTGAGGAAGGAAAACCTGCCGAAACACAGGCTATTTTTACATCCTCTACTTCCAGGGTACTCTTTACGATTTCTGCGAAGTTAGGGTAAACACAGATAGCAGCGACATTCTCCAAATCTGGGAATTCTTCGTCGAACTGATTTACTTTTTGAGTGAATTTCATCACGCTTTCATCGCTGTCCGTAGTGTTCAGTGTAGTGAGATCAATGCAGTGGAACAAGAATTTCTTGACCTCCTCCGTATGGTTTCCGGGCACTTTTTCTGCAATGATTTTCGCTACCTGGGCAGCTACTTCCGTATCGTCCAGCTGTGTGTTGTACTTTGCCAATGCGGCATCATACTTGTTTTGGTTAGGTTCATTCTTCTCCATGGTCTTGCAATTTAGGATTATTGATATGGCGGGTGTTATCCCGTTGGGTTTTCTTCTCCAGATTGCGGGCAAACGCTTCAGTGACGTTTACACCTGTCTGATTGGCAATGCAGAGTAGTACCCAGAGGACATCCGCTATTTCGTCTTCGATATTATCTTTTTCTCCTTCTTTGAAGGATTGGTCACCGTATTTGCGGGACATAACTCTTGCCAGTTCACCTACCTCTTCAGTAAGGACAGCCATATTGGTGAGTTCGCTGAAATAGCGTACACCATACTTTTTGATCCAGCAATCTACCTGATGCTGAGCTTCTTCTAATGTCATCATTCCTTGTTTTTTGTATCCATACAGATGGTCACAGGGCCATCGTTCAATAATTCTACCTTCATGTCGGCACCAAATTCTCCGGTACCTATTTCTTTGCCTAATAGAAAACTCAAATCTTTGCAAAACTGTTCATACAGCGGAACAGAAATATCGGGCTTTGCTGCACGTATATATGAAGGACGGTTACCCTTCTTTGTAGAAGCATGCAAGGTGAACTGACTGATTACCAGTATTTCACCGTTAATGTCGAGGATTGATTTGTTCATTACTCCATTCTCGTCGTCAAAGACACGCAGGTTGACAATTTTTTTGCAAAGCCAGTCAATGTCTTCTTGTCCGTCTGTTTCCTCAATACCTACCAATATCAGAAGCCCTTTCCCTATAGCGGACTTGCATGTTCCGTTGATTGTAACAGAAGCGTGTCCGACACGTTGTATGACTACTCTCATGTTCTTTTTATCCTAATCTTTTAAAAACTTTTCCGGATGCAAAGTTACGAATAAATTCGTGATTGCCTGCAATTTGTATGTATGAATATGTAGAAGGAGGGGTTAACTCCTAAAATATTCTTCAATAACTTTTGCTTTAGCTTCTCCTGTAACCTTCGTAAGCGCCTCCAGGGATGCTTCTTTTATGCGCTTTACGCTTTTAAACTCTTTTAGCAGAGCTGCTTTAGTCTTTTCTCCAATGCCTTTTATCTCATCCAACTCGGAAGCAATCTGTCGCTTACTGCGTTTTTCGCGGTGGAAAGTAATGGCAAAACGATGTACTTCATCCTGTATCTGCGTCAATAATCGGAACAGGGGAGTGTTTTGTTTTAAACCGATAGTCTGCGGTGGAAAGCCATAAAGCAGTTCGGATGTGCGGTGTTTGCCATCCTTGGCAAGTCCGGCAATGGGGATATTCAGATTTAGTTCGTCCAGAACTTCTTTCACGGCGCCCATTTGCCCCTTTCCACCGTCGGTGATAAGGAGGTCGGGTAGGGTTGCTTTCTCTTCAATAGCGCGCTGATAACGGCGTCTTACGACTTCTTTCATGGAGGCGTAGTCGTCTGCGCCTACTACGGTCTTGATATTGTACTTCCGGTAGTCTTGTTTTGAGGGTTTGGCTTTCTTGAATACCACGCAGGCGGCAACCGGATCGGAGCCTTGGATATTTGAGTTATCAAAGCACTCTATTTGTATGGGTAAATGTTCAAGGTGTAACTCTTCCTGTATCTCTTTCATCAAGCGGACGCTGCGCTGCTCCGGATTCAGCTTTTCGGCTTGCTTCATGCGATCGGCCTTATACTGCTTTACATTCAGAATGGAAAGATCCAGCAGTTTCTTCTTATCCCCTCGCTGAGGTATTGTAAAGATCACGTCTTTCAACTCCATATCCACCTCGAAAGGCACGATGATTTCGCGTGAAAGGCTCTTGTATCGCTCTCTCATTTCAATGATGCCCAGTTGGATAAGTTCTTCTTTGGTTTCATTCAATCGTTTCTTGTACTCGAATGTAAAAGCCTGGTTGATTGCCCCGTTTGTGATATGCAGATAATTGATAAATGCGGATTTGCCATCGCTGTCTTCCTCTATGGAAAAAACATCGATATTATGCAGAACATTGCTTACTACCTCTGACTTGGCACGGTAATTTTCAATCAGCATGTATCTACTCTTGACCTTTTGTGCCTCTTCAAACTTCATTTCGGCAGCCAGTTCCTGCATTTGCTGAAAAAGCATCCGTTGTATTTCCTGCGTATTACCTTTGAGTATTTCCTTGATTTCTCCGATGTTTTTCATGTAATCATCCAGTGATTGCTTCCCGACGCAAGGTCCGGCGCAGTTCTTGATATGATATTCCAGACAAACATTGAATTTTCCTGCCCGGATATTTTCGGGTGAAAGGTTCAGGTTGCAGGTGCGTAACGGATACAGGTGCTTGATAAGATCGAGCAATGCATTCATGGAAGGTACATGGCTGTAAGGGCCATAGTAAGAGGAACCGTTGCGTATGATTTTACGTGTCTTGAATATCCGGGGAAAATACTCGTTTTGAACGCAAATGGACGGATATGTCTTGTCATCTTTCAACAAGACATTGTACCGTGGCTTATATTTCTTGATGAGATTATTCTCCAGCAGCAAAGCGTCTTCCTCAGAGTTCACCACAATGTATCGGATATCGGCTATTTTGCTGACGAGTACTCTTGTTTTCCCCGGTTCGTGTTCTTTGTTGAAATAGGAGGAGACCCTTCGCTTTAAGTTTTTAGCTTTACCTACGTATATGATAACCCCTTCGGTATTCAGATATTGGTAAATACCGGGGCTATCCGGAAGGTTCAATACAATTCCTTTCAGATATTCGCTGGTTTTAAGTTCAGGGTTATTCTCCATGTGGTTCTCAGATCTCTTCTCTTTGTTTATAATGAAAGTACCGACTGTACGTCTACGTCTTTGTTGAATAAGTCTATTCCGTGCAACTCCTTTAGTTCTATGATGAAGTTTACATATATTTTCTTCGGATTCATCTTTTGTACTAGTTTGCAGGCAGCCTCCATTGTTCCGCCTGTGGCGAGCAGATCGTCATGTAGCAAAACTACGTCGTTCTCGTTGAGGGCATCCTTATGTATCTGAATGGTGTCTTTGCCATATTCTTTATCGTAGCTTTCCTCAATGGTTTCTGCAGGAAGCTTTCCGGGCTTGCGGATAGGAATGAAACCTGCACCCAAGCGGGTGGCAAGGATAGGTCCCATAATGAAGCCTCTCGATTCAATGCCTACCACTTTTGTGATACCTTTGTCCTTGTACATTTCATACAATGTATCTGAAAGTTCCTGGAGTCTTGCAGGATCTTTAAACAATGTAGTTACATCGTAGAATAGAATTCCCGGAATAGGGAAATCAGGAATTTCCCGAATGCTTTTTGCAAGAGTTTCTTTGCTCATAATCAGTATTTTTAATGCGTTTATTGAATTCTTTGTTTCACGTGGAACGTATTCGTTTTATCTGCCCGAAAGCACCAGTAATACGTTTATATCGCTTGGTGATACGCCTGGAATCCGGCTTGCCTGAGCTATCGTTTCCGGATCAATCTTCACTAGCTTCTGTCTTGCTTCGGTGGATAGGGATTGAATGGCATTATAATCAAACTTCCCTTTTATTTTGATGCTTTCCAGACGAGCCAGTTTATCTGCAATCATTCGTTCACGTCCAATGTATCCTTCATACTTAATCAGGATTTCAGCTGCCTCAATTATTTCTTCTTTTCTTTCAGTAACTTTATCCAGCTCCCGGCGGAAAGCGCTGACATGCTCCGCCATGTTTTCAAGCGTAACTTGCGGACGGTTTATAAGGTCGATCAATTTGCATCCTTGGCGAAGGGGAGTGGTACCCAATTGCTCCAATACCGGATTGATTAATACCGGTTTCATCGAATAGTTACGAGTGAATTCTATGATACTATTGATCGAGTCACGCTTCCGTTTCAGTAACTCATAACGGTCGCTCTTTACGAGTCCGAGTTTCCATGCCTTTTCGGTAAGACGCATATCTGCATCGTCCATACGTAGCAGGATGCGATATTCGGCGCGCGAAGTAAACATACGATAAGGTTCATCCACGCCTTTGGTTACCAAATCATCGATTAATACGCCGATATATGCTTCGTCTCGTGCAAGGGTAAATGGTTCACCACCGTGACAGTTTATATGTGCGTTGATTCCGGCAATGATTCCTTGTCCGGCTGCTTCTTCATATCCGGTGGTCCCGTTTACCTGCCCTGCAAAGAATAGATTTTTAATTTTCTTCGTTTCCAACGTATGTTTTAGTTGGGTAGGGTCAAAGTAGTCATACTCGATAGCGTATCCGGGACGATAAATCACCAGATCTTTGAATGCGGGAACCTTTTTCAGCGCTTCTATCTGTATATTCATCGGGAGTGATGAAGAGAAGCCATTTAAATAAAGTTCCTGAGTTGTTTCTCCTTCCGGTTCCAGAAAAAGCTGGTGTTGCTCCTTATCGGGGAAAGTAACTATTTTAGTCTCGATGCTGGGGCAGTAACGTGGACCGATACTCTGAATCTGTCCGTTGAAAAGGGGAGAATCCGGCAGCCCTTCACGTAATACACGGTGTACTTCCTCGTTTGTGAAGCAAGTCCAGCATGGGAGTTGTTTTAAGTGGCGTACACTGGTATCCAGGAATGAGAATTTATGAAAGTCACATTCTCCATCCTGCGTTTCCATGTATTCATAGTGCACGCTCCGTCCGTCTATGCGAACAGGCGTACCGGTTTTCATGCGTCCGTATTCAATGCCATGTCTTGCGATGGATTCGGTTAATTCGTAAGATGCAGGTTCTGCCATACGTCCTCCGGCAAGTTTGGTACGTCCTACGTGCATTAATCCGTTCAGGAAAGTGCCGGCGGTCAGTACGATACACTTTGCACGGAAGGTTACATCGAGTAAAGTGGTTAAGCCTACCACTTCTCCGTTTTCAACGAGAATTTCACGTACTGTATCTTGCCAGATATGCAAGTTGGGAGTATTTTCTAAGATTTCACGCCATGCCCAGATGAACTTATTGCGGTCACATTGTGCACGGGGGCTCCACATTGCGGGGCCTTTGGAACGATTCAGGATACGGAACTGGATGGCGGTCTGATCGGTCACTAATCCCATATATCCACCTAAAGCATCTACTTCGCGTACAATTTGTCCTTTGGCAATACCGCCTACGGCAGGGTTACAACTCATTTGTCCTATCTTATTCATGTCCATGGTGATAAGACAGGTTTTTGAACCCAGATTTGCCGCAGCAGCTGCGGCCTCACAACCGGCATGTCCGGCGCCAATCACGATAACGTCGTATTTAAACTCCATTCATTCAATGTCTTTAAAACAGTGCAAAGTTACGAAAAAAACTACTACTCATCCAGTTTTTCTTTTTCTTATCATTGTTTAAGGGATGGTTAGTGGCTTGTGAAATCTTTATTTCTGACGGGTTATGAATTAAATGATAATTCCAATATTAAGTAAATAGAGATAGTATTACTTTATCATTTTATTCATTACTAATACATTTTTGAGAGAAATGCTCTTTCAGTCTTTCAGCCCTCCCGAGCTCCCTGTTCATCGACAAGCAGGCTGAAACTTCAGCCTGCTTGTTGTTTCAGGCATCTTTCAGCCGGAACACCGATGAACAGGGAGCTCGGTGAAAACTGAAAGAAGAAAAAGAATTTTTATGACTTAGTAATGCTTAAAAATAACTTGATATAAATGGACGTTCTATTTCCCCAATTGGGAAAAAATAAATAGGGGGGGATAAACGATCATTTATGTACCAAACTGTTTTATGAAGAATGATCAAGTTCTCTTTGAAGAATATTTGACCTGAAAACTGAACCCTACAGAAACTATACATTTATAGGAGAATAATTCTTGGAAAGGGTTACATACCGCCGTCTATGCGGGGAAAAAAAGCTAAAAATGCCGGATTACGGACCTATACGGTATCTACGTTAAATACGGGATATCTTATTGTGTTATAGCAAGTTGATCTGTAGAAATGAAATTTTGGGCGTGATGGTAGGGAACTTACCCTCACGCCCAAAATTTACTCTCACTCACACTTAATGTTTAGTCTATCAACCGCTTATTTCAAGAGTGAGAGTAGTGAGGGTAAATCACATCAACTTTTATTTAGCGCTCAGCTTTGATATATAAGTACCCGAAATGCCACACTTAAGTGTTTGAAATGCCGCATCTGAGTACCTTAAATGCCACACTTAAACACCTGGAATGCCATACTTCGCACTTCTTCAAGTGTGGCATTCCGGTTACCGAGATGTGGCATTTAAGGTACTCAGATGTGGCATTTGGAGAACTGTTTTTCGAGGATATAGGAGCATCTGTATTGGAAAGACTGAACGCTTTTATTTCATTCCGCTCTTTTAGCATCTATATATCGGTGGTATTGGATATATAGATACTGCATGCCCGATATATAGATGCGACATGTTCGATATATAGATGCTGCGCGTCCGATGTATATAGCTAATATCCGGAATATGAGTTGAAATTCTGTTGGTTATGTTTTGTGCACTTTTGTAGGGTTATGAATTAATTCACCACAGAGTAACACAGAGTTTCACAGAGTTTAATCAATTTGAAATCAAAAGAATATAACTCCGTGAAACTCTGTGTTACTCTGTGGTGAAAACTCATTACTAATACAAAAAAGAGTTTTTTCTATCTGCCGCCATCGTATTCCGCAAATAATTTGATATATTTGGAAACTTAAAATCTGGATGGTCAACTTATAGTCTGAATACGGTTTATGGAACAGCAACATCAATCTTTATCGGAACAACAGATAAAGGCGCAACAGAAGACTTCGGAGAAACAGGCGGAACAGCCGCAATGTTGTCCTAATTGCGGGACACCTTGTCACAGTGGTGATAAATTCTGTGAAGAATGTGGCATGGCGCTTAAAGGAACTTCATGTATACGTTGTAACTCTCCTGTTCAGCCTAATTGGGAAATATGCCCTCATTGCGGACAAGGGCTTCATGCAGAATTGTGCTCATTCTGCGGTGCCTCGATGGAAGCGGATGATTTCTTCTGTCCTGATTGTGGTAATCCTCGCACAGGGATTATCTGTCCTGACTGCAATACCCTTAATTTCCGCAGTTTTTGCCGAAAATGTAATCGTCCCCTGAATGAGATGGCAATGCAGGAAATGCAGAAGGCGAAGAAAGACCCCGTCTTTCAGGAAATGCTGGCATTGGCGCAGGAACTTGCCGATTTGGAAGAACAAATACTGAATACTGTCTCTGAAAAAATTCCGGTAGGGGAACCGGAACTGCCCCCTGTAGAATTGAGTGAAGCCGATAAGAAACTAATACAACAATATAAAGATCTCTTTTCAGGAAGCGGTTCTCTTGAAGGAATGCAGGTTGCCAGACCTGAACCGAAAGTGGAGGAACCTGTTCAAACTCGTCCGAAGATACAACTGAATGTGAAGAAGGTAGATCTTGACGAAGCAAAGCAATCTTATAAAGAGAAACTGGAAGAGATGAAGTTACTGATGGAGAAACTTCGTCCGGAAGGAGATATGACGCCACAGATGCAGCGGAATTACTATTCGGCAAGGAAATTGCCTGTTTTGCGGAAATCCGTAACAAAAGCGCCTGTTTGCTGGATATGTAACCTCTGCGGTTGCCACCATAGCCACCCAAGTGAGTGTGCCCAGCCGGAACTGGGGGGTACTTGGGTATATGAAGATGTGGTGACTGTTACAAAAACCTTTGAGTATCAGGATGATTGATCCTTCAGGGTGCCTTGCCGGATTGGCTAATCTTAAAACTATATAGAATTATGAGCGACTTGAGAGACAGTGATAAAACACTGCGTCCCGGTAGTGCGGACGGTGATAAAACTTTGCGCCCTGCCCTGAAAGCCGAGAAAACCCTTCGTCCTGGTGAAGAAGAAAAAACTCTTCGCCCGGAAGATGATAGTAAGAAGACCTTGCGCCCTGGTGTAGCTAACATTGACAAAACTCTGCATCCCGGTGGAATGGAGGATAAGACGTTGCGTCCGGTTTCGTCAGATGATGCGACCTTACGTGCCGAACAGCAAAAGGCGATTGAGGCTATCACTCGCCAGCATGATACGGAATATCTTATTAAAGGGCTGAATTACAGGGTTATAAAGGTAATCTCGGATGGAACGGGAGAAGCTCAGATCTTTCTGGTGGAAAATAAGGGAAAGCAGTACGTACTAAAACTCTATTATGTTGGTATTGAGCCGCCTCCTAATCATCAGATACTTGAAATTATAAGACAAACTCCGCGCTCGGGATTATTAGTGGATATCATAGATCATGGTCAGTGGGATAATCCGCGTGTTTCCGGTGAATTGAGGCATTATGAAGTAATGACTTACTGTAAAGGAGGCTCTTTGGATAAAATAAATCTGAAAGGAGACGAAAGAAGGCTTTGTGAAATTGCTAAACAAGCTGCTGCCGCCATTGATTTCTGCCATAAGCATGGGTTTATTCATCGGGATATAAAGCCGGGTAATTTCTTTTTTGCCGATGAGAATCAGAATCAGGTACTGCTGGGCGATTTTGGTATTTCGGTAAGATGCGATCAGAATGGAGTTGCCCGTACGGACCAGGCTCGTACCCGCATTTATGCAGCTCCCGAAATGTATTATACGGTTCCCGGTGAGAATCGGGTGGAGATTGACACGAAGAGCGATTTTTACTCTCTTGGTATGGTTTTGCTCTGTCTGTGGATGGGCGAGAAAGAGTTTAAAGAAAGAGAATTTGAACTGATGAAGCGTAAACGCACGGGGGATTTGCCTTTTCCTGCGGATTTATCGGGACGAACGCTGCAATTAATAAAAGCATTGACCGCACCTCAGCCGGAAAAACGTTGTGGATTTACCGAAATCGTTCGTTGGGCTCGGGGAGAGGATGTATTCAGTGATTTTGTCGGGCAGGAAAGTAAACGTCGTTTCAGTATTATTTTTAATGCCGGAAAGAATCAGATAGCACATTCACCCGAACAATTGGCTGATTTTATGCGACAGGATCAGAATCTTGCCATAAAATATCTCTATACCGGTAAGCTTACTAAATGGCTGAATGATAATCAGCGGCCGGAATTGGTTTCGGAAATCGAAGATATTGTGGAAAAGCGCTATCCGAAAGACCAGACTGCAGGGCTGTATGCCGCCTGTTATACGCTCAATGTGGATATGCCCTATTATGATGTCAAGGGACGTCCGCGGACTACCGCCGAAGAAATAGCGCAATCTCTCATTGAGAATTTCAACACTTACCAGACTACCTTGGCGAATGCGAACGATCCCCTGTTCCTCTTTTTTAATGCGCATGATCTGAAGCGGCTTACGGATAATGCAGCTCCCTTGTTTAATAAAAAAGGTCGCCAACGGGAGGCTTTATGGCGTTTGATCTATGAACTTGATTCTTCACGTCCTTATGAATTGATCGATGAAAAGGGGAATTTGGGGCGTTGTAATACACCGGAAGAAGTTCTTCATTATGCTTATAATCATATGTTGAGTGCCGACTCGTGGAATGATTTGGCAGAAGAGTCTTTCCTGATATGGTTGGCAGGCCGTGATAAAGGATTGGTAGGGAAGATACGTACTCAATTGAAAGGCTTCAGTACATCGGATGCTGCGGTAACTTACGGTGTACTTTATAATTTGAGTCCTAAAGTTTCCTTCACCCTGCAAATGGACGAGACAGCAAATAATTATTATTTCACACATACTCAAATAGCCCAATTCATCAATCAACAGTTGATGGTTTACAAGAATACACCGAAGAATGATCCGGATCATGAATATGCCGATTATATTCTCGGTATGCTCTCAAGTCTGAAAGGTTCGCGGCTCTATTTCTATCTGAAGTCTAAGGGTGTGTATGAGGATAAGATTGAATGGATAAATTATTGCTTTGAACTGAAATCCAAAGATAATCTCCGGAAAGCAGGTCCTTACAACTGGATAATAGCTACTTTCAAGATGATCAAGGGATTGGGTGCTTTACCTTATTATTACTTCAAGGATAGTGATAAGAGTATAACCGATTTGGACGGATTGAGGTCCATTCCATCGAAAGAAGTTAAGGCAGAATTGGAGAGTGGATATCTGAGAGACTGGCTTACTACTTTCTTTCAGGAGAATCCGTTGAAGAATCTTTCTCCCAAATTCGCATATGAGCAGGAAACGGTGAAATATCTCGAATTCATCGAAAAAATAGATAGTAAAGATACAGATGTTTCCAATTTCCGTATTGCCACCAATTTTGTGAATAAGAACCTGCGGAAAGTGCGTTTGCGTTGTAGGACGCTGACGGTGATGCGTGTCTTGCTGGGAATACTGTGTTTCATTCCTATTTTGGCTTTTGCGGTTGCATTATGCTTCTACGGGCTTCCGTTCACAGAAAACCCGTTGTCCGGTTTCTCTGTCGGTTCCATTGTGACGATGGGTATCATCTTCGGTATTCTTATTTTTGTAACTTCTGATTTTGAGAATCTTATCGGAAGTGCTATTTTAGGTTTTATTGTGGGGGCAATTATCTACTATACAGTCTATTTTGTGCTGGATTTCATCATGCCTTATGCTCATTATGTACTGGCTGGACTTTTGCTCCTACTGGCTTATTATCTGATGAAAAGCTGTTATTTCAAGCTTCCGGTTGAGCGGAGGTTGCATGATCATTTGCTGAATCCCGGTTTTGAGGAAACAGGCTTGGAGCCATTGCATTTTGCTTTTAAGGCGAGTGTGGGGACACACTTTGAGTCTTCTATTGGCGGTGAATCGGCACAATATGCTAAATATCTGAAAGATTGTATCCGTAAGTTTTCTTATCGTGCTGTACTTTCCATGGTGGTGGTAGGTTGGCTGGCCTATTTGTTTGTGCAATATACTCCGGCATTCGGACTGGATGCCTCCCGTTTTCTGCAAAACGATGGAAAGCTTAAAGAACTGGTAGGTACATGGGAGGGTACGTTTGAAGGGCGTAATGCTACGCTGAACATAACGACAGCAAACTCGGAAGGCTTGAAAGCTACCATACATGTGCAATATACGAATCTGACCAATGAAACACTGACGGGCACTGTGAATACCGTTACGAATACTATCCATTTTGACGATGTATACAAGAACGGTACTCTCGACGGGCAGTATAACGGTACGTTCACCGGCGATGGAATGGATGCTTTTGAAGGTACTTATGAGAATTATACGACCAAAAAACGAGTGAACTTCAGTTTCAAAAAAGCGAAAGCAGATGTAGAGAACTGATAAATGAAGATGACTATGAATTGTCCGAAATGTAATAAGCCGAACCGTGAAAAGGCTGTTTTCTGCAAATGGTGTGGTACCAATGTGGTTACTAAAGCTACCGAACCGCTGCGTGAGTTGGTGGGGATGGAAACCGTCAAGAACCAGTTGCAGGATTTGGTAAATACTTGTGAGTCGCTCGCTTTGCGTGCACAGCGTAGTGGCATTTCCATTCGTCTGGGCATGGACATGATTATTACGGGAAATACCGGAACCGGTAAAACCAAACTGGCAGGAGTATTGCAAAAACTATTGTATTCCAGTGGTATTATCAAGAAGCCTGCCATGAAAGTAGTGGATGCAGTGGATTATGAGGAGTTTGCCAAAGAGTGGGAAAAGAATACTGCCGATCTGAAAGGGGGGATTCTTTGCATTGAAAATGTGCAGAAGCTTTTGCCTTCGGGTGCAGCCAATGATATCAATAAGCTTGATAAGCTGTTCAGCTGTATGGATAAGTGGAACAATGATCCGATAGTCATTCTTTCCGGGCTTTCATCGGCCTTTAAAGAGTTTCTGGTATCCAATCCTGATGTGCGCAATCGCTTTGAGTATTACTTCGATCTGAAAGATTTCAGTATGGAGGAACTGAAGCAGCTTTGTATCCATGAACTCAAAAAACGTTATGGGATTGCATTGAGTGAGGAAGCGGATGCTAAATTGGAACGTGTGTTTAAGAATGAGATGCGACAGAAATCAGATGATTTCGGGAATGGGCATTTGGCTGTGAAAAAGGCGGCTGATATCTTTGCCAATACTATCAAGCGCGATCCGAATGCATCGGTTGCTATTCCTGAGGATATTCCCGGTAAAGAGTTCCGGCAGAAGAGTTATGAGGAGATCATGGCAGAGCTGGATGAGTTTGTCGGTATCGATGAAATCAAGGCAACGGTGCAGAAAATCATTAATAAGATAGATTTTGAACGGGAACGGAAAGGTGCCGGAGCAAAGCGGGAGGTCAAAGATCATTTTCTGTTCCTTGGTAATCCGGGGACGGGAAAGACAACAATTGCCCGTATCTTTGCTGATATCCTGAATTCGCTGGAAGTGCTGCCCATCGGTCAGTTGGTGGAAGTTTCGCGAAAGGAGCTGGTTGCGGGATATGTAGGTCAGACGGCCTTGGCAGTGGAAAAATATGTGGATATGGCTATGGGCGGAGTACTATTCATTGACGAAGCCTATACATTGAAGCAAGGTGATAATGACCAGTTCGGCCAGGAGGCAATTGATACGTTGCTGAAACTGGTAGAAGATCGTCGCGGGCAGTTTGTGGCTATTGCTGCCGGATATACAAAAGAGATGGGAGAATTTCTGAGTTCCAACTCGGGGATGGCCTCCCGTTTCAATGAAACGGTGACTTTCCGCGACTATAAAGCCGATGAATTGACGGAAATCTTCCGCCGACAGGTGAAGAAAGAGCATCTTACCCTGGATGAAGAGGCCGAGGCATTTATCCGTAATTACTTCTCGAAGATGTACCTGACCCGTACACGCAATTTCGGTAATGCCCGTGAGGTACGGAACGCAATGGATCGTGCAATCAAGAATCAGGGAGTCCGGTTGCTGGAACTGAAGGGTACACCGGATTATGATGCGTCTATGGTGCATGTACTGACGCGTGCCGATATTGAAGGTGAAGAAAGCAAAAATATCAAGAGTCTGGACGTTGTACTTGCTGAATTGAATGAATTCGTCGGTATGGACAGCGTAAAAGCAGAGATACGTGCGTTGGCGAACAAGATAGCCATGGACAAGGAAATGATGGAAATGGGTATTGCTGACGCTGAGGTGACTCCTGTACACATTGTGCTGACGGGTAATCCGGGGACAGGTAAGACCACCATCGCCTGTAAGTTGGGAGAGGTCTTTAAAGCCATCGGTCTGCTGCCTACCGATAAAGTCGTGGAAAAGGAGCGTAAACATCTGATAAGTACGTATCAGAATGAGACGGCCAAATTTGTGGATAAGGCTTGTGACGAAGCAATGGGCGGTATTCTTTTTATAGATGAAGCCTATGCCCTGATGCCTATCAGTGCGGGTGGAAGTAAGGATCAGACTGGAGTGGAAGCCGTGGAGGCACTAATGACCCGAATGGTGAAGGATGCCGGGAAATTTGTGGTTATCTGTGCCGGTTATCGCGCTGAAATGGAGGAATTTGTCAATAATGCCAATCCGGGCTTCCGGCGCCGGTTTAGTAATTTTCTGCATATCGAGGACTACTCGGCAGACCAGTTGATTTGTATTTATCGTTCTCTTATCAGGAAGAAAGGGAATATACTGACACCGGATGCAGAAGAGATGCTGATTAAGTTAGTCGATGAAATGGTGACATCGAAAGATGAGAACTTTGGAAATGCAGGGGAAATGGTGAAACTCTTTGAGAAAACCAAAGCCCGCCGTGCCAATCGGCTGGCACAATTACATGCCGGAGGACAGACCTTGACTCGCGAAATGTACCTGACCATCGAGGCGGAGGATATTCCGTATGATCCGCCAAAGATGATCGATGAAGAAGAGTGCATGGCTGAATTGAACCAATTGATCGGATTATCCAGCGTGAAACGTGAAGTGAAGGAGATTGCCGATTATATCAAAGTGGAGCGTGCTAAGGCGGAAGCTATGGGTAAAAAATTCCAGGGTGTAGTGGATCACTATCTCTTTGTCGGTAATCCGGGAACGGGAAAGACTACTGTGGCACGTATCATGGGAAATATTTTCTATTCATTGGGTGTATTGCCTAGCAATCGTTTGTTGGAAGTAACCCGTAAGGATTTGGTAGAAGGCTATGTGGGGCAGACTGCCACTAAAACGGCACGGGTTGTGAAGCGTGCGGTGGGCGGTGTGTTCTTTATTGACGAAGCTTATTCACTGATGGGCGATAACTTCGGGCAGGAGGCTACGAATACCATTTTGCCGATGTTGCTTGATTATAAGGGGAAGATGGTTTGCATTGCTGCCGGGTATCCGCGTGAGATCCGCCAATGGATTGATACGAATTCCGGTTTGGAATCCCGCTTTACCAAGGTGATTCATTTTGAGGACTATAATCCCGATGAATTGGCGCAAATTTTTAGGATGAAGGTGAAAAAGGATAAGCTTACACTGACTCCTGAAGCAGAAAATGCCATGCGTGTTTACTTCACGGATTTATATAATCGTCGTGAACGTAATTTTGCCAATGCCCGTGAAGTGAATAATTATTTCGATCGGGTGAAAAAGAACCAGAGTTCCCGTCTTCGTCACGAAATGGAGCGTCCTGACTTTGATCCGGCAAGTTACAGTATATTGTTGCCTGAGGATATGGGATAATTGAATCACTAATTGTTAATTACTAAAGAAATGAGTACATTAGTCAACTGCCCTAAATGCAGAGTTGAAATAGAAAGTGATAGTTACTATTGCGATCAATGTGGTGTTGAACTGTATATTTGCCCTCAATGCCATGTGTTTGGAAAGGGGAAACGATGCACGCAATGCGGTCAGCCGTTAGTATCCGCTGCAAATCAAGTGGTGTCACCTGTGCATCCTTCGACTTCTTCCGTGAATTCCTCGGTTTCTTCTGTGAGTCCGGCTTCCTCTGAACCTGAAAAGACAATGCGTCCGGGAGTATCCGTACCTCCACTTCCTGTACGTTTGGTTTGTTCTGCCGCAGGCATTCGTTTAGGTTTGGGAAATGGTGCGGTGATTGGGCGTAGAAAGGGTGATTATGTATCTGCATTCGCTTCTCAGGGATATGTTTCCGGTACCCATGCCCGCTTACAGAAGAGCGCATCCGGACAATGGGAAATAGTGGATCTGGATTCTACCAATGGTACGTTTGTAAACGGTAACCGTCTTTCGCCGAATGTACCTGCGGTGTTTAGCATCGGAGATATCGTTCGTATAGCCAATCTTGATTTTAAGGTTGAATAGATTCGGATGGAATAGAGATCATTTTAATCGTAGGTTGTAATCATTAAATCGCAAAATTGCCTTATGTTATTATTGAAATGTCAGCTTGCCAGTGATATGGGGTGCATACGTACCAATAATGAAGACATGATACTTTTCAATGGAGGACTTTATCGTGACGAAACATACGAACAGAAGTTTGAACTCATTCCTCAGGCTCGATTTACGGCTTTTGTAGCGGATGGTATGGGCGGACACGAAGGTGGAGAATTTGCCAGTGAGTTGGCTACCCAGGCATTCGACCGTTTTATTACCGATCTTCCTTCCGATCTTTCCCATGAGGTACTGTCCGGCGAGATAAAGAATTGGGTGAATGAAACTCATGCTCTGATAACAAACAAGGGCGTTGAACTTCCTCAATACGAGGGAATGGGAACCACTTTTGTAGGCATGTTCAGTTATGAAGAGCGCATCTATATGGTGAATATTGGAGACAGTCGCCTGTATCGTTATCGTGGCGGTATTCTGAAACAACTTTCGTCGGACCATTCTATGCGGGAGCTGACCGGAGATATGACTACTCCATCCAACGTAATATATAACTCTTTGGGTGCCGGAACATCTGCTTTTGCCGATTTCACCGAATTAACCGGTCAATTATTGGATGAAGATCTCTTTTTGATTTGTTCCGATGGTTTAAGTGATATGCTTACAGATGATCAGATTGAAGAAGTTCTTCATCAAGAACCTACTGCAATCAATCTGATAGAAGCTGCAAAGGCGGCAGGTGGTAGAGATAATGTGAGTGTTGTGCTTCTGCGGGTAACAGAATAGAAAGAGGTAGCGGATCAAATGAACCATGTAGGTTTATGAGTCAGCTTTTTTTGAAATATATATTGCTATTTCTCTATATTTTTATTTTCTTTGCTGTCAGATAACCGAATATTTTAAAGTGAAGATGCAGTTTCCATTTATCTATCTGATCGTTTTCTGTTTACTCGTGATTCTTTTTCTGGTCTGGTATATTCAGCGGACAAAGCAGCGGAAGAAGTTTCTCGAACAGGAGCATAAATACGATCAGGCTTTATTGGAAGTACATGCGATAGAGACTGAGTATTATATTTCTTTATTGAGGGATAAACAAGAAGAAACTCAAAAACTGCTTTCTCAGAAAGAAAATGAAATCAGAAAATTGGCCGATGAAAAGGCGCAATTATGCAATGTGATCTTTAAAGAGACATCCATTTGTAAAACAATAGAACGGCTTAGCCGTCAAGACAAAACTAAAAACAAACAGGATTTACGTATTTTATTGGAAAATGAGCAGAAGAAACTTCGTTCTACTATTATGGAGATATACAAGGACTATATAGAGTATCTGCACCAAACCTATCCTAAATATACGGAAGATGATTGTCTATTTTCATGCCTCTCAATTTGTGGGTTAGATGATTTTACCATTGCTCTTTGCTTTGGGAATGTCAATAAGCAAATTGTGGCTCAAAGGAGGCATCGGATAAAATTGAAGGTTGCTAATTAGCCTGCTTTTTGAAGATTGTTATTACTTCTCTTTGTAAGTAAGTGATAAATAGCTAATTGTGAAAATTAGATGTTATCACTTATATTCTCTTTTTATGCTTTTATGTCACTAACTTTGTCACATTACGAATCGGGATAAATGTGAAAGGCATATGGGTGAACGCATTACTATTAATTTTTATCCGGCGGAAAAGCCTAAGAGGAAAAAAGGATTTTTTGCTCGCTTATTCGAATGCATAAAAAGATGGATTAAGAGACTTCTGAGTTTTAGTTAACATATTTAATAACTTCTTCAAAACGCATTATTATGGATACAAATTTATTGTCGATGTCGCAGCAATTCTCCGGGCTGCCAATGGAAAGCTTAATCGGAGGTCCTTTGAATGCAGCCGCTAAGGCGAATTCTGCAATGGCTCTTACGCAAACGATGTTTATGTTGGACACTTGCTTCAAAAAAAAGAATATTAGTGGGAGCGGAAAACCGCCTGTTTATAATTATGAGCCTATCATGATTGATATGGTATTAACTAGAAGTGTTATAACTCAGGGTATGGATACTACTAAAGGAATTCCTCAGGCTAGTACTAAGTTTACTCTACCTTTATTGACAATCCTGCCAATTAATTCATTGGCTGTGGAAACTGTGGATATTAACTTTGAGATGGAAGTAAAATCAAGCTTTTCAGAAGATGACAATCAAGCAAAAGAATCTGAGACTACAGGCGAAGGTAGTTTTGAAACTAAAATAGGTTGGGGGTTGCTAAGTACAACTATTAAAGGTTCGGCCAGTTATTCTTCAAAAGATTCTTCGAGCCATAATACACATTATGAGAAGAGCAATTCTGCCAAGTATACGGTAAATGTACATGCAGGTCAATTGCCACTTCCTAAAGGAGTAAACACTATTATCGAAGCATTTACGCAAGCAATTCAGCCTATAGAATTGACGCCTGCCCCTTCTACTCCTACTCCTCCAGCATCCTGAAAGTAGTTTGAATGATAGAATGGTCAGGAAAGTTTAATATCAAGTCGAAATAAACGATTATGTCTGAAAAAGAGCAAGGTACATTCAAACCTCAATTTGGGGCAGAACTTAACATTGAATCAATCATTGGCGCACCTTTGGTGGCGGCCTCGAAAGCCAATGTTATGATGCTGACCGGGCAGGCTCAGTTCTTGCTTGATTATTGCTTCACAAAAGAGGAGGGAAGCAACTTGCGACAACCTCTTATGATAGAGATGGTACTGAGTCAGCCGGTTGTTGATCATACGAAACAACCCACTGATCCGGGATACATCTCTATCAACAAAATGGCTTTTCAGGTTCCTTTACTGTGCTTATTGCCTTTAAATTCTCTTGCAATAGATAAGATCAATGTGGACTTTGATCTGGAAATCACATCGGTGGGTTCTTATGATTATAAATCGCAAGTAAATGCGGGTGTGCAGCTTGTAGAGAAGAAGGCGGTTCTGAATGGAAGAATTGCTCCGGCCAAACAGGAATATAAGAAAAACTCCCGTGAACAATATGATAGTACTTTGTCGAGCCGTCTTAAAGTGAATATACATGCGGGCAGATTACCTTTGCCTAAAGGAGTATTGACTTTACTTGATTTGTATACAAAATCGATACAGCCCATACAAAAGATAGATAAACAGTCGGAAAAAGAAGAATAGAAGTATGATAGATCAATATATCCCATGTCCGGTATGTAGGACTCAAATACCCATTGATTTGCATTTGCTAATTCAAGGTGTGCAATTCTCATGCCCTAATTGTCAAGCGGCGATTGGGTTGGCGTCGGAAAGTCGCTCAGTAGTGAGTGAGGCGGTCGACAACTTTGAAAAGTTGAAGAAGATGGCACCTCAGAAAAAGTAAAATAGCATAATGTCGAATCATAAAACTCATCGATATGATTAGCTTTAAATTGTTTGTAGAGGCTATCCATCATGCCATTGTAAGTGCCAGCGACTCACTGATGGATAAGAATGAAGGTTTGCTGGATAAGTATTTTGAAAAGCCTGTTGACGGGGAGGGGAAAAATAAAGGGGCATTGGTTCCGAAGATAGTGCAACTTGAATATCCCGCTTTGGATGATACCGGAGCAGTTACTACTACAACAGTTCAGGTCCCTTTAATCACATTGGTACCTGTTACGGCTTCTAAAATAGAGAAGGCTACTGTGACGGCAGAATTTGCCTTGGAAGTTATAAACGATGAACTACAGATCAGCTTCCCTAATAAAAAAATATCAGAAAATGCTACGGTGGGAAAATTGGAGATTGTTATTTCGCCACAAGAATTAACGGATGGGTTGGAATTGATTATCGAGGGATATGCAAATGCTTTGAAACGACAGATAACCTGACAGAAAAGGAGCTTTTCTTGAGAATTAAGTCTTTGCAAGGTGTTAACCTCTTGTTTTTATAATTTCCCATCTCCTTTATTTTTTGCTATTGGATCTCACAAATTGGTATGTTTTTCTCGTGTATCTTTCTATCTTAGCGAATAAATGGAAAGATTATTGCATTTATTGAGTCAATTGCGTTATTCTGAAAATAAATTTGTAGCTAACTTTGCTTCCAAACATTAAATAGAGTTACATACCATGAAAAAATTATTCATCTCGTTATTTTTAGTAACGTTTTTTATTTTGGAGAGTTCGGCTCAATGGAAACCGGCCGGAGATAGAATAAAGACAAAGTGGGCAGAACAGATCAATCCTTCCGATGTATTGCCCGAGTATCCAAGGCCCATCATGCAGCGTAATGACTGGAAAAACCTGAATGGTTTGTGGGATTATGCTATTATTGATAAAGGTGGACGTATTCCAACGGATTTTGAAGGCCAAATTCTCGTACCTTTTGCTGTAGAATCGTCTTTGTCCGGAGTAGGAAAAAGAGTGAACGAAAATCAGGAAGTAATCTATCAGCGGAGCTTTGAGATACCTTCAGCCTGGAGAGGAAAACAGGTTTTGCTACATTTTGGTGCCGTTGACTGGAAAACCGATGTATGGGTGAACGATATTAAGGTTGGAAGTCATACCGGAGGATTTACTCCATTCTCCTTTGATATAACTCCTGCCTTGTCGGCTAAAGGTAACAACCGTCTGGTTGTAAAGGTTTGGGACCCTACGGACAGAGGCCCTCAACCACGTGGTAAGCAAGTCAGCAGACCGGAAGGTATCTGGTACACTCCTGTAACAGGTATCTGGCAAACTGTATGGCTGGAACCTGTTGCTGGTAAACATATTGAGAATCTTCGTATTACTCCTGATATTGACCGTCATCTGTTAACGGTAAAAGCTGAATTGAACACCAACAGCACATCAGACTTCGTGGAGGTGAATGTGTATGATGGTAATCAATTAATTGCTGTCGGTAAGAGTATTAATGGGGAACCTGTAGAAGTGGCAATGCCTGAAAATGCAAAACTGTGGAGCCCTGATTCTCCTTTTCTCTATACTTTGAAAGTTACTTTAAAAGAGGGGAATAAGATTGTGGATAAGGTGGATAGCTATGCGGCCATGCGTAAATATTCCACTCGCAGGGATGCCAATGGTATCGTACGTTTGGAACTGAATAATGAAGCGCTGTTCCAGTTTGGCCCGCTTGATCAAGGTTGGTGGCCTGACGGTCTGTATACGGCTCCTACGGATGAAGCTTTGCTGTACGACATTCAGAAGACAAAAGATTTTGGTTATAATATGATCCGTAAACATATTAAAGTAGAGCCTGCCCGTTGGTATACATATTGCGACCAGCTTGGAATTATTGTGTGGCAAGACATGCCGAGTGGTGACCGCAACCCGCAATGGCAGAACCGGAAGTACTTTGATGGTACGGAAATGAAGCGTTCAGCCGAATCAGAAGCTTATTATCGCAAAGAATGGAAAGAAATAATGGACTGTCTGTATTCTTATCCTTGCATTGGTACCTGGGTGCCATTTAATGAGGCTTGGGGACAGTTTAAGACCGTTGAAATTGCTGAATGGACGAAACAATATGATCCGACCCGTTTGGTGAATCCAGCAAGTGGCGGTAACCATTATACTTGTGGTGATATGCTTGACCTGCATAATTATCCGGCACCTGAGATGTACTTGTATGATGCTCAGCGTGCAACTGTTTTGGGTGAATACGGTGGTATCGGTCTTGTTCTGAAGGATCATATCTGGGAGCCGAACCGTAACTGGGGTTATGTTCAATTTAATTCTTCCAAAGAAGCTACGGATGAATATGTGAAGTATGCCGATATGCTGTATAAGATGGTAGACAGAGGATTCTCCGCAGCTGTCTATACACAGACTACTGACGTGGAAGTGGAAGTGAATGGCCTGATGACCTATGACCGTAAGGTTATTAAACTGGATGAAAAGCGTGCTAAAGAAATAAATACACGTATCTGTAATTCGTTGAAAAAGTAATCTTCCGGGAAGGAGGAGGTTATGAACCGAACGATTATAAAGCTTTTCTTTTATTTGTGCATATTGACGGCGTTGCCGTCATATGCACAAAATGCTGTTCATTACTATTTTAAGACAATGGACATCCGGAACGGTCTCTCACAAAATACGGTATATCAGATTTTGCAGGACAGGAAAGGCTTTATGTGGTTTGGGACTAAAGACGGTCTGAACCGTTATGATGGTCTATCTTACCGCGTATACAAAAAGGAAAATTCCGGTTTAGGCAAGAATTTCATTACTGCACTTTATGAAGACCATGAAGGGAATATCTGGATAGGGACGGATGGGGGAGTCTTTATCTATAATCCGGTGCTTGATTCTTTCACAGCTTTCAATCAGACAAGTGATAAAGGTACTGTCATTAAAGACTTCGTAACAATGATTGGAAGCGATGAATACGATAATATTTGGATATCGGTGGAGAATCAGGGCTTGTTTTGCTACAACCATGAGAAAAGGTTACGGAATTATCTGCATGATTCGGGCATGTCCAATGTAGCTCGTTTCTGGCTTAACGAAAGTACCTGCTGGTTGGCTTTGTATGCTGACAATCTTTACTACACAAAGGATAATTTTGAAAGTCCGCTACAACCTTTTAAGGATGCAGATGGCAATGAGATATTTAAAGGAGATATCATTAACTGGCATGTCAGTGGGCCGCACAATTGCGTTTATATAGCTTCGGTTAACGGATTGACTGAGATAAACTTTACCACCGGCAAAACTCGCAGATTGTTGAACGCTTATGTACGCGTATTGCAATTCAAATCCGATGATGAGCTGTGGGTAGGTACGGAATCTGGTCTGTATATATACAATCTGGCAAATGATAAGGTGACACATCTGTCGGTTCCTGATCAGGATGATTCTTATGCATTGTCGGATAACGCCATTTATTCACTGTGCCGTGACAAGGAAAATGGTATGTGGATAGGTTCATATTTCGGTGGTGTGAACTATTATCCATATCAATGGACTTATTTTGAGAAATTCTATCCAAGAGATGATCTCAGGCACTTCGGGCGTCGGGTACGAGAAATATGCGAAAGCAATGACGGTACGTTGTGGATAGGTACCGAAGATAAGGGATTATTCAATTATGACCCTGCGAACGGTAAAATAGTGCCTTTTGATCATCCTGCCATTTACAAAAATGTTCATGCACTTTGTCTGGATGGAGATGATCTATGGGTGGGCACTTTTTCCGGTGGATTAAACCGGGTGAATTTGCATACCAGGCAAGTGAAGCATTATTCCAGAGGTAAAACTCAGAACTCTATGTCCGCTAATGATGCTTTTACCATTTGCAAAACCACTACAGGCGATGTCTGGATCGGTACAACGGCCGGTCTGCTGAAATACAACCGCTCTTCTGACGACTTTACACGCATTGCTGAACTGAAGAGCATGTTCACTTATGATATATTGGAGGATTTCAACGGCAATCTCTGGTTTGCTACTTTCTCCAATGGAGTCTTTTGCTATAATGTCCGAAGTCAGAAGTGGAAAAATTACCTGTCGAATGAAAAAGACTCTGCTTCGCTCTCTTACAATAAGGTGATCAGTATCTATGAAGACAGCAGAAAATGTCTGTGGTTTATGACCTTGGGTGAGGGCTTCTGCCGTTATAATCCGGAGACGGATAACTTCACCCGCTATGATATGTCGAAAGGTTTTCCAAGTAATACTATCTATAAGATGGTGGAGGATAAGCGGGGAAATCTCTGGCTTACAACTAATAACGGTCTTGTCTGCTTCAATCCGGAGACAGAGAGCAAGCATGTCTATACCACGGCCAACGGATTGTTGAGCAATCAGTTTAATTTCCAGTCCGGATATTGTGACAGAAAAGGACGTATTTACCTGGGCAGTATCAATGGGTTTATAGCTTTTGACCCAGAAACTTTTGTAGAGAACACTTTTCTTCCTCCGGTGGTCATTACTGATTTTTACTTGTTCAACAAGCGGTTATCAGTGGATAGTCCGGATTCTCCTATGGAGAAGAGCATTACTTATTCAGATGAAATAGAGCTTGATGCCAATCAGAATTCCTTTTCTCTTCAGGTGGCTGCCTTAAGTTATCAGGCTCCCGAGATGAATCGGTTAGAGTATAAGCTGGAGGGTTTTAACAGTGAATGGTATACGGTAGGCAGGAACTCCATGATCAATTACTCCAATCTGCCTTACGGAAGTTATACGTTGCGTATAAAGGGATCTAATAGCGACGGTAAATGGAATGAAGCGCAACGTGTGCTTAAAATACGTATTCGACCTCCTTTTTACTTGTCTACCTGGGCCTATGTCGTTTATGTACTATTGGCTTTATGTTCTCTGGTTGCCGTTATTTTCTATTTTAGGAGAAGGACCCAACAGAAACATCAGCAGACCATGGAGAAGTTTGAGCGTGAGAAGGAGAGGGAACTGTACACGGCTAAAATAGATTTCTTCACGAATGTAGCTCATGAGATACGTACGCCGCTTACACTCATAAAGAGTCCGCTTGAGAATGTGTTGTCATCCAAATCGGTATCCGATGAAATCAGGGATGATTTGGAGATAATGGACCTGAATACAAATCGGCTGCTCGATTTGGTCAATCAGTTGCTCGATTTCAGAAAAACGGAGACGCAAGGATTCCAACTGAATTTTGTGGAATGTGATGTGTCGGATATCCTGCAAAAGACATGTAAACGTTTTAGACTTTCGGCACGTCAGAAAGAATTGGAATTTGTAATTGATTCTCCCGAAACGGTGTATGCTTCGGTCGATAAGGAAGGATTGACCAAGATTATCAGTAATCTGCTTTCCAATGCCATCAAGTATTCTGAAACTTATATCCGCGTTAGGCTGTATGTGGAAGAAGATAAACTGTTGTTTTCGGTTTGTAATGACGGTCCTGTTGTTCCGGCAAAAATGCGTGAAGAGATTTTTAAGCCGTTCATCCAGTATAAGGAGGGAGTCTTGAGCTCTGTATCCGGTACCGGTATTGGGTTGGCATTAGCCCGTTTGCTTGCCGAACTGCATGAAGGTGCATTATACATGGAAGATTCCATGGAATGTAATTGTTTCCTGTTGTCACTTCCGTTGAAGCATGTACAAACTGTTACAATAGAACGAAAAGAACCGGTAATGAATGAAGAATCATCCGGAGAAGGAGAACCGGAAACCGGTCGTAAACAATGCCGGTATACCCTGTTGGTTGTAGAAGATAGTTTGGAGATGCGGTTGTTTGTGACTAAACAATTGTCATCGGAATATCAGGTGCTGACAGCCGTCAATGGTATAGAAGCGTTGAAAGTGTTGGGAGAACATACGGTCAATCTGGTTATTTCTGATATTATGATGCCCGAGATGGATGGATTGGAACTGTGTGAACATCTGAAGTCGGAGCTCGATTATAGTCATATTCCCATTATATTATTGACAGCTAAAACCACCCTTCAGGCAAAAATAGAAGGTATGAGGCTTGGTGCGGACGTTTACATAGAAAAACCGTTCTCTGTGGAATACCTGAGAGTATGTGTGTCTAACTTGTTGAGTAACCGCGAGAAGTTGCGGGTTTCTTTTGCTCATTCTCCTTTTGTACAAGCTAACAGTATGGCGATGACTAAAGCAGACGAAACCTTTCTTAAAACATTGAAAGAAGTAGTTGTGGCCAATATGCAAAATCCTGAATTCTGTCTTGATGATATGGCGAGCCTGCTGAATATGAGCCGTTCGAGCCTGAACCGGAAAATAAAAGGGATATTGGATTTGACCCCGAATGATTACATTCGTCTGGAACGTCTGAAGAAGGCGGCACAGCTGTTGCAGGAAGGAGAATGTAAGATCAATGAAGTGTGTTACATGACTGGGTTCAATACCCCTTCTTACTTCACAAAATGCTTCCAGAAGCAGTTTGGAGTTCTGCCTAAGGACTTTATAAAGTGACAACAGGGGCGATTGGTACTATTTTCGCATTGTTTGGATAAATATTTATACTCTATATCTCAATATTTTGCTATTTTTGGACTGTCATTTTATATCGCTGTTCCGCCTTCAGTAAAAGACGGGAAATAGGCTTTATTTTAAAGATTATATTATGAAAGATACATTGATCAGCAGGAGAGAGTTTCTGAAAGATATAGGGATGATTGGAGCCGGAGTGCTGTTATCGGCAAGCCCTTGGCTTTCTGCTTTTTCGGAAGTTGTAGAAACATCCGGTGAAAAGTGCCGTCTGGCTATTATCGGTCCGGGTTCAAGAGGACGTTTTTTGATGAGCTTTCTGGTACAGAATCCTAAAGTAGAAATTGTGGCATTGTGCGATATCTATCAGCCTTCTATTGAAAAAGCACTGGAATTGGCTCCGAAAGCTAAAGTTTATGACGATTACCGGGAAATACTGGAAGATAAAACCGTTGATGCCGTACTGGTAGCTACTCCTCTTAATTCCCATTGCCAAATAGTGCTGGATGCTTTTGATGCCGGCAAGCACGTGTTCTGTGAGAAATCTATAGGCTTTACGATGGAAGAATGTTTCCGCATCTATAATAAGCACATCAGTACGGAGAAAGTATTCTTTACCGGGCAGCAACGTCTTTTTGATCCGCGATACATTAAGGCCATGGAAATGATTCATGCCGGTACTTTTGGTGAGATAAACGCCATCCGTACTTTTTGGAACCGGAATGGAGACTGGAGGCGGGAAGTGCCTTCACCTGATCTGGAACGTCTGATTAACTGGCGTCTGTATCGCGAATATTCCAAAGGACTGATGACTGAACTGGCTTGCCATCAGTTGCAAATAGGGAGTTGGGCACTGCAAAAGCTTCCCGAGAAAGTGATGGGACATGGGGCTATCACCTATTGGAAGGATGGTAGGGAAGTATATGATAATGTAAGTTGCATATATGTGTTCGATGACGGAGTGAAGATGACATTTGATTCTGTCATATCCAATAAATTCTATGGTTTGGAAGAACAAATCATGGGTAATCTGGGGACGGTGGAACCGGAGAAAGGTAAATACTTCTTTGAAAGTGTCCCTCCTGCACCTGGATTTTTGCAGATGATTAACGACTGGGAGAATAAAGTGTTTGATTCCTTACCTTTTGCCGGAACTAGCTGGGCACCGGAAACTGCCAATGAAAACAAAGGGGAATTTATTCTGGGAGAACGACCTAAATCGGATGGTACTTCTTTGTTGTTAGAAGCTTTTGTTGAGGCTGTTATTACCCGTAGGCAGCCAGAACGCATAGCTGAAGAGGGCTATTATGCAAGTATGCTTTGCCTGTTGGGCGATCAGGCCTTACAGGAAGAACGGGTACTATACTTCCCCGATGAATATAAAATCAATTACCTGAATCATCAAGCTAAAACACCTGAAGCCGTATGAAAAATACAGTCATTACTGCCCGCCGGAAAAAGACAGAACTGCTGACTTTGCTGGCGTGCTTCATTATAGGCAATCTGGCAAATCTGTATGCCATAATTTCTTATGAGACACCTTTCTCGGAGATGCTGACATCTTTTTTCTATGTCCTCGCGTTTTCGGGCGTGCTTTATGTCTTTTGGACAATCCTGCGCATTCTGTTCTATGGGATAAGAAGTTTGTTTTTGAAGAAAAGAAATGCGGCCTGAAGATGATCAAGACTCAGTAACTTAATTAATACCAATGATATATGACGACACGAAGAGATTTTTTGAAAACGATGACAATGGCTTCTGCCGGACTGGCATTCGGGGCCGGTGATGTGCTGGGAGCCCGTGCTTCCACTACGCAAAGGAAAGTGACGGATAAAGTGAAGATTGCCTATATAGGCATTGGAAACCGTGGCGAGCAGATTATAAACGATTTTGCCCGTACCGGTATGGTAGAAGTTGTGGCTCTGTGCGATGTGGATATGGGAGCCGCTCACACCCAGAAAGTGATGAACCAGTATCCTAAGGCGAAACGTTTCCGCGATTTCCGTCAGATGTTTGACAAGGCGGGCAATGATTTTGATGCAGTAGCCATAGCTACTCCCGATCATTCACATTTCCCTATCAGTATGCTGGCTTTGGCATCAGGTAAACATGTGTATGTGGAGAAACCTCTGGCACGTACTTTCTATGAAGGAGAATTGCTGATGCAAGCTGCACTGAAACGTCCGAACCTGGCTACACAGGTCGGTAACCAAGGACATTCGGAAGCTAACTATTTTCAGTTCAAGGCGTGGATGGATGCCGGTATTATCAAGGATGTAACGGCTGTGACGGCACACATGAACAATCCCCGTCGCTGGCACAAATGGGATACCAATATCTATAAGTTCCCTTCCGGCCAGCAACTGCCGAAAGACATGGAGTGGGATGCCTGGTTGGGAGTAACTCCTTATCACGAATATAACAAAGACTACCATTTGGGACAGTGGCGCTGCTGGTACGATTTTGGAATGGGCTGTCTGGGTGATTGGGGTGCACATATCCTGGATACGGTTCACGAATTCCTGGAATTGGGATTGCCCTACGAAGTGTCTATGAAATATGCCAACGGACATAATGACTATTTCTTCCCTTATTCTTCCACTATCCTGTTCCGTTTCCCTCAACGTAAGGGTATGCCGCCGGTTGACATTACATGGTATGATGGTCTGGACAATCTTCCTCCTATCCCTGCTGGTTATGGGGTATCCGGTTTAGATCCTAATATTCCTGCAACTAATCAGGGAGATACGCCGGCCTCCAGTCTGAACCCCGGAAAGATTATTTATACAAAGGATTTGATATTTAAGGGTGGAAGCCATGGCAGCACACTTTCCATAATACCAGAGGAGAAAGCTAAGGAAATGGCAGGTAAACTGCCGGAAGTACCTAAGAGTCCGTCGAATCATTTCGAAAATTTCCTGTTGGCTTGTATGGGACAGGAAAAGACCCGCTCACCGTTTGAAATTAACGGTGTGCTGGGGCAGGTATTCTCATTAGGAGTGATTGCTCAACGTCTCAATACGCAAATATTCTTTGATCCTCGCACCAAGCAGATTACAAATAATGAGTTTGCGAATGCAATGTTGGCCGGCGTACCGCCTCGTAAAGGATGGGATGAGTTCTATAAACTGTAATTGCATAGTATTAAATAATCAATAGAAGAAATATCAATATGAAAAAGAATTATTTGTTGCTTTTGTTTGTGTTTTGTGCATCTGTGGTTTCGGCGCAAAACTGGGAGCCGCTTTTCAATGGGAAGAACCTGAGTGGCTGGAAGAAGCTGAATGGTAAAGCCGAATACAAAGTGGTAGATGGTGCTATTGTCGGCATTTCGAAGATGGGAACACCTAACACATTTCTGGCTACAAAGAAGACGTATGGTGATTTTATCCTGGAGTTTGATTTCAAAGTAGATGATGGCTTGAATTCTGGTGTGCAGCTGCGCAGTGAAAGCAAGAAAGACTACCAGAAAGGACGCGTGCACGGCTATCAGTTTGAGATTGATCCCTCTAAGCGTGCCTGGTCGGGTGGCATCTATGACGAGGCCCGTCGCAACTGGCTTTATCCGCTGACACAAAATCCGGCAGCTAAAAGTGCTTTCAAGAACAATGAGTGGAATAAGGCTCGTATCGAGGCTATAGGTAATTCTATCGCTACCTGGATCAATGGAGTGCCTTGTGCCAATATCTGGGACGATATGACCCCTGCCGGTTTTATTGCTTTGCAGGTACATGCTATCGCTAATGCTGCCGATGAAGGAAAAACAGTCAGTTGGAAGAATATCCGCATTTGTACAACAGACGTAGAGCGCTACCAGACAGACCGGAAAGCTCCGGAGATAAATGTTATCCCCAATACCATCTCTCCGAACGAAGCAAAAGAAGGTTGGACACTTCTTTGGGACGGTAAGACTTCAGAAGGTTGGAGAGGAGCCAAATTGAATTCTTTCCCTGAAAAGGGTTGGAAAATGGAAAACGGCATCCTGAAAGTGATGAAGAGTGGTGGTGCTGAATCTGCTAACGGTGGCGATATCGTAACTACCCGCCAATACAAAAACTTTATCCTGAAAGTAGATTTCAAGATTACTGAAGGCGCTAACAGTGGAGTGAAATATTTCGTAAACCCCGATATGAATAAAGGAGCCGGTTCGGCTATTGGTTGCGAGTTTCAGATTCTTGATGACGATAAGCATCCTGATGCTAAATTGGGCGTGAAAGGAAATCGTACATTGGGTTCACTTTACGATTTGATTCCTGCTCCGGCAGATAAACCTTTCAACAAGAAAGATTTCAATACGGCTACGATTATCGTGAAAGGTGACCGCGTAGAGCACTGGCTGAATGGTGTGAAGCTCATCGAATACACACGTCAGAACCAGATGTGGGATGCACTGGTTGCATATAGCAAGTATAGAGATTGGCCTAACTTCGGTAATTCAGAGTCTGGAAACATTCTTCTGCAAGACCATGGCGATGAAGTTTGGTTTAAGAATATAAAGATCAAAGAGTTGTAATTAATAGTATGTCTTTGAAAAGGGTGAGTTGCAGAATTGTGGCTTGCCCTTTCATTTTTCTTTAGGAAACACAGACTTGAAAATGCCGGACGTTATTAAACATCTTTATAAATATTCACCTTCTCAGGGTGGCTTGCTTTATGCCTGGTTTCCATCTATGCATACACGTGTCGATATAATGCTGTGTGGCAGGCAGGGGGAGGATATTTTACTGTCGGTAGTCGATGCGGTGTACAAAATGCTGTGTCGTTTAGAAAAGATGGCCAACTATTATGATGCGGATAGTGAACTGGCATATTTGAACCGGACTGCTTCTATACATCCGCAACAGGTCAGCCACGAGCTTTATGATATGCTTACTTTCTGTGTAGATTGCTATATCCGTACCGCTGGATGTTTTGATGTAACTATTCATTCGGCTGATTATACACCCAATTTAATCCGTAGTGTTCAACTATCACCTCAGGAGCGTACCCTTCTCTTTTTGCAACCGGGAGTGACTATCAACCTTTCCGGATTCCTGAAAGGATATGCTTTGGAAAAAACACGGAAATTACTGCAACATTATGAAGTGAAGGATGCATTGATCAATATGGGAAACAGTTCTGTATTGGCTTTTGGGCATCATCCCTTGGCTGATGGATGGAAGGTCGGTTTTGGACAGGGCGCTGTTCTAAACGGGAGGAAACCGCAGGAGTTGCTTCTTCAGAATGAATGCCTCACTACTTCCGGTAATGATTCGCATGAGCGAAAACATATTATTAATCCCCGGAACGGAAAACCGGTGGAAGGGAAAAGAGAAGTAGCGGTGGTTACGGACAATGGTGCCATAGGCGAAGTTTTGTCGACCGGTTTATTTGTAGCTGATGCCCGTCAGCGGGAAATACTGGAAGCGGAGTTCCGTCCGCGTTTGATTCTTGATCTCTAAAACAACTTCTCAACTGAAGTAGTGGGATATTTAAATCGTATCTAAGTCGTATCTGAGCCGTACTTGCTCCGTACATTCTTCGCTCAGAAGTACCTCTGGACGAAGAAACTACGGATTTGATACGGAGCAAGTACATCTCGGGTATTCTGTATGCAAGAATAAGACCTGTTTGTACAATATCTGTGTCAGAGGTATAGCCGGATACACTACTAATACCTTTTTGCCTCGATTATTCTATAAAATGATTTTTTCGTTCTATCGGAAATTGCACATAAGCGCTACCTTTGAATGGCTGGATTCAGCTTGTTAGTATCCGGAAACTATCAGGAAGAACCGGTTTTATGGAAAACAAAAAATGATGTTTAATTAAAACTTTAAATCTTATGCAGGTAAATACAAAATTCCTCGTGTGTTCGCTTATATATATGGGGAGTCTTTCTGCGAACGCGGTGGGATCGTCTTCTTTGGCAAATGAAACGGTGCACGTATCTATCCTTTCGGCGGATCAAACAAAAAATGAACGGAACATTACAGGACGTATAATCGACGGAGATACCGGAGAGGCTCTTATTGGTGTCAGTATTCTGGTTAAAGGAGCCTCTATGGGTACGGTGACCGATGTTGATGGGAAGTTTTCATTGTCTGTGGCTACAGGAGATGTCTTGGAGATATCGTATATCGGCTATAAAAGCCAGTCGATAGTGGTTGGCAATCAGAGTGTCTTGGACATCAGGATGATGTCCGATAACGAATTGTTGGATGAAGTGGTAGTGGTGGGCTATGGCTCTCAGAAAAAAGTGAATCTGACGGGCTCTGTTGCTACAGTTAATTTTGATGATAAGACCTTGTCGCGTCCCGTAACTACGCTTGCTTCTACTTTATCGGGTATGGTGGCCGGATTGAATGTGATGCAGACATCCAGTAAGCCCAACTCAGAATCATCTACTCTGCGTATTCGCGGTACAGGTACTTTAAATGATTCTGCACCATTGGTGCTGGTTGATGGAATGGAAATGTCGCTGAATAATGTCAATCCTAATGATATCGCTTCTATCTCCATCCTGAAAGATGCCGCTTCGTGTGCTATTTATGGTAACCGGGGTGCTAATGGTGTTATTCTATTGACTACCAAGAAAGGTACGGACGGGAAAATCAACGTGACCTATTCAGGAAAATTCTCCTATAATACACCGGCTAATCTGATCCGTATGGTTTCAAACTATGCCGACTACATGGAATTTATCAATGAGGCTTCGGACAATGCAGGGCAGGCACAGGTGTTTAGCCAAACTACCATTGATACGTGGCGTGCAGCGGCCAGCAATCCGAATGGAATATCCGAATCGGGCTACCCGAATTATGTGGCCTATCCGAATACGGACTGGTACGATGAGGTGTATAATCCGAAATTGATGCAGGAACATTCTATTACGCTTACCGGTGCGGAAAAGAGAACCCGGTATAGCCTGAATGCTACGTATGTGGATAATCCCGGTCTGGTGGTGAATTCAGGAATGAAGAAATATTATATGCGCAGTAATCTGGAGTCACAGGTTGCCAGTTTCTTGGCTGTGGGGCTGAATGCATGGGGTTATCATGTAGATCAGGAAAGAAATAATGTTGATAATCTGAATGGTTTGCAAATGCAGAAAAGTACACCGGGAACCTATCCGTATTACGATGGGAAATATGGAGCTCCCGAAGCCCTCGAAGAAGATCCGGTAGTTAACAATCCGGCCTATTATCTGAATAGTGCGGGAGGCTCTTATAAAACAACGAAATTCTTTGTGAATCCTTATATTAAGATTGATTTCCTTAAGAACTTCCATTTGACTTCTAACTTCTACTACGATCATTATCGGCAGGAGAATCTGTGGCATTATTCCGATTATCAGGAAAGATTTTCATTCCAACGTGGAGAAACTATGAATGTTCCTCCTACTTCCGAATTGCTTGCGGAGTACCCTGTGAAATATTATATTGATGGAAATCAGAGCTGGAAAAATACTACCACCTTAAACTGGGGACAGATTTTCAAAGGTAAACACGATGTGGCAGCCTTAGTGGGCTATGAGGAATTCCGCAAATGGGCACGTACTACCGACATTAGTAAGAAAGGGATGCTTGATACCAGTCTTACAGATTTTGACGCATTGACGGAGCCTGATTATATCGATGGAAGCACTACAGAGTTTTCATCTCGTTCTGTCTTTGGTCGTGTTACTTATACGTATGATTCCCGTTACTTATTTGAGGCGAATGTCCGTTATGACGGTTCCTCCCGTTTTTCTCCGGAGAACCGCTGGGGTATATTCCCATCCTTTTCGGCAGGGTGGCGTTTGTCGGAAGAGAAATTCATGAAGAAGATGAATTGGCTCGACAACCTGAAACTACGTGTTTCCTGGGGACAACTCGGAAATAACTCAATCGGTAACTATGAATGGCAGGCTGTTTATGCTACGGCTCCCCATTATGCTTTTGGCAACAAGGAGGTTCCCGGACTGGGCATGGGAAGTTTTTCCAACTATAACCTGGAATGGGAGACAACTACGGTTACCAACCTGGGTATCGACTTCTCTATGCTGAAAAACCGTTTGAGTGGAACAGTGGAGGTTTATAATAAGTTGACGGACGGTATCTTGTATAATCCAACTTTGTCACCTACTTTGTCTGGGTTCAGTTCTCCCCGACAGAATATTGCAGAGGTTACTAATAAGGGACTTGAAATAACCTTAGGTTGGAATGATCGGATCGGTTCTGTCTCGTACGGCATATCCGGAAACTTCTCTTACAACAAGAATGAAGTAACCAAATACAAAGGAGAACTGGTCCGCGGATGGCAGCAGAATGCGGATGGTAGTTCCACTTATTATACCAATTTGGGTGAGGTTTCAACAGGAGACTTGCAGCGTGTTTTGGAAGGGCACATGATCAATGAATTTTATGTGCTGAACGTATATAAAGGCAATAGAAACTATTTTAATGCCGATGGTACGGTAAATCCGAAAGGAGGGCCTTCTGACGGAATGATCCGTACGGAAGATGATATGAAATGGTTGCAGGCCATGACGGATGCCGGATATAAGTTCTATCCGAAACAGGGAATCGGCAAGAGTAATATCTGGTATGGTGATATCATTTATGCAGACTTGGATGGAGATGGCATTTATGGTGACGACGATGACAAGGATTTCCAGGGTTATTCTAAAACACCGAAGTATTATTTCGGCTTCCAGACAAACCTGTCATGGAAAGGCATTGACTTCTCTATGAACTGGGCTGGTGCTGCCGGATTCAAAATCAACTGGTATCAGTCTGGTGAGAATAGTAGTATAACCTGGTTTGGGTATGGAATGGGTAAAGATGTAGCTTATGACCATTACTTTTACGATCCTGAGAATCCGAATGATCCGCGGACAAATCTTACTTCGGCAAATCCCCGTCTCACCATGGATAAAGCAGCTCAGGTAAGTGTTTCCGGCCAGCATATTCTACATAATGGCAATTATCTGAAACTGAAGAATCTGACAGTCGGCTACACGCTCCCCAAAGATTGGGTACAGAAGGTGTGCATGCAAAATGTGCGTGTCTATGTTTCGGGAGAGAATCTGTTGACGATTACTAAGTTCAAAGGTATTGATCCTGAAATGATGAGTGGAGTGGGCTATGCTCCTATGAGACAATATGCTTTTGGTGTAAATGTTACTTTCTAAAATTAAATGGTATGAACAAGATAAATATAAAGAAAGGAAGAAATCTGATGAAAACGATGGCCGCAGTGGTCCTTGTGGGAATGTCAACCGCAGGTTGCGTAGATATGGATTTGTCACCCAATGGAAAGCCGGCGGAAGGGAATGTATGGTCGACTCCTACCTTGGCGGAACAGACGATAGCGGGTGTGTATAATCAATTGTATGTGGATTATAGCGATGTTGCCAACGGGTGGTTTGATATATGGTCCAGTACTATGGATTACGGTATAGGTATAGCTCCTACTTTCAATTTCTTATTTGCGACAAATTCTCCGAGCTCTGTTAAGGGGAGTTCTGCTCCCTGGCAAAGATTCTATAAGGGAATTATCAAGGCAAATGATGTGATTGGCAATCTGCCCACGGTCGAGGGATTTGATGAGACTAAAAGAAGCCGCTATATTTCAGAATGTATGTTTCTGCGTTGCTGGTGGTATTACAGGCTGAATATCTTGTATAATGGAGTTCCTTACTATAAAGATCCGATTAAGGATATTGATGAGGCAAAACTGGCACGTTCCACTCAGGATGAAGTCTGGGGATATATAGTGGATGATCTGACTTCCTGTATCAATAATCCGGATTTGCCGGATAAATACAGTTCGGATGATGCCAATTACGGGCATATTACAAAAGGTGCAGCCTATGCTTTAAGAGGCAAGGTATATCTGTGGATGAAAGAATGGAAAAAGGCGGCTGATGATTTTCAGGCAGTAAAGGATTGTGGATACACGCTCTATAAAGGTGCGGGTGAGGAGTCATACAAGAAACTGTTTAAGGTGGAAAATGAGCGTTGCGATGAAATGATATTCTCTTTGCAATGTCTGGATCATCCGGATTATACGCAAAAGAAGAACAGAGGTTTCGGTAACAGATGCTTGCCGCCTGATCCTTCAGGCAATGGATTGGGGTGGAATAATTATATTATAAACCCGCAGTTTGCCGAGTCTTACGAAAATAGAGACGGTAGTAAGTTCAATTGGGATGACATTATCCCCGGATATAATGATATGGGCATTGATAAGCGTATGGTGTATTTCCTGCGGAATAACATCACGGAGACTGAAAGAAAGAACGCAGTAGCTGCGGGGGCTGATATGTCCAAATATGATGCTTCCGGTAACGAGGAGAGGATTAAAAAAGCCTATGAAAACCGTGATCCGAGAATGGCAATGTCCGTTATAACCCCTTATGCCTCTTTTCTTGGTGGGGTTGAAGGAACTCCTAAAGAGTATGTGATGCGTTATCCTTTCCGTTCTTATACCACATATGGGGATTTGAAAACAGATACAAGTTTGAAGTTCTATTACTTAAATCGTAAGTTTGTGGGTGAAGGATTAGAGTTGCCGAATATATATTCTGAATTGGATTTGCCGTTTATCCGTTATGCGGATGTTCTGTTGAATTGGGCGGAGGCATTGAATGAGTTGAATGATCTGCCCGGAGCCATAAGCAAAGTGAATGAGGTGCGCGAAAGGGCAGGAGCCCAATTACTGGGAACCAACGAATTTACTCAGGTTACAGGAAAAACAGATATGCACCAGCGTATCATGAACGAACGCCATTGGGAATTAATAGGTGAAGACGTGATTTATTTCGATGAGATTCGCTGGAGAACCTGGAAAGATCTGAAGTTCTATAAGGACAAAGAAGGCAAGATGAATGGTATGACTCAGATATGGGGAACCAGAACTAATAATTATGCCTGGGGAGGAGATCATTACTGGAGTCTTCCGATACCGGCGAGAGAAATGCAAATGAATCCTAATATGGTGCAGAATCCGGGTTGGGATTGATGTGATTGAGTCTCTGCATACTTCATAATCTCTTTATAGGGGTTATGGAGTATGTGTCGTTTTTTTATATGGTTATTAATTAAAATCAGATAGTTATGAATTTTAGAAAACATCTTTTCTCAGGAATCGTTCTCCAGGGAATAGGTTTGTCTTTGTTTGCACAGACAGATAAACCTAATATCGTAGTGATAATGACGGACCAGCAACGTGCCGATTTGTGTGGACGTGAAGGTTTTCCCATGGATATTACTCCATTTGTCGATGAATTGGCACATCAGAACGCTTGGTTCGATAAAGCGTATACGGTTATGCCGGCCAGTACTCCTGCACGTTGTTCCATGTTTACCGGCCGTTTTCCAACTGCAACTCATGTACGTACCAATCACAATGTGCGTGACATTAATTATGCGAAAGACTTGGTAACCGTTCTGAAGGAGAATCATTATAAAACAGCTTTAGTAGGTAAGAATCATGCTTATCTGAACTCAAAGGATATGGATTTCTGGTCTGAATATTCTCACTGGGGGAAGAATAAACCGGTGACGGAAGGAGAGCGTGCTATTTCCAAATTCTTTAAAGAGGCAGTCGGGCAGTATCTGGAACCTTCGCCTATACCTTTGAAAGATCAGCAACCTACGAGAATTGTGGATGAGGCTATAGAATGGATAGATAGCCAGAAGGACAATCCGTTCTTTGTATGGGTTTCATTCCCTGAACCGCATAATCCGTATCAGGTTTGTGAACCTTATTATTCAATGTTTGCACCGGATAAGATTCCGGCTGTGAAGACTTCACGTAAGGATGTATTGAAGAAGGGAGAAAAGTATCAGATTCTGGCGGAACTGGAAGACGCTTCTTGTCCTGATCTTGAAAGAGACCTACCTCGGTTGCGTGGAAATTATATGGGGATGATTCGTCTCATTGATGATCAGATCAAACGCTTGGTTGAGGAGCTGAAGGAAAAGGGACTATTCGAGAAAACTATCATCGTTGTTCTGTCCGATCATGGAGATTATTGCGGTGAATACGGACTAATTCGTAAGGGAGTAGGCTTGTCTGAGTCTCTAACCAGAATACCGATGGTTTGGGCAGGCTATCAGATAAAGAAGCAGCCTAAAGCTATAGATGCGCATGTTTCGTTGGCCGATCTTTTCCCTACTTTCTGTACTGCGATAGGTGATTCAATACCGGTAGGTGTTCAGGGACGGAGTTTGTGGCCTATGTTGACGGGTAAAGAATATCCGAAAGAAGAGTTTTCAAGCGTTGTTGTACAGTTAGGTTTTGGCGGAGAAGATGTTCCTTTGGACGATAGCTTGACTTTTGAGCAGGAAGGTGCGCTGGGACCCAATAAGGTGGCTCATTTTGACGAATTGAATACATGGACTCAAAGTGGAACCTCCCGAATGGTACGTATGGGTGACTGGAAACTGATTATGAATAGTTATGGAAAAGGGGAACTGTACAATTTGAAGAAAGATCCGTATGAAATTAATAATTTATTTGGAAATCCCAAGTTGATAGATAAGCAGAGCGAGTTGCTGACAAAATTGTTGGCCTGGGAATTGCGTTTGCAGGACCCGTTGCCATTACCAAGACATCGTTATCATTTTAAGCGGAACCCTTATAACTATCATTTTACTGACTAATGAAGCATGTATTCAGGTTGTGTCAATAGAGTATTATCGAAATAGAATTGTATGAAAAAGAATTTATTTCTTGTCTGTTTGTTTATGTTTGGAACATTGGCATCTTGCCAATGTTCCTCTAAAAAGAGTGCTGACAATGCTGTTGTCAATACCACTGAAACACCTGTGCCTTTGGGTGATCCGTTCATTTTGCTGCACGATGGAGTATACTATGCCTATGGTACGCATTCGAATAAAGGAATTGAATTTTATACCTCCGATGACTTGCTGACCTGGAAGTATGGAGGGTTGGCATTGAATAAGGAAGATTCCTGGGCGGACCGTTGGTTCTGGGCTCCTGAGATTTATTTTGTAAATGGGAAATTCTATATGTATTATTCGGCAGATGAACATATCTGTGTAGCGGTTGCGGACTCTCCCACGGGACCGTTTGTTCAGGATAAGAAGGAGCCGATGATTGCTGATGAGAAGTGTATTGACAATTCTCTGTTTATAGATGATAACGGTACGCCTTATTTATCCTTTGTACGTTTCAATGACGGTAACAACATTTGGATAGCGGAGTTGGAAAAGGATTTGATTACTATCAAGAAAGAGACAATGCATCCTTGCCTCCATGTAACTCAGGAATGGGAGAAAGTCTGGCCTCGCGTGAATGAAGGTTCCTATATTCTTAAGCATAATGGAATTTATTATATGTCTTATTCTGCTAACAGTTATGAAAGTCCATTTTATGGTGTAGGCTGTGCTACGGCTACCGATCTGATGGGTACATGGACGAAGTATGATGAAAACCCTTTATTGCAAAAGCCCGGTAAGCTGGTTGGAGTGGGGCATAGTGCTATGTTTACGGATAAAGCCGGCAAGCTTCGCATAGTCTATCATGCTCATAAAGATAAGGATAACATTCATCCGCGTGCCATGTACATCGGAGAAGTTTCGTTTGAAAATGTCGGTGGAGTGGACCGCATGAGAATTAGTGAAGAGTATATAACCCCTAAATTTGTGAAATGACGCTTGTTTTGAGTCACAGAACTTCGATGAAAAGGGCTATTTTTATCGAAGTTCTGTTATAAACCGTTGTTTGATTGATTTTCTTGAATCTTAAAGGGACGATATTTCTATTTATTGAAATGTTTCTTTTATTGTTTATCGTCAAATTGGGCTATATTTGACGTATGAATCTATAAAAAGCACGAAAATGAAGAAAAGAATAATAGCCCTTATTAGTTTTCTTTGCTATATCATTTGCTGGGCACAAGCAGCAGATGAACATTACTATTTCAAAAATCTCAGCATTCAGGATGGGTTATCCCAGACTACAGTCAATGCTATTATACAGGACAAGAAGGGATTTATGTGGTTTGGTACCAAGGGTGGACTGAGCCGATACGATGGGATGTCATTCCGGAACTTTAAACGTGATATGACTGATAATCATAGTTTGGGAAACAATTTCGTGACTTGTCTTTATCAGGACAATAAAGGGAATATCTGGGTTGGTACAGATGCCGGGGTGTATATTTATTATTCTGACCAGGAGATTTTTATTCCATTTGACCGTCTGAGTGGGGAGAATACAAAGATAGAACGGACTGTTTCCGCTATTTCGGGAGATAAACAGGGCCGGGTATGGATAGCGGTTGAAACACAGGGACTCTTCTGTTATGAGCCGCAAAAAGGCCAACTTCATAATTATACATTGAATGAGTTCTCAGCCAATGTACAGAGCGTTGCTTTTGATAATAGTGGAACAATCTGGGTAGGATTTTATGGCAATGGCCTGTTCTATTCCAAGGATAATTTAAAAACGCTTCATCCTTATCTTTCCCCGAAAGATAGTGATGAGGTTTTTAAGGATGATGTTATCATGAAGATAGTTCCGGGAGCATATAATTGTATCTATATAAGTTCCATAAGAAAGGGAGTGCAGGAGTTGAATCTGACTTCCGGTAACCTGAGAAATTTGCTGTTGATGGATGAAACCGGTGAAATGGTATATAGCCGTGACCTGTTGGTAAATTCGGATAATGAACTGTGGATAGGAGCTGAATCGGGAGTTTATATCTACAATCTTCGTACGGACAAGTATGTGCATCTGCATAGTTCTAAGGATGATCCTTATTCGTTGTCCGATAATGCCGTTTATTCGTTGTGCGAGGACCGTGAAAGTGGCATCTGGGTAGGTTCATATTTTGGGGGAGTAGATTATTATCCGAAATCCTATACTTATTTTGAGAAGTATTATCCGAAAGATGGGGACAATAATTTGCAAGGCAAACGGGTTCGTGAGTTTTGTCAGGATAATAAGGGCATATTATGGATTGGCACCGAAGATGGTGGTTTGAATCGTTTTGATCCGAGCACTAAGACCTTCTCATTCTTTGCACCCAGTTCCGGGTTTACGAATATTCATGGGCTTTGTATGGTGGGTGATAAGTTGTGGGTTGGAACTTTCTCTAAAGGTTTGAAAATTGTAGATACTAATACCGGTAATATCCTGAAAACCTACCAGAAAAATGGTTCTCCACGTTCATTAATTGATAACAGCATCTTTGCTATTTGCAGAACAACGACTGGTGATATTTATTTGGGAACGATGTTCGGTCTGTTAAAATACAATGGACAAACGGATGACTTTGAAAGGATTACAGAACTGGCCGGCAGATTTGTATATGATATAAAGGAGGATTCGGGCGGTAACTTGTGGCTGGCAACCTATGCGAATGGCGCTTATTGCTATAATGTGAATGAAAAGAGATGGAAAAACTATGTGCACAATGAGGGTAATCAAGAGAGCCTTCCTTATGATAAGGTTTTGAGTATTTTTGAAGACTCCCATCGCCAGATCTGGCTGACTACGCAAGGAGGTGGTTTCTGTCTGTTTCATCCTGAAACGGAGACTTTTACCAGCTATAATTCATCCAACGGATTGCCTAATGATGTCGTTTACCAGATTGTAGAAGACGCGGAGGGTCTGTTCTGGTTGACTACGAATAGTGGGTTGGTACGTTTTAATCCTGTAACTAAACAGGTGAAGGGATATACTACGGCCAATGGATTGCTTGGTGATCAATTTAACTACCGTTCCAGCTATAAGGATGAAGCCGGTAACATTTATCTGGGTAGTATTGATGGCTTTATTGTATTTAATCCTAAGACATTTACAGAGAATAAGAACCTGCCGCCGGTGGTGATTACCGATTTTATGCTGTTTAATAAAGAAGTTCGTGCCGATGAAGAGAATACTCCTCTTGATAAGAGCATTACTTTCTCGGACAGTATTACCCTTCAGGCTAATCAGAACTCATTTTCCTTCCGTATTGCAGCCTTGGGTTATCAGGTGCCGAAAATGAATAAATTGATGTACAGATTGGATGGCTTTGATAAGGACTGGATAACTGTGGGGGAAAGCCCTATTGTGACTTATTCCAATCTGTGGCATGGTGATTATCAGTTTCGTGTGAAAGCGTCCAATAGTGATGGTATTTGGGGACCCGAAGAACAGTTGTTATATATCCATATCCGTCCTCCTTTTTATCTTTCCATCTGGGCTTATTGCATTTATTTATTGTTGTTTATTGTTTGCTTTGTATATACTTTCTGGTATTTCAAGCAACGTAGCAGCAGGCAGCACCGCCGCCAGCTTGAGAAGTTCGAACAGGAGAAAGAACGTGAGATTTATAATGCCAAGATAGATTTCTTTACGAACGTAGCACATGAAATCCGCACTCCGCTGACATTGATAAAAGGACCTTTGGAGAATATCATTCTGAAAAAGCATCTGGACCCGGAAACTCATGAAGATCTGAACATCATGCAGCATAATACGGAAAGGTTGCTGAACCTGACGAATCAACTTCTGGATTTCAGAAAGGTAGAGAGTCAGGGATACAGTCTGAACTTTACCAAATGTGATATTACTAATGTTTTGAGAGAGACTTATATGCGATTTAGTTCCCTTTCGCGCCAGAAAGGTCTCGACTTTACATTGGAGTTGCCGGATGAAAACTTCTGTGCGCATGTCAACCGTGAAGCTTTTACGAAGATTATAAGTAATCTTTTAAATAATGGGATGAAGTATGCTGATAGTTATATGCATATAAAGCTGGAAGTAGATCAGGAAAAGCAGGCTTTCTATGTGGTGACTAAGAACGACGGAGTAATCATTCCTGATGAGATGAAAGAGGAGATCTTTCAGCCTTTTGTCCGTTTTAGCCAGAAAGAAGAGGGAAAGGTTACTACAGGTGCGGGTATCGGTTTGGCTCTTTCCCGTTCGTTGGCAGAGCTCCATCGTGGCACTTTGGTCATGGTTCAGGGAGAAGAAGCGAACATTTTCCGCTTGACACTTCCTATCACCCAGGATATGGTCATAGCTCTGGATTCTGATGTAGAGAATAAAGATGCAGAGTTGCAAGCGGAAACATCCGGTGAATCCTATCCGGATGATAAATTGGAAGGGAAACATTCGAAAGAAAGCAAGCATATGGTTTTGGTTGTAGAAGACAATCCGGAAATGCTCGCTTTCATCGAACGTCAGTTATCGTCTCAATATGCTGTAATCACCGCTACCAATGGTAAAGAGGCTTTGGAAGCTTTGGATAGTAATTTCGTAAATCTGGTGGTGAGTGATGTCGTTATGCCGTTGATGGATGGTTTTGAACTTTGCAAGACTATAAAATCGAATGTAGGTTATAGCCATATTCCTATTATACTTTTAACTGCAAAGACAAATATCCAGTCTAAGATTGAAGGAATGGAACTGGGAGCGGACTCTTATATTGAAAAGCCTTTTTCACCGGAATATCTCCTAGCTGTGGTTTCTAATCTGATAAATAACCGGGAGAAACTTCGCAGGGATTTTGCTAAATCTCCTTTTGTTGCGGTCAATACAATGGCATTGACCAAGGCTGATGAAGAATTTATCAAGAAGCTGAACGAAATAATTCTTTCTAACCTGTCAAACCAGGAATTCAGTATGGATGATATGGCAGAGAGCCTGAATATGAGCCGTTCCAGTTTCTATCGTAAGATGAAGGGAGTATTAGACTTGAGTCCCAATGAGTATTTACGCATAGAACGTTTGAAGCGTGCCGCCCAATTATTGAAAGAAGGTGAGAGCCGTATCAATGAAATCTGTTATATGGTCGGGTTCAATTCTTCTTCTTATTTCTCTAAATGCTTCCTGAAGCAATTCGGGGTACTTCCGAAGGATTTTGCCGGCTAAAGGGGGAGCATCTGGAATTTCCGGTGTATGAGTTAAATCATCGGTATTGGAAGTCTTGAACGTCTTTCTTTTTTTCTGTTCGTTTTGCATCTATATGTCGGTGGCGTTGGATATATAGATACAACGTATTGGATATATAGATGCAACACATTGGATATATAGATGCAATACGTCCGATATATAGATGCTAAACGTTCTGTCTATACAACTGATTGCCGGGAAAGTTTAAACTCATGTACCGAATGTTCCGGACGCTCCGGCTAAAGTAAGTAAGAAGCAACTTGTGCAAAGAAATGGGATTTTTCAGCAAGCTCAGGATGACGGAGTGAACAAATTCATTGATGACTGATATTTAGTGGCTTTATTTGGAATAAAATTGTGGCTTTTATGCGATTTTGAGATGTTTTTTCTATTTATTGGAATGCTTATTTCGTATTGAGAAGATACTGTGCGCTATCTTTGTAACCGTCTCATAAGAGATTATACCATGATAACAATTATGTGTTTCTTAATGTCTAATAAATAAAGAATTAACCTTATGTGTAAGAAGTCGTTATTATTGCTGTTTTTACTTCCTTTTCAGTTCGTATTCGCTCAAACAAGTTTATTGACCGATTTTCCCGAGGGATATACCCCTAAAGAAGTCGGTAAACGTCTTGCATATCATTTTGTAGATGGAAAGCATATGCTTCATATTGGAAAGTGGATTAGTTATCCGGAGACTTTTACCTGGAATGGAGGGCTAAAGTTTGCTGCACTTACCAATGATCAAGAGCTTGTGAAGCTTTTGCAGAACAGATTTGAGCTTCTGTTCACAACAGAAAAGGCCTTATTGCCTATCATGAATCATGTGGATGTAAATATGTTCGGTAGCTTGCCTTTGGAACTGTATAAGATTACAAAGGATCAACGCTATCTGGATCTGGGTCTTCCTTATGCCGATACTCAATGGCAACTCCCTGCAAACGCCAAACCGAAAGAAAGAGAATGGGACCAGAAAGGTTATTCCTGGCAGACCCGTTTGTGGATTGACGATATGTACATGATTACTATTGTGCAGACTCAGGCTTACAGAGTTACCGGTGATCGTAAATATATAGACCGTGCTGCAAGAGAGATGGTGATGTATCTGGACGAACTGCAATGTCCGAATGGTCTTTTCTATCATGCTCCGGATGTTCCTTTCTATTGGGGAAGAGGTAATGGATGGATGGCTGCCGGTATGGCTGAATTGTTGAGCAGCTTGCCCGAAGACAGTGAATATCGTCCACGTATTCTGCACGGTTACCGTACCATGATGAAAAGCCTGAAGAAATATCAGTCTTCAAACGGTTTGTGGCATCAGTTGCTGGATCATCCCGATTGTTGGCTCGAAACTTCAGGATCTGCCATGTTTACCTTTGCTTTCATTAAAGGAGTGAAGAATGGCTGGTTGGATGCCAAGGAATATGCACCCGCTGCCCGCAAAGCATGGATGGCTATGGTGAAATACATAGATGAAAATGATAATGTGAAATCTGTTTGCGAAGGTACCAATAAGAAGAACGACAAACAGTATTACTATGATCGCAAACAAAATGTAGGTGATTATCATGGACAAGCTCCTTACCTCTGGTGTGCCGTTGCACTTCTGGAGGAATAAGATAGCATTACTTTAATAATCTCATATCGAAAATCTATTTATACTTATAAGATGAACATAAGCAGTTGGGTGAAGGCCCTTACCTTTGTTGTACTGTTGTTTTCCTATTCGACAGTAGTAACCGGACAAACCAAAGTAAATGATGTCAGAGACTCTGAACGCCTCTGGCTCGACTCGGAAATTACCCATAATGGAGACTATCAGTGGAAAATGATAAAGGCAGGAGATGTAGCAGATCCTGGAGAAAAGGTTTCATTGTCAGATTACCCGACCGCGAACTGGTTGCCTGCCATTGTGCCCGGTACAGTTCTGAATTCATTGGTACATAACCGGAAATATCCGGAACCTTATTACGGAATCAACAATAAGATCGAATCCAAATTAATACCGGATATCTCTGAAACCGGTCGTGACTTTTATACCTACTGGTTCCGGACTGAATTTACAGTCCCCAAATCATTTGAAGGAAAACATGTCTGGTTGCAAGTGGATGGTATCAACTATCGTGCCGAAGTATGGGTGAATGGAAACCTGCTCAGTACTATTAAAGGTATGTTTATGCAGGATTATATTGACGTGACTGACTTTGTGAAGATAGATAAGGCTAACGCATTGGCTATAAAAGTATATCCGGTTGATGTCCCCGGCAGTGCCAAACCCAAGTCCTGGGGTGCAGTGGGTGAGTTCCACAATGGTGGAAACGGAAATATCGGATTGAACACTACTATGCTGATGACCGTAGGCTGGGATTTTACTTTCATGGATGGTATCCGCGACCGTAATACGGGGATCTGGAAAAACATCTCTCTCTATGCTACCGGTAAAGTAGCGTTACGTCATCCTTTTGTGAAATCCGAACTGCGTAAACCTGGTTATGACCAGGCACGTGAGTTCATTTCTGTGGAAGTTGTAAATCCTACTACCGGATTTAGCGGAATTAATTGTACGGTAAGAGGTGAGATTACAGGTGAAAATATAACTTTCGAGAAAAAGCTTAAAGTTTTGCGTGGAGAAGAGAAAATCTTGTCTTTTTCTCCGGATGAATTTCCTCAATTAGTGATTAACTCTCCTCGTTTGTGGTGGCCTGTGAACAAAGGTCCTCAAAACCTGTATGAGTTGAAAATGACCGTATCCATCGATGGAGTAGTTTGCGACTCAGTTAAAACAAAATTCGGTATTCGTGAGATTACTTCCGATACGAATACGCCTGATAAGTCACGTGTCTTTTATGTCAATGGCAAGCGTCTCTTTATCCGTGGAACGAACTGGATACCGGAAGCTATGTTGAGAACTTCTGACGAGCGTACGTATGCCGAACTGCGATATAGCCGTCAGTCGGGTGTCAATCTTTTACGCATGTGGGGAGGTGGCATTGCCGAATCCGATTATTTCTTCCAGTTGTGTGATGAGATGGGACTGCTGGTATGGCAGGAATTCTGGATGACGGGTGATACACGCCATCCGAACGATAAGGGCAATTATCTGGATAATGTGGCATCTACTGTGAAACGTATCCGCAATCATCCTTCTCTGGCTTATTATGTAGCCTCTAATGAAAGTACCGAGGTTACAGGTACCCCTGAATTATTGAACAAACTGGACGGTACGCGAGGATATCAGATGCAGTCAGAATGTGCCGGAGTGCATGATGGAAGTCCGTATAAGCAGGTGAATCCGATGCAGCATTATGAAAATACGGCATCTCCACGTGGAAGCCGTGTCGATGGTTTCAATCCGGAGTATGGTGCGCCTACACTTCCCACAGTGGAGATTCTTCGTGAGATGATGGACGAAAAAGACCTCTGGCCTATCAATAAAGAGGTGTGGGATTACCTGGATGGAAATGGTTTCCACTTGATGACTACCATGTATACTGATTTGGTGAACAACTATGGAAAGTCATCCTCTATTGATGAGTTTGCTCAGAAAGGACAACTGTTGGGTGCCATTAACTCAAAGAGTATCTGGGAAGTGTGGAATTACAATAAGTTGGATTATGGTGATCGCTTCTGTTCCGGACTCTTGTTTTGGTATCATAACTGCTCCATGCGTCAGGTATCTTCCCGTATGTGGGATTGGTCTTTGGAACCCACTGCTTCTTTGTACCATACAGCCAATTCATTGGAGCCACTACATGCCCAGTTCGATTATCTGAAGAATACAGTATCTGTGGTGAACGATTATTATCGTTCTTTTAATAATTACAAAGTGATAGCACGGGTATATGATATCAATAGCCGGAAGGTATATGAAGAATCTGCTTCCGTGAATCTTCCGGAAGATGGAGTAGCTAATGATGTACTGACCATCCGTTTTCCTGAAAACATCTCTCAGGTTCACTTTATCAAGCTGGTGCTGAAAGATGAGAAGGGTAAAGACGTTTCTTCCAACTTCTATTGGAGATCAAATGATAAGTATGAAGGCAGTAAGACTCTGACCGGTCCTGCATCTTCAGGATTTGAAGACTTGAGTAAGCTGAAAGCGGCTAATGTGAAGCTCTCCTATAAAGCGCGTCAGGCAGACGGTCGCTATTTCGTAGACATTACATTGAAGAATACCTCCGGTGGTATCGCTTTCTTTAATCAGTTGCAATTCCTCAATTCCAAGATGAGTCCGATACGCCCGTCGTTCTATTCGGATAACTTTTTCTCTCTGGTTCCGGGTGAAAAGAAAACTGTCACCATTGAAACGGCGGAAGAAAAGTTGACTGAGGGAGCTGTTCTGGTATTGAAGGGTTGGAATGTAACTACTCAGAAGTATAAACTCAAATAAAAAAATAACGTGAAGAGATTCCATATTCTTACTGTTCTGTTGTTGCTCAGCTGGGGGATATCCGCTCAAAATCATTTTGATATTGTGGTGGTAGGCGGTAATCCCGGTGGCATAATGGCGGCGATTGCAGCGGCCAGGCAAGGCAAGACCTCGGTTATATTGGAACGTACCCAACATATTGGAGGACTTCCGGCCAACGGACTGGGAGCTACTGATATTGCTACCCGGGAGGCAACTACCGGTCTGTTCATGGAGTTTACTTCCAGAATCAAGCAATATTATACAGAACGGTATGGAAAGAACTCTCAGCAGCTGAAGGATTGCAGTGACGGCTTTCATTTCGAACCGTCTGTTGCAGCCTCTATCTATCAGGATATGCTGAACGAACATAAGGATAAGATTACCGTGCTTCTTATGCGGCAGTTCGATGCTGAAGATCAGAATATCACTCTCAGAAACGGGCGCATTGAAAGCATCTGTATACTGAATCGTGAGAATGGAGAGAAAGAACTTTATCAGGGTGACATCTTTGTGGATGCCACTTATGAAGGGGATCTGGGTGCTGCGGCAGGTGTGCCTTTCCGCGTAGGCAGGGAAAGCAAAACCGAATTCGGAGAACCCGGAGCAGGAAGAACCTATGAATACTGGAAAAGTCTGCCAGCCAGTGGTAGCACAGGAGAGTCTGATAATGCAGTCCAGGCATATAACTATCGCCTTTGCCTGACTAATGATCCTGATAATCGTGTCCTCTTTCCGAAGCCGGCATCGTATAACAGGAACGAATATGTCTCACTGATTGAAGATGTATGGACCGGAAAGAATACTCAACGGGCCATGCTGAAGGTAACTGATGAAATGATGGAAGAAAACCGTCGTCATATCGCTGGCGGTAACCAGACTAAACTTCCAGGAGACAGTTGGGGAATCAGAAAACTGAGTAGTATCGTGAAACTGCCTAATCAGAAGACAGATGGCAATAATCAGCATGCTGCATTTATCTCTACTGATCTGCCGGAAGAGAACTGGCCTTGGCCTACTTCTTCCTGGGAGTGGAGAGATAAGTTTGCCAAACGTCTGAAAGATTATACATTGGGTTTATTCTGGTTTGCCCAGAATGATCCGGAATTACCGGAGCATTTCCGTAAAGCAATGCTAGAATGGGGATTGGCTAAAGATGAATATCAGGATAATGAATATTTTCCCCGCCAGGTCTATGTGCGTGAAGGAAGACGCTTTGAAGGAGTTTACTTCTTTACTGCTAAGGATGCTTTACCCACTGCACCGGGCAAACGCCCGCCTTTGCATGGCAGTAGCGTGACAGCCAGCCATTATGCACTCGATTCGCATGCTGCCAGAAAGCGGGAAGCCGGAAGAGTACATTTGGATGGATTCATCAGCTACCCTACAGCAGTGTATACGGTGCCCTTGGGTGTGATTCTACCCCGGAATGTAGATAATCTGCTATTACCTGTACCTGTATCCGGTTCGCATATCGGATTCTCCACATTGCGTATGGAGCCATGTTGGATGGCATTGGGGCAGGCGGCAGGTATCGCTGCTTCACTGGCTATTGACCGTAAAGTTGCTGTTCAGGATGTGGATATGTCCATATTGCAGGATTTGTTGATCGACCAGAAAGCAACGCTGATTTACTTTCGTGACTTGCGTCCGGAAAATACTGGTTTCCATTTGGCTCAATATATGGGATTGAGAGGGTATTTGCCCGGATGGGATGCGGATTTGCAAGGAACGGTCGATGAAAAGACGTTGCAGGACTGGAGTACATTATGTGGGTTTAAGCCCCGAGCTGTTCCCGGAAAAACAACCCGATTGGAAGTATTGACCGAGATTTATAAACATATTCGTCAATAAAACGATAATTTTAACCATGCGAAACATAGATATTAAGATGAAGTTAAAACTCATAGTCGGTTTGATAGGAGTGCTGTCATTGAGTAGTTTTTCTACTCTGCCTTCTTCAGATGATACCGATAAGAAAGAACAGGAGAACTGGGTAATTGGCCCATTTCATCGTCCTGAAGGTGTCAATCCTGTACTCACTCCACAGCCTACCTCTTTCTATTGTCCGATGCGCAAGGAACAGGTGAAGTGGGAGGAAAGTGATATTTTCAATCCTGCTGCCACCGTGAAAGATGGAAAGATTGTCGTGCTCTATCGTGCTGAAGATAACTCGGCACAAGGCATCGGGAAGAGAACTTCCCGTATCGGGTATGCTGAAAGCGTGGATGGAGTAACTATGAAGAGATTCGACAGTCCGGTACTTTTCCCCGGTGGAGATGATTTTGAGAGTATAGAGTGTCCGGGTGGTTGCGAAGATCCGCGAGTGGCAATGACCGAAGACGGATTATACGTGATGCTTTATACGGCATGGAACCGGAAGACTCCCCGTCTTGCGGTGGCTACCTCCAGAGACTTGAAGAACTGGACCAAGCACGGTCTTGCTTTTGAAAAAGCGTATGACGGGCGTTTCGCCAGAATTGCTACCAAGTCAGCCTCCATGCTTACCAAGGTGAAAGGTGGGAAACTGGTTATCGATAAAGTAGATGGTAAGTACTTCATGTATTGGGGAGAATATGCCGTGCATGCAGCTACTTCCGACAATCTTACAGACTGGTATCCTGTGCTGGATGAGAACAACGAGTTGTTGAAAATAGTCAGGCCGCGTAACGGATACTTCGACAGCCAGATGACTGAATGTGGTCCTCCTGCTATTCGTACCAAACAAGGCATCGTATTGATGTATAATGGTAAGAATGATAAAAAGAGAGGCGATGCAAATTATCCGGCAGGTGCTTACTGCGCTGGTCAGCTCCTGTTTGATTCCAAAGATCCTTATAAAGTATTGGGCCGTTTAGACAAGCCTTTCTTCATGCCTGAAGCTTCTTTTGAGAAGAGCGGGCAGTATAAGGACGGAACCGTGTTTATCGAAGGATTGGCCTATTATAAGAAGAAGCTATATCTTTATTACGGCTGTGCAGACTCCAAAGTGGCGGTAGCCGTGTGCGACGACACCAAGAAACTATTGAAAGTGAAGTAATATCAACGGATATTCCAGAGAAAGTAAATTATTGTAATGTTTAATAGATAGAATTCAAATTGTTATGTACAAGAAAGTATTCGCATTATTATTTTTATTATCATCTTTCCAGTTGCTAATCGCTCAGACTAGTCTTCTGAAGAATTTTCCCGAAGGGTATACTCCCGATGAAATCGGCAGACGTATTGCCTACCGTTTTGTAACCGAGAAACATGCATTGCATGCCGGAAAATGGATTGGTTATCCTGAAACCTTCTATTGGAACGGTTCTCTTAAATATGCGGCGGCAGCCAAAGACAAAGCGCTCATCAAGCTTCTGCAAGCCAGATTTGAGCATCTGTTTACTACCGAAAAGGAGTTGTTGCCCATCAAGAATCATGTCGATCTGAATATGTTCGGAAGTTTGCCTCTGGAGCTTTATTGGGTGACGAAGGATGAACGCTACAAAGAACTGGGATTGCCTTATGCCGATACCCAATGGGAAGTTCCCGAAGATGCCAAACCAAGTGAGAAGGAATGGGCAGAGAAGGGCTATTCATGGCAGACACGTCTTTGGATTGACGATATGTACATGATTACCATTGTACAGACACATGCCTACAAAGTGACCAATGATAGCAAATATATAGATCGTGCAGCCAAAGAGATGGTGATGTATCTGGATGAATTGCAACGTCCCAACGGTCTCTTCTATCATGCACCGGACGTACCTTTCTATTGGGGGCGCGGAAACGGATGGATGGCAGCAGGTATGGCAGAATTGCTTCGTTATTTGCCCAAGAAGCACAAAGACCGTCCCCGCATCATGGAAGGCTACCTGACCATGATGAAAAGTCTGAAGGAATATCAGAATCCGGAAGGCCTGTGGAATCAGTTGCTCGATGATCCCGAATGCTGGACTGAAACATCGGGTTCTGCCATGTTTACCTTCGCTTTTATTACGGGGGTAAAGAACGGATGGCTGGATGCCAAAGAATATGCTCCGGCAGCCCGCAAGGCATGGATGGCTTTGGTGACTTACCTTACCGAAAAGAATCAGGTGAGAGAAATCTGCGTAGGTACCAATAAGAAGAACGACAAGCAATACTATTATGACCGTCCGCGTCGTACTGGTGATTTTCATGCGCAAGGACCTTACCTCTGGTGTGTGGTCGCCCTGATGGAGAAGTAACTTATAAATTATCAATAAATAAACCATGAGTATTTTTAAATCTGTTTTATTAGGAGGTATGCTGCTACTGAGTTCTTCAGTGGCGCTGGCTCAGGTTTCGCTATCGCAAAATAGTAGCGGATCCAACGTATTTAGTCTCGTAGGCAAGAAGGATAAAGCCTGCGTGTACTATGACGCACAAGATTTTGAAGTTGTAAAAACAACGGCGGGACTATTTGCGAATGATGTGAAAGAGGTGAGTGGACAAATTCTGGGCGTTGCTACTACCAAGGAAGCTCCTCAGAAGAATTGTATCATTGTCGGAACCTTGGGTCATAATGAATGGATTGACCAGATGATTGCGAAGAAGAAACTAGACGTGGAACCTTTGAAGGATCGTTGGGAAAGCTATCTGGTGCAACTCGTTCGTAATCCGCTTCCTGGTGTAGACAAGGCATTGGTTATTGTGGGTAGCGACCGCAGAGGTGCTGCTTACGGATTGCTGTCCGTGTCAAGAACTATCGGTGTATCTCCTTGGTACTGGTGGGCAGATGCTCCTATTGTAAAGAAGGATCAGTTACACCTGAAAGTAGATAAATATATATCTAAAGAGCCTACTGTGAAGTACAGAGGTATTTTCATCAATGATGAAGACTGGGGTCTCTACCGTTGGTCGAAGAGAAACTTCGAGAAAGAAGTGGGTAACTTCGGTCCCCGGACTTACGCTAAGGTTTGCGAACTGTTGCTCCGCCTCCAGGCCAACTATTTGTGTCCGGCCATGCACGATGCGTCTATGGCATTTCACCGCATTCCCGAGAACAGAGTGGTTGCAGACCGCTTTGCCATCATCATGGGTTCTTCTCATTGCGAACCGTTATTGTTTAATACGGCAAGTGAATGGAAGCGTGATAAAATGGGTGAGTGGGACTACATCAATAATAAAAAAGGCGTAGACAGTGTGCTGAATGCACGCGTGAAGGAATGTGCTCCCTTTGAAAATGTATATACGCTGGCATTACGCGGACTGCACGACAGAGCCATGAATGCAAGCAATGATATGGGCGACCGGAAAGATATGCTTCAGGAGGCTCTGATGGCACAAAGACAGATGTTGATTGATGCCATTGGTAAACCGGGTGAAGAGATTCCCCAAGCATTTACTCCCTATAAAGAAGTGTTGGATGTATATGACGAAGGTCTGGAACTACCGGATGACGTAACAATCATCTGGCCGGATGATAACTATGGTTATATGAAACGTCTGAGCAGCCCGAAGGAACAGAAGCGTTCGGGCCGTTCGGGTGTGTACTACCATTCTTCTTATCTTGGTAAGCCTCACGATCATCTTTGGATGAACACGATTTCTCCTACATTGATGTATGAAGAACTTCGTAAAGCGTATGATGCAACGGCAGATCGCATCTGGTTGCTGAATGCCGGTGATATCAAATCCTGTGAGTTCGCTGTTGATTACTTCCTGACGATGGCTTTCGATATTGATTCTTTCAACTTTGAAAGGGCAGCTAACTACCGTACCGAATGGCTGTGTGGTATGTTGGGCGATCAATACCGCAACGAATATCAGGATGTGGTTAATTCTTTCTATAAGCTGGCTTTCGCGCGTAAACCCGAATTTATGGGATGGGGCTACCAATGGACTACTGATAAGCACGGGAGAGAACGGAATACGGATACGGACTTTTCGCTTACCAACTATCGTGAGGTGGATAATCGTTTGAGCGAATACCGTCGTATTGGAAGCACCGTAGAGAAGATCTTGAACAGTATGTCGGACGAGAAACAGAAAGCATGCTTCTACCAGACACTGTATTATCCGGTGAAAGGGTGCGAGTTGTTGAACAGAATGATACTGGACGGACAAAGAAACCGCTGGTATTCTATTCAGCAGAGAGCATCAACCAAAGAACTGGAAAAATCAGCGAAAGCCTGTTACGACAGTTTGGAAGTAATTACCAAGGGCTATAACTCGTTGCTTGGCGGTAAGTGGGATCATGTAATGACGATGAAACAGGGATTTGCCGCTGCTTATTTTGAACTTCCGAAATTGAGAGATGTTGAATTGGCTCCTACTGCTTCTTTAGGCGTAATGGCCGAAGGTGAGGCCGTGTTGAAAGGTCTCCAGAGTTTCCATTCATTGCCATGTTTCAATACTTACTTGCGCCAGTCTTACTATGTAGATGTATTCAATAAGGGTGCTACTCCGTTGAAATGGAAAGCTGCTGTAACAAATGACTGGATTTTAGTTAGTAAGAAATCCGGAGAGACTGCTACTGAAGAGCGTATCGAGGTTTCTATCGACTGGGCGAAGGTTCCTGCCGGTGAAAGAATACTTGGAACACTGGATATCACTTCTGATCGCGGTGAGAAGGAAAGTGTCTATATCTCCGTCTTTAATCCTACTTCTCCTTCATTGGCCGAAATGGATACGCTGTTTGTTGAAAACAACGGATATGTTTCGATAGATGCGGCAAGTTTCCACCGTAAAGTGGAGAATGATGCCATTAAGATGATTATGATTCCGAACCTGGGATGCGAGAATACAGCTGTACAGTTGGGTAATCCTATCGCTCCGGCACAACGTACCGCAGGACGTAATACACCGCGCCTGGAATATGATTTTTATACGTTTGAGCAGGGATCAGTAGACGTTTATACGTATGTGCTGCCTACATTCCCCATCAGCAAGGATAGAGGATATGCCGGACATGAAGCAACAAATGTTGAAACCAAATATGGTGTATGTATAGACGAAGGTCCGGTAATGACTCCATCTACTTCTTCTTTCGAATATGCCCAGATCTGGTATGAAAGCGTATTGAAGAATTGCAGAATCAACAAGACCACTCTCCATATCGATAAACCGGGTAAGCATACGGTGAAAATCATCTGTGGAGATGCCGGAACAGTTCTGCAAAAGGTTGTGTTGGACTTTGGCGGTATGAAGCGTTCTTATATGGGACCGCAACCTACCAGAAATGAACAAGAGGTTGCTAAATAAAAGCCATTGTGAACGGTGAATAGAATTGCTTCCTTGCTTGAATAGCAAGAAATTCTTAAAAAGTATTGCTGTATAATTGCTTAAATGGAAGGAGGTTGTGTCAAAATGCTGGCACAACCTTTTTTTATGCGCAAAGCCCAGACTTT